>OIBL01000093.1_pt1 | contig 44951 bp, 33 predicted proteins | sample 1581041 | NCBI WGS metagenome assembly OIBL01 (sample SAMEA3882547, study PRJEB24775) | human gut metagenome | biome: human-associated habitat; feature: intestine environment; material: feces | place: Netherlands | collected 2009/2010 | reverse complement strand
TTAATATAAGTTATTGATTTACAGACGATTAAATATTAATTTAACGCAGTATTGAAAAACACCTTTGCTTTCTAATTTTACTTGATAGCAAAGTCTGTCTTTATCTGCAATAATAAGGCGCCCGTCAGTAGATTGGTCGCCAACCATAAGTTTATCGTAATCTTCCATGTTGCTTCTTTATTGAAATTTAGGCAAAAGTACAACTTTTCGGTGAAATGACCAAGTATTAATTCGATTATTTTGATAAATTTATGATATAAAGTATGATTAGGTATATTTTTCTGCAAGTTTTGGGGCTTTTCTCAAAACTTCCGCCTTTACATAGGAGGGCTGATGGAATGATTCTGAGGTAGTTTATCGCCTCTATCGCTCTGCTATCACTTCAATCCCATCTTTCTCAACTTCCTTGAGTAGGAAAGGATTGAGGTGTTGGTGCTTTCTGATAATATCAACTGGGCAGCCTAGAAGTTTTCAAGGTATGCTTTCAGACGAACCACAAGGAAAAACTTGGGTGGCATTTCTACATAGATGTCTACATCGCTGCCATCGTGGTGCTCGTTTCTTGCTACAGAACCAAAAAGACGTAAGGAAGTAATGTCGAAGTTCTTCTTTAGTTCTTCGGCATGGGAAGTGATGAGGGCTATGTATTCTTCTCTTGTCTTCATTTTAGTTTTCTTGTTCTTTGAAAGCTTTTGCCCTTACAGGGCGCAAGGCTGATTGCTCTTATACCCAGGGTGTTACCCTGGGCTAGGAGCTTCTGCCCCTTCAGGGCGTATGGGGGCAAGGTAAATTATTCCTCTGGCCAAATTGTCTTGTACATTGGCCAAACATCCATCTGTGGAAGAGGTGTCAATTTTGCAAATTGATTCTTTTCATAAAAGCCAACTGCGCTGTAATCTGAGGTGTGCCATGCTCTTACTGTCAAGAAGACGCAACCGGCATATTTTTGGTTTCTAGCCATTGAAGCAATTTCTTCAATTAAGGCTGAACCTAGATGTTAACTTTGAAATTTTTGATCAATAGCTAAGTAAGCAATCTCTAAAGCTGGATAAGTATATTTTTGTTCAAATTGTTCTCGGAATGTTTCTTTTACCGCAGGTAAATCTGTTCCGGCAGCACCCATACGCATATCATCAAAATCATCTGAATCTATGTCAACGGAGTCAAATGCTAAGGCAAAAATAGCAACAATCGTGTTGTTTGCTTTTAAACGGACACAAAATGTCTTACAATAATGACTTTCTTCGCAATCTTTTAAGTGATTGTGAAGAAAGTCATCCATTTTGTTTTTTCCTGTATAGAAATTTATCAACTCTTCAAAGTCTGATAAAAGTTCTATTTTATATTCTTCTAGATTCATTCTAAATTCCACTCAAATTTATATGGATAATTTGATGTCTTTATGGCATCGTCTTTCTTAGCTTTTGCACCGATGGATGCAAGAGCGGCTTTACGAACTGCTTGTGCGTATTTGCCTTTAGCTAAAACTTTTGGTGCATTTATTCCTAACATAATTATATATTTTAAAATGTTTGTGATGCAAATCGAATGCAGAATATCAAGCTTGCTTGAATATTTCATAGAAATGCATCTTATCTGCTTGCAAAGAAAATGCAAACGAGCGCAATGAAAGCTTGCTTTCAAATTGCCGAGTGCAGCTTTTCTTCTGCAAAAATAAGCAATATTCTTGTCACTTCCAAATATTTAGCTGTTTTTTTGGCTTTTTCTTTTGTGTTTTCGAGAGAAAAGATTAATTTACGGATGAAAATAGTGGATGGATTGAAGAAATCCTTTTAAAGATTGAGTAAGATTTCTGTCTACCAGTGTTCCCTATCTATCGCTCTGCTATCACTTCAATCCCATCTTTCTCAACTTCCTTGAGTAGAAAGGGATTGAGGTGGTGATGCTTCCGAATAATATCAACTGGGCAGCCTAGAAGTTTTTCAAGGTATGCTTTCAGACGAACCACAAGGAAAAACTTGGGTGGCATTTCTACATAGATGTCTACATCGCTGCCATCGTGGTGCTCGTTTCTTGCTACAGAACCAAAAAGACGTAAGGAAGTAATGTCGAAGTTCTTCTTTAGTTCTTCGGCATGGGAAGTGATGAGGGCTATGTATTCTTCTCTTGTCTTCATTTTAGTTTTCTTGTTCTTTGAAAGCTTTTGCCCTTACAGGGCGCAAGGCTGATTGCTCTTATACCCAGGGTGTTACCCTGGGCTAGAAGCTTCTGCCCTTTCAGGGCGTATGGGGACAAGGTTGCTCGAATTCATAATAAGAATCTTCTGTAGGGAGATAATCCTCTGGAAGATCTTCTATGGAGTGGCCCTGAAAGTTGTGATGATTGCTTTCTTCATCTATGTCAACAGTATATACAATGTCGTCTAATGGCGAACTTAATACATTACGCAATGTTTGCTTTTTATTCGTGTACTCAAACAAGTTGTGTTTTAAATCTGCTGCAAAAATAAGAAATATTTCTCTTTTCTGCAAGTTTTTGGGGGATTTCTTTTGTGGTTTCAAAGGAAAAATGTAAATTTGCAACAAAATGTAGAACGTTTCAATATAAAGGTTATGGCAGCAACGGTTTTAAATAGTACACAAGTACACCTCTTGCAAATGTTTCAAGTAGATGATTCTCAGAAAGGTTTGGAAGAATTGAAGGAATTGTTATATTCTTATTATTCTAAGAAAATGGATGAATCTCTGAATGAACTTTGGGATTCGGGCGTGCTTGACCAGAAAAGACTTGATGAAATCAATAATATGGATTTACATAAATTGGAAATGTCATGAGTCGCTTGGTTTTAGATACGAATTGTCTTATACAGATTGTTTCGCCACGGAGCAAATTTCATTCCTTATGGGATAGTTTCGTTCGTGGTGAAAATACTCTTTGTGTCTCTAATGAAATTATTGAAGAGTATGTTGAGATAATGCAAAAACTGATGGGATATGCTGCAGCAGAATATGTTATTAAAACCATTCTGAATAGCAAATTTACAGAGATGATAACTCCTTTTTTATAACTTCAATCTGATAGAGGCTGATAAGGATGATAATAAATTCGTAGATTGTGCAATCGCAGCGCATGCTAAATGTATTGTTACCAATGACCATCATTATGATGTGTTGAAAACGATTCCTTTCCCAAAAGTTGATGTCGTAAGGCTTGTTGATTTTTTGAAATATAAACAATAGGTGGTCATTAAATATTCCACTCAAATTTATATGGATAATTTGATGTCTTTGTGGCATCGTCTTTCTTAGCTTTTGACCTTACAGGGCGCAAGGCTGATTGCTCTTATACACAGGGTGTTACACTGGGCTAGGAGCTTCTGCCCCTTCAGGGCGTGAGGCGAAAATTTGCGAAAGTTCAGTAACTTTTATTATAGGAATGATGTTTATGAAAGATATGGATAAATATTGGAAGTATTTGGATTCACTTTTCGATTCTAAAGATACTCGGAAAGTGATTTGGGTAGGTTATGCAATTGGTTTGGTATTGGCTGCTGCTTCCATATACAAGTTATGCCTTAGGTTGTCGAGGTATGAAGAATTATCTTTTGAGAGAATATCTTCATTATTTTTAATGTTAATGGTAGGTATATCTTTGGTTTGTTTCCTTTTTTATAGGAAGAAAATATCGATTAAAATTAAGTTTTACCTGTTGTGTCTGGTTTTTGCGTGTGGCGGCATTGATATGTTTCTTCATCCGAAAGTATCAAGAAGAATTCCATCTGAAACATATTGTCAGATAGTGGGAATAGTGGGCTGTCTCTTCTTTGGGGGAGGCGGTCTGTGGGTATTGTATAATGATTACAAGTGGCAAAGGAGGCGTAGAGACGAGGAGGAATAAAGTGTACTGATGCGCAGACCTTGCGGAACCTGTCGAGTTTCTTACTGCTCATTTCTACTATGGATAAGTTTTCTTTGTTCCCATCTTCCGGCTCAAATTCATAATTAATGGGCATTTATGCCGCAGACATTATCAAGCTGCTATTATCTTTTTTTAGTCAAGAATTAGAGAATTAGAGAACTTTTTTAGTTAATTTCTTGGAAGTTACGAAAGAAAAGCGTATCTTTGCAGCGAGAACATAAAATCGCAAAGATATGGCAAGATACATCAACCCATTCTCAGACTGGTCGTTCAAACGAATCTTCGGCCAGGAATACAGCAAAGACTTGCTGATTGAGTTCTTGAACCAGCTGCTCCTGGGAGAGCAGCATATCACGGATGTGAAGTTTAAGGACAAGGAGATGTTGCCAGAAACAAAAGACCAGAGAGGTATCATCTACGACGTCTTTTGCGAAACTGACACAGGTGAGCACATTATCGTTGAAATGCAAAACAGGAGCCAGACCTATTTCATCGACCGGTCTCTCTACTATGCATCGAAGACGATAGTAGATCAAGGCATAAAAGGACAATGGGATTATCATCTCACACCCGTTTATGTTATCTGTTTCATGAACTTTGATGTAGATGAAAATACACCCAAGAAGTTCAGAACAGACGTTGTGCTGGCAGACAAGGATAGCGGAGAGGTTTACTCTAACAAGATCCGCTTCATCTATTTGGTAATGCCTCTTTTCAAGAAGAAAGAGGAAGAGTGTACTACGTTCTTAGATTGTTGGATTTATAATTTGAAGCATATGGAAACTTTGGAACAAATGCCTTTTGAGGCTCAGCATAAGATATTCAAGAGACTGGCAGAAATTGCCGACTCCAAGACTCTGACCAAAGAGGAACAGGAGAAATACGATAACAGCATGATGGTCATGTGGGACAATTATGCAGTATATAAGCATGCTGAGGAGAAAGGAATGAAAAAAGGTATAGAAAAAGGTATAGAAAAAGGAGAAAAAAAGAGAAATAAAGAGATTGCTTTGAACCTATTGACATACAATACTCCAATAGACGTCATAGCAAAATCCACCGGCTTATCTATCGAAGAGATTAAGAATTTGGAACAATATAATTAATAAAGCTTTCGCAAGTGGTTCAAGTACGAGCTTTTGGGTCTTCAGCCCGCACCTGAACCATATGTGGAAGTTGAGTTGGTGATTATCAAATATTCCACTCAAATTTATATGGGTATTTTATGGCATCGTCTTTCTTAGCTTTTGCCCCATTATAAAGCTGCTTAAAGAATATAAAGATAGTACTTGCAATCTTAAGTTACTGAATGGTGAACAGCGGGGTGAACACTTGCCCAAAGTATTCACCTTTTCGGCTTCGGGGTGAACCCTAGTAAAAAGAACTTTGTATATACAGCGCATGCTAGAAATATAAGAGTCTATATTATAATGGGTTAGGGGCTATATTTAACACATTATTAACGCTAAAGGTTGGCATCGGGGTTCACCCTTCACCGACTTCATTGCCAAGTGTTCACCCTCACTCTTATTTAGAGAACGTTGCAAACAACAGCAAGCCCCAGCAGAATACCGCCCCCGACCTGCCCTTCTAGGGGTGGGTAGGGTAAGTCTGGCGTAAACAAGATAGTTACGATAGCTAAGTATCATGGTTACGATGGCTAAGTATCATGGTTACGATAGCTAAGTATCATACTTATGAATGGCATCCTTGTGGGAAAAATTATGAGATGGATAGTATTTTCTTCCATTTGGGAGAACCCTGATATTTATCAGTGATAATCGATGAGTATCGTGGAGCAACATTGAGCATCGGTGAGTTGGGAATGAGAAATGTTGTATTTTTGCATTGTGATTCAGAAAGAGTCTCTCACAGATTTGCACAGATACTCTCGTTGCAAGCAACGGTCTTATACACATCAACTCTCACTGTAAAGAAAACATGCATGAGTTGGGCTTCAACTTTTTGTACCCGATGCTGCTCGCCATCACGGTTTATGCTGGCAGCACAGAGTTCCTGCTGGGCAATATGCTGCAGGACAGTTTCCATTCCCTGCAAGCCTTTCTGATGGTGCTGATGGTGAATGCACGGGAAAATGATGTGGTCGATAGTAGCAGGCACCCTCTGCTATATGTTGCTCATCAGAATCTGATTACACACATTTCTCCATCAACACAAAGGTGATGAAACCCAGGAGAAGGGCGTAGGTGGCTTGCTTCTGAAAGCCATGGGATACTATACATGATAGAAGATAAAAAAAGCATGGACAACCTCACGGCTATCCATGCCCATCTATTTCGTATCTGATCTATTCTATGATAATTGTGTTTTGTTATGGTGAAATTGGTTCACATCAATTTCATATCATCGCTTCTATTTCAACTTTTTATAGCCGTAAGAAGCATTATTGCCCAACTGCTCTTCAATGCGGATAAGCTGGTTGTACTTAGCCATACGGTCGGTACGGCTCATAGAACCCGTCTTAATCTGACCAGAGTTAGTAGCCACGGCAATATCGGCAATCGTAGTATCCTCGGTTTCACCAGAACGATGGGAAGTAACGGTGGTGTAACCATGGCGATGAGCCATCTCGATAGCATCCAGAGTCTCGGTAAGAGAACCAATCTGATTTACCTTGATGAGGATAGAGTTGGCTGCACCCATCTTGATACCCTTCTCCAGGAACTTCACGTTGGTAACAAAGAGGTCGTCACCCACCAACTGGCAACGGTCGCCGATGGCAGCTGTCAACTTCACCCAGTTGTCCCAATCGTTCTCATCAAGACCATCCTCGATAGAATCAATAGGATATTTGGTAATCAGTTCTTCCAGGAACTTGATCTGCTCGGCAGCAGTCAGTTTCTTGCCATTAGGATCTTTCTTCTTGCCATCCTTCAACTGGCGGTAATCGTAGAACCACTCACCATTCTCCTGAACGGCGAACTCGCTGGCAGCACAGTCCATGGCAATCTTCACATCCTTTCCTGGCTCATAACCGGCATCCTTGATAGCCTGGCAGATGCTGTCGAGCGCATCCTCGATACCATCGAGTGCAGGAGCAAAACCGCCCTCATCACCTACGGCAGTAGAAAGACCGCGGCTCTTCAAGAGCTTAGCCAAGGCATGGAACACCTCAGCACCCATACGGATAGCCTCCTTCTCGGAAGGAGCACCCACAGGACGAATCATGAACTCCTGGAAGGCGATAGGAGCATCAGAATGAGCACCACCATTGATGATGTTCATCATAGGAACAGGAAGGGTGTAAGTATTGCAACCGCCGATGTAGCGATACAATGGGATATGGAGATACTCAGCGGCAGCATGAGCCACAGCCAGAGATACGCCAAGGATGGCATTGGCACCCAGGTTTGACTTGGTCTTGGTGCCGTCGAGCTCCAACATCTTATAATCGATGGCACGCTGCTCCAAGGCAGAGAAGCCAACCAAAGCAGGAGCAATCACCTGATTCACGTTCTCTACAGCCTTCAAGACGCCCTTGCCGCCATAGCGGTTCTTGTCGCCATCACGAAGTTCCAGCGCCTCGTCCTCGCCAGTAGATGCACCAGATGGAACCGACGCACGACCAATGATACCTGACTTCAAAGAAACTTCAACCTCTACAGTAGGGTTGCCACGAGAATCCAAGATTTCTCTTGCATGAACATTTTCAATAATCATAATACAATAATACCTTTAATTACATAAAACATTTCTTATTTCGGATGCAAATTTAGCTATTATCTGATAAAACACCAAATTTCGGGCATCATCAAAACTAGGTATTTGCCAGAAAATACCTACTTATAAGTATGCAGAAAATCACCATTTATCACTTCCCCATCATTTTCCCGATGATTTCCTCGAAATCTTCCTTCTGCATGGCGCCCATCTGTATAGTAGGATTACCTTTCATCGGGATGAAAAGGAAGGTAGGGATGCTGCGGATGCCGAAGACGGCAGCCAGTTCTGACTCCTGATCAATATCTACCTTGTAGAAATCTACCTTGCCGGCATATTTCTGTGCAAGAGATTCTACCACGGGAGCCATCATCTTGCAAGGACCACACCAAGTGGTATAGAAATCGATGACGGCAGGACGGGAGCCTGCAAACACCCACTCTTCCGGATGAGACTCGTAATCCATAATCTTCTTCCTGAATTCGGAAGCGGTAAGGGAATGTACCTTTCCGTCAGAGGCAGACTGCTTACTCTTTTCCGAAGCAGCATTACCTGTGGTTTCAGACAACTTTGTATCTTTACTATCTGATGCGAAACGAGAAGGCAGCCCCTTTGAGCTGCCTTCCTGTTTCTTGTTATTGTGAGAACATCCCATAACGGCTAGAGCCATCATGGCATATAAACAAACCTTTTTCTTCATCTAATCTTTCTTTAAAATTAATAAGCCAAATCGATTGAAACAGGATATACTCGACATGGGTCGAAGTATTCCGCACAACTGTTCACCATTGCCTGCAAATCAGCCTTGACAATGCCTTGGAATACCTGCTTGCCGTTTACCGTGATGGTTACAGGCTCATTGAGGTTGACCAACTGGTCATTGAGATAAACTCTCAACTTACCACCAGTGGCAGGAGAATAGCTGCGGTTGAACTTCAGGTCGATGCCCCACTGCTTATCCTTCAAGATAGTGGTATAATCCACATTGCTCACCTTGATGGAAACCACGTTCTTGTCGATATCCATCTCGTAGTAGGTTCTAGACTCTGATGGGCGAGCCAGTACCTGCAGATTGTAGAAACCGGAACGGTGTCTGCCATCCATCTCGAAATCCTCCCAGAGCACAGTCTTAGGATATGGATTGCGCACAAACTGCTTGAGCCAAGGAGTAGTCAGACCATAGGTGATATGATGCTGCATACCCGGCAGAAGCTGGATGCGATGACGGAAGATTGGAGTCTTATCCACTGACAACGGGCGAGCCAACTGTGCAGAATCGAAAGCCACCTGGGTGTACCAGGTCAGGTCGTTGCGATAGAAACCGGTATCATCAGCACCGGTGAGGAAAGAGAAACCGATATTGGCACAGTTTTCCACAGGCGCATTTTTCAAAGGTTCACCACCAGCCATCGGACCCGCTGCAGCCCAATAGTCGGCATAGAAGGAAGCGAGACGCTGGCTGCCATATCCACCTTCGCTGATACCGAATACATAGAGACGGTTGGCATCCACCTCACCCTTTACCAGGTTCTGGCGAATCAGCTTCTCGAAAGCATACTGCTTGGAGAGATGCCACCAGCGATAATATTCACCCTCGTTAGGAATCTGAGGAATGAAATAGATGGAAGGAGAATCCTGGAAGCTCAGACCGAGCTTGATACCATTCGACCACTCATGGTCCTTAGGTCCCGATCCGTGAACATACAGGAAGAGTGGGAACTTACCATCGGCAGCCACTCCCTTCTTACCATAATAATAAGGCATCACCGCATTGGGCTCCAGGCACTGAGGCAGATTCCAGGAACTGTTTTTTGCCAATGCCAGATCTTCCGGTTCTATGAGCTTTTCTTCCTTCAGGTTCTTGTTGGCATCACACCAGGCTGTCCATACCATCTTCTGGTAGCTGGCAATATCCTTGCCGTCGATAGCAGCCTGGAGCTTGGTGTCGAGAGGTGTGTTTTTAGAGAATTCTGCCTTACCGTCTTTCTCCAATGCTTTCTGCTGCGCTTTGAGCGACTGCAGGAAGTAAGCATTCACCTTTTTCTGCAATCCCTGTGACTGCGCCATTGTCTGGGTTGAGTAGCTTAGTGAGGCAAGCGCCATCACCATGTAAATCATTTTTTTCATTTCGTACTATATATTTATTTAATTACTAGTCTTTCAAAGAATAGGTAACCGTAGTCACGACCCTCACCTTTTTAATATAAGGAGTATTGGAATCTCTATCCTCTATCGAGAACTGACCCTGGTCAGCGTTCATAATCTTATCAATCTTGCTCTTACTGTTTTCGGCAAACTGAGCAGCAGTCTTCTCGGCATTTTCAATCGCCTCCTGCATCATCTTCGGTTTCATCTCGCGGAAAGCCACATACTCGTACTTCACCGGATTCTCGTAACCACCATCCACGATGGCCACACCTTTCTGAAGCAGGTCACCCTGCCGGGCGATGATACCACGAACCACCTTCACATTCCGGGAAGTCACGGTGATGATCGACGTGATGTTGTAACGGTAAGGCTGACGGTTTTCGCCATATCGCTCAGCATTGAGGTCGATGACCACAGGAGCATTGACATTGATTTCATTTGCCTTCACACCATTTGCCAGCAGGAACTGACGGATGGTGCTGGTGGTAGCGTTGATTTTCTTATAGAGTTGTGGCAAATCGTTGCCAATCTCCTTAGAAACGATAGGCCATGTCACCTTATCAGCCTCAACTTCCTTTTCTGCCAATCCTTTCACCACCACTTTGCGGTCTTTGGCAATCACACTTTCAAGTCCAGACTTGACACAAAATCCAAGCACGATAATGCCTATGGCTAAGATCACTGCTTGCTTGATACCTGTATTGACATTCATAATAAGTCCTCCATTTATTAAGTTTAAAACGCTTACGAGGGCAAAGATAAGCAAAAAGATGATAGCAGCCATCTTTTTTAATCTTTTTTATGTTCTAATCTCAACCAGACAAGAAAGATATGTTAAATCTTCTATACAAACGATACAACCTATTGATTTTTTCACTATCTTTATCCCGTTAAAATGATGTATAACCTTTAAAAACATAACATCATGAAGATTGGTATTCCAAAAGAAATCAAGAATAATGAGAATCGTGTGGGAATGACTCCTGCTGGTGTAGCTGAATTCATTCGACATGGACACGAAGTGATAGTACAGCATACCGCTGGCGAAAACAGTGGTTTTGCAGATGAAGAGTATGTGAAGGTAGGAGCCAGCATCCTGCCCGACATCCAGAGTGTGTATCGAGAGGCTGAGATGATTATCAAGGTGAAGGAACCTATCGCCGAGGAATATCCACTCATCCATCAGGACCAGCTTGTTTTTACTTACTTCCATTTTGCCTGCGACAGAGAGCTCACCGATGCCATGATCAAGAGCGGTGCTGTCTGCCTGGCTTACGAGACGGTAGAAACCGACAACCATCATCTGCCACTGCTCATTCCGATGAGTGAGGTAGCAGGAAGAATGGCGATTATAAATGGTGCCTACTATCTGCAGAAGACCAAGGGCGGCAAGGGTAAGCTGATCAGCGGTGTACCGGGCGTGAACCGTGCCAAGGTTCTGGTTCTAGGCGGAGGAACCGTGGGAGAAGCGGCGGCAAGAATGGCAACAGGATTAGGCGCTGATGTGTGGATTACCGATATCAGCCTGCCTCGTCTTCGTCAGTTGGAAATGGAATTGCCGATCAATGCGCACACCCTCTACTCCAACGAGCACAATATCCGAAAGGAATTGCCAGATGTTGACATCGTAGTGGGCAGTGTACTCGTTCCGGGCGACAAGGCTCCACACCTGATTACCAGGGATATGCTGAAGCTGATGGAACCAGGCACCGTATTGGTGGATGTGGCTATCGACCAGGGAGGATGCTTCGAGACCTCTCATCCAACCACCCATTCCGATCCGACATTCATGGTAGATGGCATCGTGCATTATGCCGTAGCCAACATTCCGGGAGCCGTGCCTCATACCTCTACCATCGCCCTGACCAATGCCACCCTGAAGTATGCCCTCGCTCTTGCCGACAAGGGATGGCGAAAGGCGTGCAAGGAAGACAAGGCTTTGTATCGGGGATTGAACATCGTGAATGGCAAGGTAGTATTCAAGGCGGTTGCCGATGTCTTCGGATTGGAATACGAAGAGATGGTATTATAGGAGATCGCATTATAAATTCATGAAACATATTAATAACAAATGGATTACAACATGATTGGGACCGCATGGTCGTTACTGCCTCCTATCGTCGCCATCGCTCTGGCGTTGAAGACGAAGGAGGTCTATTCTTCTCTTTTTATCGGTATCATTCTGGGTGCCGTTCAATATTGCATTTCGATGGGAACAGGTTTCGACGGATTCCTCGTTCACCTGACCAACCACACTGTAGGCGAAGGCGATGATGCCAAGGCATACGGTTTGATACATTGCCTTTCCGACCCTTGGAACGTAGGCATTCTGGTATTCCTGGTGGTTTTGGGCAGCATCGTTTCACTGATGAACAAGGCGGGTGGTTCTGCGGCTTTCGGTCGCTGGGCTTCCAAGCACGTGAAGTCGAAGATTGGTGTGCAGGTAGCCACCATTCTGCTCGGTATTCTGATATTCATCGATGATTACTTCAACTGCCTTACCGTAGGTTCGGTGATGCGCCCTATCGCAGTGCGCAATGGCGTGACCAAGGAGAAACTGGCTTATCTCATCGACTCCACCGCAGCTCCGGTCTGCATCATCTCCCCTATCTCCAGTTGGGCAGCAGCAGTATCGGGCTTCGTATCGGGAGGCGAGAACGGACTGGCACTTTTCTGCAAGGCAATACCCTACAATTTCTACGCCTTCTTCACCATCCTCTTTATGTTTGGCATCGTGATCTTGGGCTTCGACTTCAAGGCGATGAGCAAGTATGATGCAAGACTGAAGGAATGGTATGAGCGCACCAACGGCGGAAAGCTCGACGAGGTGAGCGATACCAAGCTGCAGATTGTGGAGCATGGTGTGGGAGCAAAGCAGGAAGAATCATCCAAGAGCAAAGGATCTGTGAGCGATCTTGTGATTCCAATCATTATGTTGATTATCTTCTGTATGGCAGGTATGGTTTATTCGGGAGGTTTCTTCGATGCCAGCAATGCCAACTATATGAACTTCGTTGACTCCTTTGCAGGCAGCAATGCCTCTATAGGTCTGGTGATTGGTTCATTGGCAGCCCTGATTCTGACCATTCTGATGTTTACGGTTCGCAAGACCTTGCCATTCGATGAAGCGATGAGTAGTCTGATCAAGGGATTCGAGGCGATGGTACCAGCCATTCTGATTCTTACCCTGGCATGGACCCTGAAGAGCATGACCGACTCGCTGGGAGCAGCAGAATATGTATCTACCGTAGTAGCAAGCAGTGCTTCTGAACTCCAGATGCTCCTGCCAGCCATCATCTTCCTGGTTGCAGCCTTCCTGGCATTTGCCACAGGTACATCCTGGGGAACCTTCGGTATCCTGATACCTATCTGTATCGCCGTCTTCCCAGCTGCCGACCCATTGCGTATCATCTCTATCTCTGCCTGTATGGCTGGTGCTGTCTGTGGCGACCACATCTCACCTATCAGCGATACCACCATCATGGCGAGTGCCGGAGCCGAGTGCAAGCATGTGCACCATGTTTCATCACAGTTGCCATACGCGCTGACTGTAGCTGCCGTCAGCTTCCTGACATTCATCGTGGCAGGTTTCACCCATACACTGGGAATGGTAACAAGTGCCATCATTTCATGGATATTCGGTATAGCGATGCTTGGTTTTGCTTTATTTTATTTAAATAATAGGTCGAAAGTAAAATAATCTTTAATTTCCTTGCATAATTAGATTTTTTTCAATATCTTTGTGGAAGAATTAATTTAAAGAACATATTAATAACGTAATACAGAATACATTATGAAGGAATTAAAAGGAACAAAGACAGAGAAGAACCTCCAGGAGGCATTCGCTGGTGAGTCACAGGCTCGTAACAAATATACCTATTTTGCAAGTAAGGCTAAGAAGGACGGTTATGTTCAGATAGCTAACATCTTTGAGGAGACAGCTGCCAACGAGAAGGAGCACGCTAAGTTGTGGTTCAAGTACCTGGAGGGCGGTGCTATCCAGGATACAGAGAAGAACCTGGAGGCTGCTGCCAATGGTGAGCACGATGAGTGGACCGATATGTATCCACGCATGGCTAAGGAAGCTCGCGAGGAAGGCTTCGAGGAGATTGCAATCAAGTTTGAAATGGTGGCTGAAATCGAGAAGCACCACGAGGAGCGTTATCGCAAACTCTTGAAGAACGTGCAGGACAAGCTCGTCTTCTCTCGCGACGGCGACTGCATCTGGCAGTGCTCTAACTGCGGTCATATCGTAGTAGGCAAGCAGGCTCCAGAGGTTTGCCCAGTCTGCAACCACCCACAGAGCTACTTCCAGATTGAGGCTCAGAACTACTAAGATTCTATTAATGGAAATTGAACGATAGGATAGGATTATAACATAGAACCTATCATATAGGAGACTTCCTATAGAACCAGATAAAAATCCCCTGATGCAATGAGATATGCATCAGGGGATTTTCTATTACCACTGGTTGATATCAGCTTTTGCCTCTATCTTTTTCTCGATGTTATCAGGAAGTTTGGAGAAGAAGTCGTAGCCGGTGATACGCTCCACCTCATCTACCGAGTTGACGAAGTCTTTTTTCTGCAAGCCGGTAGCTCCCTGGTTGCGACAGATAAAGCCGATGGCTTGCGGATTCTTGCCGGTGCGGAGGATAACCTTGAAGAAAGCATCAGGCACCACCACCTTGTTCTTACCCAGTTTGCGATGCTGCTTATTCAGGAATATCGGACCGCAGGCGATATAGACCTTACCATATTTCTTAGCCCAGGTACGGCATTGCTGTTCTATGCTATTCCAGATTCCCGCATTCAGAGCATGGGTCTGAGGACACATATTGGTCATCAGGAAGCACTCGTCCATAGCCTTCTGGTTCCACTTGTTATCACCAGCCGGACAGAGATGACCTCTATCATAACCGCTGTTGTAGTAATCAGCCTTCGTTCCCTTAGGTGATGGCATATTCATATCATCCTCAAAGTCGCCACGCTTCAACTTACCCGAAGCATGAGCACGGCTCAAGGTCCATGCCACCCAGTTAGGCTGACGGGTATCGTGATTGTATGACACGGTATAGGCAAAACGCTTTCTGATGGTTTGCGATACCTTTTTCTTTGAAACCGGGATTTCCATTCCCGGTGCATCCCCCTGTGCAGCTGGCAACATAGAGGACGACAAGCCCAAAGTAGAGAGCAAAGCGATGGCGCCAGCTATCACCCATCCTCTCATTTTCTTATTGAATTGAATCATCTTTATTTTATATGAAGAGATTATTATGTATTTTTATAAAGAGATCATTATGTACTTATCCTATTCTGCAGGATTAATTTTTTCCAGCATGATTTCTATCAGTCTCGGAACCCCATAGTCTTCAATCTCACTTTCCTTGATCCAGATGTAATCATCTGGGAGTGGAGGACGGTTTTCCGTTTCCAGGAGATAGAAGTCGGCAAGAAGGATGCGATGAGTCAGTACGTGCTTGACATCTTTTGCCAGTAAAATCGGATTCTTCACGAAAGAAGGCAGCTCCTTGACATCGGAAACATTATAAGGCTCCCATAATCCCTGCCAGATATCACCTTCTCCACGGCGATGGATGGCAACCATCGGTTCGGATTTTCCTATACCATCCGCAGCCAAAGATTTGCACCTTATATATATATAGGAGAGATGGCGGGTCTTCACCTTCACGGTCTTGTTCTTGACGGGCAGTTCCTCTACCCTGCCGCAACGCAAAGCCTCGCAGGTTTCTGCAAGCGGACAGAGCAGACACTTCGGAGACTGGGGGGTGCATTGAATCGCACCGAAATCCATCATTCCCTGATTATAGGATGCCGCATCGGAAGCAGGCAAGAGTGATTGTGCCAAAGCAGCAAACTCCTTTTTCCCCTGAGTTGAGTTGATGGGAGTATCGATGCCGAAATATCGGGAAAGCACCCGATAGACATTGCCATCAACCACAGCTGCCGGAATATCGAAAGCGAAAGAGCCGATGGCTGCAGCGGTATAATCACCTACTCCCTTCAGGGATTTGATGCCTTCAAGGGTATTGGGGAATGCACCTAAAGCCACGATCTGCTTAGCAGCAGTATGAAGATTGCGGGCACGGGAGTAATACCCCAAGCCCTGCCAGAGTTTCAAGACATCATCCTCGCTGGCTGCTGCCAGGTCTTCTACCTTGGGATAGGTTTGCATAAACCGTTCCCAATATTCCCAACCTTGGGCAATGCGGGTTTGCTGAAGAATGATTTCGCTCAGCCAGATGGCATAAGGATCCCTGGTTTCGCGCCAAGGCAGGTCTCTGCCGTTCTCACGAAACCAACAGAGTATTTCTGTTGAAAAAAAAGAGTTATTGATCATTATTATGCTTTTGCCCCCTACTGCTCCGGATATTGCTCGTAAATCTTCAGGCCGAATTCATTGGCAAGCGCATAGGCATGCTCCATGATATCGGCAAGAATATGCTCGTAATTAACCCATACCTTATCCTTGATGAAGAAATAGAATTCGATAGGAAGACCACACTGGGTAGCTTCCATGTGGCGCACCATCAAGGTAAGTTCCGTATTTACCTCAGGGCGTTGACGCAGATATTTCTCCATAAACCTGCGATAAAGCTGAAGATTGGTTGGAGCCAAAGCTGCAGGATTCTTCAAATCCTCAATATCCTTTCCTTCCTGAATATCCTTTTCTATCGCCTTCTGAAGAGATTCCTTCAACTTGAAAGAATCCTCAGTGGCGAAATGCTTGGCAAGCAAGGTCTGCTTCAAGGTCTCATCTACCAATCGGACGCTACGGAAATCAAAATAAACGATTCGCTTCACTCTTCTTCCCCCACTCTTCTGCATACCAATCCAGTTCTGGAACGAACCGTTCACCAGGGTAGCTGGCGAGATAGTAACGATGGTATTATCAAAATTACGCACCTTTACGGTGGTAAGAGACATATCCTCCACAATACCATTGGCATCTACCGACTTCACGGTAATCCAATCACCCTTGTGCAACATATCATTGCTGGTGAGTCGCACACCGGCAGCCAGACCGAGGATGGTATCCTTGAAAACCAACATCAAGACAGCCGAAGTAGCACCCAAGCCGGCAAACAAGGTCATCGGACTCTTACCCAACAGGATGGCAACCACTACCACTCCAGCCACAAAGAGCATCAATACCCTGAGCACACCGCAGAAGGTATGGAAATACTGCTGAGCCGAAGAGCGGCGCTCTCCGCTATTCTCCAATCCCTTGAAGGAACCGATGAACACCAATACCGTACGTACCGACATCACCACGATATAGATACCCGTAGCACGCTCCAGAATCTCCTTGAATATAGGATATTCCAGATAGATAAGCGGCATGAGCGACCATATTACCACTGCAGGCACGATATGACAGGCAGAAGTGAGCACCTTCTTATTCAGCAACACATCATCCCAGGAAGCCTCCGTCTTTTCCGTAATCTTCGAGATCAACGGAACTACAATCTTACGACACAGGAAATCGCTCAGCATCGCCAGCAAGATAGCGGTGATGGTGAGCAGGATATGACGAAGCATAGGCACGTAATCGCCGGTGATACCTGCCCATGTTATCATTTCATCTACAAATCTACGAATTTCTTCCATAAACTTCTAACTTAATTATGGTTGGCAAAGCAGGTTACAAACCTTGTCTGCAAAATGTCTGGCATTGCTGCCATGCATGATTCCATTATTGATGATAGAGAAGCAAAGCTCATGTCCATTGGCTGCCGTACAATAGCCAGCCAGCGAGATGATACCGGTCAGGGTACCCGTCTTTGCCTTGACATTGCCGTGGACACTGCCGCTTTTCATACGCTTCTTCAGGGTTCCATCCACACCTGCTATAGGCAAGGAATGAATCAGATGCTGCTTGATGTTATCGTTGCGGAAAGCATAACGGAGCATCATCACCTCCAGCTCGGCACTGAGATAGTTGTAGAGCGACAAGCCCGAACCATCTGCCAGTCTGTAGCGGGAAGCATCCAGTCCCAGCTTATTGATCAACTGCCGTTCCACGTTGCGGGCACTCTTGGCACTTGCCGGACGGTTGCCCGTAGAAGCCGCAATCTGATAATACATGCACTCGGCATAGAGATTGTCACTCTCCTTCATCATCTTATGCAGTACCTGGTCCATGGTATGGAAACGGGTACAGATAGTAAAGGCATTGGCAGGACAAGTCTTGGAAGAGGCATACATCTCCTCATATTCGATGCCTGCATCCTTCAACTTAGCCAGGAAACGGTCCATGAAAATGTCCTTGCGGGAGAACACCAATGGCGAAAGTACAGGATTATCATCATCCCAGCACCAGCCTTCGCCCAGCAATGACGCATCCTTCATCGAACGGTCGGCATATACATTACCCCGAATGGTATCCACACCCATATCCTTGAGACTGTTGACAAATGCCGTCAGGTCATCACTGTTGAAACGGGGATCCATACCTCCCACACAGTAAACATCACCCGTCAGCACACCGTCCTCGATGGTTCCGGTATATTTCAACTGAGTCTTGAACTGATAGGAACCACCCAACTTGTCAAGTGCAGTGATGGCTGTCAAGAGCTTCATCGTACTTGCCGGGCGCATCAGCTGTCGTTCGTTGTGCTTGTAGATGCAGGAATCAGCATCCATATCCCAGACCATGATCCCCACCTGCGATGTCTCAAACATCTTACTTTCCAAGAGTTTGCCGATACCTACCTGCACCGATTCGGGCCAAGGCAGCTTCAAAGTATCGGCAGCCAGGGAATCCAACATCGTGGAGTCGGTCACTTCCGTGTCGTCCTGCGGCTCCACCACTTCTCCTTCAATCACATCCTGAGCCTTCACCGGCATCGCCATGAGCGTAGCCATGATGAAGCTCATCATCATATATATAATCTTTTTCATTGTCTTTTACTAATTTCTTTCTCGAAAGCCTCTTCATTATCGGGCTGCACCGTTACCATATTATGATGTCCGTATTCTATCACCAGACAATGATCCAATCCCAGAAAGGTCTTGGCGGTATGCACGCTGATGATGTCACATACCGGCACATTCCTGTTGGAAGAGAACCTGCCTTCGTTGATGATGAGATATTCCATCTCATCATCTCGGTCGATAGGTTTCACCTTCTTGAATGTATAGGTGGTATTCAGAATACGCTCGATCATGCCCACAATGATGATGGCAACGAAAATACCAATAATCGCCATCTTGACCCAGAAGAAATATCCTGCCAGGAGGGCGAAAACCACCACTCCAACACGAGCCGTCGTATTGAAGCGCTTATGAAAAGTTCTATCTGCCATATCTCGTTCTTTTATCTTTAAAATAGCGTTTTCAGCTACTATTTGATAGTCTAAAAGACTATATTACCTTAAAATTCGCTGCAAAATTACAAAAAATCCCTCTCTTATTACTCTTTTTAAAGAGAAATTAGTACTTTTGCAAACAATTAAGCATTATTAGAATAAACTCACATGGTTTATAAGTATGATTTTCTGATTATCGGCTCAGGAGTTGCCGGTATGAGTTACGCTCTGAAAGTAGCCAGAGCGCATAAAGGTAAAGTGTGTATGATCTGCAAAACCTCACTCGATGAGGCAAACACTTCATTTGCACAAGGTGGTGTGGCGTCAGTTACCAACTTGGAAGTAGATAACTTCGATAAGCACATACAGGATACAATGATCGCTGGTGATTACATCAGCGACTATCAGGCTGTGAAGCAGGTTGTCACCATGGCACCAGAGCAGATCAAGGAGCTCGTGCAGTGGGGTGTCAACTTCGACAAGCAGCAGGATGGCAAGTTCGATCTTCATCGTGAGGGCGGACACAGCGAGTTTCGCATTCTTCATCACGCAGATGATACAGGTGCTGAAATCCAGCGCGGTCTGATGGAAGCTGTGCGTAACTGCCCAGACATCGATATCAAGGAAAATCATTTCGCTGTAGAAATCATCACTCAGCACCACTTGGGTGCCCGTGTTACCCGCCGTACACCTTATATTAACTGTTACGGAGCCTACGTTCTGAATCCTGACACCCAGAAGGTGGATACCTATCTGAGCAAGGTTACCGTGATGTGTACCGGTGGATGTGGTGCCGTTTATCAGACTACCACCAACCCAGTCATCGCTACCGGTGATGGCGAGGCGATGGTTTACCGTGCCAAGGGTACGGTGGCAGATATGGAGTTCGTACAGTTCCACCCTACAGCCCTCTATCATCCTGGAGAGACCCACCCTGCATTCCTCATCACCGAGGCAATGCGTGGATACGGCGGCATCTTGCGTCTGCCTAACGGCGAGAGTTTCATGGAGAAATATGATGAGCGTCTGAGTCTGGCTCCTCGCGATATCGTGGCCCGTGCCATCGATAAGGAGATGAAGATTCACGGATTGGATCATGTATGCCTGGATGTTACCCATAAGAATCCTGAGGAGACCAAGCGTCACTTCCCTAACATCTACGCCAAGTGTCTGAGCATCGGCATCGACATTACCAAGGAGTATATCCCGGTTCGTCCTGCTGCTCACTATATGTGTGGTGGTATCAAGGTAGATTTGAACGGATGCTCAAGCATCAACCGCCTCTATGCCTTGGGCGAGTGCTCTTGCACCGGTCTGCATGGTGGCAACCGTCTTGCCAGCAACTCGCTCATAGAGGCTGTGGTATATGCCGAGACTGCTGCCAAGCACAGTCTGGAGCATGTAGATGAATACGACTTCAACGAGAAGGTTCCTGCATGGAACGACGAGGGTACCCTGACCAACGAGGAGAAGGTATTGATTACCCAGAGCGTCAAGGAGGTGGGCGAATGTATGAGCAACTACGTGGGCATCGTGCGCAGCGACCTTCGCCTGAAGCGTGCCTGGGACCGCCTCGACCTTCTTTACGAAGAGACCGAGAATCTCTTCAAGCGTGTGAAGGTAAGCAAGGAGCTCTGCGAGCTCCGCAACATGATCAATGTAGGTTACCTCATCACCCGCATGGCAATAGAGCGCAAGGAGAGCCGTGGTCTCCACTATACCATCGACTACCCTGTTCACGCTTACGACAAGAAATAATGAAGAAAGAATAAGATAGAAAAAAAGCTCGAATGCATCAAACATTCGAGCTTTTTTTATTTTCAAGAATTAGAGAATTTTCATTCTGCTTATTGGATGCAGAAGAATTTCCCGCTATCTCGTCAGCGAGAACTTGATGCTCAGACCGAAATCCTGCGTGGTCGTCGGATAACTGCTGCTCGACAAGAGCGGCGTATTGGTCTGGCGATCATAGTAGAAACTCATGGTGAGCATCTTGCTCAAGGTATAATCAGCCGTGAAACTCAGCTTCAGGGCATTGTTGCCGCTGCTGGCGCTGCTCGTCATCGTGGCTATATCACGGACGATGGCTGCCTGCTTGCGGAAACTGAAGTCGAGACGCAGGTTCAGGTCGTGATTAGGACCATAGTTCCGGGTCTGATTCTTGCCCTTGCTTCCGTTTCCGCTGTTCTGCTGGGCACCCGTTCTTCCCTTCACCTTGTGTGCCTTTGGAGCACCGAAGAGATTGAAATTGTTGATGCGATAGCCCATACCTACCACCCAGTCTTTGCTCAGCGCCTCGTTCACCTGTACACTCGTCATACTGAGGTTCAGCACTCGGGTCTGGCGATACTCACCCTTGATAGTCATATTGTTGTTCAGCGTAACATCCATACCGAGCAATGGCGAGAATGCCTCGTTGATGCTCACCTGAGAAACATTGAACATGCTGCTAGGCGATGGATTGCCCGTAGAGGCATCCGTCACGAAGCCTAGACCATTCATATACTCCTGATAGGTACTGTAGCTGCTATAGCTGCCCACGGCAAAGATGCTCTTGTAGGCGTGGTTGATGTTCACACTCTTGAAGTGCTCACGGAACCATGGCAACTTGCCCAAGCCACTATAGCGCACCGTCCAGTTTGGCAAGAGCCGGCTCAATGCCGGGAAGATGGAGAGCGAACTGCCGCCCATCGAGGTATAGGCATTGAGGAATGCAGGAATCATCACATCACCACTATACGGATTAACCGGTGTGCGGGAAGCATCATACTTGCCTCCACCCAAGGTAGAACCCACAGGATATACCGTTCCGGCATACTGTGACTCCACCCGCTGGCGGAAACCATCGAGCGAGCCGACAAACTTCTCGAAAGTCCTGCTGCGATAACCACTGTTGGCATTTCCGATGCCCTCGAAAGCCGAACTCAGCGAGATGGTAGTCATCTGGAAAGTTCCGCTCTGGGTGGTCGGTGTACCCTCATACATATACTGTATGCTCTTTTGCGTGGTCATGGTGCGGGTGGCAGAAAGGTCTATCTTGAAATCCCTGACAGGTTCCAGGGTGGCACGCAGCTGCAGATTCTCGGTCTTGCAGGTAGTAGCCGGTGTAGCAATCGAGTCGTTGCAGAGCAGCCAGTCGTTGTCTCTTGCCTTTCCGATATAGCTGTCATCCACCAGTCCGAAAGCGAAATCCAGTCCCGGCGCCATCGTTCCCACTTTCTTCTGTCCGAAGGCATCACCCACGTTAGGAGTAAAGCCCGGCAGAAGCATCTGATAGTTGTTGCGGTAGGTGAAGCTCACCTTGCGCAGCATCATTGCCAGTCGGGCTACCGTCTGGGCTGTCCGGTACCATCTTTCGTTATCGAGCGGCTCTTTCGGCATCACCGTAATCTTCAGCTTCATCATACTATCCACCTTCGACTTGATACGGATCTGGTTGTTATCCACCTTTTTATATTTCAGATGATACACCTTTCCATCCTCCGTCTTTGCAGAAATGATGAGTCGCTTGCTGTTCTTGCCATGTCTGATGAGCAGGGTAGTATCCGGCAGGAGGGTGATTTCCTTCTCGAAAGCCTTCCGGTTTTTCGGAAGCGCCTTCGCCAGATCTACCTGATTCTTCTGCCCATTCTTCTGCATATCGTTCTTCTGCTGTGCATTCTTCAACAAAGCCTGCTTCCGCCTGGCTTCCTTCTCCTTCTTCTTCCTCTCTATCTCACTCCTGCTTATCGAGCGGTTGAATCGGTCATTCGCCTTCTTGAGGAATGGGATGTGGTTGTAGAGGCGCACCAGGTCGAAGCTTCCGTTAATCGTCAGCTCGCGCTGGGAGTTGATGGTGTTGCCATACGAGTTGCCGTTCTCATCCTCCGCACCTCGCTCCCAAGTATAGTTGGCATTGTAGGAGGCATCGGTATTCACCCAGTCGAAGACTGGCAGCAGATGGATAGGCAACTTATAGGATGCCGTGAAATTCTGACTATAGTCGAGCGGCGTACCCCAACTCTTCACACTCTGCCATACCGAACTTCGATACACAGAATCCTTCCAGGCATGATACTGGTCGGCATAGAGATCGGCATTCACATCCGGATAAGGCACATCTACCTGTGCATGGGTGGCACTCTGGAAGTTCATGTGCAGGTTCTTGGTCAGATCCCAGCGCAGAGAGAACTCGCGGTTCCAGAGGAACTGGTCGCTCACGGTGAGCGGCAGCTGCGAATTGAGCGTACTCTCCATATCGCGTTCCTGCAGCTCATAGGTCTCGTGCGTCATCTCCGTATTGAAGGCAATGTTCTGAGGCAGCCAGTTTAATCCGAACCGCTTCAGGATGTCGAGCCACTTGCTCTTGTTCTTCCACTTTCTGAAAGGTTCCCACGCCTTATAGACCGGTGTCCAGGAATAATCCAGGGCTCCGCGCCAGTTGTCCCGATTCTCGAAGACCGTGGTCTCACCCGTGGTATGCTGATGGGCATGACTGTAGGTAAATGAAAAGTTGGCAGGATCGTAAGGCATCGGATGACGACGGGTGGCGATACCTACCCGGGCATTGGATACCGAGAAGTTGGTCTGGGTGACTTTGGTCACGGCGATGTTCTCGATAGAGTCCCGCTCAGCCTTCGAACCGGCGGCATCCAGCGCATCCATCAGTTCCATATCCGTATCCAGCGGATTGTATTTCGGAGAGGTCTTCTCCTTCGTCACACTATAATATAAAGGTATGCTCACCTTCGCCTTGTCGGGGAAGAACTTACCCATCTCCAACGAGGTGGTCACGCTATAGGAACCATAATTATCGGTACTGCGGCTAGCCACGCCGTCTTCCAGACCGCCGAAGCCTTCGCTCATATAGCGGCCGGTGGCATTCACGCTACCCAGGTCGGAGAGCTGCACGTTCAGATTGGCATTGGCAGCCCATCCTCCCTTGTTGTTATGCTCCAGAAGCCGGAGCTCGTTGACCCAGACTTCTCCACTCTTCACCTCATCCGAATTGTTTCTCACACCTATCATCAGCGTCTTTACCTCGCCCAGGCTTGGATTGCCCACGATGGTGATCCGGTTGCTCGGATGTTCTGCATCCATCATCATATAAGGTGCCATATAGGAAGCCATACCAGCAGCCTTCGCCTTGTTGCGCTCCTTCTTGAGACTGGTAAATACGCTCAGGTTTACATTGAGCATATTCTCCTCCGGCCAGACCAGCTTTCTGTCGGCAGAACTGTTGCGGTTATAATTGTTGCGAGGTTCGGTCAGCTTGAGCGGAATCTCGTACTCATAGTAATTGTTCTTATAGTCGCTGCCCAGGCGGATGAAGACCGCCAGCTGGTCGTTCTTCAGATTGGTGGCGTTCTGCTCCAGGGCATTGGCATGGGTAAACATCTGGATGCGCTTGTACTGGCGGAGATCGAGGGTAGAGTTCTTATATACCGCCTTTGCCTCGCCATGGGTCAGATCCTTCACAACCATACTCAAAGCCTGCTCGTTTGCCTCGACAAGCTGTGGCTGCGATGGGTCCTGCTCGCGGCTGATACCCGGAGGAAGCACATAGTTGACCGGTGTCTTCTCGGCGTTTTCCTCCAGACTGACTGCACTCGCCTCCAAGGTTCCGCCACTGGCTGCACCCAACGGCTGGTCGTAGGTACGCCACTTGCTGTGTACCAGGTCGAGCGTACCGAAACGGAGCACGATAGGCTTCCTGAAGTTGGTGAGGAACATTCGCATGAAGCGGATGCTGGAGAAATCGTTGATGTTGCCCTGGCGCTTCTCAAACTCATCCACAGGAATGCGGAACTGATACCAGGTAACCGTGGATTTCGTGTTGTCTCGCCAAGTCTGGGTGTATTCGCGCTTATCCACGATGAAGTTGCTGCCCACAACGAGATCTTCCGGACGGATACTGACGTGATACTGGAAATACTTCTCATATTCGTTCAGCGTATAGTCCTGGTTGATGTCCTCCACATCCGGTGTCGATTTATAGGAGGTATCATAACTCTCGGTACGGCTTTCGCTGTCAGGCGAATTGCCCTGAGGGTTGTTGATGTACTTGTATCGGTGAAGGATGGGCGCACGCATCTCATCCCAGTCAGAGCCTCTGAAATAGTGATAGTTATCCCGGGCTGGGTCGGCAAAGATACTGTCGAATACCGCCTGGTTCACCTTGCCCTGTATCTGGTCGAGATAGGCACTCTTGTAGAATTTCTGCTCTTCGGCATCGGTCAGACCATTGAATCCCACATCCTGCAGGGCACGGCTTCCGCTCGTCGTGGCGAAGGCATAGGCAACGGTGCTCTGCGTAGGAATCTTACCCCACTGTGTATAGGTGAAGCTGTTGCTGCCATCCACCGGCATTCCGCTCTCATAAAACTTCTTGCCATCCCGCAGGATATCCTCGCTTACCTCGCCCAGGTTGATGTAGAAATCGCCGCCATAGTCGGCTGCATCCGATTGCTCTCGGGAATAGATGAACGGATCGAGCATCCAGAACTCGATATACTCCACGTTCGCCTGCTCAAAATCGTTGGTATCCAGCTTGCGCATCATTCCACCCCAGTTGCGGGACGGGTTGGCAAGGGTACCATCCGACTGCAGATCGGATACGTTGAAGTTGTAAGGTCCCGGCTCCGACGGATAGTAAGCCAGATTGAGAACACTCAGGGTGCTGGTGGCTCCCTGATAGGTGCTCTGCTGGCGCAGAGGGAAAAGCTCCTTTACATACACCTCTCTGACATAGTGGTTGCTCAACTGCTTGAGGTCGCTCTTGATATGACCCGGAGTGAGCGAACTGCCCCTTCGGGTGAAGAGCGGATCGATAGTGTACCAGGCAAGGCGGGAACGATGGAAACCGCTGGTCAAGCCCGACTTGTCATTGTAATCATCCTTGAAGTTGAGCGACGGCACACTGGAGATGACCCACGAAGTAGGAGTCATCACGTCGATGGTTCCCTTGGTATTCTCGAAGTCATCAATATACGAAGCATTGTCCTGCACTCCTCCTGCCTCGCCCGCCAGAAGCTGGGCAAACTCACTCTTGAAGGAGATGTAGGAAGGCTGGGTGAGATGCAGGAACGGTATCTTGTCGAGCATGTTGGTAAGCCACTGACTCTCCTTCTTCCAGTTCAGGTTGATGCCCCAGAGGGTATTCTTCAGCGGCTCGCTGCCCATCGCCACCTTATTGGTGAGCGCCTGCTCCGAGAGATGCTGCAGGGTTCCGCTGATCTGGAAATTCTTGGAGAACTCATACTCCCAGTTGAATCCGACCATCGTCTTTCTCATCTGTCCGTAATCGGTATTGCTCTCCAGGGAGACGTTGACCGCCGTACCGGCATCGATGATGCTCTGGTTGAGGATGGTCACCTCGCCGGCATTGTAATCCACCGAATAATCGGTACCCTCCTTCAGGGTAACGCCACCTGCCGTCACCACTACCGAACCCTGCGGCACATTGTAGGCATCGAGGGAGATGACATTGGCAGCCGAGCCCTTGAACTGTCCCACGATGAGATACTTATTCTTTTCGGCTATCTGCTTGGCAATGGTCTTCGTACTGTCATAGAGTTCGGTGAAGGCATACTTCTCAGCCTGCTCCTCAGACACGCCCTTCTTGACGAGATAATCCTGCATATAACTGCCGAACGGTTCCACCTTCGGCATAAATACACGACCATTCGATACGGTATAGCCCTCTACGTAATCGAAGTAACCATTGCTGCGCGCCTTGTTGTTGTTATCGAGTCGATCGGCACCCAGCACACGGATGATAGGCTGGTTCTTCACCTGCGTTTCCGGAATGTAGTTGACATAGACACCTGTGGTATCACTCTGATATTTCACATCGAGGCGGAACTTATCCTTTTCCACCTGCGAAGAGAGATAATATACGTTCTTCATCATCAGGTCCCAGTTGCCCTGCTGTGGATTGCAACTGGTATTCTTCAGCGACTTCACGAAGAGAGCCTGCTTGGTATCGGTGATATCCGAGGCAAACTCGCCCACCTGATAGGTTACTCCGCCATAGGTATATTCGTATGCCACGGCAAGCACCTGGTCGGTCTGCAGACCAGACTTCAGCGAAACATATCCCATCGCCTGGTTCACGGTATATTCAGAGGAATTGAGCAGACGGGCACTCTCCAGTTTCTCGAAATCGCTGCCGCCTATCAGTCCGCCACCTTCCAGGACAGAGGCTGTCTGGTTGATGTCACGGGCAGCGGCAAACTGACCTGTCATCGATGCATACTCGGTATTCGCCTGGTTAGCCGGCACCATCGTTCCTCCTGTTCCCCACATCGGGTTGCTCACCTTCTCGTTTTCTCCCAGGTCGGTCAGGGCGATGATGTTTCGGGTATTCGTGGTGGTTCCCGTCTTGTTGGTTACCCAGATTTCCACACGGTTAATGGTGATACCCGTCAGCAGATTCGGCAGTTTCTGCATCCAGGCATCATAATGACTGCGGAAATATTGGGAGAGGAAGAAGTGACGGTTTTCCTCATAATCTGCCACATTGAGTTCGAAAGGAGTAAGCTGCACGCCGCCCCGACTCGAAACGCTCTTGGAAGCCGACTTCTTCTGCGAGAACACCGTCTGCAGCTTGAGCTTGCCAAACTGCATATCGGTTCTTACACCGAAAAGACTGCTGGCACCCTTGATGAGCGAGGAGTTGCTGGGAAAGGATACATTGCCCGCCTCAACCAGCTTGATGATCTCATCTTCCTTGCCATCATACTTCAGCTTCATGTTCTGGGCATCGTAGTCGAAGGTGGCATCGGTGTTGTAATTCAGGTTGAGATTCATCTTATCTCCCACCTTTCCATTCACGTTGAGATTGATCTTCTCATCAAAGTTCATCATCGTGGTCTTGCGGTTGCGGATAGGCAGCGACGGGTTGTCGATATTCTTCTTGTTGATACCAAACTTCAGTTCGGCGGTACCCTGAGTCTTGACACGGATTCCACCGGGACCGAAGATTTTCTCGGCAGGTCCCAGTTCGAAGTGCATATCAGAGAAATCGAACTTCTCCTTGCCTTTCGCCTGATAGATTTCATCGTTCTTCTGGCGATAGAAGGCATTGCGCTCGTTCTGCTCCGTCCATTTCATATACTCATCCGGAGTAAGCATGATGGGAGCCGAGAGCCAGGTATTGCCCATCCGGTTGCCGATGACATAACGGTTGAGGGTATCATTGTAGATGACCTGATACTGGAGGGCATCAGGACGCTTGAGGTCGAGCGGACTCTGGTAGAGATCGCTCAGGGAATAAGGTTGGGTAAGCTGGATTTTCCAGCGGGGATGCAGCAGGGAATCGGGAATAGTATCCTCATCTACCTGAATGGGCTGCGCCTTCGGCAGCTTCTTGTCTTGCTGCTTATCTTCCTGCTTCTTGTCATTCTGCCTGACTTCCTGCTTATCTTTCTGTTTGTTTTCCTGTTTATCTTTCTGCGGAAAAGGCAAAGCGAGGGCGTAGCCGAAGGTTGCCACCATCAGCCAAGCCATCAAAAAATAAAAGATTCTTTGCCCCTTCATAAAGTTACTTGATATTCTTCCGCCTGAAGTTATTTCATTTACTTCCGCCTGAAGTTACTTGATTTGCTTCAAGGCAAGCTTTACAACCTGCTCCACCGGCAGATCTGGCTGCGCCTTCAGGATATCCACTACTACCTTGGCAGAAGGTGCCGGTGAGAAGCCGAGCATGGTGAGGGCACTGACAGCCTCATCCTTGATATCATTGTTCACCATCACCACATTACCGCCATTAGCCGGCAGCTCATCGGCGATGCCCAGACTCACGATTTTATCCTTCAGGTCGATGATGATACGCTGGGCGGTCTTCAATCCGATACCCTTCACGGTCTTCAGCATCTTGTCGTTGCCTGTAGAAATCACATTGCAGAGTTCGCTTGGCGACATCGACGAGAGAATCATTCTCGCCGTATTGCCTCCCACACCCGATACGGTGATGAGCTGTCTATAGAGTTCGCGCTCCTGCTTGGAGGCGAAACCGAAAAGGGTGAAAGAGTCATCTCTTCCACCTGCCACCAAAACCTCATGCACGTAGAGTTTTACTTCCTGTTTGCCCTGAATGGCTGTATAGGTATTGAGCGAAATATTGAGTCCGTACCCCACTCCTGCAGTCTCTACTACTGCCATTGCCGGGGTCAGTTCGGTCAGATCGCCATGAATATATTCTATCATTTTATATTTCTCCTTGATGATTAAACACTTGGTTATACCTCTTTCATAAATTAATATTATAATATGAACGCACGGAATAAGGATTTATTGTATCCGGCATAGGATTATATTATTGATACCCCCAGAAGAAAAAGGCATTACTCCCTATGGAAATTGTTTTTAGAACTAGAAGAAATCTCCGTTCATAGACTTTGAACGTACATTCAACGTCGTTGAACGCACATTCAACGTCGCTGAACGGAGATTCAACGTCGCTGAACGAAGATTTCTATTAACTCTAGGAACAATTTCCTTTAAGGGTAGAAAGTAATTCCTTTAAAGGTAGGAGCAATTTCCCTTAAGAGTAGGAGCTAATTTAATTAAGAATCGGAGCTAATTTCATCATAAGCAGAAAGAAATCACCTATTATCCATCGACAAACAGATTAGGAAGAGCTGAGGTAATCTCTTAAATCCTTGAAATCACGAAACTGTAAGAAATCTCTTCCAGAACCCTTACAATTCCCCCTTCATTCTACCTAGAAACTATGATTTTATTACCTTTTGCAAGTTTTATGAGTTAAAAATCTATTAAAACGTCACGTATTTCAAGAAAAAGCTATACTTTTGCAACCGGAAATAGATATCAAGAAGGAATTATCCAAAATAAACAACAATATAAAAGAAATAAATACATCAAATGAAAAAGTTTAGAGCAGCCGTAGTAGGTTACGGCAACATCGGTAAGTTTACAGTAGAGGCTCTCGAAGCAGCTCCTGATTTCGAGATTGCAGGTATCGTTCGTCGCCAGGGTGCTAAGGACAAACCCGCAGAGTTGGCTAACTATGAGGTAGTAGATGACATCACCAAGTTGAAGGATGTAGATGTTGCTATCCTCGCAACTCCTACCCGTTCTTGCCCAGAATATGCAGAGAAGATCGTTGCACTCGGCATCAACACCGTAGATAGCTACGATATCCATACAGGTATCCTCGATTACCGCACCAAGCAGATGGAGAACTGCAAGAAGGCTGGCAAGGTGAGCGTTATCTCTGCCGGCTGGGATCCAGGTTCTGACTCTATCGTACGTGTATTGATGGAAAGTCTGGCTCCAAAGGGATTGACCTATACCAACTTCGGTCCTGGTATGAGCATGGGACACTCAGTTTGCGTTCGTGGCAAGAAGGGTGTTAAGGAAGCACTCTCTGTTACGATTCCATTGGGCGAGGGTATCCACCGCCGTATGGTTTATGTAGAGTTGGAGGAAGGTGCCAAGCTTGAGGATGTAACTGCAGAGATCAAGGCTGACCCATACTTCGCTCACGATGAGACTCACGTATTCGCCGTTGCATCTGTAGATGATGTAAAGGATATGGGTCATGGTGTGAACCTCGTTCGCAAGGGTGTATCTGGCAAGACTCAGAACCAGCGCTTCGAGTTCAACATGAGCATCAACAACCCTGCCCTCACCGCTCAGGTATTGGTTAACGTGGCTCGTGCTTCATTCCGTCTCCAGCCAGGTTGCTACACCATGCCAGAGATTCCTGTCATCGATATGTTGCCAGGAACTCGCGAGGAAATCGTTGCAACACTCGTGTAATGGACTTTGAACTTTGAGATTTGAACATTGAACTTTATGATTAGTTTTACTGGTTCAAGCTCAAAGTTCAAAGTATAAAGTATAAAGTATAAAGGCTCGCAAGAAATTGAAACTTCTTGCGAGCCTTTTTTATTTATTTCTTTCTAGATATTATTTTAGCTATTGCTCATCCTCGTCTATCGAGCAGCCTGTATAAAAAATATTGTTTACATATACAAACTATACGAACACCCCACAATTACACCTATCCGCGATTAATATTTTCCGCATTTTACACCTATCCGCGATTAACTCCCTCAAAAAACGTTTTTTATTACAGTTTAGTATTCTGCTTCTTTGTGCCCTAAGCAACTCTTTCTTGATAAAAAATCCATACTTTATACATCCAAACTCTTAACCATAATATTTTTTTCTCATTATAGTGTGAAGTAGGCAAAGCTAGCAGCATTATTTGGAATAAGCAAGGAATATCGGTGATTTTCTTTCCGAAAAAACTTGGTATCTTGAAAAATAGTTGTATCTTTGCAGGTAGAAAGGAAATAAGATATGGAAAAAGTTAAGGAAGTACCATACGGAGTGGCAGATTTCGTCACGATGATGGAGCAGAATTTGTATTATGTCGATAAGACGATGTTTATACCCGAGTTGGAGAAGCAGCCCCGTAACCTCTTCTTCATCCGTCCTCGTCGCTTTGGCAAGAGCATATTTTTGAGTATGCTCCACTCTTACTATGACTGTAACCAAAGCGCTAAGTTCCAATCACTTTTTGGCAATCTCTGGATAGGACAGCATCCTACGGAGTTGCAGGGCAAGTATCAGGTGCTTTTTCTCGACTTCTCGCAGGTAAGTGGTAATATCGATTCCTTGGAGCGTAACTTCGACTTCTATTGTTCCGTAAAACTGGATGGTTTCATGCGCCGTTATGGCGAGTCTTATTCTGAGGAAACGAGAGAGAAGGTGCGCAAGGCGGAGTATGCCATGGATAAGTTGGCTTTTATTCATGATGAGGCTGAACAGAAGGGATTTTCTCTTTATCTGATAGTAGATGAATATGATAACTTTACCAATGTGGTGCTCAATGAGCATGGCGAGAAAGTGTATCATGCCATCACCCATGCCGATGGATTCTATCGTGATGTCTTCAAGAAATTCAAGGGCAACTTCGAGCGCATTTTTATGATGGGTGTCAGTCCTGTTACGCTCGATGATGTAACCAGCGGTTTCAATATAGGATGGAATATCTCTATCAAACCAGAATTTGACGAGATGCTGGGATTCTCTACTGCCGATGTCATCGAGATGTTTACCTATTATAAAAATCATGGCTGCATCCCGGCAGATAGTGATATCAACGCTATCGTCAACGATATGAAGCCTTGGTATGATAACTATTGCTTTGCAAAAGAAGCATTGAATAAGAGTATCAGAATGTTTAATTGCGATATGGTGCTTTACTATCTTCGCAATTATATGGATTACGGACGTTCTCCTCAGCAGATGATCGACCCGAATACCAAGACCGATTATGGCAAGATGAAGAAACTGCTGCAGTTTGATAAACTGGATGGTGAGCGAAAGGGTATTATTCGCAAGATTGCTGAAGAAGGACAGATTTCAGCACAACTCTATGAGTCGTTCTCTGCCTACCAGATACCGAAGGCTGAGATATTCCCTAGTCTGCTTTTCTATTATGGCATGCTGACCATCAAGGGTACCCGTGGCTCCAAACTGGTATTGGGCATCCCTAACAATAATGTCCGCAAACAGTATTACGGATATCTGGAAGAAGAATATCAGGCAAAATCGTATGTGGATACCAATCAGCTGACAGATTATTATTACGATATGGCGTATGATGGCAAGTGGGAAGAAGGCCTGCGCTTTATGGCTGATGCCTATGCCAAGGTATCCTCTATACGTGATGGAATCGAGGCGGAACGAAACCTGCAGGGGTTCTTCATGGCGTATCTGAATCTGAACGATTATTATTATACTGCCCCGGAGTTGGAACTGAATCACGGCTATTGCGATTTCTTCCTTCTGCCGGATTTGACCCATTATGCTACCAAACATTGCTATATCCTGGAACTCAAAGTGTTAACAAAGAAGGATTTCGAGGCGAAGGCGGAGGAACAGTGGCAGCAGGCGGTGGAGCAAATCAGGCAATATGCAGAAGCACCTAGGGTAGAAGCATTGCGTCAGGGTACCACCTTGCATAAGATTATCATGCAGTTTGAAGGATGGAACCTGAAACGAATGGAAGAGATTAATTGATGGATTTGGCTTGAAAAGCTCTAGCAAATATTCAAAAAACATAAAGGCTCGCAAGAAATCGAAACTTCTTGCGAGCCTTTTTTGTATCTTATGTCTTGAGCTCATTATCTCAAGACATAAGCAGAATGAATATGTTCACACGCTTTACTCTACTGCAGTTGCACCCTGACCAGCAATCAATGGCCAACCTGGGTTCTGGTAAACTACAGATGTGGTAAGATCTGTCTGATCACCCGCTGCTGTTTGACGGAACACACTCTGTGCGATAGGAGAAAGATAGTGAGCAGGGGTAAAGTGATAACCATTGAATACCAGGTTGTTAACCTTAGAAATCTGGTATGGACGGATATAGTCGCCACTAATGGTCTTATCACTCATATTACCCTTACCTCCTTCAACATCTACCTTTACAAGGTTGGTTGTGCCATCGAGCCATGTACCCTCGTAAACAGAACCCCAGTACTTCATACCTTCAATCTGGTAACCATTTACCTGGTCGCAAGCACGCCAACGAATCAAGTCCTCCCAGCGAGAAGCCTCACCGATGAACTCATCACGACGCTCACGACGGATGTTGTAAGTAGTAGCATCAACCAACTTACCATGAGAGTAAGCACCGAAGTCCCACTTAGCCTCCTCCTGCATGTTGGTAGCTGCGATAGTCTTGTTGTAATCAGGATCTACCTTGGCACGGATGCGGAGAGCACGCCAGTACTTATCAGCTGTGGCGTCGATAGTATTGTTCTTCAACCAGGAAGCCTCCATGTAGTTGAGGAGAGCCTCTGTGCCACGGAATACGATGCTACCACTCTCGCCGTAGTCGTGGTTGAGTCCCTGCTGGGAATCATAGTTTTTACCCTTCTTCACAGCGAAACCTGTCACCATACGAGTCTCGTTGTTGCCCTTTACTGTCCATGAGAGGTCGGTTGGAACAGCACCCTCACTGGTGTAGTTCTCGATAGATCCATCCATCTTGGTGAAGAGCTGGATGCGAGAATCGCGATTCTGCAAGGTAGCCTTCACACCCTGGTTTTCCCAAGTTGGGTCGTAGCCTGAACCGGCAGCGTAGATAGGCAAACCATTGCGCATGAGGAATGAGTTGACGAGGCCACGTGTCCAACCAGTACCACCGCCGTTGCGCTGCAACTGCATCTGCACATTGTGGGTAACGTTAGCCTTTGACTTGTCAAAAGCACGATACATCAACACCTCGCTATAGCCGCTCATATCCTTGTCACAGAACATGGTGTAGTAAGGGTTGATACTTGCCAAGCTTGCATTCTGTCCCTCTGGAGTATCTGTATTCTCTACGAGGTTGTCAACGAGCTTATCACCCAACTCCTTAGAAGACTTCATAGCCTCATCGAGGAAGTGATTGATAGAAGAATCGATGTCAAAGCCCTGGATATCCTCAGCCTTGCCTGGCCAACCTGGACCACCTGGCACAAATGCTGTACCCTTGTGATACTTCTCCCATGTAGCCTCGAAGAGAGCTGCACGAGAACGGAGCAGGAGGGCAGCATCGCGAGAGATGCGGTTCTTGCCACCAGGAGCTGACTCCATCAGAAGATCGAGTGCCTTGTCAAGGTCGTCGAGAATCTGCTGAGCTACCTTATAACGTGGCTGACGCTTTGAAGCCGCAACAAGAGTTTCCTTGTCATCAGGAAGCGCATTGAGAACGATAGGGAAGTCACCGAGAGTCTGCAACTTGTCTAAGTAAAGATAAGCACGGAGGAAGTATGCCTCACCAACATAGTGGCGTACCTGAGCCTCAGCACCGCTAATCTGCTTAGCCTCGAACTTTGGCAATACCTGGTCCAGGAAATAGTTCACCGAACGGATGTTGCCGAAATCCCAGGCACCACCACTCTGTCCTACTTTCCAGTTTCCAGGAACCCAACGGCTAGAATAACCGGTTCCAGCCTGGTTATCGGTATCGTTATCGAAAGCAAAGGTACTCATACCATAGTTACCCGGATTGATACTTGTCAATACACCATAGAGATTCACGGTGTAGGCTGCCAGGTCGTCTGCGCTAGTAAAGAAAGACGCAGGTGTTACATCGCTTTCAGGCTCCTTGTCAAGATAGTCATTGCAACTTGTCAGACCGAGCGTTGCGCCCAATAAGAGCATTGAAATATATTTAATTTTCATAAATTGTTTCCTTTCTATAATCTAATTGATAAGTTAGAATGTTACACTAAGACCGAATGAGAATGTCTTTGACAATGGATATGCCTTACCAATCTCATGGCCATAACCTGCTCCAATCAGCTCTGGATCACCAGCCTCTGTGAAGTTAGTGATGGTAAAGAGGTTCTCGCCAGATACGAAGAAGCGAAGATTCTCAATATAAGCCTTGCTTGTGATTGACTTTGGCAAGGTATAACCGATGGTGAGGTTCTTCAAACGGCCATAAGCTGCATTCTGCAGATAGCGGGTCTGAGTCTGGATGTTGCGGCCACCACCCCAGTCTGCACGTGGGTAGTATGCACCCTTGTTGTCCTCACGCCAGTAATCCTCGTGGAACTTGAAACCGGTAGCCTGCCACTTACCCTGACCGATAGCACCCCAGAATACGGCACCACCTGCAGCGTAGTCACGCTTGAGGGTTCCCTGGAAGAATACCTTGATATCAAAGCCCTTCCAAGCTGCATCGAGGTTCAAGCCGAAGTTGTAGCGAGGAGTGGAGTTACCGATGATGCGTCGGTCACCTGGCTTATCAGCTGTGCCCTGACCGCCATCAATCTTACCACTACCATCGAGGTCGGCATACATGATATCACCTGCTGTCCAGCCGCTTCCCAATGCGCTCTGGTCAACCTTTGCGAGGTGAGCATCCATCTCTTCCTGGCTCTGAGCGATACCGATTGTGGTATAACCCCAGATGTCTCCGAGCTTAGCACCAGCATAGTATGAGCCGAGGTTCTTGGATGGGTTAGGATACTTATCGATGACCACCTGGTTATCACTCAATACGAGAGATGCGCCATAGCTTACCTCACCGATTACGTCACGCCAGCCAATCTGGAGATCCCAACCCTTAGATGTCATATCAAGGTTGTTCACCTTCGGAGGATTGGCACCGAGGATAACAGGCAACTCCGGAGCAGGACCTACCATGTCGAATGTCTTGCGCTGATAGTAGCCGAACGATCCGGTGAGGCGGTTATTGAAAGCACCCCAGTCGAGACCGATTTCCCATGTACGGCTCTTCTCCCATGTAAGAGTAGAAGATACGAGACCTGGCTGTGAAGCGGTATTTGGCTTAGCGCCATTAATCAACCAGTTGCCACCCTGAGAAGAGAAGCCGATGGTTGGATAGAAAGGATACCAGTTATCAGTATTCTGGTTACCCAACTGACCCCAAGAAGCTCGGAGCTTCAATGTGTTTACGTAATCAGTCAATGGCTCCCAGAACTTCTCACGGGCAATGTTCCAACCTGCAGAGAATGATGGGAAGAAGTTCCAGCGGTTCTCGCGGAGGAAACGGGATGAACCATCATAACGGAGGTTAGCCTCGAAGAGGTAACGGCCAGCATAGTCGTAGTTGATACGGCCGAAGAAACCGGCTGTAGTCCATGAGTTATAGGCACCACCTACACTTGGCTTGGTGGTTGTTGTATCGAGAGTAGGAAGACCAGACATGATGCCGTTCTGCTGTGCCTTCATATTGCGCTGGCGGAACCACTCACTCTGGAAACCACCCATCACCTTCATATTGTGATCGCCAAATGAATGGCTGTACTCAGCAAAGAGGTTAGGGTTGAAATAGTTTGACTTGAATGAATACTCATACACGCTTGATGTTGCGTTGGTATCTACATAAGGATTGTTGTCGCAGTCGTAGGCGTATGTGGTCTGCCAGTCACGGTGGTTGAACTGTGTAACAATACGGTAGTTCAACTCTGCATTCAGAGTCAGGCCCTTTACTGGTGTTGCAACAAACGAAAGCTGCTGTGCGAGACGGTCCGTTTGGTTCTTGGCACGACCACCATCCTTAAGACGTCCGATATAAGACTCTGGTACCCAATTACCATTAGGATCGGTAGTTGGTATAATAGGCCAATAACGGCACATATTGTGGAAGAACACATCTGTACCATTGATCAAATCACCTGGAGAATTGAAGTCATTACGTGAGAAACGGGTATTGTATGTCATGCGCAACCAGTTGGTTATCTGAGCGTTGATCTTACCTGTCATGGTATAGCGCTGCATGCTATCATCGCCATGACGGAGAAGACCGCCACGGTTGAGATAGTTACCAGAAACATAATACTGCAAACGATCATCACCACCATTGATACTCAAGGTGTGCTCCTGAGAGAAGCTGGTACCAAACTGCTCCTTGAGCCAGTCAGTATTACCAAGCGGCAAGAGTGGCGTATTATCCCAAACCTCCCAACGGTTGTTGCTGTTCTTGAACATCTTCTGCATGGTAGGATCGCTCTGAGCCTTCTTAATCTGCTCGAGTTTTTCATCTGTAAACCAAACACCTGCACCGCTACCAACAGATGCATCGTTCATGTACTTAGCCCATGTGTAAGAGTCCATCATCTCCGGCATATTGAGAGGAGAATCAAAACGGAATGAGTTGTTGTAGTTAATAGAAGTCTTACCCTTCTTACCACTCTTGGTAGTAATAAGGATTACACCACCAGCAGCACGTGAACCGTAGATGGAAGAAGCAGAAGCATCCTTCAATACAGAAATGTTCTCGATGTCCTGTGGGTTGAGTGCGTTCATATCACCCTCCATGCCGTCGATGAGCACGAGTGGAGATACAGAAGAACCGGCACCGATAGTACCTGTACCACGGATATTAAAAGACTTGGTTGAATTAAGAGTACCACCGCTCTCTGGTGTAGAGAAGTTCATACCGGCTACTGCACCCTGAAGAGCGTCAACTACTGAGTTGACAGGACGAGCGCCGAGAGTCTTGGAATCAATGGTAGAAACGGCACCTGTGAGGTTTACCTTCTTCTGAGTACCGAAACCGACAACTACGACCTCGTTCAGAGTCTTGCTGTCTTCCTGCATGGTTATATTCATGGCACCACCCTTCCATACCTTCTCCACTGGCTCGAAACCAATGTAGCTGATACAGATTGTTGCACCATGCTGCACGTCTGAAAGCACAAAGTTACCATCAATGTCTGTGATGGTTCCACCCTGCTTTCCCTTAACTGTAACTGTAGCACCAATTACTGGCTCACCTGTTGGGTCAATAATGGTACCAGTGCATTGTCCGTTCTTGGACTGATTAGTTTCCTGGATACGAGTCACCCCCCCATATGCGTGAGTAGGAGTCATACCAAGAGCCATAATCATAGTACTTACTGTGAATAGTTGTCTAATCATAAGATATAGTTTAAAAAATGTTATTTGGTCCAATCATTTAATTCAGCCGATGTTATTCGACCTATTTATTTAATTTAGCCAATGTTATTTAATCCTTATTAATTTAAGTTAGCCGCTGCAAAGATATATTAAATTTTAATACGAACCGGTTTTTAATGAAACAAAATTCATTATTTTAAGACTTTTTAAGCAAAAAGTAAAAAAAACATTCCAAAAAAGGCTCACAAGAGAGATTCTTGCGAGCCTTTTTTATCTTCCAGTCATAAACAATGTAAAATCTACACTTCTATTTATTTATGCGTCAAGACACCTAATTATTTATGTGTCATGATATCAAGCACCATATCATCGGTGGTCTTCATCGCATCGGCACCGATAGAGGTGAGGTTGTGGATACACTTATCCACATCATCATCCACGATACCCTCGGCAGAAGTCACACACTTACCCTCCATGGAAAGGAGTGCAGAAAGCAAGGCGGTGCTCACACCAGAAGAAATCTTCAGGGCGCAGCTTGGCTTGGCACCATCGCAGATCATACCGGTAAGGTTTGCCACCATGTTCTTGACAGAGTTGCAGATATGGGTAAAATCACCACCCATCAGATAGGTGATACCGCAACTGCTACCCGTGCTGGCTACCACGCAACCGCAGAGAGCAGAGAGTTTACCCAGGCTCTGCTTGATATAGATAGCCGTTAAGTGACTGAGCATCAGGGCACGAATCAGTTCCTCCTCTGTATTCTCGTTTTCCAAGGCATAAACCACCACTGGATTGGTAGCACAGATACCCTGGTTACCACTGCCACTGTTGCTCATCACCGGAATCATGGCTCCACCCATTCGGGCATCACAGGCAGAAGCGGTGCGGGAAAGGATATGAGAGAAGATGTTGTTGCCGAAGATACCACGGCTCAAAGGACGATCCATCGTCTTACCCAGACAGTGGCCATAGTTGCCCTTGATAGATTCCTCGGCAGCCTTCATATTATATTCCTTGGTCTTGAGGATGAAGCGAATCTCATCGAGCGGAGCGGTGGTTGCGAATTCGTAAACCAAGCGGAGATTCAACTGGATATCGTCATTCTCCACATCAGCCGCAGCTCCACCACGCTTGTCTAAAACCACCTCACCATTGCGCTCAACATACACAAAGTTGGTATGAGAACCGGCAATGATAGCTGTAGCTCTGCCGTTGCCGGCATAGCAAATTACCTCGATATAGAGCTTATCCACATCGCCCTGCTTCAGCTTGATGTTGATGTCAGCATTATGGATATACTGCTTGCCCAGCTCCAGAGTATCAGGTGTAAGATCCTTGAGAACCTCGAGTTCATACTCAGGCTTTCCGATGAGGGCACCGAGCGAAACTGCGATAGGCAGACCGATCATACCAGTTCCCGGAATACCCACACCCATCGCATTCTTGAGCATATTAGGACTCAAGCGTACCTCGATGCGCTCCGGACGCTTACCCAGAGTGGTAGCAGCCTTAGCTGTACAGAGTGCCACAGCCATCGGTTCGGTACAGCCGATGGCAGGCACAACTTCCTTGTTGACGAGCGCAATGATGCGCTCCCGCTTATTTTTCTCTAACATAATAAGAATAGGTATTAATCCTCCAACTGGAACAAAGGATCGTCAGGAGTCAACATAGTTGGCTTCTGGTCGAATTCCTTCAGAAGCTGCTCAGAAGCATACTTCTTGTTTACTACCAGGCGGAACATGTACTCGTTGAACCAATCGTTGGTCATGATGAAGCATCCACCAAAACCATTGTCAGCACCCCAGCTGTTCTCCACCTTCCACTTCACAGGCTTTCCGGCAGCATCGAGATCAACCGCAGTCAAAGTCATGGCATGGGTAGAACCGCTCTCGAAAGTAGCGATGCGGTCTGCCTTGTTCAGTGGGAATGAAGTGTTGAAGAGGCTGCCATAGTCGAAGTTGTCGAGTGCCAGATAGCCACGCTTTCTGTCGAGCTGCTTGCCCACATCGTAGCTGGAATACATCTTATGACCATCCTTCAGGGAAGCGATGGCGAGCTGCGCAATCTCCTCCATAGGCAGGTTCAGGTACTTCCAGTTATGACCATCGTAGGTGTGGCGGTCGTACTCTACTTCGTATGTCTTGTGATAAGGACGGCGTGGGTCGTTCATCACCATCAAGAAGGTACCGTTGAGGTCCTTGCCAACAGTCTCCTCATAGAAACTCTTAGGAGTATATTTCTTAGCCTCGCCAACCTGCTTGCCATCCTTGTTGCGGAATGCATAGGTAAACTCCTTCACCGGCTCACCCAGAGTAAGGCTGAGCATGTGATAAACCTGAGCCAGCATCTCGGTCTTACGAGCCTGGATAGCAGCAGGTTTCTTGCCCTGGGCTACCATCTTGCGGAGTTCGAGACCATACTCGCGGAGCTTGCTGCTGATGAGACGGCTCATCTTGGAAGTATTGTTGCTGGAATAAGTCTCTGGCTGAGCGCTCATTGGTACGAGACCGTACTTGCTAGCCAGGTCGGCAACACCGCAGAAAGTACCACCGTCATTGAGTGGATTCTTGAAGAAGAACTGCACCTGAGGATCCTCCAGGCTCTTCTTGCCGAGGTCGATGACACCCTGGAGCATCAGGTTAGCCTTCTCCAGCTGGTCGTAGAAGAAGAGATAGTCCTGAGAGAACTCTACTACTCTACCCTGCTTGTCGTTGACAGCAAAGTTGGAACGGAGTACATTGAAGCCGCTGAACATCCAGCAGCGGCCGGAACTCTTCTGGTTATGGATGCTCTGAGAAGGAGTCTCGATGCTGAAATGAGTATCTACCGGAGCCTCATTGGCATGATTCTTCACGAGATCATCGATGTTGTTGCCAGCGATAGCGTTAAACAAAGCCTTGTTGGTCACACCGCCAGTCTGGCTTTTCTCCATCTGCTGGAGCATAGTCTGATTGATGCCGCCATTCTTGGTCTGCGCCATCATCGAGAGGGAAGCCATCATCAAGGCTCCCACAAAGAATAGGTTCTTTTTCATTTATTTAATCTTTATGTTTAGTTACTTATTTACCGGAAAAGTGCAACCGGGGAAAACGAAAGGTTCCCCTCCTTTTGCAGATTCCTTCCTATTTTTTTGCAAAAATACAAAGAATTATCGAAAAAAGCGAAATTCTCCTCATAAAAATGTTATTTTATGAAAAAAAGCATTACCTTTGCACTTATAAAATTATTAAATTATGGACAAAAGTAAGTTTAGTCTGTTAAGCAATATCAAATATCCTAATGATTTGCGCAAACTGAGCATTAATCAGTTGCCAGAGGTATGCAAAGAATTGAGAGAAGACATCATCGACGAAGTGGCTGTAAACCCTGGCCATTTTGCTTCCTCTCTGGGTGTTGTGGAAATCACCGTAGCTTTACACTACGTGTACAATACTCCTGAAGACCGCATCGTCTGGGATGTAGGCCATCAGGCATACGGACATAAGATTCTGACAGGAAGACGTGAGGCATTCTGCACCAACAGAAAGCTCCATGGCATCCGTCCATTCCCAACACCGCTTGAAAGTGAATACGACACCTTCACCTGCGGACATGCCAGCAACTCTATCTCGGCAGCTCTGGGTATGGCGGTGGCAGCACGCGAAACAGGCAACAAAGACCGCCACGTAGTAGCCGTTATCGGCGATGGTGCGATGAGCGGTGGTTTAGCTTTCGAAGGACTCAACAATGTATCTAGTACTCCAAACGATATGCTCATCATCCTCAACGATAATGATATGAGCATCGACCGTGCCGTGGGTGGTATGGAGAAGTATCTCCTCCAGCTCGACACCAACGAGACCTACAACAAGATTCGCTTCAAGACTTCGCAGTGGCTCCACTCCAAGGGTATTCTCAATGATAACCGCAAGAACAGCATCATCCGGCTGAACAATGCCTTTAAGTCGGTATTAAGTCATCAGCAGAATATCTTCGAGGGAATGAACATCCGATACTTCGGACCATTTGACGGTCATGATGTAAAGGAAGTGGTAAGAATCCTGAAGCAGCTCAGAAGCATGAAAGGCCCTAAGCTGCTCCACCTGCATACCACCAAGGGCAAGGGATACGAACCAGCCGAGAAGTGTGCTACCATCTGGCATGCACCAGGCAAGTTTGACCCGGAAACCGGCGAGAGAATCATTGCCGACAACAGCAACAAGCCTCCTAAGTTTCAGGATGTCTTCGGAAAGACCCTGCTGGAACTTGCCGAGCAGAATCCTAAGATCGTAGGCGTGACACCAGCCATGCCTACCGGATGCTCTATGAACATCATGATGAAGGCGATGCCAAACCGCACCTTCGACGTAGGTATCGCCGAGGGACATGCAGTCACCTTCTCGGGGGGTATGGCAAAGGATGGACTGATTCCTTTCTGCAACATCTACAGTTCGTTTGCACAGCGTGCCTACGACAATATCATCCACGACATGGCACTCCTCAACCTGCCTGTAGTGCTCTGCCTCGACCGTGCCGGACTGGTAGGAGAAGATGGTCCTACCCATCATGGTGCCTTCGACCTGGCAGCCCTGCGCCCTATCCCGCATCTCACCATCGCTTCGCCGATGAATGAGCACGAGCTGCGCAACCTGATGTATTCTGCTCAGTTGCCAGACCACGGAAGCTACGTGATCCGTTATCCTCGTGGCTGCGGTGTGCTTGTAGATTGGCGCAACAAGATGGAGGAAATCAAGACCGGTACCGGCAGAAAGCTGAAAGACGGAGAAGATGTAGCCGTGCTCACCATCGGTCCTATCGGAAACGATGCCATCCAGGCAATCGAAGAGGTAGAGAAGGAAACGAAGATGAGCGTTGCGCACTACGATATGCGATTCGTGAAGCCGCTGGATGAAAACATCCTCACCGAGGTGGGCAAGAAGTTCAAGCGCATCGTGACCATAGAAGATGGTGCAAGAATGGGCGGAATGGGATCTGCCGTACTCGAATGGATGAGCGACCACGGCTATCAGCCACAGATAACCCGCCTGGGATTGCCAGACGAATTTGTGGAGCATGGCACCGTAGAACAGCTGCGCGAGATTGTACATCTCGACCACGAGAGCATCAAGAATGCCATTATCGGAAAATAGAGCATCGAAATTTAAATATTCATCAATATGAAAATCATCATAGCTGGCGCCTATGCCATCGGTACCCACCTGGCGCGACTCCTGTCGCGCAGCAAGGAGGAGATTACACTCATCGATGAAAGCGAAGAGCGCCTGGCAAGCATCGGCTCCGACTGCGATCTGCTCACCATGATAGGAAAACCTACCAGTCTGCAGACCCTGAGGGATGCCGGTGTTCAGGATACGGATCTCTTCATCGCGGTCACCCCGGTGGAGAGTACCAACATCACCTCCAGCATCCTTGCCAAGAATCTCGGTGCCAAGCGTACCGTGGCACGTGTGGATAATCCGGAATACATGGAACCGCAGGCACAGGAATTCTTCAAGGAACTCGGTATCAGCAAGCTCATCTATCCGGAGATGCTCGCTGCCGTAGATATCAACAACGGACTCAAGATGAGTTGGGTGCGCCAGCGCTGGGATGTGCACGACGGTGCCCTCGTGATGCTCGGCATCAAGCTGCGTGAGGGATGCGAGATTCTCAACGAGCCCCTCAAGAACATCAGCGGTCCCAACGACCCTTACCACGTGGTAGCCATCAAGCGAGGCAGCGAAACCATCATCCCGGGTGGTAACGATGAGCTGAAGCTCTACGACCTCGCCTACTTCATGACCACCCGCAACTACATTCCCTACATCCGCAAGATTGTGGGAAAGGAGCATTATGTGGATGTGAAGAACGTGATGGTGATGGGTGGCGGACGCACTGCCGTAAGAGCCGTGAAGAAAATGCCGGAATACATGGAATGCAAGATTATAGAGAAGGATGAGAATCGCTGCGAATATCTCAACGATATCCTCGACGACAATCATATCCTCATCATCCACGGCGATGGCCGCGACATTCCTCTCCTCACAGAGGAAGGAATCAGAAGCACCCAGGCTTTCGTGGCGCTGACGGGAAATGCGGAGACCAATATCCTCGCCTGCCTCACCGCCAAGAGAATGGGTGTGCGCAAGACCGTGGCTGCCGTAGAAAACGTGGATTACGTGAGCATGGCAGAAAGTCTGGATATCGGTACCATCATCAACAAGAAGATGATTGCTGCCAGCTACATCTATCAGATGATGCTCGATGCCGACGTGATGAACGTCAGATTCCTGATGAGTGCCAACGCCGATGTGGCTGAATTCATCGCCAAGGAAGATTCCAAGGTGACCAAGAAACCGGTGAAAGACCTGGGTATGCCTATCGGTGTTACCATCGGTGGTCTGGTGAGAAACGGCGAAGGAATGCTGGTTTCGGGTAACACCCAGATAGAACCGGGTGACTCGGTAATGGTATTCTGCCACAACATCAATATGAACTATAATAATAAAAATGAATACGGTTAACGAAATTTAGCATAAATAT
>OIBL01000081.1_pt1 | contig 49895 bp, 53 predicted proteins | sample 1581041 | NCBI WGS metagenome assembly OIBL01 (sample SAMEA3882547, study PRJEB24775) | human gut metagenome | biome: human-associated habitat; feature: intestine environment; material: feces | place: Netherlands | collected 2009/2010 | reverse complement strand
CGCCAGAAGGGACTCGAACCCCTGGCCTACTGCTTAGAAGGCAGTTGCTCTATCCAACTGAGCTACTGGCGCGTATCTGTCAAGTTGGAGCGGGTGACGGGAATCGAACCCGCATCCCCAGCTTGGAAGGCTGGTGCCCTGGCCATTGTGCTACACCCGCGTGCGCCCTCCACTCAAATCGTCAGCTTGTACATATTACCATAGGCCACCGTCCGTGTCAAGAAAAAAATCGGAGAACGGGGCACTTTTCCGTGGAAACAGCCTTGTCTACGCTCCGTAGACAAAGTCAGCGGGCGGGGGATGGACAAAAATCCGCCGTATGCTATACTGGGAACAACAAGAAAAAAGGAGGCCGCGACAATGGATATGGAAAAGACAGGCACCTATCTGGCATCACTCCGCAGGGGGCGGGACATGACACAGCAGCAGGTGGCGGATATATTAGGGGTGTCCAACAAAACTGTCAGTAAATGGGAGTCCGGCGCGGGGCTGCCGGACATTGCCGCGCTGCCGGCGCTGGCGGCGCTGTACGGCGTGACGGCGGACGACATCCTGGCCGGTGAGACGCGCCCCCGAGCCTGTGCCGATACACCGGCGGAGGTGGAGGCCTATCTGGAGCGCCGGGGAAGCCTGCGCTTCCGCATCGGGTACAGTCTGGCAGTAATGGCGTTGGCAGTGTGGGTGGCATTCCCTTATAACAACTGGTCGTGGCTGTGCCTGCTGGCGTCGCCCCTGTGCCTGTGGCTGGGCTGGGGCGTGTGCCGCAGCCGAGAGACGCTGCGCCGCCGCATCCTGCTGCTGATACCGCTGTGCGCCCTGTGGCTGTTTGCGGCCATACAGCTGCTGGGGGTGTGGCGCCTACTGGTGTCCGCCTATGCGCTGCACGGCGGTGTGGTGCGGCAGTTTTCCTGGGCAGCACTGACTGTGCGGCAGGAGGCGGTATGGCTGCTGCTGCCGCTGCTGCTGGCGGCGGCGCTGGTAGTCGGCGGCGCGGTGCTGAAAGAGCCGCTGGTGCGGGATAGGGGCTTCCGTTTTGCACTGTATGGCGGCTGCGGACTGCTCTTTGCCGTGGAGATCGTGCGGATCCTGGTGTGCTGGAAGCCGGCCGCTGCCTATGTGGCCACGGTCAGTACGGCGGAAAGCGTTATGATCAGCCGCTATGCAGACCTGTCCGCCGTGGCCTGGCCCTTGGAGACGGTGCGTTGGATCGTCCTGGCGGCGGTGGTAGCGGCCTGGCTGGTGTGGGGCATGCAGGCATATCGGCACGCAAAGAAAAATTAAACTTGCCTAACCTACGGGATTGGTGGTATACTATACACGGGTCATCTTATGGCCCGTGTATTTTCTGACAGGAGGAAGACCTATGATCTCCACGAAAGGTCGCTATTCCATCCGCGTTCTGCTGGATCTGGCGGAGCACCGCAGCGGGGACTTTATACCCATGAAGGAGGTGGCCGCCCGGCAGGACATCTCCCTGAAATACATCGAGCGGCTCATGCCCGCCCTGAAAGCCGCCGGCCTTGTGGAGAGCGTCCACGGCATCGGCGGCGGCTACCGCCTGACGCGGGAGCCGGAGGACTACACCCTCTGGGAGATACTGGAGCTGGCGGAGGGCGACCTTGCGCCCGTCACCTGTCTCCAGCCGGACGCCCCGGTGTGCCAGCGGGCGGGGGAGTGCCGCACGCTGGGTGTGTGGCAGGGGTTTTACAAGCTGACGCGGGACTACTTCACCCACATCACGCTGGCGGATCTGATGAACGCCCCGGCGGGGGACAACTACGTGATATGAGCAAAAAAAGAGACCGCAGGGCGGTCTCTTTTTTTGCGTTTCGCGGTCAGGGCTGATAGGTGAGGGTGAAAGTGTCGTCAGCGGCGCCATCGGTGTGCTGGTGCCCTTCTAACGTGACGGAGCTCACGGCGTCCACATCCACCAGACGGTCAAACACGTAGGTGTTGTCGGCGAAGGGGACATCGTCGCTGCCGCGCATACAGCCCACCACCCAGTTCATCAGGCTGCGGCTGCTGCTCTCCACGGTGAACTCGCTGCCGTCCTGATAGCGGAGGGTCAGCTCGTCCACAAGGGGCTCACGGTCGGGATGGGCATTGCGGATGCTCATGCCCAGCGGGGAGAGGGTCAGGGTCTCGCTGCCGGAGGTCAGGGTGGCGACGGGCACGTAGGTGCGGGGCTGCACGGCGATGGAGTAGGGCTGCCCCAGTTCGTCCTGCATGGTGACGTACAGCAGGTCGCCCTGCCGGAAGGACGTGCCGGCGGCGAAGTACAGCACCACATTCAGGCAGGTGTCGGTGCTGGTCTCCTTGTCCACGTAGCACTTGGCGAACAGGGCATTGCCCTCGTCGGGGCTGCGGAAGTGCAGGGTGGGCTGGAGGGGCAGGTCGATGCCCTCGCCGTAGCCCACGTCTGTGTAGCCGACGCCGGAGGGATTCTCCACGGAGTAGGTCAGCAGGCCGAGGCCGTTCTCATCGATCAGGAAGGTACCCAGTTTGATGGTATTGCTGTCCACGGTCATCTCTGCGTCCAGCTTGCTGAGGTACTGGCCCACCAGACGCTGGGTGGTCTGGACGTCACCGGGGATGCGCTCCATATCCGGGACAGGGACAAGGCCGCCCTTGCCGTCGTCCACCACAGGGGCGGCAGCGTCGATGTCATCGGTGAAGGCGCGGTGGGTGGCGTCGTCCACCTTGTCGGCGGGGGATACATCTGCCTTGATAAGGGTCACAATACCGCTGGCCACGGCGACGGTCAGCGTCAGCGCGGCGGCAATGGCGACCACGGCGCTCTTGCCCAGTGCGCGGCGGGTCTTTTTCTCGTTCTGCATGGTTTTTCTTACCTCCGTCAGTGTGTCCGGGGAGGCGTGCAGCGGGGAAAAGGCTTTTTCAAATAATTCTCTGTCATGCATACTGCGGCACCTCCGATAAAATGTGTTTCAGTTTCTCTCTGGCGCGGGCGAGCCGGGTGCGCACCGTTTCCTCCGGTATGCCCAGCAGTCCGGCGATCTCCCTCTGGCGGTAGCCCTCGTAGTAGTACAGCAGCACCGGCAGGCGGTACCGCCTGTCCAGCGACATCACCGCGTCGAACAGCTCCCGGTACTGGGGCTGCTCAAACACCAGGGTGTTCTCATAGTCGGCGATGTCCTCCGCCTTGTGCCACGGGGCGCGGAGCACGTTCTTGCAGCGGTTGACCGTGACGCGAATGAGCCAATTCTTCACATGGGCGTCGCTTTCGAACGCCTTGTCCTGTCTGTACAGCTGTATCAATACGTCCTGGGTCACATCGTCGGCGTCGTCCCGGCAGCGCAGATAGCTGTATGCCACCCGGAACACCGTGTCCATATACCGTTCCGCCAGCGGGGTGAACTGTTCGTCCGTCATAGGGGTTCTCCTTTTGTTGAGGTGAAAGGCCTTTCATCTATCATACACCTGCGGAGCAAAAAACGTTTCAAAAAAGCAGAAAAAATGTAGAAAGAAAATAGAAGGAGAATAGAAAGAAAGTGGAAAGAAACAGAAGAAAAGACGAACGGACCTCGAAAGAGGTCCGTTCGTCATGTTTGTGAGGAGAAAATGGAAGGAAGAAAAACGCAGTATCAGTCCGCAAACAGCGGGGTGGAGAGATAGCGGTCGCCGGTGTCGGGCAGCAGGACCACGATGGTCTTGCCGGCGTTCTCCGGACGCTTGGCCAGCTCGATGGCGGCCCACAGTGCCGCGCCGGAGGAGATACCCACCAGCACGCCCTCGCGGTGACCCATTTCCTTGCCTACGGCAAAGGCGTCGTCGTTATCCACAGGGATGATCTCGTCATAGATCTTGGTGTCCAGCACGTCAGGGACGAAGCCCGCGCCGATGCCCTGGATCTTGTGGGAGCCGGCGATGCCGGTGGACAGCACGGCGGAGGTCTTGGGCTCCACGGCGACTACCTTGGCGGCGGGGTTCTTTTCCTTCAGGAACTTACCGGTGCCGGTGATGGTACCGCCGGTGCCCACGCCGGCCACGAAGAAGTCCACCTTGCCGTCGGTGTCGGCCCAGATCTCGGGACCGGTGGTCTCGTAGTGGGCCTTGGGGTTGGCGGGATTGACGAACTGGCCTGCCACGAAGCTGTTGGGGATCTCCTTGGCCAGCTCGTCGGCCTTGGCAATGGCACCCTTCATGCCCTTGGCGCCCTCGGTGAGCACCAGCTCGGCGCCGTAAGCCTTCATCAGCTGGCGGCGCTCCACGGACATGGTCTCGGGCATAACGATGATGATGCGGTAGCCCCGGGCGGCGGCCACGGAGGCCAGGCCGATGCCGGTGTTGCCGGAGGTGGGTTCAATGATGACGCTGCCAAGCTTCAGCAGGCCCTTGGCCTCGGCGTCGTCGATCATGGCCTTGGCGATACGGTCCTTGACGCTGCCGGCGGGGTTGAAGTACTCCAGCTTGGCGACGATCTTCGCCTTGAGGTCATGGGCCTTTTCGATATGGGTCAGCTCCAGCAGGGGAGTCTTGCCGATCAGCTGGTCAGCGGAAGTGTAGATGTTAGACATAGTGTTTATCTCCTTTATCGTTTATAGTCAGATGTTGTTGTGTGGAATGAAGGGAAAAGGAGTCAACATCGTCCGGTCAGGAGAACAAGAGTGCGGGTCATGTGATCGCCTCATTTCTGAAATACAACTACCAACTCGGTAGGTTGGTACAGTTATAACATGGCGGCGCGGATTTGTCAACCCTGTTTTTGAAAAAAATCCGGTAAGCGAATGTGACAATATTGAAAGAGTAAGAGGGCTTGCGGGACAGAGGCGAGGGAGGGTATAATGAAGAGCGTAAAGGATGTGAGCGTATGTACCGTATATTTATTGTGGAGGACGACAGGACCATCGCCCAGGCGGTGGCGCATCTGGCGGAGAGCTGGGGACTGGAGGTCCGGTGCGTCCGGGACTTTCGGGCGGTGACGGCGGAGGCGGCGGAGTTTCAGCCGCACCTCATTATATTGGATATCGCCCTGCCGTGCTTTGACGGCTATCACTGGTGCCGGGAGCTGCGGAAGCAGACCAGTGCGCCCATCCTGTTTTTGTCCTCGGCCGGTGATAACATGAACGTCATCATGGCCATGAACTTCGGCGCGGACGATTTTATCGCCAAGCCCTTTGACGGCGGTGTTCTGATGGCTAAGGTACAGGCCATGCTGCGGCGCAGCTATGACATGGCGGCGCCGGCGGTGCTGCGGGAGAGACGGGGCGCACAGCTGTCCGCCGATGACCAGAAGCTGACCTATCAGGGGCAGACGGTGGAGCTGACCAAGAATGAGTACCGTATTTTGTCCTGCCTGATGGAGAGCGCCGGGAAGGTGGTCAGCCGGGAGAAGCTGATGCAGCGGCTATGGGAGACGGACAGCTTTGTGGACGAGAACACGCTGACCGTCAATGTGAACCGCCTGCGGCGGAAGCTGGCGGGCGTGGGGCTTGTGGACTTTATCGCCACCCGGCACGGGGTGGGGTACATCGTGGAGTGAGAGATATGGAGATGCTCAAAGCATATCTGAAGGAGCGTCGGCTGACGCTGGCGGCATTTCTGCTGTTTGTCGGGGTGTTTGCTGTGTCCTTTGCCCTGTACGGCCTGCCGCTGGCGGCGGTGGGCTATCCGGCAGGGCTGTGCGTTCTGCTGGGGGCGTGCCTTGCGGCGTGGGATTACGGCCGCGCGGCACGGCGGCACAAGGCGCTGAAGCGTCTGCGGGAGGCGGGCGAGGCGGTGCTGCTGGACCTGCCGGCCATGACCACCGTGGAGGGGGCGGACTGCGCCGCCGTGGTGGAGACGCTGCGGCGGGAGCTGCGCCGGCAGGAGACGGCGCGCGCCGCCCGGTGGGAGGATATGACGGCCTATTACACCGCATGGGTGCACCAGATCAAGACGCCCATCGCCGCCATGCGCCTGACCCTGCAGGGGGAGGACACCCCGGCCGCCCGGCGGCTGATGACGGAGCTGGGCCGGGTGGAGCAGTACGTGGACATGGCGCTGACCTATCTGCGGCTGGAGGAGGGCGGCAGCGACTACGTGATACGAACGTGCGCCGTGGATGATGTGGTGCGCGCCGCTGTGCGGCGGTTTGCCGGGGAGTTCATTGACCGGCGCATCGCGCTGGACTACACGCCAGTGGAATGGGAGACGGTGACGGACGGCAAGTGGCTGACCTTTGTGGTGGAGCAGCTGCTGAGCAATGCCCTGAAGTACACCGGGCAGGACGGGACCGTCCGGATCTACCGGGAGGGAGACGATCTGTGCATCCGGGACAGCGGCATGGGCATCGCGCCGGAGGACCTGCCCCGGGTATTTGACATGGGCTATACCGGGCAGAACGGGCGGCTGGACCGCCGGTCCAGCGGCATCGGGCTGTACCTGTGCCGGCGGATATGCCGCAATCTGCGGCATGAGATACGGATCGAGTCCGCGCCCGGTGCGGGCACCACGGTGTATCTGACACTGGGACGCGGCGATTTCCTGCCGGAGTGAAAGGTGACAGAGTTGTTCGTTTTTGGTAAGGCAAACCGATGGATTGGCGGGGCGCGGCGCACTATAATGGCCTTGTTGATAAGGAGGTCGAGTGACTATGAGTATTCTGGAAGTCAGTGGGCTGCGGAAGGTATACACCTCGCGGCTGGGCGGCAGCCGTGTAGAGGCGCTGCGGAATGTCAGCTTCACCGTGGAGCAGGGCGAGTATGTCGCTATCATGGGTGAGTCCGGCAGCGGCAAGACCACGCTGTTGAACATTCTGGCGGCGCTGGACGAGCCCACGGCGGGTACGGTGCGGCTGGACGGCCATGAGCTGGGCAAGATACGGGAGAAGGACGCGGCGGCCTTCCGCCGGGACAACCTGGGTTTTGTGTTCCAGGAGTTCAACCTGCTGGATACGTTCACGCTGGAGGACAACATCTATCTGCCGCTGGTGCTGATGGGAATGTCTTACGAGGATATGCGGGCGCGGCTGCTGCCTATTGCCCGGGAGCTGGGACTGACGGAGCTGCTGAAGAAGTACCCCTATGAGGTCTCCGGCGGGCAGAAGCAGCGGGCGGCGGTGGCCCGGGCCATCATCACCGAGCCGAAGCTGCTGCTGGCGGATGAGCCTACCGGCGCACTGGACAGCGGCTCCACCGACGAGCTGCTGCGGCTGTTTGCCGCCATCAACCGGGCAGGGCAGACCATACTGATGGTGACACACTCCGTGAAGGCCGCCAGCCGGGCGGGCCGGGTGCTGTTCATCAAGGACGGCCAGGTGTTCCACCAGCTGTACCGGGGCGAGGACGACGACACCAGGTTCTATCAGCGCATCTCCGACACGCTGACCATGCTGCAGTCGGGCGGTGAGCCGGCATGAGGGAAAAGACATTGTACGCCCGGCTGGCCTGGACGGGCATGAGAAAAAACAGGCGGCTGTACCTGCCGTATCTGCTGAGCTGCGCCGGGATGGTGCTGATGTTCTACATCCTGATGGGGCTGTCCGGCTCGGAGGTGCTGGGGCATATGTCCGGCGGGACCAGCAGCGCCATCATACTGCGGCTGGGCACGGTGGTCATCGCCGTGTTTGCGCTGATATTTTTGTTCTATACCCACTCGTTCCTCATTCGCCGCCGGGAGAGGGAGTTTGGCCTGTACAATGTGCTGGGTATGGGCAAGGGCAACATCGCCCGCATTCTGCTGTGGGAGACGGTCATCACCTATGGCCTGACCACGGGGACGGGACTGCTTCTGGGCATGGTACTGTATAAGCTGGCGGAGTTGGGTATGGTGCGGCTTTTGCAGGTGCCCGTGACCTATACCCTGACGGTGTCCGTATCGTCTCTGCTGGCTGCGGCGGCGCTGTTTGCGGCCATCCACACGCTGATATTGCTGAACGGGCTGCGGCAGCTGCACGGCGTCAGCGCGGTGGGGCTGCTGCGCAGCGAGAGCGTGGGCGAGAAGCCGCCCAAGGCGCAGTGGGTGCTGACGGCGGCGGGGGCGGTGCTGCTGGCCGGGGCCTACTGGCTGGCGGTGTCCATCAAGGAACCACTGGCGGCGCTGACGTGGTTCTTCGCTGCGGTGCTCATGGTGATCGCGGCCACGTATCTGCTGTTCATCAGCGGGTCGGTGACGCTGTGCCGCGGCTTGCAAAGGAACAAAAAATACTACTACCGGCCCCAGCACTTCGTGTCCGTGTCCTCCATGGCCTACCGCATGAAGCGCAACGGCGCGGGGCTGGCGTCGGTGTGCATTCTGGCCACTATGGTGCTGGTGATGATCTCGTCCACCACCTGCCTGTATGTGGGGCAGGAGGACGCGGTGAATGCCCGGTATCCCCGCGACATGGACGTGGCGGTATACGGCAGAAGCGATCATCCGCTGGACGAGGCGGAGGCGGAGCAGCTGCGTCAGGGTGTGGAGAGCACCGTTTTCAACTTCGGCGGGCAGACCAGTAATGTGGCGACATACCGTGAGATCAGTGTCAGCGGTCTGCCGGACGGCGGGGATCTGCGGTTGGGCAACGCCGGTGCGTCCGCAGCGGACAGCACCCGTGTGACGCAGCTGCATTTCCTGCCGCTGGAGGACTATAACGCCGCCACGGGGCAGAGCCTGACGCTGAACGACGGGCAGGTGTATGTAGCCGCGCTGCGGACGGATTTCCCTTACGACACCCTGACCGTCGACGGGGAATGGACGTTCCGGGTCATGGATCGGGACATTCCGCCGCTGAGCGGCCCCTTCACGGCGGATATCACCCCGACCCTGATGGTGGTCATACCGCACTTCACGCAGTTCGTGCAGGAGCTGGAGGACGGACTGAGCGAGAAATACGGGTGGTATCTCACGGCCACGTGGCACTACGCCTTCGACACCGATCTGCCGGAAAACCAGCAGGGTAACATCGACGGAACAACGCCCAATCTGGAGGACGCGCTGAACGGGTATCTGGCGGGCGTCAGCAGTGACTGGGGCGTGGGCGTCAGCGTGGAGTCCAAGGCCGCCAACCGGGCAGACTTCTACGGCACCTACGGCGGATTGTTCTTCCTGGGCATCATGCTGAGTATCGTGTTTATCTTCGCGGCGGTGGCTATCCTGTACTATAAGCAGCTCTCCGAGGGCTATGAGGATCAGTCCCGCTTTGACATCATGCAGAAGGTGGGCATGACCAAGGTGGACATCCGCCGCAGCATCAACAGCCAGCTGCTGACGGTGTTCTATCTGCCGCTGGTGCTGGCGGGCGTGCATCTGTGCTTCGCCTTCCCGTTCATCCACAAGCTGCTAATCCTGTTCAATCTGGACAACAGGGGGCTGCTGATCGGCACAACGGCGGTGAGCTTTGCGGTGTTCGCGGTGCTGTATGCCATCGTGTACAAGCTGACGGGAAATACCTACTACCGCATCGTGGCGGAGGATACAGAAAAAGAGTAGAACGAAAGAGACGGCGGGAGCCGTCTCTTTTCTGTATTTTTGGGCAAAAAACGGGTTTTGCGTGGACAAATCATGGCGGCTTTCTGTATAATACATACTGATACACTATTGTTAACGACAGCTTTATATACAGCGCGGCGTGCCGCGCGTAAGGAGGCAGTATGCGTAATATCTGGACGGTATTCAAAACCGATATACGGACGCTGAGCAAGTGCTTTTTCGCCTGCGTGGTGGTGGTCGCCATCGCCCTGCTGCCCAGCCTGTACGCCTGGCTGAATATCTACTCTAACTGGGACCCCTACGGCAACACCGGGGGGATATCCATCGCGGTGGCGTAGCTGGACGAGGGCTATACCAATGAGGACGGCACCTACGAGAACAAGGGCGACGACGTGGTGGCCGACCTGCGGGAGGCCACGTCCATCAACTGGGTCATCGTGGACACCGAGGAGGAGGCCAAGGGCGGCGTGGAGTCCGGCGACTACTACGCGGCGGTGGTCATCGACAAGCAGTTCAGTCGGAATATGTTTCGGATGCTGACGGACTGGACCGGTAAGCCGGCCATCACCTACTACGAAAACGCCAAGAAGAACGCCGTGGCCACCAAGATCACCGACACGGCGGTGGAGACGCTGAAGCGCTCCATCAGTGAAAACTATCTGGAGGTGGTCATCGACGGCATCATGGAGCAGAGCAATCTGCTGGCGGCGGACCTGACCGCCGACGATCCGGAGGCCGCTGTGAAGGGCGTGCTGTACCAGGCCCAGGATCTGCTGCACGCCTGCGGGCGGATGATGGATGCCTTTGAGGCGGCGGGCGGCAGCGGCGTGTCGGAGAGCAGCGCGGCGGCGCTGGAGGCGGCCGTGGCCAATATCAACAAGAACCTGCCGGACGGCGCACAGCTGCAGCAGACGGCGGCGGAGATACAGCTGCGGCTGAACACGGCCCTGGCCCGGGTGGAACGGGTGCTGGACCGGCTGAGCAGCGCCATTGGGAACGCGCCGGAGTTGCCGTCGGCACAGCAGCAGCTGCGAGATGCGGCGGCGCAGCTGGAAAAGGCGGCGGACACGTTGGATCGGTGGGCGGAGGATATCGAGATGGAGGCACCGGCCGCGGCAGAGCAGGCGCGAGCCATTTCCGCCGAGTGTACGCGTCTGGCGGCGAAGCTGCAGGCGCTGGCTGACAAGCCCACCGCCAGCGACCTGCTGGCGGACTGCGACGCATTGGTGAAGTCCATCCGGACGATGGTGGATAAGATCCCCGTGACTTCAAAGGCGCTGCAAAAGGAACTGGACACCGTGGCCGGTCAGGTGGCGGACACCATGGAGGGCATGGCTGCGCTGGCTGGAGACGCCAAGGTCATGAAGACCGCACTGGCGGAGACCGCTGACGCTGTGGGCGACACCATGACGCTGCTGCGGCCGGCTACGGAGAAGCTGCTGACCTCGCTGGAGAGCACCATAGACGACCTGGAGGGGCTGACCACAGACGAATACATGGATACGCTGGTGAATATCCTGGGCGGCGACCCGGCGGTGTACGGCCAGTATTTTCCGGAAATGGTGCAGACCAGCGTGAATGCGGTGTATCCCATCGCCAACTACGGCTCGGCCATGACGCCGTTCTACACGGTGCTGGCCATCTGGGTGGGCGGCGTGATATTGTCGTCCCTCATCAAGATACACGCCCGGACGGAGGGCCTGATCGACCCGAAGCCGGCGGAGCTGTACTTCGGGCGGTACTTGTTCTTTTTCGTGCTGAGCCAGATACAGGCGGCGGTCATCGTCACCGGTGATCTGTACATACTGAAGGTGCAGTGCCTGCACCCGGGGATGCTGTATCTCACGGGCGCGCTGACGGCCTTCACCTTCAGCCTGCTGATCTATTCGCTGGCGCTGTCCTTCGGCGACGTGGGCAAGGCCATTGTGGTGGTCATCATGGTCATGCAGATCGCAGGCTCCTCCGGCACGTTCCCCATCGAGCTGCTGCCGGCCATTTACCAGAAGATCTATCGCTTCTTCCCCTTCCCCTATGCCATCGACGCTATGCGCGAGTGCATCTGCGGGATGTACGGGAATTACTACTGGCAGCAGATCGGTTTCCTGCTGCTGTTCGCCGCGGCGGCGCTGCTGATCGGCCTGCTGGTGCGGCGGCCCTTCATGGGACTGAACCACTTTATGGAGGAGAAGCTGGAGGAGACGGAGCTGCTGTGAAAGGAGGTGTTGACCGATGACAAAAGAACGGGACTATCAGGAGTTGTATGACCGCCTGCTGGAGGAGGTCAGCACCCTGCACCGGAACAACCGGCGGCGGATACGCGTCGGTATGCGGATGCTGCTGGCGGTGACGCTGGGATTGATGCTGCTGATGTTTCTGGCGGAGGGGAACAAGGTGTTCACCCTGATGCTGTGGATACTGTCCATGTTCGCAGTGGCGGCATATCTGATCGCCGTGGAGTACGCGGACTATGAGCTGCAAAAGAAGCTGGAGAACATCACCCAGATGGAGCAGGAGAGCCTGGGCACACTGCTGGAGCTGCCGGAGCTGCCCAAGGTGCCACGGATGGGTCTGCTGCTGCGCCACGGCGCCCGGGAGGAACAGGAGACGCCGGAGACGGAGGCAACGGCGGCGGAAGCGGCACCTGCGCCGGAGGAGACGCCGGCGGCAGAGGAGATATCCCCGGCACCTGCGGAGGAGACGCCGGTTACAAAGGCACCGGCAGCGCCGGAGCCGGAGGCATATTCCGTGGACGAGATACTGCGGGAGGTGCACGGCGGAGCGCCGCAGGCAGACAACGCGCCGACGCCTGCCGCGCCGGTATACAGCGGCGCGCGGGTGCTGGAACGGCTGCTGGACGACCCGGAGAAGCTGGCGTCCGATCTGGACGCGCTGACCCGGGCGCTGCAGGGGCTGTCCGATGACCTGCGGCGCGGTGCGGCGGAGAGCCGGGAAGGGCAGGTGGACCGATGAAGAACATCTGGAATATCTTTCGCGCCGACTGGCGGCGGCTGACGGCCAGTGTGGTGGCGGTGGTGGTGCTGCTGGGGTTGTGCCTGGTGCCGTGTCTGTATGCCTGGTTCAACATCCTGTCCAACTGGGATCCCTACGGCACGGCGTCCACCAGCCGCATCAGCGTGGCGGTGGCCAGCGAGGACGCGGGCTGCGAGGTGCTGGGTCTGGAGGTGAACATCGGCGCGCTGGTGCTGCAGGGACTGGAGAGCAACGACCAGATGGGCTGGGTGTTCGTGGACAGCCGGGCGGAGGCTCTGGACGGGGTAGAGTCCGGCGACTACTACGCGGCGTTGATCGTGCCGGAGGAATTTACCGAGGATTTTGTGAGCATCCTGTCCGGCGACCTGCGCCACCCGCAGATACAGTATTACGAGAACGAGAAGAAGAACGCCATCGCCCCCAAGATCACCAGCAAGGCCAAGACCGCTGTGCAGGAGCAGATCAACACCACGGTCATCGGCAAGGCTGCTGAGGCGCTGACCACGGCGGGCTCCGTGTTCAAGGCCATGGGGCTGGACTCGGAGGCGCTGGCGGACGGCATTATGGATAAGCTGACCGGTGCGCGGCAGGAGATGGCGCAGCTGCAGAAGGTGCTGCTGTCGCTGAAGGACGTGATGAACGGGGCGGACGGCCTGCTGACCGCGGCGTCCGTGACCATCGCGGACGCACGGGGAACGGCGGAGGACGCTGATGCGGCGGCGGGCAGCACGGTGCAGCTTATCAGCACGGGCCTGAGCGCGGCGGACACGGCGTACAGCGACCTGCTGACGGTGCTGAACAACACGGATAAGGTACTGGGCGACATCGAGGATGCCCTGCGGAGTATGGATACCTCTGCCGCCGACGAAGCGCTGAAGGCGGACCTGCACCGGAAGATCCAGGCGGCCATCGACGCGCTGGAGGACCAGCTGGCGGCCGCCGAGGACGAGGCCGTGAAGGCGCAGATGGAGACGGCCATCGCCGATCTGGAGGCGCTGGACGCACTGGTGGATACGCTGGAGCCGTCGGCCCTGCAGGGACCGGTGCTGGATATGCTGCATCAGGTGCGGCAGGAACTGCTGGCTGCGGCGGTGCGGACCAATAAGGAGGTAAACGAATATCTGCACACCACCGGGGCCCAGGCCCAGACCACGCTGCGGTCCGTCCAGCAGCTGCTGGGGGCCGTGGGCGGCAGCCTGGGCGAGGTGTCCGGCACGCTGGACAGCTACGCCGATGCCATGACCACCGTACAGCCTACGCTGGACGCGGGTATCACCCTGGCCAACACGGTGGAGACGTATCTGGCGGACATCGAGGACGATGTGCGCCGGGTGACGGAGAGCGAAGCCTTCAAGCGCTTTACGGAGCTGATGGAGAGCAGCGATGCCGAAAGCATGGCGGACTACCTCAGCTCGCCGGTGCAGCTGAACACGGAGATCATCTATGAGATCAAGGACTACGGCGCGGCCATGTCGCCCTACTACGTCATGCTGGCGCTGTTTGTGGGCAGCCTGCTGACCGCCGTGATGCTGAAGGTACCGGTGACCCAGCCGGAGTTCGTCGGGTGCCGGGCCGTGGAGCGGTATTTCGGGCGGTTCGCCACCTTCTTCCTGATGGCCATGGCCCAGGCGCTGGTGACGGCCTTCGGGTGCCTGTACTTCGTGGGGATGGAGACGGCGGAGCCGGCGCTGTTCGTGCTGGCCTGCTGCCTGTGCTCACTGAACTTTGCCAGCATGAACTACGCGCTGGTGTACGCTCTGGACAACGTGGGTATGGCGCTGTCGGTCGTTATCATGGTCATTCAGGTGGCCGGGTCCGGCGGCTCGTACCCAGTGCACGTGCTGCCGCAGCTGTTCCAGACCCTGTATCCCTTCATGCCCTTCCACTACGGCATGGATATGATCCGGGAGACGGTGGGCGGTATGTACGGCGACACATACCTGCGCTGCGCGCTGGTGCTGCTGGGCATGTGCGCGCTGTTCACGGTGTTCGGCCTGCTGGTATATTACCCGGCCCGAAGACTGAACGCGGCTATCGCTGCCAGCAAGGAAAAGTCCGGTATCATGTAAACAGAGAGTGCCCCCCGCAGGCCCATGGGCCTGCGGGGGGCACTTATGCTGTCGGAGCCATGAAAAAAAGTTATGCCCCCTTGCTTTTTGCCGTTTAAGGCAAAAAAGCGGGGATGTTTTTGTGCAGGGTGGAGAAAAGTTCGCACGGCGAGAATTTTCCCTCTTTTGGTGTTGCAAGGCGGGCGGGCCTATGGTACAGTACGGGTGGAGTGTTAGAAAATTAACAGGCTAAGCGACACGGCGTTCAACACGTTTTAGGAGGAGAGAGCATGAGATCGGAACAGGAGAAAACGGCGGCCATCGTCCGGGCCCACGACTGCGACAGCGCGAAGCTCATCGCCATTTTGCAGGAGATACAGGCGTCGGAGAACTACCTGAGCCAAGAGAATATGGAGCTGGTGGCGGATATGCTGCACATCAGCGTCTCACGGGTGTACAGCGTGGCCACGTTTTATGAGAATTTCTCGCTGGAACCCAAAGGAAAGCACATCATCAAGGTCTGTGACGGCACGGCCTGTCATGTGCGGAAGTCCGGGCCTATCTACGACGCGATCTATGAGTACCTGAAGCTGGACGGCAAGCGCAGGACCAGCGCCGACGGCGTATTTACGCTGGAGACGGTGGCCTGTCTGGGTGCCTGCGGTCTGGCGCCGGTGATGACGGTGGACGGCGAGGTGTACGCCAAGATGACGCCGGAGACGGCGCTGGCGGAGTTGGAGGCCATTCGCGGAAAGGAGGCGGCGGAATGAGCAAGTTGACACGGGAGGGCTTCCACGCCATGCACGAACAGGCGGCGGAGGCGCTGGAACGGAGCAGATCGTCCCTGAACGTGCTGATCTGTGCCGGTACGGGCTGTATCGCCAGCGGGTCCATGAAGGTGTATGAGAACCTGCGGGAGGAGTGCGCCCAGCGGGGACTGCAGGTGTATGTGGGCCTGACCCACCACGGTGACGCGGAGAAGAGCCTGCATATCAAGATGAGTGGCTGCCACGGCTTCTGCGAGATGGGACCGCTGGTGCATATCGAGCCGCTGGGTGTGATGTATGTCCGCGTGAAGCCGGAGGATTGCCGCGAGATCGTGGAGAGAACGCTGCTGGGCGGCGAGGTCATCGAACGGCTGACCTATCACCAGGACGGCGTGTCCTATCCCCGGCAGGAGGATATCCCCTTTTACAAGAAGCAGCACCGGGTGGTGCTGGCCAGCTGCGGCACCAGTGACGCGGAAAATCTGGAGGAATACATTGCCAAGGGCGGGTACATCGCCTTTGAAAAGGCCCTGTTCGACATGGACGGCGCGGCGATCTGCAGGGAGATCTCCGACTCCGGTCTGCGGGGCCGGGGCGGCGGCGGGTTTCCCGCCGGACGTAAGTGGGAAAGCGTGCGCCGGCACATAGAGGAACCGGTGAAGTACATCGTCTGCAACGGCGACGAGGGTGACCCGGGCGCTTTCATGGACCGCTCCATCATGGAGGGCGATCCCCATTCCGTGCTGGAGGGCATGATGATCGCCGGCGTCGCCACCGGCGCGCACGAGGGCTATATCTACGTCCGCGCCGAGTATCCGCTGGCGGTGAAGCGGTTGCAGGTGGCCATCGACAAGGCTGCGGCGGCCGGACTGCTGGGCGACGACATCATGGGCAGCGGGTTCAGCTTCCATATCCACATCAACCGCGGCGCCGGCGCCTTCGTCTGCGGTGAGGGCAGCGCCCTGACCGCCTCTATCGAGGGCAAGCGGGGTATGCCCCGGGTAAAGCCGCCCCGGACGGTAGACCAGGGACTGTGGGGAAAGCCCACGGTGCTGAACAATGTGGAGACGTTCGCCAACGTGCCGGGCATCATCAACAAGGGTGCGGCGTGGTACCGGGGCATCGGCACCGAGGGCAGCGCCGGTACCAAGACATTTGCTTTGACGGGCAACGTGGTGAATACGGGACTGGTGGAGGTGCCTATGGGCGCCACCCTGCGGGAGATCATCTTCGACATCGGCGGCGGTATCCCGAACGGAAAGAAGTTCAAGGCCGTGCAGATCGGCGGGCCTTCCGGCGGATGTCTGACCGAGGAGCATCTGGACTACCCTATGGACTTCGACTCGCTGAAGAAGCTGGGGGCCATTATCGGCTCCGGCGGCCTGGTGGTCATGGACGAGGACACCTGCATGGTGGAGGTGGCACGGTTCTTTATGCACTTTACCCAGAACGAGAGCTGCGGCAAGTGCACCCCCTGCCGGGAGGGCACAAAGCGTATGCTGGAGACGCTGGAGCGCATCATCAATAACGAGGGGAGTCTGGCCGATCTGGATCTGCTGGAGTCTCTTAGCGATACCATCACGGACACGGCCCTGTGCGGCCTGGGGCAGACGGCCTGCAAGCCGGTGATGTCCACCCTGCGGAACTTCCGGCAGGATTATCTGCGCCATGTGGTGGATCACCACTGTCCCATCTGCAACGGGCGCAAACGCCGGCTGGAGATCAAACCGGAGCTGTGCAAGGGCTGCGGCAAGTGCGCGCGGAACTGTCCCATGGAGGCCATCTCCGGGCAGCCCCGTATGCCCTACGTCATTGACAACGAGAAGTGCATCCACTGCGGCGCTTGCTGGGGCGCGTGCCCCTTCGGCGCGATCGACGCCATTGAGGAGGAGTGAGCCATGGCAAAGGGAATTATGGTCATCGACGGGCAGCGGGTGCCCTTTGACGGCGAGCGCAACGTGCTGGCGGTCATCCGCAAGGCGGGTATCGACATCCCCACGTTCTGCTATTACTCCGACCTGTCCGTTCACGGCGCGTGCCGTATGTGCATCGTGGAGGACGTAAAGACCGGGAAGATCGACGCCTCCTGCTCCATGGAGCCCCGGGACGGCATGGAGATCAGGACCAACACCGCCCGGCTGCTGAGGCACCGGCGGATGATACTGGAGCTGCTGCTGGCGGCCCACGATTGCTCCTGCACTACCTGTGCCAAAAGCGGCAACTGCCGATTGCAGGAGCTGGCCCAGCGCTTTGGCGTGCGGCATATCCGTTTCCCCAACAATAAGCCCCGGTACGAGAAGGATTACACCAGCTACGCGGTGTTCCGGGACCCCAACAAGTGCATCCTGTGCGGCGACTGCGTGCGGGTGTGCGAGGAGCTGCAGGGACAGGGCATTCTGAACTTTGCCTTCCGGGGCAGCGAGCTGCAGGTGATGCCGGCCTTTGACAAAAAGCTGGGCGAGACGAAGTGCGTGGGCTGCGGCCAGTGCGCCGCCGTGTGCACCACCGGCGCTATCACCGTTAACGATCAGATCGGCACCGCGTGGGCGGCCATCCACGACCCGAAGAAGCGTGTGGTGGTGCAGATCGCGCCGGCCGTCCGTGTGGCGGTGGGTGAGGCCTTTGGCATTCCGGCAGGCGTGAACGTCATTGACAAGATGACCACGGCGCTGAAGCTCATGGGTGTGGACGAGGTGTACGACACCAACTTCGGCGCGGATATGACCACCATACTGGAGGCGGAGGAGTTTTTGCAGCGGCTGAAAAACGGCGGGCCGTTCCCCATGTTCACCAGCTGCTGTCCCGCCTGGGTGCGGTATCTGGAGTTCAACGCCCCTAAGTATCTGAAGCATATCTCCACCTGCAAATCGCCCATGGAGATGTTCGCGGCGGTCATCCGTGACAAATACGCCGAAAAAGATGCCGCCGACGGGCGGACTACCTACAACATCGCCATTATGCCCTGCACTGCCAAGAAGATGGAGGCGGCGCGGCCGGAGTTCGTCCATAACGGTCGGCCGGATGTGGATCTGGTGCTGACTACCCGGGAGCTGGTGGACATGATGCGTGAGACGGGCGTGCAGCTGGACGAGCTGGAGCTGGAGTCTCCGGACTTGCCCTTCGGTTTGGGCAGCGGCGCGGCGGTGATCTACGGCGTTACCGGCGGTGTGGCCGAGGCGGTGGTGCGTCACTGCCTGCCGGACAAGAGCAAGAATGCGCTGCGGGCCGTCCGTGTCACCGATCTGCGGGGAGACGGATCCATCCGCCATGTGGAACTGAACGTGGACGGGCAGGAGCTGCGTATCGCCGTGGTCAACGGGCTGATCCACGCCAAGGAGCTGATCGCGGATATCGAAGCGGGCAAGTGCTTCTACCACCTGATAGAGGTCATGACCTGTCAGGGCGGCTGCGTGGGCGGCGCGGGACAGCCCTATGGGCTGAGCAACGTGAAGAAGAAGCGGGGCGAGGGACTGTATGCCGCCGATGCCTCCGCTATGTTCAAGCGGGCGGAGAAAAACCCCATCGTCACGTCTTTACTCAGGGAGTACGGCGAGGAAAAGTGTCACGCGCTGCTGCACGTGCACTACGGAGAATAAAAAAGCAGCCCCCCGGCTCACACCGGGGGCTGCGGGTAAAGAAAGAGCATGGCCCCGCCGGGGCCATGCTCTTAGCTTGCCTTTTTATCCAGAATATACACGGTGACGTTTCGGCGGCCCCAGGAGTAGCAGTCCGCCTTGGTGGGGAACCACAGGTCCACGATGTTGCCCTTGATGGCGCCGCCGCAGTCTAGGGCGGTGCCCATGCCGTAGACACGGCGGCCGTTGGTGGTCTGGATGAACATTTTGGTGTAGTAGGGGATCACCTTGGGGTCTACGGCCACGGTGCCCACGCCCACCGCGGCACCTACCGCCGTGGTCCAGGCCGCGCCGCCGTCGCCGCCGCTGTAGTAGGCGGTGGAGGAGCAGAGCATCACCTTGTTATAGGTCATGGTGTCGCCGGAGGCGAACAGCAGGTAGCCGCCCTCGCCCACCTCGTTGGGGAAGTCTTTTTCGATGGTGTCGCCCTCCTCCACCTCGTAGACGCGGGTGCCGTAGCGCACCAGCTCCGCGTGTGAGGTGTCGTGGCTGGCACCGATATACTTGGTAGATACTACCTCACCGCTGACCACCGTGTCCTCATACGTCTCCACGATCTGGCCGGGGATACCCTTGCGGATGATCTCCTCGGTGCCCTTGTCCATCAGGGGATCCGGTGAGCGAAGGATCTTGTAGTCCGTCTCCACAGTGACATAGTGCTGGTAGGTCAGCGTATCGCTGATGCGGATGGCGGGGTCCTCGCCGGCGACATTCAGCTCCACCATCTCGTCCTCACCCAGACGGATGCCGCTGCGCCGCAGCAGGGAGGACAGGCGCTCGGCCTCGGTGGTGAGGGTGTGTGTGTCGTCGCCGTGGGTGATGGTGACGGTGCGGCCCGGCTCCAGCAGCAGCTGCATGGACTTGTCGCCCAGGCTGCGGCGCAGCAGCAGGTCGTCATAGGTGCGCTCCTCGCTGCGCTCGTCCAGTACGTGGGGACCGTCGCCGTCCACCACGATGCAGATGGCGTCCATGGTGCGTACCGGCTCCGCCATAACGGCAGCGGCGAAGATCACCGCCGTGACGGCGATCATGGTGATGGCGCGGATAGAGGGATGATCGCGCATGATGTGGTGCACCTCCCGCAGGGCCGGGGAACGCAGGGCGTCACGGCAGCCGGTCACCAGCCGTCCGCAGCAGAAAGCGCGCCAGTTGGCCCTGACGTCGGAAGCGATGGCGTCCCAGGTCCAGGCAAAGCAGTGGCCCACTGCGCGCACGGCGCGGATCAGGGCCCGAGCCACGATGTAGGGCACATCGTGGATGGCCTGGCACACCGTGGCCGGCGTGATGCGGCGCCGCGGCTTTTTCGGCTGCAAGCGCTTCGGTTGTGTGACGACTGTTTGTTCCATAGTACCTCGCAGTATAGCCGCCCCGGGAGGTGTTCAAACAGGGCGGACAATAAAAATTGAAACAATTTGTAACTTTTGTTACCGATTAGCAATACCCGTGGAGTATAGCACTATCTTCCAATTTTGTCAAGTTTTAGGGGACGCGGCACGGAGAAAGGCAAACTTTTTCCGGCTTTTCGTTGCGCGGGTGGGAAAAAGGTGGTACAATGGCGGCAATATGCAGTGAAGGAGAAACACGATGGATCTGTGCGATCGGAACGATATACAGGCACTGCTGGCGCGGCACGGCTTTCACTTTGCCAAGGCGCTGGGACAGAACTTTCTCATCCGGGGTGACGTGGCGGAGGATATCGCCGCGGCGGGCTGCGTTCCCGGCTGTGGCGTGCTGGAGGTAGGCCCCGGCATCGGCGCACTGACGGTGCAGCTGGCCCGGCGGGCGGAAAAGGTGGTTTCGGTGGAGCTGGACAAGCGCCTGCCGCCGGTGCTGGCGGAGACTATGGCGGACTATGACAACTTCACCCTGATCGAGGGCGACGTGATGGCGCTGGACCTGGCGGTGGTGACGGCGGAGAAGTTTCCGGGCTTGCCGGCGGTGCTGTGCGCCAACCTGCCCTACAACATCACCACACCGTTTCTCACGGCCTGTGTCCGGGCCGGGTGTTTCCGGCAGCTGACGGTGCTTATTCAAAAAGAGGTAGCCCTGCGGATCTGCGCGAAGCCGGGCACGGCGGATTACGGCGCGTTTTCCCTGCTGATGCAGTACTACACCGTGCCGGAGCTGCTGTTCGAGGTGCCCAACAGCTGCTTCATGCCGCCGCCCAAGGTGACATCCGCCGTGGTGCGCTGCGTTACAAGAAAGGCCCCGCCGGTACAGGTGCGGAGCGAGGAGGCCTTCTGGCGGACGGTGCGCGCGGGCTTTGCACTGCGGCGCAAGACGCTGGTGAACAGCCTGCAGACCGGCTGGCAGCTGCCTAAGGAGCAGCTGGCGGCCATCGTCGCCGGCTGCGGCCTGTCCCCCACCGTGCGGGGCGAGGCCCTGGGCCTGGAGGAGTACGCGAGGCTGTCCGATGCGCTGCTGGCGGCAGCGGGTGAATAAAAAGCTTCCCGGCAAATGCCGGGAAGCTTTTTATTCGCCTTTTTCTATCTTTGCCTCCGTCTCCCGCCGGATGGCGGCGCGAAGCGCCGTGAGGTACGGGGAGAATGCCACGTGTTCGTCGGCGTAGGTCAGGTTCAGGTCGTATTCCCGGGGCAGCCAGGAGGAGATGGGGGACTCGTTGTGGGCGATGACGGCCTCCAGCTTGTCCAGCGCCTTATAGAGCTTGGCCTCCGGCGTCTCCAGCGCGTCCATCTCCGCGTACAGGGCGGCCATCTCCGTGCGGTAAGGCTGGGGCAGCGTCTCCACCCATTGGATCAGGAGGGCGTCCTCCTTCGCTGTGTCGGCGTCGGTTTTCAGAAAGCTGGGGATGTCGCCGGTAAAGCACTCGCCCAGGTCGTGGATCAGGCACATTTTAATGACCTTGTCCATATCCGTATCCGGGAACTCGTCCCGAAGAAAGAAAGCCGTCAGCGCCAGCCGCCAGCTGTGGTCGGCCACGCTCTCGTGGCGGTTTCCGGGCGTCCAGCAGTGGCGGGTGGTGTCCTTCAGACGGTTGGCGGTGTGCAGGACGGAGAGCAGCTCTTCAGGCTTCATGGCGGGGCCTCCTTGCATTTTTCCACAGTATAGCACGGTGCCGCGGGGCAGTCAACGCTTGCACTTGCACGGCGGAGAAAAGTGTAGTAGAATAGCGGAAGAACATAAAGGAGGGAGACTTTATGGGAGTTTTGTACGCGCTGGAGAGCATCCGCACGCCTGCGCTGGATAAGATCATGTCGGTCATCACGCTGCTGGGCGGCGAGATGTTCTTCATGGTCATCGCCGTGACGGTGTTCTGGTGCGTCAGCAAGCGCGAGGGCTATTACCTGATGATTGTGGGCTTCTTTGGCACGGTCATCAATCAATTCCTGAAAATACTCTGCTGCGTGCCCCGGCCGTGGATAAAGGACCCGGATTTCACCATTGTGGAGTCTGCCCGGGCGGAGGCCACGGGGTATTCCTTCCCCAGCGGTCACACGCAGAACGCCGTGGCCACCTATGGCGGCATCGCCCGGTATACTCGCCGCGGCTGGCTGCGGGTGGTGCTGGTCGTGCTGACGGTGCTCATCGCGTTCAGCCGGATGTATCTGGGTGTCCACACGCCGCTGGATGTGGGCGTGTCGTTCCTGATCGCGGCGGTGCTGGTGCTGGTGGTCTATCCGCTGATGGAGGAGGCCGACCGGCGGCCGGTGGTGCTGACGTACACCATACTGGCTATGGTGGTGTGCAGCGGGGCCTTCGTGGGGTATCTGTACCTGCGGGGCGATACGGGTGCTGCCGCTGAGGACACCGCCAACTACGTCAGCGCGCTGGAGAACGGCTGGAAGCTGCTGGGCGCCACACTGGGTATGCTGGTGTCCAACATCGCCGACCGGAAGCACATACGGTTCGAGACACAGGCGGTGTGGTGGGCGCAGATCATCAAGCTGGCAGTGGGCTTTGGCTGTCTGCTGGCGATACGCTCCGGGCTGAAAGCGCCGCTGATCGCCCTGCTGGGCGGCAACGCCGCCATCGCCGGGGGCATCCGCTACCTGCTGGTGGTGCTGTTCGCCGGGTGCGTGTGGCCGCTGACCTTCTGGTGGTTCAGTCGCCTGGGGAGAAGATGAACAACAGAAAAAGCGCATCCCCCGGCGTGTGCCGGGGGATGCGGTGCGTTATGGGGGACTGTCTCACTCGGTGACGGTGAGGGTGGGGTGCATGAGCGGGTCAAAGGTGGCGAGGACGCGGTCGCCCTCCACGGTATATTCGCTCCACAGGCGGATCTCGGCGCAGCGCTGCACCCGGTAAAGGGTGATGCTGTGGATAGGCGTGGGTTCGGAGTAGGCTTGGTCGCGGCAGTAGACATCGGTGCTCTCGTCGCCGCGGAAGACGACGCAGAGGTCGTCACACTGGAGTACACCGGGGATGTCGCAGCTGCCGGTGTAAACGTTCTTGCGCAGCTGGCCGTGGAAGGAAACGGGAACGGTCTCGATGGCAGAATCGAGCGGGCTGGCATGGTACAGGCCGGTGCCGTCGAAGTCGATGGCCACGCCCCTGTCCCAGCAGGCGAAAATAAGTACGGCGGTGAACAGCAGCAGGATGGGAAGCCAGACCTTGCGGGATGTCCATATCTGTCGCATGGGGAGTCCTCCTTTACGGTGTTGTACCTACTGTAAGTATACCAAAAACGGGAAAAAATAGCAAGAAAAAAGATGTGTGACGCTGTGCGGCACACATCTTTTTCATATAGAGGTCAAGTGCGCTCCTTGGGCTTCTTCAGCGCCACGATGACGCCTACGGTGATCAGCACCGCACCGATGACGCTCATCACCGTGATCTGCTCGTCCAGCAGCAGGTAGCCCACCACCAGCGTCACGAAGGGGGAGGCGTACAGGTAGTTGTTGGTGATGACCACGCCCAGCCGCTGGAAGGCGATGTTCCAGATGGCGAAGCATACGGCGTTGCCGAACACGCCCAGGAACAGCCAACTCAGCAGGACGTTGGTCTGGGTGAACAGGGGGTGCAGGTCGGGCATACCGTCCGTCAGCAGCATCAGCGGTACGGCGGTGATGAAGGCCCACAGCATGACCCGGCGGGTGACCAGGAAGTTGTCATACTGCTCGGTGTATTTCTTGATAAGGATGGAGTACACGGCCCACATGAGGGCGGCGGCCAGGGCGATCAGATCGCCCAGAGGGTTCAGGTGGAAGGTCAGCTGGCCGTTGAGCACCACCAGCACCACACCGGCGATGGCGATGACCGCGCCGATGTACACGAACTTGCCCAGGCGCTCGCCATTGCGGGAGAACAGCTGGGCCAAAATGACCGTCAGGATGGGGGACAGGGCGATGATGATGCTGACATTGGCGGCGAAGGTGTAGGTCAGCGCTGTATTCTGCAGGAAGAAGTAGAAGCTGCCGCCGGTAACGCCGATGAGGATGAACATCAGCTCGTCCCTCCAGGGGAGCTTCAGAGTCTTGGGCCGCAGCGCCCACAGCGTGATATAGGCCAGGCCCATCCGCAGGGGGATGATCTGGATAGCGGTATAGGCGGTGAGCATCTGCTTGGTCAGCACGAAGCAGCTGCCCCACACCAGAATGGTGAAAATGGCGTACACATGGCCCATGACTTTTTGGGTGGCGGACATGGCGGTTCTCTCCTTATGACTCTATTTCTCTCATCTCATGCGGCAGCTGGCCGCAAAAAATCATTATACACGGCGGAAAAGGAAAAATCCAGTAGTTCCCGGGTATTTTCTTCCAAATGCCTTAACTTTCTATTAAGACGCTTGAAATGCGCTTGTTTTTTTTGCCATCCGTGGTATGATGGTAGCTATGAAAAATCAAGGAGGAAAGACTATGCACGCAGCGCTGGTCATCATGGCGGCGGGGATCGGTTCCCGCTACGGCGGCAGCAAGCAGACCGACGGCGTGGGGCCCCACGGAGAGATACTGATGGAGTACGGTGTGTACGACGCGGTGCGGGCGGGCTTTGACAAGGTCGTGTTCATCATCAAGCCGGATATGCGGGAGCTGATGGAGCGCCTGTGCGGCAATATGGCGTCCCGGCTGCACACGGCGGACGGGCGGCTCGTGGAGGTCCGTTACGCCTATCAGGACGACACGACACTGCCGGCGTGGTATACAAAGCCGGCGGGGCGGACAAAGCCCTTCGGCACGGCCCACGCGGTGCTGTGTACCCGCGATATCGTACACGAGCCCTTCTGCGTCATCAACGCCGACGATTTCTACGGTGCGGACGCTTACCGCACCATATATGCGGAGCTGCAGCGCCTGCCGAAGGCGGGTGCTGCCGCCATGGTGGGCTATCTGCTGAAGAACACCGTCACTGCCCACGGCACCGTGTCCCGGGGCGTGTGCCATGTGAAGGACGGGTATCTCAGCGACATCCGCGAGACGCTGAAGATCGCCCTGCTGCAGGACGGCGTCATCCGGGACGAGGATACCGGAGCGGTGCTGGACGGCGACACGGTGGTGTCCATGAACTTCTGGGGCTTTGCCCCCTCCGTCTTCGACGCGTTGGAGACGTATTTCCACGACTTCCTCCGCAGCGAGGCGGGGCAGTCGGTGAAGGCCGAGTGCCTGCTGCCCACCATGGTGGGCGACCTGCTGGCGGCGGGAGAGCTGCGCGTCAGCGTGCTGAAGTCGGCGGACCGCTGGTTCGGCATGACGTATCACGAGGACCGGGCCCGTGTGGCACGGGAGCTTATCAAACTGCACGAGACGGGGGTATACCCCGAGGAATTGAGGTAACAGAATGGATTACGAAAGAGAACGCCGCCGGCAGAAGCGCTACCGGGAGGCCATGCGGAACCGCATCATCGCCGCCGTGTTGCTGGCCGGCATCATCGTGGGTGCGATATTCATCATCAAGGGCTGCAAAAAGGACGATGCTCCGGCGGACGACGCCCAGAACACGAATCAGCCCGTGGACAATGTAGGTGACACTACGACACCGGATAACGTCATCGTGGATGACGAGCTGCTGACACTGGTGAACCCCTGGAACCCCCTGCCCGATGACTGGACGGTGGACCTGGTGACACTGGATGACGGCCACCGGGTGGACAGCCGCTGCTATGAGGCGTATATGGAGATGATCAACGCTTGCAAGGCGGCGGGCTACAGCCCGGTCAACTGCTCCAGTTACCGCACGCAGGAGACGCAGCAGAGCCTGTACGACAACAAGGTGCAGCGGCTCATCAGCAGCGGCATGAGTGAAGAGGAGGCCAAAACCGAGGCGGCCAAGGCCGTGGCCATCCCCGGCACCAGCGAGCATCAGCTGGGCCTGGCGGTGGACCTGGTGGACGCCAATATGCAGGACCTGACCTCTGCTCAGGAGAGCACGGAGACCCAGAAGTGGCTCATGGCCAATTCCTGGCGGTACGGCTTCATCCACCGCTACCCCAACGGAAAGACCGATATCACCGGTATCATCTATGAGCCGTGGCACTACCGCTATGTGGGCAAGGACGCGGCACAGGAGATCTTCAACCGGGATATCACACTGGAGGAGTATCTGGGCAAGACGGAGCATTGATGGATATAAAGGGAGGGGCCGTCCGGCCCCTCCCTTTATACGAAGGCATGAAGAAGTTATTTGCAGTTTTTCGCGTTCTTGGCGTTCTTGGTATTGGTGTTTTCCGTGTTGTCGGTGGTGTTGGTGTTCTTGGTGTTTTTGGTGTTCTTCGTGTTATCCATGAGATATACCTCCATTTTCTGTACCCTTTGTACCTCAGGTACAACCATAGTTTCACCGCCGCCGCAGAAAATATGTAAAAAAATTCTGGAAAAAGCCGTTGACAAACACGCCGGGATAGTATAAAATATCCGAGAAAACAAAGAAGGTCGGTGCATCCGCCTCACCTCCAGCAACGGCAAAGAGGTCAACAGCGTCATACAAGCGCCCGAAAGGGCTGTTTGTGTTGTTTCGCGGATGCCCGGAGCGTCCGCGTTTTTATTTTGGATTGGAGGTGCTTCGGTATTAGCAAGGTACAGCATCAACTGAACGAGGAGATCACCGACAAGGAGATCCGACTGATCGGCGAGAATGGCGAGCAGCTGGGCATTGTGTCCGGCGAGGAGGCGCTGCGTACCGCAGAGGAGCAGGGCCTGGATCTGGTAAAGATCTCTCCGCAGGCAACGCCTCCGGTGTGCAAGCTGATGAACTACGGCAAGTACAAGTTCGAGCAGAGCAAGCGCGAGAAGGAAGCCAGAAAGAACCAGCACGTTGTCGAGATCAAGGAGATCCGTATGTCTCCGGGCATCGACGTGGGCGACTTCAACACCAAGCTGAAGAACGCGCAGAAGTTCCTGTCCGACGGCAACCGCGTCAAAGTCTCCGTCCGCTTCCGCGGCCGCGAGATGGCGCACACCGAGATCGGACGCGATCTGCTCAACAAGTTCGCCGAGCTGTGTACCGAGGTGTCCACCCTGGACAAAGCCGCCAAGCTGGAGGGCCGGAATATGTCTATTTTCCTGTCCCCCAAGGTCGGCAAATAAGCATTTCATTCGCAAAGGATCATATTGGAAGGAGAAAACAACTATGCCTAAACTGAAGACCCATAGCGGCGCAAAAAAGCGCTTCAATCTGACGAAGACCGGCAAGGTCAAGAGAGCTCACGCGTTCAAGAGCCACATCCTGACCAAGAAGGACACCAAGCGTGGCCGTCGTCTGCGCAGCACCACCTATGCTGACTGCACCACCGAGGCGACCATCCGCAAGATGATCCCCTACAAATAAGATACGTTTTCGTTAGAATAGGAGGCAATTAGAATATGGCACGTGTTAAAGGCGCAATGATGGCGCGTAAAAGAAGAAACAAGACGCTGAAGCTGGCTAAGGGCTACTGGGGCGCCAAGTCCAAGCATTTCAAGATGGCCAACGAGCAGGTCATGAAGTCTCTGACCTACGCCTATGTGGGCCGCCGTCTGAAGAAGCGTGACTTCCGTCAGCTGTGGATCACCCGTATCTCCGCCGCTGTGAAGCCCAACGGTCTGAACTACTCCACCTTCATGCACGGTCTGAAGGTCGCCGGCATCCAGATCAACCGCAAGATGCTGTCCGAGATGGCCATCAGCGATCCCGTGGCGTTCGCCGCCCTGTGCGAGATCGCCAAGAAGGCGTAAGTTTGTGCACATACAGCGCTCTGCCGAGGGCAGGGCGCTGTTTTTTGCATTTTGCCGCTGGTAAAAGCTTGACATTACTGCTATAATACCCCTGAAAAAATCATGGAAAGGATGAATGACCATGTATTGCATCAGAAAAGTCAACGACGACTACACCTGGGTGGGCGCAGACTGCCGCCGTCTGGCCCTGTTCGAGGGCGTGTTCGGCGTGCCCGACGGCGTCAGCTTCAACAGCTATCTCCTGATGGACGACAAGACTGTCCTGTTCGACACGGTGGACAGCGCCGTGCGTACCACCTTCCGTGAAAATGTGGCCCACGTCCTGAACGGCAAAGCCCCGGACTATCTGGTGGTCCACCACATGGAGCCGGACCACGCCGCCGAGATGGCCGACCTGGCCCGTCAGTACCCGGACATGGCCATCCTGTGCAGTGCCGCCGCCAAGAACATGATCGCCCAGTTCTTCGACGCGGAGCTGGCCGGCCGCGTCACCGTGGTGAAGGAGGGTGACACCCTATGCACCGGCCGCCATACCCTGCGCTTTATCGCCGCGCCCATGGTCCACTGGCCGGAGGTGTTGATGACCTATGACGAGACGGACAAACTGCTTCTGTCCGCCGATGCCTTCGGCAGCTTCGGCGCGCTGAACGGTACCCTGTTCGCCGATGAGGTGGACTTCGACCGGGAGGTGCTGGACGAGGCACGGCGGTATTATACCAACATCGTGGGCAAGTACGGCGCACAGGTCCAGGCGGTGCTGCAAAAGGCCGCCGGACTGGATATCCGTATGCTGCTGCCGCTCCACGGCCATGTCTGGCGGCAGGACCTGGGCTATATCCTGGGCAAATACGACCTGTGGAGCCGTTGGGAGCCGGAGGTCCGCGGCGTGATGATCGCCTACGCCTCCGTGTACGGCAACACGGAGAACGCCGCCAATATCCTGGCCTGCCGTCTGGCGGAGCAGGGGGTAAAGGTGAAGATGTACGATGTGTCCGTAACGCCCAGCTCCTATGTGGTGTCCGACGCCTTCAAGTACAGTCACCTGGTGTTTGCCGCACCCACCTATAACGGCGGCGTGTTTATCACCATGGACGAGGTCCTGCGGGACATCGCCTCCCACGGCCTGCAGAACCGCGGCTTTGCCCTGCTGGAAAACGGCACCTGGGCGCCGGTCACCGCCCGGCAGATGGCCGCCCTGCTGGAGCCCCTGAAGGGCTGGCGGCAGGTGGGGGAGAGCGTGACCGTCCGTTCCGCCGCCCACGCGCCCCAGCTGGCGGCCATCGAGGGCCTGGCCGCCGCCCTGATTGCGGATATTTCCGGGGAAAAGCAGTAAAAAAACTGCGGAAAACGGGCAAAAACTTCTTGCATTATGCCGTGCCGCGTGGTATTATATTGCGGTAAATCCGCACAGCTTCAGACTTTCGGTCGGTGCCGCAAGGTTGGCCGGAGGGCGGAAGAGGCTGGAGGTACAAACTAAAATAAAAGGAGAAACAAACCAACATGGCAAATCAGAACGTCGTATCCATGAAAGCCCTTCTGGAAGCAGGCGTCCACTTCGGTCACCAGACCCGCCGCTGGAACCCCAAGATGGCTCCCTATATCTACACGGAGCGCAACGGCATCTATATCATCGACCTGCAGAAGACCGTGAAGAAGCTGGAGGAGGCCTATGCCTTCGTGCGTCAGCTGTCCGAGAACGGCCAGACCCTGCTGTTCGTGGGTACCAAGAAGCAGGCCCAGGAGGCCATCAAGGACGAGGCTGCCCGCTGCGGCCAGTACTACGTCAACGCCCGCTGGCTGGGCGGCATGATGACCAATTTCAAGACCATGCGTACCCGTATCGACCGTCTGAACCAGCTGAAGACCATGCAGGCTGACGGTACCTTCGATATGCTGCCCAAGAAGGAAGTCATCAAGCACCTGGGCGAGATCGAGAAGCTGGAGAAGTACCTGGGCGGCGTGAAGGAAATGAAGAAGCTGCCCGGCGCCCTGTTCATCGTGGACACCCGCAAGGAGCGCAACGCCATCGCCGAGGCGCACCGTCTGGGTATCCCTGTTGTGGCTATCGCCGATACCAACTGCGATCCCGATGAGATCGATTACCCCATCCCCGGCAACGACGACGCCATCCGCGCCATCAAGCTGATCGCCTCCGTTATGGCCAACGCCATGATCGAGGGCCGTCAGGGCGAGCAGGTGGAGGAGGCCGCCGAGGCCAAGGACGCCGAGTAAGCCAACTCGATAGATACCGCGTAACGCACGGGGCAGGGAAGTGTCCCTGCCCCTTTTAATTCAACTTTTACAGGAGGAAATACAAATGGCTTTTACTGCTGCTGATGTGAAGACCCTGCGCGAGATGACCAGCGTGGGTATGATGGACTGCAAGAAGGCGCTTGTCGAGTGCGACGGCGATATGGACAAGGCTGTCGAGTGGCTGCGCGAGAAGGGCCTGGCCAAGGCTGCCAAGAAGGCCGGCCGCATCGCCGCCGAGGGTATGTCCTATGCCCTGACCGAGAACGGCGTGGGCGTCGTGGTCGAGGTCAACTGCGAGACCGACTTCTGCGCCAAGAGCGACCTGTTCGTGGCCTTCGTCAAGGACATCGCCAAGGTCATCGCCGAGCAGGATCCCGCCGATGTGGACGCCCTGATGAACTGCAAGTATGTCGGCTCCGACCTGACCGTTTCCGAGACCATGCCCGAGAAGGTCATGTCCATCGGTGAGAACCTGCAGATCCGCCGCTTCGTCCGCTTCTCCGAGAACACCAGCGTGGGCTACGTCCATGCCGGCGGAAAGATCGGCGTGCTGGTGAACCTGGCTGTGGACGGCGGCATCGACGCCACCGAGATCGGCAAGAACGTCGCCATGCAGATCGCGGCCCTGAACCCCCGCTTCTGGGACAAGTCCCAGGTCACCGATGAGGTGCTGGCCGAGGAGAAGAAGATCGCGCTGGCCCTGATGGACACCGATCCCAAGATGGCCTCCAAGCCCGAGGCCGTCAAGGAGAAGATCGTCATGGGCAAGATGAACAAGTTCTACGAGGAGAACTGCCTGCTGCAGATGGAGTTCGTCCGCGGCGACATCTTCCAGGGCAGCGTGGAGAAGTATATCGCCGACGCCGCCAAGAAGCTGGGCGGCAGCGTCAAGTTCGTGGATGCCGTTCGCTTCCAGACCGGCGAGGGCATCGAGAAGAAGCAGGAGGACTTCGCCGCCGAGGTCGCTGCTCAGATGAACATGGGCAAGTAATTGCAGATGCACAAAACACCCTTCGGCTCACGCCGAGGGGTGTTTTTTCGCACATAAAAAGGACCGCCGTGAGGCGGTCCTTTTTATGTGCGGATATGTCAGGAAACGAGCACGTGGATGCGCCCCGCGGGCTCGCCGTACTTGTCGGCGGCAACGGTGCCGTTCAGCACGGTGGTGATGTAGTCCATGACCACCTCATCCATGGGGATGCCCAGGTCGTAGTTGGCGGTGGCGTTGACAAAGCGGTAGTAGGTGTCGCCGCCGCTGGCCATAAAGTCGTTGGTGGCGATGGTGTACGTGGCCGCCGGGTCAAAGTCCTTGCCGCCCACGGTCTTGATGGTCACACGGTTAATGGTCTTGGGGGCGAAGTAGGTGGTGCCGGGATACTCGTCGCCCTGGTCATAGCCCTTGGTGGTGTCCACGGTGAACTCGATGCCGGATACCTGGGGGAAGCCGCCGATGGCCTCCGGCGTGCAGAAGGTGGAGGCCTCCAGCACTTCCAGCAGCTCCTCACCGGTGATCTTGATGATGCTCAGGGTGTTGCCGAAGGGCAGCACGGTGTTGACGTCCTTCTTGGTGATGTCGCCGGCCTCGATGGTGGCGCGGATGCCGCCGCCGTTGGTGATGGCCGCGTCAACGGTCTCGCCCTGCTGTTCGGCGCCCCACACCAGCGCATCGGTGATCAGGTCGCCCAGATTGGTCTCCTGCGTGCGGTTGCCGGGGTCCTTCTCGCCGTTCAGCGTCACCTCGGTCTTGGCGAACACCGTGCCGTAGTCGGCCTCGATCTCGGCGATGATGGCGGCGGCGCGGGCGGCGATGGCGTCGTCGGCGGCCACCTCAATGCCCTCGGTGGGCACGCACGTGGTGGTGATGGTGCTGTCCTTGATGGCCACAACGCCGATGTTCTCCAGCTTCGTGCCGGTAGAGGTCAGGATAGTGTCGCCTACCTTGCGGTCCGTGTTGGTCTTCTCAACGATCTCCTCCTCAGTGGAGTGGGAGTGACCGTCGATGAACACGTCGATTCCGGTGACCTTGTTCAGCAGGTCGATAGAGCGGTTGCCGGTGGCAGCGGTCTCATCGTCGATGCCCAGGTGGCCCAGGCAGATGACGTAGTTGCAGCCCTCGTCCTCGCGCAGCATATTCGCCATATCCTGTGCGATCTGGTACAGCTCCTCACCGCCGGCGAAGGTCACGCCCTGGATCTTACCGGGGTGGGCCTTTGTGGCGGTCTCCGGGGTGTCCAGACCGAACACGCCGATCTTGGTGCCGCCGGGGGTGGTGAACACGGCCGCATCGTCAAAGGCCAGCTCGCCGTTGTACTTCACGTTGGCGGCCAGCACGGGGAACTGGGCGTTCTCCATGTTCTTCTTCAGTGCCTCAAAGCCGTAGTCGAACTCGTGGTTGCCAAGCGCCACAGCGTCGTAGCCCACCATGTTCATCAGCTCCACAGCCGTTGCACCCTCAGACACACTCACAGCGGTGTCGCCCTGACTGAAGTCGCCGGCGTCCAGGATCAGCACATACGCGCCCTCAGACTCATACTGGCTGGCCAGCGCCGCTACCTTGGCGTAATTGGAAACAGCGCCGTGCACATCGTTGGTGTGCAGGATGACCACCGGCTCCGTGGCGGTGGCGTCCTTGCCGGGGTCGGGTTTCTTTTCGCCGCAGGCCGCCAGGGTGAACACCATGGCCAGGGCAAGCAGCAAAGACAGCAGCTTTTTCTTCATACTCCTTATTCCTTCCTTTCAGCGTTTTTGCACATTTTCTGCGCCTGCTGTATGGCCATTGTACCGTATTCCACGGCTGAACGCAAGCTTTTCCCGGTTTTTATTTTACATGGATTTTACACCAGCGGGATTTTTCCCTTTACATTGGGCACTTACAATAAAAACCGTACAAGGGAGTTATCCAAAACGACGAAAGAAACGAGGTAATACATATGAAAAAGATCATTGCACTGGTGCTGACCGCCCTGCTGGCCCTGAGCCTGGTGGCCTGCGGCAGCGAGACCAAGACCGACGACGCTGACAAGACCGAGGACAAGACCTCCACCGAGCTGACCGGCACCGTCTCCACCGACGGCTCCACCTCCATGGAGAAGGTCATCGGCGCCCTGAGCGAGTCCTTCATGGCGCAGAACGGCGGTGTCACCGTTAACTACAACCCCACCGGCTCCGGCTCCGGCATCACCGCCGTGCAGGAGGGCACCTGCGACATCGGCCTGTCTTCCCGTGCGCTGAAGGATGAGGAGAAGTCCGCCGGCCTGAAGGAGACTGTGCTGGCCTATGACGGCATCGCCATCATCGTTCACCCCGATAACCCCGTCAGCGACCTGTCCGTTGAGCAGATCGCCAAGCTGTACACCGGCGAGATCACCAACTGGAAGGACGTGGGCGGCAATGACGCCGAGGTGGTCCTCATCGGCCGCGAGGCCGCCAGCGGCACCCGCGATGGCTTCGAGTCCATCACCGGCACCAAGGACAAGTGCCAGTATCGTCAGGAGCTGACCTCCACCGGTGATGTGATCACCGCCGTCAGCCAGAACCCCGATGCCATCGGCTACGCCTCTCTGGCCTCCATCAAGGACACCGTCAAGGCCCTGAACGTGGATGGCGTCACCCCCAGCGAAGCCACCGTCAAGGATGGCAGCTACAAGGTCCAGCGTCCCTTCGTGCTGGTGACTGTGGACGGCAAGGCCCTCTCTCCCGCGGCCCAGGCGTTCTTTGACTACGCCACTTCCTCCGACGCAGCTTCCATCATCGCCAAGGCCGGCGCTGTGGCAGTCGCAGGTTAACAAGTAAGGCACGGACACAGGCGACATCCCCGCGCGGGGTGCCGCCTTGCCCCGTATCTGCTGAGGTGCATATATGAAAGCAAAACGATTTATGGAGAACGCCATCCATGGCTTCTTTCTGCTGATGGGTCTGGTGACGGTGGGCTGCGTGCTGCTGATCTCCGTCTACCTTGTCGTCTCCGGCATCCCCGCTATCCGTGAGATCGGCCTTATGAAGTTCCTCTTTGGCCCCGTGTGGAATTCCAACGCGGCGGAGCCTCAGTTCGGCATCCTGCCCTTTATCCTTACCAGTATTTACGGTACTGCGGGCGCGATCCTGCTGGGCGTGCCCGTGGGCTATATGACCGCCGTGTTCCTGGCCAAAATGGCCCCGCCGAAGCTGAAGACCGCCGTCTCCGCCGCGGTGAGCCTGCTGGCGGGCGTCCCCTCCGTGGTCTACGGTCTGGTGGGTATGCTGGTGCTGGTGCCGGGCATCCGTCAGGTCTTCCATATTCCCGACGGCTCCGGCCTGCTGGCGGCCATCATCGTGCTGGCGATCATGATCCTGCCCTCCATTATCAATGTGGCCATGACGGCCCTGGAGGCGGTGCCCCGTGAGTACGAGGACGCCTCTCTGGCGCTGGGCGCCACGGAGACGGAAACATGGTTCAAGGTGTCTGTCCCCGCCGCCCGCAGCGGCATCGCCGCCGCGGTGGTGCTGGGCGTAGGCCGCGCCATCGGCGAGGCCATGGCCGTGATGATGGTCTCCGGCAACGTGCCCAATATGCCCTCCCTGTTCCAGAGCGTTCGGTTCCTGACCACCGCTGTGGCCAGCGAGATGGGCTACGCGGCGGCAGGCCTGCAGCGTCAGGCGCTGTTCTCCATCGCGCTGGTGCTGTTCCTGTTCATCATGCTCATCAACGCCGCGCTCAATTTCTTCCTCAAGCGAAGTAAGGAGAAGTGACCATGGACAAACGTGAATTCTCTGCCCGCCGCCGTATCTGGGGCGGGACCATGCGGGGCCTGATGGTCCTCTGCACCGCCGTTACCTGCGCGCTGGCGGTGTTTCTCATCGTCTATGTGCTCGTCAAGGGCGTGCCCAACCTGAGCTGGCAGCTGCTGAGCACCAAGCCCAGCTATCTGGACGGCTCCATCGGTATCCTGCCGGATATCATCACCACCGTCTGCACGGTGCTGACCACGCTGCTGGTGGTGCTGCCCCTGGGCGTCTGCGCCGCCGTGTACCTGACGGAGTATGCCGCCAACAAGAGAGTAGTGGCCGTTATCGAGTACGCCGCCGAGACGCTGTCCGGCATCCCCTCCATTATCTACGGCCTGGTGGGCCAGATGTTCTTCTGCCAGCTTCTGGGCATGAAGAAATCCCTTCTCGCCGGCGCCATGACCCTGGTCATTATGAACCTGCCCACCATCATGCGTACTACACAGGAGAGCCTCAAGACCGTGCCCCAGTCCTACCGGGAGGGGGCCTTCGGTCTGGGCGCCGGCAAGTGGCGCACCATCCGCACGGTGGTGCTGCCCGGCTGTGTGGACGGCGTGCTCACCGGCTGCATTCTGGCCGTGGGCCGTATCCTGGGCGAGACGGCGGCCCTGCTGTACACCGCGGGCTTTGCCCACACGCTGTACAACAGCCTGCGTGCCACGCTGGAGGGCTCCGGCGCCACACTGTCCGTGGCCCTGTATGTCTACGCCAAGGAGCAGGGCGAGTTCGATGTGGCCTTCGCCATCGCCGCCATCCTCATGGCGCTGGCCCTGCTCATCAACCTGGCGGCTATGCTGACCGGGCGTTACTTCAAGAAACGGAGGAGCCTATGAGCGATATCATCACCGTAAACGATCTGAACCTGTGGTACGGTCCCACCCAGGCGCTGCACCACGTCACCATATCCGTGCCGGAGCACAGCATTACTGCCCTCATTGGCCCCTCCGGCTGCGGCAAGTCCACATTTCTTAAAACGCTGGACCGTATGAACGACCTGATCCCCGGCGTAAAGGTGGAGGGCCAGGTGCTCTACAAGGGACAGGACATTTACGCCCCCGGCGTGGACGTCAGCCAGCTGCGCCGTGAGGTGGGCATGGTGTTTCAAAAGCCAAATCCCTTCCCCATGAGCATCTACGACAACGTGGCCTACGGCCCCCGTACCCACGGCATCCGCAACAAAGCCAAGCTGGACGAGCTGGTGGAGCAGTCCCTGCGGCGTGCCGCCATCTGGGACGAGGTGAAGGACCGCCTGAAAAAGAATGCCCTGGGCCTCTCCGGCGGCCAGCAGCAGCGTCTGTGCATCGCCCGTGCCCTGGCGGTGGAGCCCACCGTGCTGCTGATGGATGAGCCCACCTCGGCACTGGACCCCATCTCCACCTCCCGTATCGAGGAGCTGGCGGTTGAGCTGAAGCAGCATTACACCATCGTCATCGTCACCCACAATATGCAGCAGGCACTGCGTATCTCGGACCGCACCGCCTTCTTCCTGCTGGGAGAGCTGGTGGAGTACGGCGACACGGAGACCATGTTCTCCACGCCCAGCGAAAAGCGTACCGAGGATTACATCACCGGGAGGTTTGGATAATGCGTAGTCAATTCGATAAACAGCTGGCCCAGCTCCACCGCGAGCTCATCGAGATGGGTGCCCTGTGCGAGCAGGTCATCGCTCTGTCCTCTCAGGCCCTCACCAACCGCGATACCGCCCTGGCGGAGAAGGTCGCGCCCCTGGACCACGAGATCGACCGCAAGGAGCGCGACATCGAGAACCTCTGCCTGCGGCTCCTGCTTCAGCAGCAGCCGGTGGCCGGCGATCTGCGGCAGATCTCCGCTGCCCTGAAGATGATCACGGACATGGAGCGTATCGGCGACCAGGCCGACGATATTGCCGAGATCCTGCTCTGCCGCGCCGGCCGGCCTCTCAGCGCCGGCGACACCCTGCGGGATATGGCCCGGGCCACCATCCGCATGGTCAGCGAGAGCGTGGACGCCTATGTCCGGCAGGATGTGGACCTGGCCCAGCAGGTCATCGCCGCCGACGATGAGGTGGACGGCTATTTTGACCGGATCAAGGCCCATCTCATCGACCGTATTGCCAAGGACGTGGATGACGGTGAAGCCACACTTGACTTACTGATGATCGCCAAGTATTATGAACGTATCGGCGACCACGCCACCAACATCGCCGAGTGGGTGATGTTTTCCGTCACCGGCGTGCACAAAACCGAGGCCACTTGAGCCAAAAGGAGGGACCCCACATGATCTGGTGTGTAGAGGATGACGCCAGCATCCGCGATATCGAGCTGTATGCCCTGCGCTCCGCCGGGCTGGAGGCCGAGGGCTTTACCGACGGCGCCGCCTTCTGGCAGGCCCTGCAAAGCGAAAAGCCCGATCTGGTGGTGCTGGACGTGATGCTCCCCGGTATCGACGGCACGGAGCTGCTGGGCCGTATGCGCGCCTCCACGTCCCTGCGCCGCATTCCGGTCATTATGGCCACCGCCAAGGGTGCGGAGTATGACCGCGTCCGGGCGCTGGACGGCGGCGCGGATGACTATCTGACCAAGCCCTTCAGCGTCATCGAGCTGGTCTCCCGGGTCAAAGCGGTGCTGCGCCGCTGCCAGCCGGAGGGGGACAGCTCCATCCTCCGCAGCGGCGAGGTGTCGCTGGATACCCGTGCCCACACCGTCCTGTCCGGCGGCGAACGCGTCGACCTGACCTACAAGGAATACGAGCTGCTGCGCCTGTTCCTCAGCCACCCCGGCACGGCCTACACCCGCGACCGACTGATGGAGCTGGTCTGGGGCATGGATTACTGCGGCGAGAGCCGTACCGTGGATATGCACATCCGTACCCTGCGCCAGAAGCTGGGCAAGGCCGGCGCACACATCACCACGGTCCGCGGCGTGGGCTACCGTTGGGAGGAGACCATATGACAAAAAAGATATTTCGCTCCACCGTGGCGGTGGGGCTTGCGGTGCTGCTGGCCAGTCTGGTCATTATCATGGGCGCACTGTACACCTATTTCGGCCATGTCCAGGAGCAGCAGCTCCGGGATGAGCTGTCCATCGCCGCTGCGGCCATGGAGTCCGGCGACGGCGAGGCCTATCTGTCCAAGCTGCACTCCGACAATTACCGCATCACCTGGCTTCGCGCCGACGGCACGGTGCTCTATGATACGAAGGCTGACGCTGCGGCAATGGAGAACCACGCCCAGCGCGAGGAGGTCCGTCAGGCCCTGACCAACGGCACCGGTGAGTCCAGCCGTTACAGCGCCACTCTGCTGGAAAAGACCCTCTACTACGCCCGCCGGCTGCCGGACGGCACGGTCCTGCGTCTGTCCGCCAGCCGCGTCACCATGGGCGTGCTGCTTCTGAGTATGCTCTCCGCCATCCTGGCGGTCATCGCCGTGGCCCTGATCCTCTCCGGCATTCTGGCCGGCCGCGTGTCCCGCCGCATCACCCGCCCCCTGAACACCCTGGACCTGGAGCACCCCCTGGAAAACGACGCCTACGAGGAGCTTTCGCCCCTGCTGCGCCGACTGGAGCACCAGCGGCGTCAGATCGACGATCAACTGCGTTCTCTGCGCCGCCGGTCCGAGGAGTTTGAACAGATCACCGCCAGCATGACCGAGGGCCTGGTACTGGTGGATAACGGCGGCACCATCCTCAGCATGAACCCTGCCGCCTGCGCCGTGTTCCACACCGATGCGGCCTGCGTGGGCCAGCCTCTGCTGACCGTGGAGCGCGGCAGCGCCGTCAGCCACGCCCTCCACGATGCCATGGACACCGGCCACGGCGAGACCCGTATGGAGCGCGACGGCCGCGAGTACCAGTTCGACATGACCCGTATCCAGGCCGACGGCGAGGTGGTGGGCGCGGTGCTGCTGACCTTCGACGTCACCGAGCAGGCCTACGCCGAGCGCAACCGCCGCGAGTTCACCGCCAACGTCTCCCATGAGCTGAAGACCCCGCTTCAGGGCATCATCGGCAGCGCCGAGCTGCTGGAGAACGGCATGGTCCGGCCTGACGATGTGCCCCGCTTCGTGGGCCATATCCGCGGCGAGGCCCAGCGCCTGGTGACGCTGATCAACGACATCCTCCGCCTGTCTGAGCTGGACGAGGGCGGCAGCCTGCCCACCGAGCCGGTGGAGCTGCTCTCCCTCTGCACCGACACGGTCAAGTCGCTGGAGAGCGCCGCGCAGCAGCGCCAGATCACCATGACCGTCACCGGCGAGGCCGTTACGGTCTCCGGCGTCCGCCGTCTGCTGACCGAGACGGTATTCAACCTCTGCGACAACGCCATCAAGTACAATAAGGACGGCGGCAGCGTCGCCGTCACCGTGGGCCGTGACGGCCCCGACGCCGTGGTCACGGTGGCCGATACCGGCATCGGTATCCCGCCGGAGCACCAGGGCCGCGTCTTCGAGCGCTTTTACCGCGTGGACAAGAGCCACTCCAAGGCCTCCGGCGGTACCGGATTGGGCTTGTCCATCGTCAAGCACGCCGTGGCTTATCACCACGGCACCGTCACGCTGGACAGCCGTGAGGGGGAGGGCACCACCTTTACCCTCCGCCTGCCGTTGGAAGCGTAAACGCGAAAATGCCCGCCTCTGCGGGCGGGCATACAAAAAGACCACCCGATAGGGTGGCCTTTTTTGTCATAAATGCGCCTTTGCATGGGCACAGATGGCGTCAAAGGTCTTCTGACTGATATCGTGTTCGATCTTGCAGGCATCTGTCTCTGCCGTAGCGGCGTCGATGCCCAACGCCATCAGGAATTTCGTCAGCGTGTGGTGCCGGTCCAGCATACGCTCGGCGATGGCCATACCGCTGGCCGTCAGGGTGATGAGTCCGTCCTTGTCCATCGTGATATAGCCGTTTTCCCGCAGCCGTTTGGTGGCGTAGGTCACGCTGGGTTTTGTCACGCCCAGATGCTCGGCTACGTCGATGGAGCGAATATATCCATGTTGCTGCTGCATCATCAGCATCGTCTCTAAATAGTCCTCGGAAGCGCGCAGTATCTGCATAAAAAGTATCACCAACTTTCCCCAATACACTTTTAACAGCATACCACAATTTTCACAAACTTACAAGTGCGGTAAAAAAATTTCGTTCTCCCTATTGACAAAGAGGGTTTGAGGTATTAAACTGTGCCATAGGTTAAGGGAGGCTAACCGTCGTGGTCCGCTATGGACCGGGAAAGTCCTTTCAAAACCGCTTTTTTCAGACACAGGGTTAGCGCAAGCTAACCGTGAAACGGAGGGATATACATGATGCCTTTGATGCTGGCAGACGCCGGAACGGAGCAGCTCATCCACAAGGTGGGCGGCAGCCCGGAGGTAAAAAAGCACCTGGAGGACCTGGGCTTCACCCCGGGCAGCACCGTCACGCTGGTGTCCGCCATGGGCGGCAACGTCATCGTGAAGGTCAAGGAGTCCCGCGTGGCCATCAGCGAGGAAATGGCCCGCAAGATCATGGTCTGATAGCCGCGCCAAGCGGTTATTGTATTTGAGAAACAGAAATATCACATAGAAGGAGAGCAGAAGCATGAAAACATTGCGTGAAGTCAAGATCGGCGAGACCGTCAAGGTCGTCAAGCTCCACGGCGAGGGCCCCGTCAAGCGCCGTATCATGGATATGGGCATCACCAAGGGCGTGGAGGTCTATGTCCGCAAGGTAGCCCCTCTGGGCGATCCCATGGAGGTCACTGTCCGCGGCTACGAGCTGAGCCTGCGTAAGGCCGACACCGAAATGATCGAGGTCGAGTAATGACCTGCAGTACCGTGTTCCGGTGCCGGAAATACGTCCGTTATTTAAATTCATCTGTATATAGGTTCAACAAGATTAACCGGAAGGAGAGACACTATGGAAAAACAGATAAAGATCGCGTTGGCAGGTAACCCCAACTCTGGCAAGACCACCCTGTTCAACGCGCTGACCGGCTCCAACCAGTTCGTGGGCAACTGGCCCGGCGTTACGGTGGAGAAGAAAGAGGGCAAGCTGAAGAAGCACGATGACGTGGCCATCATGGACCTGCCCGGTATCTACTCCCTGTCCCCCTACACCCTGGAGGAAGTGGTCGCCCGTAACTACCTGATCACCGAGCGCCCCGACGCCATCCTGAACATCATCGACGGTACGAACCTGGAGCGTAACCTGTACCTGACCACCCAGTTGACCGAGCTGGGCATCCCCGTGGTTATCGCCATCAACATGATGGACGTGGTCCGCAAGAACGGCGATAAGATCAACGTGGAGGAGCTGAGCCGTGAGCTGGGCTGCAAGATCGTGGAGATCTCCGCCCTGAAGGGCGAGGGCATTATGGAGGCCGCCGAGGCCGCTGTGCAGGCCGCCAAGTCCACCAAGACCGTTCCCATGCACACCTTCTCCGGCCCCGTGGAGCACGCCATCGCCCACATCGAGGAGGCCGCCGTACATAACCTGCCCGAGGAGCAGCAGCGCTGGTACGCCATCAAGATCTTCGAGCGCGATGACAAGGTGCTGGATCAGCTGAAGATCGACCCGACCGTCATGGCCCACATCGAGGAGGACATCAAGGCCGCCGAGAAGGAGCTGGACGACGACGCCGAGAGCATCATCACCAACGAGCGCTATGTGTACATCGCCGAGATCATCAAGGCGTGCTATAAGAAGAAAAACGCCGGTCAGCTCTCCGCCAGCGACAAGATCGACCGGGTCGTCACCAACCGGTGGCTGGGTCTGCCGATCTTCGCCGCGGTGATGTTCCTGGTGTACTACATCTCCATGGTCACCGTTGGCTCCGCCGCTACCGACTGGGCGAACGACGGCCTGTTCGGCGACGGCTGGCACCTGCTCGGCATTGGCTCCAAGGCATATACCGAGGCCAGCGACGAATATACCGCCGCCACCCAGGCCGTAGACGCCTTCCTGGGGCTGGACACCGAGGCGGAGGACTTCGATGCCGGCGCCGCCCTGGCCCGGATAAAGTCCTTCGTTCCCACCTCCGACACCGCCGCCGTGGATGTGGAGGATGAGGAGACCCTGGCCGTCAACACCATGACCGCCTACTATGACGCCCTGCCCCAGGATGCCGACAAGCGGGACGATGTGGTGCAGATGACCTATGTGGACGCCGCGGCCTATCTGGAGGCAAATGGCTTTGAGGCCCCTGACCCCGCCGACTACGGCGTGTGGGTGCCCGGTGTTCCTGTGCTGGTGGGCAACGCGTTGGAGTCCGCCGGTGCTGCCGACTGGCTGTCCGGTCTGATCCTTGACGGTATCGTCGCCGGTGTCGGCGCGGTGCTGGGCTTCGTGCCCCAGATGCTGGTTCTGTTCCTGCTGCTGGCGTTCCTGGAGGCGTGCGGCTACATGGCGCGTATCGCCTTCGTTCTGGACCGTATCTTCCGCAAGTTCGGCCTGTCCGGTAAGTCCTTCATCCCCATGCTGATCGGTACCGGCTGCGGTATCCCCGGCGTTATGGCCTCCCGTACCATCGAGAACGAGCGTGACCGCCGCATGACCATCATGACCACCACGTTCATCCCCTGCGGCGCCAAGGTGCCCTTCATCGCCATGATCGCCGGCGCCATCTTCGGCGGCAGCGCGTGGGTGTCCACCTCCGCCTACTTCATCGGCATGGCCGCCATCGTGATCTCCGGCATCATGCTGAAGAAGACCAAGATGTTCTCCGGCGAGCCTGCTCCCTTCGTTATGGAGCTGCCCGCTTACCACTGGCCCACCCTGGGCAACGTCCTCCGCTCCATGTGGGAGCGCGGCTGGTCCTTCATCAAGAAGGCCGGCACCATCATCCTGCTGTCCACCATCTTCGTCTGGTTCACCAGCTACTTCGGCTGGGTGGACGGCACCTTCCAGATGCTGTCTGACGAGCAGATCGACTGCTCCATCCTGGCGGCCATCGGCGGCGCCATCGACTGGATCTTCGCACCTCTGGGCTGGGGCAACTGGCAGGCGGTCGTCGCCTCCATCACCGGCCTGGTGGCCAAGGAGAACATCGTGGGCACCCTGGGCGTCCTGTACGGCGGCGGCGACGGCAGCGTCTACGACGCTATGGCCGCGGCTTTCACCGGTATCACCGCTTACAGCTTCCTGGTGTTCAACCTGCTGTGCGCCCCCTGCTTCGCTGCCATCGGTGCCATCAAGCGTGAGATGAACAGCCGCAAGTGGACCTGGTTCGCCATCGGCTATCAGTGCGTGTTCGCCTATGTGATCGCGCTGATGATCAACCAGTTCGGCGGCCTGTTCACCGGCAATGCCAACATCCTGGGCGTCATCGTGGCGGCGATCCTGCTGGCCGGCATTATCTACATGCTGTGCAAGCCCTACAAGGAAGCCACCAAGCTGTCCGTGAAGTAAACTGTCCCCGTAATTACCCTCTTACCCCATAGAAAGGAGTGAACTTCCATGCTGCAATGGCTGTCAGCAAACCTGGGCACGATCCTCATCAGTGCCGCCTTACTTGTCGTTGTGATCCTCATCATCCGCTACCTGCTGCGCCAGAAGAAGGCGGGAAAGTCCTCCTGCGGTGCCGGCTGCGCCCACTGCGCCATGCACGGCCAGTGTCACAGCCAAAGCTGCAAGCACTGAATAGAGCAGGGGGAGGCATCGCCAGTGCCTCCCCCTGCGTCTAAAAGGAGATGTCACCATGACAGAAACCATCCTGAAGGTGGACGGCATGGCCTGCGGTATGTGCGAAAGCCACATCAACGACACCGTCCGAAACAAGTTCTCCGTCCAGAAGGTCACGTCCTCCCACACCAAGGGCGAGACGGTGATCCTCTCGGAGCAGCCCCTGGACCAGCAGGCGTTGCGTGACGCCATCGCCGCCACCGGCTACACGGTCACAGCGATGGACGCCCATCCCTACGAGAAAAAGGGCCTTTTTTCCTTCCACAGAAAGTGACCCGTCAAAGAAGCGCCCTCCCCCGGCGCTTTTTTGAAAACCAATAGTTAAATCACTCTAACCAAAGTTAGAAGAAGCTAACCGCGTATCATCCGGAAGAAACGAGCAAAAATACCGTCGAGCAATGTTCGGCGGCACGGAACAGAAAGGAAGTGCGATATGAGCGTCGTGATCTTAGGCGGCAACGAGTGCATGGAGCGTCGTTACAAGGACCTGTGTCAGTCCTATAAATGCTCCGCCAAGGTGTTCACCAAGCCCTCCGGCGGCTTGAAAAACAAGCTGGGCAGCCCGGACCTGATGATCTTCTTCACCTCCACCATGTCCCATAAGCTGGTGCAGAGCGCTCTCAGCGAGCTGAAGGGCACGCCGACCCGTATCGAGCGCTGCCATACCAGCTCTCTGTCTGCCCTGCGGAGCATTCTGGAAAAACACGCCGGTTAAGGAGGAACCCCTATGTCCGAAGAAATGGTCGTGCGCCAGTGTGCCCCCACTCTGGCCGGTATCAAGACCGGAAGTCTCTTTCCCTGTCCCTGCACGGACCGGGATGCACTGCTGGACGAGGTGCGGCAGCTGAACCGCCGCCTCTCGCCCAAGGGCCTGTGCCTGCTGCCCCTTCGCTTTACCGAGGGCAGCGCCCTGCTGTACCTCTACCGCCCCGCCACTCTCCGCCGCGATCTCAGCGACGATTTGGCCCGCCGCCTGCTGGCGGAGGCCGGCTATGACGGCGGCAGCTGCGGCCGCTGTGTGGCCACGCTGATCCGCCGCTTCCGTCAGGGTGCGGACTTCCCCCACGAGATCGGCCTCTTCCTCAGCTATCCTCCCGAGGACGTGCGCGGCTTCGTGGAGAACCATGCCTGTAACTACAAGTGCGCGGGGCTGTGGAAGGTGTACAGCGACGAGGCCCGGGCCCGGCGGATCTTCACCCGGTTCAAGCGCTGCACGGACACATACTGCAAGCTCTGGCAGGCCGGCGCGACGATCGATCAGCTGGCTGTGGCGGGGTAACGATCGAAAGGAGAAACGACAATGAAAAAGACTGCTGTGATCTATTGGAGCGGCACCGGCAACACCGAGGCCATGGCCAATGCCGTGCTGGAGGGCATGACCGCCGCCGGCGCGGATGCCAAGCTGCTGACGGTGGACCAGGTGAACACCGCCGAGCTGAACGGCTATGCCGCCATTGCCTTCGGCTGCCCGGCCATGGGCAGCGAGGTGCTGGAGGAGATGGAGTTCCAGCCCATGTTCGACGCCTGCAAGAACTGCCTGGGCGGCAAGGCCGTGGCTCTGTTCGGCTCCTACGGCTGGGGCGACGGCGAGTGGATGCGCTCCTGGGAAAAGGATTGCGCCGATGCCGGTGTGAACCTGGTCTGCGACAGCGTGATCTGCTGCGAGGCCCCGGATGACACCGCCCTGGATGCCCTGCGCGCCATGGGCAAGACCCTGGCGGAATGACCGCCGTTACGTTCCTGCGCCGCCGTCTGCGGCGCCGGGGACAGACGCTGCTGCCGCTGCTGGCCGTTCTCTCCGCCGCAGCGATGGTATACAGATGAAAAAGTACCCCTCAGGCCAGGCGGCCTGAGGGGCGCTTTTTTTACAGCCATTTCTTGTGCCTGAAGAACCACAGCAGTCCTGCCACCAGCAGTATGCTGGCGGCGATGATCACGGGATAGCCCCACTCCGACTGCAGCTCCGGCATATTTACGAAGTTCATGCCGAACCAGCCGGTGATCAGCGTCAGCGGCAGGAACAGCACCGTCACAATGGTGAATACCCGCATCAGGTCGTTCTGCTGGATGGCCAGCTGGCTCTGATAGGCCTCCCGCAGCTGGGCCACCAGCTCCTGCAGCGCGCATACCTTTTGCAGATACCGGCCCGTCCGCCGCCCCAGCACCTCCAGCCGCGCCAGAATGTTGGCTTCGATCAGCCCGTTATCGTTGTCGCACATCTCATCGAAGATGGCGTCCAGCTGCTCATAGTACCGCTTCAGGTGCAGCAGCTCCCGCCGCCACGCGGCGATGCGCCGGGGCGCGTCGTCCTTGGCCTTGCCCTCCAGTATGGTGCTCTCGCCGCCGTTGATCTGGGCCTCCAGCTTTTCCAGATACGCCATGTCACCCTTGAACAGCCCCGCAAAGAACCGGTACAGCAGCTGCTGGTCATTCAGCGGTCCGCCTGCGGTCAGCGTGTCCACCGCACCCTGCACATACTGCTGTGCCGCCTCGTTCCGGCAGAAGAAAAACAGGTCCTCCCGGTCGATGTATACCAGCACCTTGCCGCTTTTCCCCGCCTTCCGCACATCGTACCAGTCAAAGGCCAGCAGGTCGAAGTCGGCAAAGGCCTCAAAGCTCTCCGTCTGCAATTCACCCACATATTGAAATACGGCGGCGTCCATCTGCTCCGCCACCTGGTCCATATCCTTCCACAGCAGCACGCTCCGCATATTGCCACCGTCCTTTCTCCTGCAGTATACCCCACCGCGTCCCCTTCGTCAAGTTGACTTTCCCGCGGCGGACTGGTACAATAGAGCCAGCGCAACACCATTCTGAAACAAAGGAAGTGGTTTTATGCAGTTGACACCCCAGCAGCAGGCCCTGCTGGACGGCGCCCAGGGCGAGACCATGGCCAAGGTGGTCAAGACGCTGGTCATGTACGGCGATACCTTCGGCGCCCAGCGTATGGTCCCCGTTACCAGTGAGTACGGCCACACCGTCATCTCCTTCGGCCTGGCGGTGATGAAGCCGGTCTACGACCTGTACGACCGTCTTATCGAGTCCGGCCTTACCAGCGGTCAGAAATTCACCGCTGACCCCCTGCCCCTGGATAAGCACGTCCCCACCAGTCTGTTGGAGGACATCGTCTTCCGCAAGATCATGTACACCCAGCAGGACCGGTATGAGCAGCAGCTGAAAAAGCTGGTCATCACCGCCGATAACGCCTATACCTGTACCTGCTATCTGGAACAGGTGGGCAACACCCCAAAACAGGGCGATATCCTCAGCTGGGCGGAGTCCTCCGCCGTGGTCTACGCCAACTCCGTCCTGGGCGCCCGCTGCAACCGCAACAGCGGTATGCTGGAGCTCATGGGCAGCATCGCCGGCTTCGTGCCGGAGTTCGGCCTGCTCACCGACGAGGGCCGCAAGGCCCATTGGCTGGTGGAGGTCAAATGCACCCGCCGGCCCGAGGCTCAGCTTCTCGGCTCCGCCATCGGCATGAAGGTCATGGAGGACGTGCCCTACGTCCGGGGACTGGACAAGTGGCTGGGCACGGAACTGAACGACGAGAACCGCGCCTACCTCAAGGACTTCGGCGCGGCCACCGCCTCCAACGGCGCCGTGGGCCTGTACCATGTGGAGCACCTGACCCCCGAGGCAAAACAGCAGGGCGAGGCCCTGCTGCGGGAGGGCTATCGGACCTACATCATCGATGACGCCGAGCTGGAGCGCGTGAAGCGCAGCTATCCCGTCATCTGGAAGGACCCCGCCGCCGCGCCGCAGCTGTGCTTCGTGGGCTGTCCCCACCTGACGCTGGAGCAGCTGAAGGACTGGACGGCGAAGCTCACCGATGCCCTGCGGGCGCAGAACCGCCTGCAGGTGGCCGTTCCCACCGTGTTCACCGCTGCCCCGGCGGTGCTGGACGCCTTCAAGGACACCGTGGAGGGCTACAAGCTGCAAAGCATGGGCGTGATCCTCAGCTACATCTGCCCGCTGATGTACATGAACAACCCCCTCTGCAAGAAAAAGGCGGTCATCACCAACTCCAATAAGCTCCGCACCTACACCAGCGCCCGGTATTATACCGACGCGGAGATACTGGACATCCTCACCGGAAAGGAGGGACGCTGATATGCAGCAGTTCAAGGGCCGCGTGGTGGTCCCCGGCACCTGCACCGCCGAAGCGCTGGTCAGCCATGGCGGCTTCAACACCCTGGCCAGCTACCAGATGGCCATGATGTTCGGCGACAAGCAGGTCAAGTGCGGCGATCAGAATAACCCCGACATCTACAAAAAGCCCATGATCGGCAAGGCCCTCTGCCTGCCCCAGACCATCGGCTCCACCACCGGCGGCATGGTGCTCTTCACGGTGTGCTCCCACGGCAAGCAGCCCGCCTGTATGCTCTTCTCCCTGCCCATCGACTCCCTGGCCGCCTCCGGCGCCATTCTGGGCGATGTCTGGACCGACAGCAAAATGCCCGTGGTGGACTCCCTGGGCGACGAATTTTTGCAATATGTGCAGACCGGCATGACCGTCACCGTGGGTGACGACGGCCTGGTCACCGTGGAGGACTGACATGGACGATATCTACACCAAAAAGCCCGAGGAGTGCGCCTACTCCTTCACCCAGCACAGGACCTGCGAGTTCTTCCCCTGCCACAAGACCAACCACCCGGAGGACTTCAACTGCCTGTTCTGCTACTGCCCGCTGTATACCCTGGGCAGCAAGTGCGGCGGCAACTTCAGGTACCTGGAAAACGGCGTCAAGGACTGCTCCGACTGCCTGCTGCCCCACGGTCGGGGCAGCTACAGCTACATCATATCCAAGTACCCGGAACTCATGGAGCTGGCCAAGAAAAACCGATAAGAAAAGAGACGGCTCACGCCGTCTCTTTTTTCATCATTATTCCAGCAGCAGTGTGTGGTCGCCCTTGTCGCAGAAATAGTAGACCTGATAGCCGGTGGGCGCACCCTTCTGCCCGCTGGTCGGGTCTGTACGCTCCCTCGCCAGTATCGCACTTACCGTGCCAGCCTGCATCTGCACTGTGGTGCCGTCCAAAAACTTAATTTCCCGTCGCGCGTTCTCATGCAGGTCATCCCCGATGTCTATGTATTCTCCGGTGGTGATGTACTGTGTCTGCAATTCCGCGTAATACGCCCGCACGTTGGCCATATCGGCGGCCACCTTGGCCTTGTGCAGGCTGCCGTTGAACACAGGGATGGCAATAGCCGCCAGCACAGCGATGATCGCCACCACGATCAGCATTTCCATCAATGTAAAGCCGCGGTTCCGTTTCATAGTCTATACCCTCCGGAATCGTTTTTTTGATAAGTTTTCCACATTATACCCTACCGACACCCGGATTGCAACCCTATTTTCCCGTCACTACCTCCGCAAATCCCTCTCCGAACACCCGCACGGCCTTCAGCGCCTCGTCCAGCGAGTTCCCCGCCGCGCCGATCTCCACCAGCAGGCTCCCGGGCGTGAAGTACTCATTGTAGTCCGAATTCCGCAGCGTCAGCGGCCGCATCAGCGTGGGATAGCGCTCCGTCAGGTGCTGCTGCACCGCCACGGCGAATTTCAGGTTCTCCTGCCAGCCCTCCCAGCTGCTGCCCATTACCAGGCTCACCTGCGCGCAGTCCGGGTCCTCCCGCGTCACCACCTTGTACTGGTGCCCGGCCTTGTCCTCCAGCGCGTCCCGGTGCACATCCAGAATGAACCCGATGCTGGGGTATTTCTCCATATACACCTCGATGGCGTCCTCCGCCCGGTAGTACGCCCCGTTGTACTCCGGGTCGTCATACAGCGCCCGGTCGTGCAGCACCGATATCCCGTAGCCCGACAGCACCCTCGCCAGCTCGTCGCCCACCCGTATCACGCTCACGCTGGCATCCGCCGTCCGAAAGCTTCCCGTGTCCTCGTATTCCTCCCCCGGCGGCATGGTGTACGCCTCGCTGCCGTGGGTGTGGACGATCAGCACCTGCGGCGCGTCCTCGCCCAGCGCCGCCGCGAACGTCCCGTCAAACACGATGCCCTCCACCGTCTGCCGCGAGCTGTTCTTGATGAACACGTCCCCCACCCGGGTGTACCCGTTCTCGTCCGCCGCCACCACCGACAGCGGCCTCGATTCCCCCTGCCCGCCGGTGTTCTCCGTCTGTTCCGTTGTTGGGCCCTCCGGTGTTTCCACCGGGGCGGGGGAGGGCGTCCCCTCCGCGTTCCGGGGCGTCTCTGCCTGCGTCACCTGCGTCTCCGCCGCCAGCAGCATCGGCGACTGCCGCAGCACCGTCAGCACCGGCAGCGGCAGTCGCCGATGC
>OIBL01000067.1_pt1 | contig 53570 bp, 41 predicted proteins | sample 1581041 | NCBI WGS metagenome assembly OIBL01 (sample SAMEA3882547, study PRJEB24775) | human gut metagenome | biome: human-associated habitat; feature: intestine environment; material: feces | place: Netherlands | collected 2009/2010 | reverse complement strand
CTCCGCAGCACCGCCGCGACGAGGCTGTCGCCGTGCTGCGCGACCTGATCCGCCGCTACGCCCCGGAGGCCTTCGCCGTCGGGGACGGCACGGCCGGGCGCGAGACCGAGGAGCTGGTGCGCAGCGTGGCGCCCGAAGGGGTGGCCGTCTACGCCGTCAGCGAGGACGGCGCGTCGGTCTACTCGGCATCGGCCGTGGCCCGCGAGGAGTTTCCCGACTGCGACGTCACGGTGCGCGGCGCCGTGAGCATCGGCCGCCGGCTGATCGACCCCCTCTCGGAGCTGGTCAAGATCGAACCCCGGTCGATCGGCGTCGGGCAGTACCAGCACAGCGTCGACCAGACGAAGCTCCGGGCGCGCCTCGCCTCGGTGGTCGAGAGCTGCGTCAACAGCGTGGGCGTCAACATCAACACGGCATCGAAGCATATCCTCGCCTACGTCTCGGGGCTGGGGCCCGCCCTGGCCGCGAACATCGTCGCCTACCGTGCCGCGCACGGCGACTTCCGCTCGCGGCGCGAACTGCTGCGCGTGCCGCGCCTCGGGGCCCGGGCCTATGAGCAGGCCGCGGGGTTCCTGCGGGTCGTGGGCGGGGAGAATCCGCTGGACAACAGTGCCGTGCATCCCGAATCCTACGGCATTGTCGAACGCATGGCCGCCGATGTCGGCGTGAGCGTCGACCGCCTGCTTGCGGACGGGGCGCTGCGCCGCACGCTCCGCCCGGAGCGCTACGTCGGCGGCGGGGTCGGGCTGCCGACCGTGACCGACATCCTGGAGGCCCTCGACAAGCGGGGCCTCGACCCGCGCGAGCAGCTGCACGTCTTCTCGTTCGCGCCCGACATCCATACGATCGACGACCTGCGCGAGGGGATGCGCCTGCCGGGAATCGTCACCAATGTCACGGCTTTCGGCGCCTTTGTCGACATCGGCATCAAGCAGGACGGTCTGGTACACGTTTCGCAGCTTGCCGACCGCTATGTGGCGTCGCCCGCCGAGGTTGTGCGCCTCGGCCAGCAGGTCGAGGTGCGCGTCGTGGGGATCGACCTCGCGCGGGGCCGCATCGCCCTCACGATGCGTCGCGGGGAGGCTCCGGCAAAAGAATCGAAACAATAAGAAGAGAACTATGGAATGCAATTTCCGGATGATCCGGACCCTCTTGCTGGCGCTGCTGCTGTGTGCGGCTGCCGGCCTTCGGGCGCAGCAGCGCGTCGCGGGGTATCCCGTCAGCGGACGGGTGATCGACCGCCTGACGCGCGAGCCGGTGCCCTATGCCGCCGTGGTGGTCGCGGGGCAGGAGCAGCGCGGCGCCTCGACCGACTCGCTCGGGCGCTTCCGCATCGAGCGCGTGCAGCCGGGCATCTCGCGCCTGCAGGTCTCGTCGATGGGCTACCGCACGACCTTCACGCCCGAATACCTCGTCTCGGCCTCGACGCCCTTCATCGAGATCGAGATCGACGAGGATGCCGCGCAGCTTGAGGCCGTTACGGTGCGGCCGACCCCCTTCCGCACCTCGGTCGAGGTGCCCGTGGGGATGCAGGTGATCGGCGTGCGCGAGATCGAGAAGAGCCCCGGCGCCAATCGCGACGTCTCGCGCATCGTCCGCTCCTACCCGGGTGTCGCCTTCTCGCCCGTGGGCTACCGCAACGACCTCATCGTGCGCGGCGGCGGCCCGTCGGAGAACAAGTTCTACATGGACGGCATCGAGATTCCGAACATCAACCATTTCGCCACGCAGGGCGCCACGGGCGGTCCGGTGAGCATCGTCAACGCCGACCTCGTGCGCGAGATCAACTTCTACACGGGGGCCTTCCCGGCCGACCGCTCCGGGGCGTTGAGCTCCGTGCTGGACTTCAGCCTGCGTGACGGCGACCCCGAGAAGCAGAACTTCAAGGCGACGCTCGGCGCCTCGGAGGTGGGCGTGAGCGGCAACGGCCACATCGGTCGCAGGACCACCTACCTCTTCTCGCTCCGGCAGTCCTACCTGCAGCTGCTCTTCAAGATGCTGGGGCTGCCCTTCCTGCCGAACTACATCGACGGGCAGGTGAAGGTCAAGACCCGCCTCTCGGAGCACGACGAGGTGACGTTCCATGCGCTGGCGGGCATCGACAACATGCGGCTGAACGTCGACGAGGAGGGCGAGGAGGCGGAGTATCTGCTGAGTTACCTGCCCCGCATCCGGCAGGAGACCTTCACCGTCGGGGCGTCGTGGCGCCACTACGCCGGGCGGCACGTGCAGACCCTCTCGCTGAGCCACAACTACCTGAACAACCGCAACCTCAAATACCGCAACAACGACGCCTCAACCGAGGAGAACCTCATCCTGCGGCTGCGGGGCGTGGAGCAGAAGAGCACGCTGCGCTTCGAGAACCGCACCTATGCCGGGCGGTGGACGCTGCGCGAGGGGGCCGAGCTCACGTGGACGCACTATGCGAACGACACGCGCCAGCGGCTCTACACCGACGAGGCGCTCCTTTCGGAGTACTCCACGCGGCTGAGCATCGTCGGCTGGGGCCTCTTCGCCGGGGCGGACTACGCCTCGGCCGACAAGCGCCTCACCGCCTCGGCCGGCCTGCGCGCCGACGGCTGCGACTACTCGGCCCGCATGGCGCAGCCGTGGCACCAGCTCTCGCCCCGGGCGTCGGTGCGCTACTCGTTCAACGAGAGCTGGTCGGTGAGCGGCAGCGCGGGGCTCTACTGGCAGCTGCCGCCGCTGACGGCCCTCGGGTTCAAGCAGGAGGGGCAGCTGGTCAACGAGTCGCTCCGCTACCTGCATGTCTGGCAGTTCGGGGCCGGGGGCGAATGGCGGCTGCGCGACCGGCTGGCCGTCTCGCTCACGGGGTTCTACAAGCTCTACGGCGACGTGCCGACGTCGGTTGCCGACGGCATTCCGCTCCTGTGCAAGGGCAACGACTACGGTGTGGTGGGCAACGAGCTGCTCGTCCCGACGGCCGAGGGGCGGGCCTACGGCGCTGGCCCGCTGGCAGGTGCCCGGACGGCTCAACATTGTGGGATCGGTGACGCTCTACCGCAGCGAATACCGCGCCGACCGCTCGGCGCCGTACCTCCCCTCGGCGTGGGACAACCGCTTCGTCGTGAACGTCAGCGGCACCTGGGATCTGCCCCGCAGCTGGAGCGTCGGCATGCGCCTGAGCGCCGTGGGCGGCTCGCCCTATACGCCCTACGACGAGGTGAAGTCGTCGCTCGTCGAGGCGTGGGATGCGCAGGGACGCCCCTATTACGACTATACGCAGTACAACGCCCGGCGGCTGGATGCCTTTGCGCAGCTCGACGTGCGGGTCGACAAGACCTTCTACTTCCGGCGGTGCATGCTCGGCTTCTACATCGACCTGCAGAATGTCACCGTGAGCAAGCTCCGCCAGCCGGACGTCCTCATGTCGACGGGCGTCGTCGAGAACCCCGAAGCGCCCCTTGCCGAGCAGCGCTACCGCATGAAGCGCATCGCACAGGTGAGCGGCACGCTGCTGCCCACGCTCGGCATCACGGTGGAGTTCTGACCGGCGGCACCGGGGTGGTTGCAGTCCGGGGCGGCCCTTGCCGGGAACGGTCCGGGAACGGTCCGGTGCGTCGTCGGATGCGGACAAAAAAACAGCAGGGAGTCTCGCGACTGCCTGCTGCCCCCGGAGGTTGCCCTCCTAAACTACTAACCCAAACTTAAATAAATGAAGAAACCTCACTGCGGTTGCTGTGCCGCAGTTGCTTTCTCAAGGGACAAAATGCGTGCCACGACAAAGCCCGCGATCACGTTGATCGCGGGCTTTGTCCGTTTGTGCCGGAAAGCGGGCCGGGCGGGGTATTTTCCCGTGAAGGAGCATCCCGCCGCGGAGCCCCCGTTACTTTTTTATTTACTTTTCACCTTTCACCTTTCACCTTTCCCGAACACGCCGGTGTAGGTCGAGGGCGAGAGGGCGCGCAGCTCGGCCTTCACCGCCTCGGAGACGTTGAGCGTCTCGATGAACGCCGCGATCGCCTCGTGCGTGATGTGGGTGTTGGTGCGCGTCAGGGCCTTCAGCGCCTCGTAGGGCTTCGGGTAGCCCTCGCGCCGCAGGATCGTCTGGATGCCCTCGGCCACGACGGCCCAGTTCTGCTCCAGGTCGCGTTCGAGTGCCTCGCGGTGGAGGATCACCTTGTTCAGCCCCTTCAGGAGCGAGCGCAGCGCAATGACCGAATGGGCCATCGGCACGCCGATGTTGCGCAGCACGGTCGAGTCCGTAAGGTCGCGCTGCAGGCGCGAGACGGGCAACTTGCGCGAGAGGTGCTCGTAAATGGCGTTGGCGATGCCGAGGTTGCCTTCGGCGTTCTCGAAGTCGATCGGGTTGACCTTGTGCGGCATGGCGCTCGAACCGACCTCCCCGGCCTTGATCTGCTGCTTGAAGTACTCCTCGGAGATGTACATCCACATGTCGCGCGCAAGGTCGATCAGGATCGTGTCGATGCGCTTGAGGTTGTCGAAGATCGCCGCGAGGTTGTCGTAGTGCTCGATCTGCGTCGTGTACTGCGAGCGGCTCAGGCCGAGCTTCTCGCCCACGAAGCGGTTGGCGAAGGCCACCCAGTCGATCGCGGGGTAGGCCGCGTGGTGGGCGTTGAAGTTGCCCGTCGCCCCGCCGAACTTCGCCGGCACGGCGATGTCGTGCAGCATCGAGAGTTGCTTCTCGAGCCGCTCGACGTAGACCATGAACTCCTTGCCGAGCATCGTGGGCGAGGCAGGCTGTCCGTGCGTGCGGGCCAGCATCGGGATGTCGCGCCACTCCTCGGCCAGCGACGCCAGCTTGTCGCGCACCTCCTCGACGAGCGGGTAGTAGATCCCCGAGAGGGCCTCCTTGAGCGAGAGCGGAATGGCCGTGTTGTTGATGTCCTGCGACGTGAGGCCGAAGTGCACGAACTCCTTGTAGCGTCCGAGGCCCAGCGCCTCCATCTTCTCCTTGAGGATGTATTCGACGGCCTTGACGTCGTGGTTCGTCGCCGATTCGATCTCCTTGACGCGCTCGGCGTCGGATGGCGAGAACTCCTCGTAGAGCGACCGCAGGGTGTGCAGCGCCGCGGGGTCGATGCCCGCAAGCTGCGGCAGCGGCAGCTCCGCCAGGGCGATGAAGTACTCCACCTCGACGCGGATGCGGTAGCGAATAAGTGCCTGTTCCGAAAAATAATCGGCCAGTTTTTCCGTTGTATTGCGGTAACGGCCGTCGACGGGCGAAATGGCGGTGAGCGGTGTCAACATGGTATGATTGAGATTTGATTTCCGAGGCCAAATTTACGACAATTAATCGAATTACACATATTTTTCCTACCTTTGTAAGGTTCAAATACAGAAAACGAACGATTCAGATGAAATTCCTGACAGCCATCATAGACGCTCTGGCAGACTTTGTGCGGCGCAACCCGCTGACGACGCTCATCATCGTGTTCTTGTCGCTGGCGGCTCCCTCGCTGCTCAAGGGCATTGCCGCCTTCGTCCTCTACTTCCTGCTGGGGATTGTGGTCTTCGCACTGATCGCGGGGCTGTGGCTGCGCTGGCGCATCGCGCAGGCCCGCCGCCGCATGGAGGAGCAGTTCGGCGAACAGTTCGGAGGCGGAACCTTCCGTTCGGAAAGCTCCTACGGCCGCGAAACCCACAGGGAAGGCCCCTTCGGCCGCAGCAGCCGGTCGTCGCGCGAAGGGGAGGTGAAGATCTACGTGACCTCCGAGGCTCCCGAGAAGCGCGTGGCGCACGGAGTCGGCGATTACGTCGACTTCGAGGAGACGAAGACCGACGATAAAAAGAGATAGTCATGCTGAAGGCATTTTCACTCATCGGCCGCTACTTCATCCTGATGGGAAAGGTCTTTTCCCGTCCGGAGAAGGCCGCGATCTACCGCCGCCGCATCATCTACGAGATGGAGGCCCTCGGCATCGACTCGATCGGCCTGACGGCCCTCATCTCGGTCTTCATCGGCGCGGTCATCACCCTGCAGATGTGCATCAACCTCGACTCGCCGTTCATCCCCCGCTCGCTCGTCGGCTACGCCACGCGCGAGACGATGATCCTGGAGTTCTCGTCGGCCGTCGTGGCGCTGATCCTCGCCGGAAAGGTCGGGTCGAGCATCGCCTCCGAGATCGGCACCATGCGCATCACCGAGCAGATCGACGCCCTCGAGATCATGGGCGTCAACTCGGCGTCGTACCTCATCCTGCCGAAGATCGTCGCCGCGATGATCTTCTTCCCGTTCCTGACGATCCTCTCGATCCTGATCGGCATCCTCGGCGGGTGGCTCATCGCCGCTGCGACGGGCATCATGATCCCGGCGCAGTACGTCGACGGCCTGCTCATGGACTTCCGCCCCTATTCGATCACCTACACGCTCATCAAGACCGTCTTCTTCGCCTACATCATCACCTCGATCTCGGCCTTCTACGGCTACAACGCCCGCGGCAACTCGCTCGAGGTGGGCGCCGCCTCGACGCGCGCCGTGGTGGTGAGCTGCGTGGTGATCCTGCTCTTCGACCTCATCCTGACTCAAGTGCTGCTGATATGATACGTGCCGAACACATCGTCAAGTCGTTCGACGGCCGGGTCGTGCTCGACGACATCTCGATCGAGTTCGAGACCGGCAAGACGAACCTCATCATCGGACGCAGCGGCTCGGGCAAGACCGTGCTGCTCAAGACGCTCGTCGGGCTGCACGAACCCGACTCGGGCGACGTGTGGTACGACGACGTGAACTTCACGGCGCTGGGCTTCCGCGAGCGCAAGGCCATCCGCAAGGACATCGGCATGATCTTCCAGGGCGGGGCGCTGCTCGACTCCTCGACCGTCGAGGAGAATGTCAAGCTGCCGCTCGACCTCTTCACCACGCAGAGCGAGCGCGAGAAGATGGAGCGCGTGAACTTCTGCCTGCAGCGCGTGCGGCTCGAGGACGCCAACCGCCTCTACCCGGCCGAGCTGTCGGGCGGCATGATCAAGCGCGTGGCCATCGCGCGGGCCATCGTGCTCAATCCACGCTACCTGTTCTGCGACGAACCCAACTCGGGCCTCGACCCGCAGACCTCGATCGTCATCGACAACCTGATCCACGAGATCACGCAGGAGTACAACATCACGACGATCGTCAACACGCACGACATGAACTCCGTGATGGAGATCGGCGAGAAGATCGTCTACATCCACGACGGCCGCAAGTGGTGGGAGGGGACCAAGGAGAGCATCCTCCACGCCGAGAACCGCGAGCTGAGCGACTTTGTCTTCGCCTCGGCGATGGCCAAGCGCGCCAAGGGAATCAAATGACCGAAAGCAGGCGGAGCAGCTGCTCTGCGCAGGCCCGGTCGGCAGGCTCGTGGCGGGTTCCCGGCAGCCGGAAGATTTTTCCCTCCTCCGACAAAACATTTTGCCGGTTTCTGCGTATAATATAAATGACAGGGCTTCCGTGCGGCGTGCCTGTGCGGGTGCGGGCAGGGGAGCTGCGAGGAGTGCGGGTCGAAGAGCTGCCGGGCAAGGCCGAAGTGCTGCGGGGAGTGTGAGCGGAAGAGTTGTGGGAGTGTAGGCCGAGGAGTTGCGACAGGTGCGGACCGAAGAGCTGCCGGGGTGGCTCGGAAACCCGTTGCAAGGGGTGTCGGCGCGCGGTCGCGGCACGGTGAAAATCGCACGAAATTTGCAGCGCGCAGGGGTACTGAAAAAATTTTAATAATTTATTTGCGTAAACAACGGAAAGTATGTACTTTTGTGCTGTGAAAAAAATAACGCAATTTTTTACCAACAAATAATTCGTTAATATTATGGCAACTATCAAAATTGGTATCAACGGTTTCGGCCGTATCGGCCGTCTGGTGTTCCGTGCCGCCTGCACGAATGAAAACATCGAGGTCGTAGGCATCAACGACCTGGTTTCCGTGGACTACATGGCTTACATGCTCAAGTACGACACGATGCACGGCAAGTTCCAGGGCACGATCGACTTTGACCTGGAGAAGAACCAGCTGATCGTGAACGGCAAGGCCATCCGCGTAACCGCCGAGAAGGATCCCGCCAACCTGAAGTGGAACGAGGTCGGCGCAGAGTACGTCGTCGAGTCGACGGGTCTCTTCCTGACCAAGGAGAAGGCGCAGGCCCACATCGCCGCAGGTGCCAAGTATGTTGTTATGTCGGCTCCCTCGAAGGACGACACGCCGATGTTCGTATGCGGTGTCAACACCGACACCTACGCCGGCCAGACGATCGTATCGAACGCTTCGTGCACCACGAACTGCCTCGCCCCGATCGCCAAGGTCCTCAACGACAAGTTCGGTATCACGGACGGTCTGATGACCACCGTTCACTCGACCACCGCAACGCAGAAGACCGTAGACGGTCCCTCGATGAAGGACTGGCGTGGCGGCCGTGCCGCTTCGGGCAACATCATCCCCTCGTCGACGGGTGCCGCCAAGGCCGTAGGCAAGGTGATCCCCTCGCTCAACGGCAAGCTGACGGGTATGTCGATGCGTGTGCCGACCCTCGACGTATCGGTTGTCGACCTGACCGTCAACCTGGCAAAGCCTGCCAAGTACGATGAGATCTGCGCTGCCATGAAGGAGGCTTCGGAGGGCGAGCTCAAGGGCATCCTGGGCTACACCGAGGAGGCTGTCGTTTCGTCGGACTTCCTGGGCGATCCCCGCACGTCGATCTTCGACAAGGCTGCCGGTATCGCACTGACCGACACCTTCGTAAAGGTTGTTTCGTGGTACGACAACGAGTGGGGCTACTCGAACAAGGTCCTCATGCTCATCGAGAAGATGTACGCTTACAACAACAAGTAATCGTCATCCCAACGAATGACACGGCGGTTCGGAACTTCGGTTCCGGACCGCTTTTTTTTTATGTGAAAGGTAAAAGGTGAAAGGTGAGGCGGAGTGGAACAGCTCGGAGCGGCGTAGGGGCGCTGACGGGACGGTTCCGGGACGATCGGGGACGGTTCCGGGACGATCGGGAACCGTCAGGAATCGTTAGGGGTGGTCAGGTGCAGTTGGGAACGGTCAGGGGCGGTCGACGCGCAGTTCGAGCGAGATGCCCGACCACTGGTTGATGGCGTAGCGCTCCGTGCGCAGCCGCCGCCCGGCGAAGGTGATCTTCAGGTCGAGGTCGAACGGGCGCGTTGCGTCGATGTCGTTTCCCTCCGGCAGCGTGTGCGGAATCACGTAGACGTAGAGCATCAGGTGGTCGCATGCCGGGGCGGAGAGCGTCACGCGGCGGTCGGCGGGCAGGTCGGCCGGCCGCTCGCGGAGGTTCGCGCCGACGTCGGCGACGGTCGAGGCCGCCGAGGCGAAGTCGGTGCGCTGGCCGGCCGCGTCGAAGCAGCCGCACATCAGCGCCGCATTGTAGCGCCACCACCCCTCGTAGCGGCTCGAAATCTCGATGGTGAATCCCTCTCTGTCGCTCATGGGAGCAAAGATAGCGCATCGGGGCGGCTCCTCCAAATTTATTTGCGGACGGGGGTGCGAAACCCCGGCTGCGGGGCCCGATCTGTGCTAAATATCTGCGATTCCTTTGCAAATGTCTTATTTTTTAGTAACTTTGCGCACTAAACGCGTACAAATGGAGGTCGGAAAAACATATTCGATCGCGTACAGGGGGCTGAAACCGGGCCTGCACGACTTTGATTTCAAGGTCGGTCGCGAGCTCTTCGAGGCCTTTTCCGCCGGGGACATCAAGGACGGCGCGTGCGACGTGCACGTGCGGCTGGACCGTGCCGAGACGCAGCTCGTGATCGACGTGCGCATCACGGGCCATGTCGTCGTCGAGTGCGACCGCTGCCTGGAGGACTGCCGCATTCCGGTCGACTACGACGGCCGGCTGCTGGTCCGCTTCTCGGACGAGGAGCGCGAGTATGACGGGGATGTGCTGTGGCTCTCGCCCGTGGAGGACGAGGTCGACCTCATGCAGTATATCTACGAGAGCATTGTGCTCTCGCTGCCCTATCAGCGGGTGCATCCCGAGGGGGAGTGCAACCCCGAAATGATGCGGCGGTTCCGCATCGTCTCGGGCGAGGAGTTCGCCGGCATCGAGGCCCGCGCCCGTGAGCAGGCCGAGGAGTCGATCCCGGCGGAGGGACTGTCGAAACTTGCGGCGCTGAAGGCGGAGATGGAGGCCGCGGAGCGGACCTCCGGCACCGGAAAAGAGGAAAAACAGAGAGAATAGATACGTCAAACTTATAATTCTTGTTGTAAAATGGCACATCCTAAACACAAAATCTCGTCGACGCGACGTGATAAGAGAAGAACTCACTACAAGGCCGTTGTTCCGACGGTCGTTACCTGCTCGAACTGCGGCGCTTCGGTGCTCTACCACCGCGTATGCCCCGAGTGCGGTTTCTACCGCGGCAAGCTGGCCATCGAGAAGAAGGCGGCCGAATAACCGCCTGCGAGAAGAGCGCATCCCCGCGGGGAGAGGCTCTTTTTGATTTTCATGATGTCTTCGCGCCCGCGCGTGCGTTCGTGCGGCTGCGGGGCGGGGACGATAACCACCAAATCGCACGAATATGTTAAAGATTGGTATTGATGCCATGGGCGGCGATTTCGCTCCCGAGGCGGCGGTCAAGGGTGCCGTGATGGCGCTCGAGGCCGTAGGCGCCGACAGCCGGATCGTGCTTTTCGGCGACGAGCGGCGCATCCGCGAGGTGCTGGCGGCCGAGGGCTGCCCGGCCGAGCGGTTCGACATCGTACCCACGACGGAGGTCATCGAGATGGGTGACCACCCCGCCAAGGCGTTCCAGACCAAGACCGATTCGAGCATCACGGTAGGTTTCGCCTGCCTGGCCAGGGGAGCCGTCGACGGCTTCGCGAGCGCCGGCTCCACGGGCGCCATGATGGTCGGTTCGATGTATGCCGTCAAGCCGATCGAGGGGGTCATCCGCCCGACGATCTCGTCCGTCGTTCCCACGGCTGCCGGACGTCCCTCCCTGCTGCTGGACGTGGGTCTGAACGTCGACTGCAAACCCGAGGTGCTGGCGCAGTACGGTCTCATCGGCTCGATCTATGCCGAGTCGGTGCTGGGGATCGAGCGTCCGCGTGTCGCCGTGCTCAACATCGGTGAGGAGGAGACCAAGGGCAATGCGCAGGCCAAGGCGACCTACGAACTGCTCAAGGCCGACGGCCGTATCCACTTCGTCGGCAATGTCGAGGGTTCGCACATCTTCTCCGGACAGGTTGCCGACGTGATCGTCTGCGACGGCTTCGTGGGCAACACGGTGCTGAAGATGGCCGAGGGCCTCTACCGCATCAACCGGGCGCTCGGCGGCGGCAACGCCTTCTGGGACGCCATGAACTACGAAAATATCGGAGGTACGCCCGTGCTGGGAGTCAACGCGCCGGTCATCATCGGCCACGGGTGCTCGTCGCCCAAGGCCATCCGGAGCATGATCCTTTCGACCGAGCAGGTCATCCGCGCCGGTCTGACTGCCAAGCTGCAGCAGGCCTTCCAAAACGAATAAGTCAAATCAGGTAAAGGAAAAAGTTAATGGGTAAAATAACAGCTGCGATAACGGGTGTGGGGGAGTACCTTCCCGATTACATCCTGACCAACGAAGAGTTGAGCCGCATGGTCGATACGACCGACGAATGGATCATGTCGCACGTCGGCATCAAGACGCGCCACATCCTCAAGGGCGAGGGCATCGGCACCTCCTACATGGGAGCGCGCGCCGTGCTGAACCTGCTCGACAAGACGGGTGTCGACCCGATGGAGATCGACGCCGTGATCTGCGCCACCGTGACGCCGGACATGTTCTTCCCCTCGACGGGCAACCTAATCGCCGACCAGGCCGGGTGCAAGAACGCCTTCGCATACGACGTGTCGGCGGCGTGCAGCGGCTTCCTCTTCGCCCTGACCACGGGTGCGAAGTTCATCGAGGCCGGCACGAGCAAGAAGATCATCGTCGTCGGTGCCGACAAGATGTCGTCGATCGTCGACTATACGGACCGCACGACCTGCCCGATCTTCGGTGACGGTGCCGCGGCCGTGCTGCTCGAGCCCAATACGGAGGGCTACGGCGTCATCGACTCGATTCTTCACTCGGACGGCTCGGGCGAGTTGCAGCTCTACATGAAGGCGGGCGGTTCGCGCTACCCGGCCTCGCTCGAGACGGTGCAGAACAACTGGCACACCATCACCTGGGACGGCCACGCCGTATTCAAGGCTGCCGTGTCGAAGATGGCCGACGTCTCGGTCGAGATGATGGAGCGCCACCACCTCACGGGCGACGACATCCGCTACCTGGTGCCTCATCAGGCCAACCTGCGCATCATCGACGCCACGGCCCGCCGCATGGGGATCACCACCGACAAGTGCATGATCAACATCGACCGCAACGGCAATACCACGGCCGCGACGATTCCGTCGTGTCTGTACGACTACGAGCACGAGCTGCGCCCGGGCGACAACCTCATCCTGTCGGCCTTCGGCGGCGGTTACACGTGGGGTGCCATCTACGTGAAGTGGCTCTACGACGGCTCGAAGGCCTGCCAGGTGAAGCCCGAGGCCAAGCAGGAGTAGTCCGCTTCCCGGAGCGGTCCCCTTGCCGGACACGCCGGGCGAACAGGCCGGCAGACCGGGCGGAGGGGATGCAAAACGGATAATTCCGACCGGGGGCGAACGTCCAATCCGATTCGGAGGGGAGCGCACCTCCCCCGGGCGAACGGCCAATCCGACGGGTGGGACGAACGATCCGGACCTTGATATTTTTCCCGGAGCGGAGAAGCCCGGACGCCCGCCTGGCCGGCGGATCAATCAAATGGAGAAAGGTTGCACGACGAAGGTCGCTGCGGCCTTTTTCCATCTTTTCGGGGTGCCGCCCCGGATCTGTTTTCGTATCGAACGAACGCCGCATGAAACGATGAATGAACTGAACCGTATCTTCCACAACAAACCCGTCAAGTTCTTCTATTTTGTCCGGAACTTTGTCCGCTATGCCGTGCCGCGGCCGCTCCTGCAGCGGCGGCTCGACGAGGTGCTCTCCGAGGTGGAGCGGCGCAGCGACCGGGACTACATCCTGCAGCGTGTGTCGTATTACAACCGCCTGCCCGAGGGGGCCACGTTGCCGGTCGAGCAGTCGAAGCCGCTCGGCGAACACCGCTTCGGAAAGGGGGTCCGCACGGCCTACTTCTTCGACTCCTACGAATTCACGCGCTGGTTCGACGACGCGCTGCGCTGGAACATGATCCCGGGGGACGTGACGCAGGTGCCCGACATCCCCTCCGTCGTCAAGAGCCGGCCCATCGCCGGGGACAACGCCAACTCCGTGCTGCTGAATCTCGACAAGTTCCGCCACTTCGTCTTCCTCAGGGACGACATCCCGTTCCGGGAGAAGGAGGACCGTGCGATCTTCCGCTGCGCGATCAACTGCCACCATCCGAACCACCACCTGCGCCGCCGCTTCATGGAGCGCTACTTCGGTTCGGCCTGCTGCGACGCCGGCATCTCGAACCGCCACGCCTCGCTGCCGCCCGAGTGGACGAAGCCCCACATCTCGATGTACGACCACCTGCGCTACCGCTACATCCTGACGATCGAGGGGAACGACGTGGCGACCAACCTCAAGTGGGTGATGTCGACCAATTCGCTGCCCGTCATGCCGCGCCCGACCTACGAGACCTGGTTCATGGAGGGGACGCTCGTCCCGAATTACCATTATGTCGAAATCCGGCCCGACTACGCCGATCTCGAGGAGTGCATGCACTATTTCAGCAGCCACCCCGAGCAGGCCGAGGCGATGATCCGGCACGCCCACGACTACATCCGTCAGTTCCGCGATCCGCACCGCGAGCGGCTCATCTCGCTGCTGGTGCTGCACCGTTACTTCGAGTGTACGGGGCAGCTGTAGGGCGGATTTCGGTTTCTTTTCAGATTTGCCGGCGACCTTTGCACAAAACGATATGCCATGAAACTGCTCATTGTCGAAGATGAACCCTCCCTGCGCGAGATCATGACCCGCACGCTCCAACGCGAGCACTATGTCGTCGAGCAGGCTGCCGACTACGCCTCGGCGCTCGACAAGATCGCGGCCTACGACTACGACTGCATCCTGCTTGACATCATGCTGCCCGGAGGCAGCGGCCTGCGGCTGCTCGAGGAGCTCAAGCGGCAGCGTCGCCGCGCGGGCATCATCATCATCTCGGCGCGTGACTCGCTCGACGACAAGATCGAAGGGCTGGAGCTCGGGGCCGACGACTACCTGCCCAAGCCGTTCCACCTGGCGGAATTGAGCGCCCGCATCCGCAGCGTCCTGCGCCGTCACCAGCGCGGCGGTTACGAGAGCCTCGACGCGGGCAACGTGCGCCTGTGGCCCGACAGCCGCCGGGTCGAGGTGGCGGGCCGCGAGGTGGAGCTGCTGCGCAAGGAGTACGACATCCTCTGCTACTTCATGAGCCGCCCCGGCCATACGGTCGACAAGGCGACGCTGGCCGAGGCCGTGTGGGGCGACCACATCGACCAGGTCGACAACTTCGATTTCGTCTATGCCCAGATGAAGAATCTGCGGCGCAAACTCGCCGAGGCGGGGGCCGACACGGAGATCCGTGCCGTCTACGGCTTCGGCTACAAGCTCGTCCAGCCGTGAAACTCGTCTACCGGATCATCCTCCATATTTCGTGGGTGCTGTCGCTGCTGCTGGCGGCGTGGGCCCTCTTTTTCTACGTCACGCTCGTCGACGAAATCAACGACGAGACGGACGATGCCCTCGAGCACCGTGCCGAGGCGATCATCGCACAGCAGCTCTCCGGCCGCGAGGTGGCCTCGACGGCCTCGGGCAACGAGGGCTACTTCCTGAAGGAGGTCACGCGGGAGTATGCCGCCCGGCTCTCGCACGAGCGTTACACGGACGAGGAGATCTACATCCCCGAGCAGGATGACGAGGAGCCGGCGCGCGTGCTGCGCACGATCTTCCGCGACCGCGACGGCCGCTGGTTCGAGCTGACGGTGATGACGCCGACCTTCGAGAAGGACGAGCTGCGCGAGGCGATTCTCTGGTGGATCGTCTGGCTCTATCTCTTCCTGCTGCTGACGATCCTGACGGTCAACGTGCTGGTGCTCCACCGCACGCTGCGGCCGCTGCGCGCGCTGCTGCGCTGGCTCGACGCATATACGGTCGGGGGGAAGAACCCGCCCCTGGCGTGCGACACGAACATCACGGAGTTCTGCCGGCTGAACGAGGCGGCAAGCCGCTATGCGGCACGTGCCGAGCAGCTCTTCGACCGCCAGAAGCAGTTTATCGGCAACGCCTCGCACGAGATGCAGACGCCGCTGGCCGTCTGCCGCAACCGCCTGGAGATGTTGGTCGACAAGGGGGCGACCCTCACAGAGGCGCAGCTGGGCGAGATCGCCAAGGTGCAGCGCACGCTCGACTACCTTGTGCGGCTGAACCGCTCGCTGCTCTTGCTCTCGAAGATCGACAACGGGCAGTTTCCCGAGACCGGGGAGGTCGATTTCAACGCCCTTGCCGGGCGTATGGCCGAGGACCTCTCGGAGATCTACGCCTCGCGCGGCATGCACCTTGCGATGCACGAGGAGGGGCGTCTGACGGTGAACATGAACCCCACGCTGGCGGCGAGTCTGGTGAGCAACCTGCTCAAAAACGCCTTCGTGCACGGCGACGCGGGGGGTGAGATCGTCGTGACGCTTTCGCCGCACGGCCTGCGCGTGGAGAACAGCGGGGCAGCGGGGCCGCTCGATGCCGCGCACCTCTTCGAGCGCTTCTATCAGGGCGCAAAGAAGGAGGGGTCGACCGGCCTGGGGCTCTCGATCGCCGAGGCCATCTGCCGCCTCTCGGGCCTGCGCATCGAATATGCCTACGGGGCCGGGATGCACCGCTTCACGGTGACGCTCCGGTGACGGACTGCCCGGCGGTGCCTTGTGTCCGGCACACTTCATATTGTCTCTTCGTCTCCGGCACGCAACGGCGACTGGCTGCGGAGCATCGGTGATCGGAAAGACCGGAAAACGGCTGCCTGCAGGGTGGCCGTTCTTTTTTTGCAAAAAAATCGCTCCCGGGAAGGTTGTTTCAGATTCGTTTCAGTTTTCCGCCGCACCTTTGTCTCCGGAAAGATACGAAAACCCGAACGCAAAAGAGAGGCAACCATGAAAAGAACACGAATCATACTGGCCGGCATCCTGCTCTCGGCGTGGACGCTCCCGGCCGCGGCCGGCAACGACCGCCCGATCGTCGTCGGGGAGCTGCCCGCCGCGGCGCGCGAGTTTCTGCGCACCCATTTCGACGGACTGGAGGTCTCCTACGCCAAGGTGGACGAGGAGCTCTTCGACAAGGAGTACAAGGTGGTCTTCGTCAACGGCGCGAAGGTCGAATTCCTGGAGGACGGCCTCTGGAAGGAGCTCGACTGCAAATACGGCGAGGTGCCCGCGGCGGCTGTTCCGCGGCAGATCGCCGACGAGGTGGCACGGCTCTTTCCCGGGCGGAAGATCGTCTCGATCGACCGCGGCCGCCGCGACTACGAGGTCGGCCTGGACAACGGGCTGGAGCTGACCTTCGACCGGAAGTTCCGCCTCACGGAGATGGATGACTGACCGGCCGCAGACGGCAGAGAGAGCAAAGACAACGCAACCATGCGATTTTGATAGATAATTAATTATTGACTGTAAAAAGAATTTTGACCTATGACTGTAAACATGCTGAAAAAATGGATGCTCTATTCCGCGGCCGCCCTGGCGCTCTTCACCGCAACGGGCTGCGACATGGATGATGACGACGACCGTCTCACATACGTGCCGTCCGGTGTGGAGGAGACCTTCCGCGCGATGTACCCCCGGGCCACGTCGGTCCGCTGGTCGGACCGCAGCGGGTATATCGTGGCCGACTTCCGGGAGGACGGCACCGCGGCGCAGGCCTGGTTCCTGCCTGCCGGCGAGTGGCACATGACCGATACGGACATCCGCTATGCGGAGCTGCCGCAGGCCGTGCGCACGGCGTTCGAGACGGGCGACTATGCGTCGTGGCGGGTGGATGACGTCGATCTGCTCTCGCGCCGCGGGCTCGAGACGGTCTATTCGATCGAGGTCGAGCGCGGCGAGTCCGAATACGAGCTGCTCTACGCCGAGGACGGCATCCTGTTGAGTGCCCTGCCCGACACGGACGGCGGCGACCACGCCGACATGCTCCCCTCGAACCTGCCGCAGGGGGTGCAGTCGTACCTCTCGCAGCACTATCCCGACACCCGCGTCGTCGATACGGAGTTCGAGCGGGGCGTCTACGAGGTGGAGATCGTCGACGGACGCACGGTGCGCGAACTGCTCTTCGATGCGGACGGCAACTGGCTGGAGACGCGGACCGAGGTGCGGGTGAGCTCGCTGCCCGCCGCGGTGCTCGATGCCGTGCGCACGTCGCAGTACGGCTCGTGGCAGATCGAGGATGCGGACCTGGTCCAGACGCCCGACGGCGAGTGGTATGAGGTCGAGCTCGAGGAGCCGCGCACGGATCGCGAGGCCCGGCTCCGGGTGCGTGCCGACGGGACGATCCTCTGACCGGAGGCGATGCCGCATGATCGACGGCCCGCACTTCCCGCATCGGGAGGCGCGGGCCGTCCCCGCATGGACGGGGCTCCTATCGGACCCGTTTATGACACTATAAAATGATATGATCGAAAAAGTTGTGCAATCTTGTGAAACAGTTGTATATTTGTTGCAGCAAATAAAATGTTACACTTAAAAACCAGATTGTCATGTTAAGCAAGAAACTGCACGAAGCGCTCAATGAGCAGATCAATGCCGAGCTGTGGTCGGCCTATCTCTATCTTTCGATGTCGGTGGACGCCGAGGCCAAGGGCCAGAAGGGCATCGCCAACTGGTTCTATGTACAGTTCCGCGAGGAGCAGGACCATGCCCGCATCCTGATGAACTACATACTTTCGCGCGACGCCGCCGTGGCGCTCAAGCCCATCGCCGAGGTGCGCACGTCGTGGGCCTCGCCGCTGGAGATGTTCCGCGACACGCTCGAGCACGAGCAGGTCGTGACGGGCATGATCAACAACCTGGCGGCCATCGCCCGCGAGGACAAGGATTTCGCCTCGGTGAACATGCTCGCCTGGTTCATCGACGAGCAGGTCGAGGAGGAGGAGTCGGCACGCGGGATGATTCAGGCCTGCGAGGCCGTCGAGGGCAACAAGTTCGGGCTCTACATGCTCGACAAGGAGCTTGCCGCCCGCGTCTACTCGCTGGCTGCGCCCCTCGCGTCGAAGGAGTAGCCTTTCGCGTTGTCAGGTAAGCAGCGGTCCGGTTCCCGATAGCGGGAGCCGGACCGTTTTTTGTGGCCGGTACGCCTGGCGGCGGGGAGGTGCGGGCCGTGGCGCAGGCGCATCATTCTTCGGTCGGCGCATCGGGCCGGAGCTCCATGCCGAGGCGCACCATGTCGCGGCATTCGATGCCGTTTTCGATGATCGGGGCGGGGTAATATTTGCGGAAATAGTCGCGGTCGATGCCGCAGCGCACGAATCCGCAACGTTCGTAGAGGGTGATTTGTCCGGTGCCGGTCTCGCCCGTACCGATCTCCAGCCGCCGGAACCCCGCCGTGCGGGCCGTGCGGATGGCATGGTGCAGTAGCGCCGTGCCGATCCCCCGGCGCTGGCAGACGGGATCGACGGCGATGGAGACTACCTCGGCCGTGAAGGGGCGTGTGTGGAGCAGCAGGTATTGGCCGACGGCCCGGCCGGCAAGCTGCGCGACGAAACAGCGGCTGCGGCCGACATAGTCGGCAACGGATTCCGGGCTCTCGTCGGCCAGCATCAGCAGGTCGTGCGACGGAGAGGAGGTTTCGCGGATTTCGGGATCGGGATTCATGGATGGCTTGGAAAGTCGTGTGGGATGCGGGAGGCGGTGCGGGTCGCCGGTTCAGAAGAGCGAGACGGCCCCCTCGAAGGTGAGCAGCAGGATGACGTAGCGCAGGGCCTTGCCGACGAGCATCGACGCGCCGGTGATCCAGACGTTGCTGCGCATGAGCCCCAGCACGACGGCCAGCGCCTCGCCGATCGTCGGCAGGAAGCCGAAGAAACCCATCAGGGCGCCGCGTCCGGCGAGGAACTTCCGCGCGCGGGCCAGCTGCCGCGTCGAGATGCCCAGGCGCGTGATCCACTCCGTGCGCCCGAACGTGCCGATCCAGTAGCAGGTCATGCCGCCGAGCGTGTTGCCCGCCGTGGCGGCGACGACGCACCACACGGGGTCGAGCCCCATGTGCGTGAGGACGATCATGACGGCCTCGGAGCTGAACGGCAGGATGCTCCCGGCGATGAATGCCGAGAGGAAGAGGCCCAGATAGCCCCAGTCGATGAAGAATTGCGTAACGGCTTCCATGTTGCGGTCGTATGTCCGGAGCCGGAGGGGCTGCCGCGGTGCGGGGCGCGGCGGCTGTCCGTGCGGGCTGCCGGATGGACAAAGATAGTGTTTTTTTGCGGAGTCGGGATGTTGCGGCGGGTGCGGGGTACACTTTCCCGTTGCGCGGGGTGCTCTTTTGCGTTGCGCGGGTGCTCTTTCCGGACCGTGGCGGTGCGGCGGGCGGGCGATACGGGGGCGTCACTCTCCGATGACGGTCGCCACGATGCTGCGGCCCGAGGCCCGGTTGCGGAACTCGCAGAGGCAGATGCCCTGCCAGGTTCCCAGCCCGAGCCGTCCGTCGACGATCGGGATTGTCATCTCGCACCCCGTAAGCGTCGCCTTGGCGTGCGCCGGCATGTCGTCGGCTCCTTCGAGCGTGTGTGCATAGTCGGCACATCGCTCGGGGACGAGGCGGTCGAGTATCCTTTCGAGGTCCGTGCGGACGTCGGGATCGGCATTCTCGGTGAGGGTGAGCCCGGCGGAGGTGTGGCGCAGGAAGAGGTGCAGCATGCCCGTGCGGGGCAGCGGCGGCAGGTTGGCAACGATTTCGTCGGTTACGAGGTGAAGCCCCCGGCGACGGGGACGCAGGGTGAATATGCGCTGTCGGATCATGGTTTCGGTGCGGTGTCGGCCGGAGCGTTCGGTGCATCCGGCATGCAAAGATACGAAATCCTCCGCATCGCGCGGCCTGTTTTGCCGGGAAGTCCCGGATCGGCCACTTTTTGCGACGGAACGGAGGGTCGACCCGTTTGCAGGGGCGGCGGAAAAGTCGTATCTTCGCTCTCCGTAAAGAAAAGGTTATCCGACATGAAGAAGATCATCAATCCGTGGCGCGGGTTGGAGGGCTACCGCTGTTTCGGCTGCGATCCGAACAGCCCGCAGGGCCTGCGCATGGAGTTTTACGAGGAGGGCGACGAGGTCGTGAGCCGCTGGCGGCCGCGTCCGGAGTTTCAGGGCTGGGTCGACACGCTGCACGGCGGGATTCAGGCGACGCTGGCCGACGAGATCAGCAGCTGGGTCGTCTTCCGCAAGTTCCAGACGAGCGGCGTGACGTCGAAGATGGAGGTGCGCTATCTCCGGCCCATCCATACGACCGACGATCACGTCCTGCTGCGGGCCCGCGTCGCGGAGCAGCGCCGCAACCTCGTGCGGATCGACGTGCGGATTTTCGATGCGCAGGGGGTGCTCTGCACCGAGGCGTCGTGTCTCTATTTCCTCTTCCCGAAGGAGAAGGCGCAGCGCGACTTCCACTTCTGCGAATGCGGCGTGGAGGAGACGAACGGGTAGGCCCGGCCTTGGGCGTGCACGATGCGACTGCATCCGGCGGCGGAGTGGTGCGCGTCGCGGCGGTCGTTTGACGTAAAAGCGAAACAGGCGCCATGGTGAAAACCATGGCGCCTGTTTTGTATTGCCTTCCTCCGGCTGCCCTCTCCGGTTACCCTTCCCCGGCGTGCCTTTTCGGCCCTCTCCGGCCTTATCCGGTCAGGGGTTGCGTTGCCGGCTGGCCTTTTGTGCCGGGCGGCCGGCTGCCGACAGGTGCGGGCCCTGCGCGATGCGGCTTATCCGAGGTGCTTCAGGCACTCGGAGACACTCGTCTCGATGCGCCGCAGGATGGCCTCCGTGTCGGATGCCTCTGCCGCCTTGACGAACGGCTCGCCGGTGATCTTCTCGTAGAGCTCGACGTAGCGGTCGGTGATGCCCGCGACGATCTCGGGCGTCATCTCGGGAACACGCTGCCCCGGCTGGCCCTGGAAGCCGTTGGCCATGAGCCATTCGCGGACAAACTCCTTCGAGAGCTGCCGCTGCCGCTCGCCCCTGGCCAGGCGCTCCTCGTAGCCCTCGGCGTAGAAGTAGCGCGACGAATCGGGGGTGTGGATCTCGTCCATGAGGTAGATGACCCCGTCCCTCTTGCCGAATTCGTATTTCGTGTCCACGAGGATCAGCCCCATGCGGGCGGCGATTTCGCAGCCCCGGCGGTAGATCGCCCGCGTGTAGCGCTCCAGCTGTTCGTAGTCCTCGCGGCTCACGAGCCCCGAGGCGATGATCTGCTCCTTCGAGATATCCTCGTCGTGGCCGGCCGCGGCCTTCGAGGTCGGGGTGATGATCGGCTCGGGGAAGCGCTGGTTCTCGACCATGCCGTCGGGCATCTCCACGCCGCAGATCGTGCGCCGGCCGGCCTTGTACTCGCGCCAGGCGTGGCCCGAGAGGTAGCCCCGGATGACCATCTCCACCTTGAACGGCTCGCACTTGCGGCCGACGGTGACCATCGGGTCCGGTACGGCGATCTTCCAGTTCGGGAGGATGTCGGCCGTTGCATCGAGGAACTTGGCGGCAATCTGGTTCAGCACCTGCCCCTTGTAGGGAATGCCCTCGGGCAGGACAACGTCAAAGGCTGAAATCCAGTCGGTCACCACCATGACAAGGTATTGGTCATTGATGTCGTACACGTCGCGGACTTTTCCCTTGTACTTGCTTTTCTGACCCTCGAAGGTGAAATCGGTGCGTGTGATAGCCGTTCATTGTGTTTGCTGGTTAACGACTGCAAAGATACTGTTTTTGCGCGAAAATGGAACTCCCCGGGGATTTTATCATGCGGCGTTGGGTGCGGATTCGGCAACGGAGGCTGCCTTTCTGCACGGGGATGCCCATATCCGGCTCCGGAAGCCGGTTGGCCGGCCCCGGGTCCGGGACGGTGCCGCAGCCCCCTCCTCCGACGGACGGGCCGCGGGCAAAAAACAACAGGAAGGGGAAATCTCCCCTCCCTGTTGCCGCAGTCGTGCGAGTTGTCGTGTCGTGAGAAGAGGCGTCTCAATATCGGAACGGGACGACACGGCGGATGTCGCTCGACGAGGAACCGACATAGGCCTTGAAGGTGCCCGCCTCGGCTACCCAGCTGCGGGTCGTCTCGTCGTAGAACCGGAGGTCCTGCTCGGTAATCGTAAACTCCACATCGACACTCTCCCCGGCCCTGACGAGAACCTTCTTGAAGTGTTTTAACTCCTTCAGGGGCCGCATGACCGAACACCGGTCATCGCCGATGTAGAGTTGCACGACCTCCATGCCGTCACGCGTTCCCGTGTTGGTCACGGGAATCCGGATGTGCACGCCCTCCCCGGCATTCAGCCGTCCGGATGAGACCTCGGGTTTGCCGTAATCGAAGGTCGTGTAGCTCAATCCGTGCCCGAAAGCGTAGCGGGCCGGGATTTTTTTGGTGTCGTGCCAGCGGTAGCCCACCAGGATATCCTCGGCATAGGTCACCTGCGGGTCCGATCCGCTGTCGAGGAACGATCCCGGAATCGGGGCCCCCTCCTGCTCGCCCCGTTCGATGCCCGGATATTGGGCCGGATCGCCCGAAGCGTGGGCGGCGCAGTCCGACAGCCGGTACGGAATCGAGTAGGGGAGTTTGCCCGACGGATTGACCCGTCCGCTGATGACGTCGGCAATCGAGGCTCCGCCCATGCTCCCCAGGTAGGAAGCGTGCAGAATGGCCGGCACACGCTCCGCCCACGGCATCGCGTAGGCATTGCCCGAGATGTTCATCACGATGAGCCGCGGATTGACCTCCAGCAGGGCCTCGATCAGCTCGTTCTGATGAAAGGGCAGGTCGTATGACTGGCGGTCGGTCGATTCGCAGTCCTGATAGGCATTCTTGTTCAATCCGCCGATGTAGATGACCACATCGGCCTTGCGGGCCCGCGCAACAGCCTCCCGGCGCAGCGAATCGACCGTCTCCGGCGAAACCTCCTCGACCCGTTCGTAGAGCGGACGTCCGCAGGCATATCCCCGCGTATAGCTGATGCGGTCGCCGTAGAGGGCCTGCAACCCCTCCAGCGGCGAAATGGTCCTCCGGGGCTTGAGCTCCGAGGAGCCGCCGTTGTCGGTCAGGCGCCGCGTGGCATTGTCGCCGACGACCAGAATCTGTCCGCTGCCGTCGGTCTCCAGCGGGAGAATCCCGTCGTTCCTGAGCAGGACGATTGATTCGTCGCCGATGGCCTTGGCCGCAGCGTAGTGCTCCTCGGTGCAGAGCGAGCCCCACGGCCGGTCGGGATTCATCGACGTGCGGAATATCAGCCGCAGGATGTTGCGGGCCTTGTCGTCGACGGTCTGCATGGGCACCTCGCCGCGCCGCAACATCTCCAGGTAGGGCGTGGCCAGATAGTACTGGTCATATCCGAAGACGCTCTCCGACGTGAGCCCGTTCGTGTAGGTTCCCATCTCGATGTCCAGTCCGTTGAGGGCCGCCTCGCGCGTGTCATGGGCGCCGCCCCAGTCGGTGATGACGCAGCCGTCGAATCCCCACTCCTTGCGCAGGATGTCGTTCAGCAGCACCTCGTTGTGGCAGCAGTGCTGTCCCAGGTAGCGGTTGTAGGAGCCCATGATGGTCCACGAGCCGCCTTCGACCACCGCCTTGCGGAATGCCGGCAGGTAAATCTCGCGCAGGGCCCGTTCGCTGACCGCGACGTCGACCGATCCGCGCCACTGCTCCTGATTGTTCAGTGCGTAGTGCTTGACACAGGCCGCCACGCCGTTTTTCTGAAGCTCCCGGATGTAGGGAACGACCATCTCCCCGGCCAGGCAGGGGTCTTCGCCCATGTACTCGAAGTTGCGGCCGTTGAGCGGTGTGCGGTAGATGTTGACGCCCGGACCCAGCAGGACATCCTTTTCCCGGTAGCGGGCCTCTTCGCCGACGGCCTTTCCGTAGCGGGCGGACATCTCCGGGTTCCACGTCGCGGCCAGGGCCGTCAGGGCCGGGAAGGCCGTGATCGAGTCGTTGGTCCAGCCGGCATAGTCCCAGCTGTTCCATTCGATTTCGGCGCGGACCCCGTGCGGGCCGTCGCTCATCATCAGCTCGGGAATGCCCAGCCGGGCGACGCCCGGCGTGGTGAACTTGCTCTGGGCATGGCACAGGGCCACCTTCTCCTCGAGGGTCAGCCGCTGCAGGGCATCCTCGACACGCTCTTCGAGCGGAGCGTCCGTCCGCATGTAAAGCGGCAGGGGCTGCTGTCCCCTTGCGCTCATTCCGAGCGCAAGGAGCAGCAGGACAGGTATCAGTACTTTTTTCATGACGGGGTGTTATTCGAGTGTGACCTTGTCTACGAAATAGCCGTGGCCCACACACATGAATCCGTAGTTGTTGTTGATGAGGTCGATTCGTTCCTGGGTCATCTCCATCTCAATCAGGCCGTCGCCCGTCGGAACGATGTCGTCGGCGTCGGTCTCGCCCATCAGACGGGTCCAGTCGCCCGTCACGAGCCGGATCTTGCAGTAGTCGGCCGAAGGATCGAGCGAAAAGTAGATGCGCAGCAGCGAACCCACGCGGGCGCCTCCCAAATCGTAGCGTACACCCTCGAAGTTGGCCTCGCCCCAGTTGACCACGGCGAAGTGTCCCGTCCAGAGAACCACCTCGGAGGTCATGAGTATCTGTGTCTCGGGGTAGAGGTTGCCGTCGGCGGCGCCGAACAGTACGGCTTCGCCGCTCCGGGTCGTGCCCGTCAGGGTGTACTCCTCTCCGCCGACCAGCTCCTGCGGACACCCGAAGACGAGTGTCGTGGCGCTCTGCTCGCTGAAGGTGTCGACGGTGATGTCGCCGATCGTCAGCGAGGCAACCTCGTCCAGCTTGACGCCCGAGAGGGTGATGTCGCCGCCCGGCGCTGCCGTCGAGGCCCCCGCGAGGACGGTGGCGCCCGTCAGTACGGTCACCTTGTTGGCGCCGTAGCGGTTGCCTTCGCTGTCGAGGAGCGTGAGCCGGTAGATGCCGGCTGCGATCTCCGCCGGAACCGTGTAGGTGATTGCCGACGCGGCCGCGTCATACGAGAAGTCCGTTACGGGTACCTCGCCCAGCAGCAGCCTTGCCACCTTGTCGAGATTTACGCCCGTGAATCCGGCTTCGAGGCCGGGAGCGACGTAGCGTTCCAGCCCGTTTTCCGCAGACCAGGGGTCGCCCTCGAGCGGGTTGACGACGATCAGGCATTCGCGGTAGGTCGACTTGCCGCTGGCCGTGGAGGCCTCGACACGCAGGACGTAGGTGCCGGCCTGCAGGTTCATGTCGATTGCCGTGCCCGTGTGGACGGGTTCGTCGTCGAGCAGCCACGTCACCGTGGTGTATCTCGAGGGGGTGACAATCAGTTCGATGTTGAGGTTTTCGTCGCGGTTGAACGACTGGTAGACGGCCAGGTCGCCGCTTGTCGTGCGGTCCGGGAAAATCGGATCGAGGATGCAGGGCTGGTCATCGGGGGTGATGGTGTCGAACGGCTCGTCGTCGGTGCACGCCGCAAGCGTGAACAGGGTCGCCAGGGCCGCAAGATACGATATGAATCTGTTTTTCATGATTTTCGGATTTAAGGTTCGGTTTTAGTCGATGTCCCACCATACGGGGGTGTTCCAGCTGTTCTCTCCGCCCATGCGTGCGAGCGCCTCCTCGTAGCTCTCCTTGTTGTACGACGCCTCGAGACGCGGGTAGCACAGCCGGACGGGTATCTCCTGGCTGTCGACCAGCACGTTGCTGTATCCGTATTCGGCCGGCGACTTGAGCTGCGGGTATCCGCTGCGGCGCTGGTTGGCCCAGCATTCGTAGGGGTTCGTGAAGTGCAGAATCCACGCCTGGGTGTTGATCAGTTCGCGCTTGATTCCGTTGTCCACGTTGGCGAAGTGCAGCCCGTCGAGGTAGGAGCGGATTTCGGAGGCCTCGACGCGGCGGCAGTCGTAGCGGTCGGTCAGGAAGTTGATCGCTTCGGTCACACCCTCCTCGAAGAGGGTGGTGGCCGACGTCTCGACGGCCCAGTTGTTGAGCTTGGCCTCGGCCAGCAGGAACTTGACCTCGGCGGAGGTCATCACGACGCCGGGGTTGTCACTCTGCAGGAAGTTGGTGGCCACCTTGGGCTCGCTGGCGTAGGACATGTTGTTGCCGTAGCTCGGGTCGACGTCACGGTAGGGCTCTGTCAGCTCGCTGGTGTACTCTCGCGGCCACGGCTCCCAGGCGTAGTCGCCCGGATCGCGGGCGTCGGCCTTCATGTCCCAGCCCGAGGCAATCATCTCGTCGGTGAGGTCGATGCGGTTGTCGGGGCTCGTGAGGCTCATGACGCCGTCGTAGTAGAAGCGGACAAGCATGAAGGCCCGGGGGTCGTTCGTGTCGTAGAGCCTGTTGAAGAGCGTCGAGCAGATGTAGGTCGGGTTGTTGACGGGGTCGTTGCCGAAGAACCGCTGCGAAAGCGCATTGCCGCGGTAATCGGTGTAGGCCTCGGAACCGAAGCTGAAGGCCACTTCCATGTGCTTGACCAGCGCATCGTCGTCGCTGCTCTCCAGAATGCCGCCGGCATCCAGCAGGGCCGCCTCAAATTCGGCGCGGGCCTTCTCGGGGTCCACCTTTGAGATACGCATGGCGAAGCGCAGGCGCAGCGAGTTGGCCAGTTTCTTCCATTTTGCGCAGTCTCCTCCGTAGATGAGGTCTCCCGTAATCCGGTCGCTGCCGGTCCCGATTTCCGAGGCGGCCTCGGCCAGCGTCAGGAAGAAATCCTCGTAGATCTCCTGCTGGGTGTCGTAACGGGGCATGGGGTTGCCGTCGATGAAGCCGCGGCCCGCCTCCGAATAGGGAATGTCGCCGTAGATGTCGGTCAGCAGCGACAGCAGGTAGACCTTGTAGATGCTGACCGCCGCGTGGATGTTCGTCTTCTCGGGGTCGCCGGCGCTGCGGTACTCGGCATCGACGATGTTCTTGACGGCAATCGGATAGAGCCGGGTCCAGACCTTGCCCATGTCGGCATCCGAGAGCATGTGGCGCCCGCCGTAGTTGGTCGTATTCCAGCAGCCCATCGTCTGCTGCGTGAAGGCGTAGAGGTAGCTGCGGAACGTTTCGGTCAGGTCAAGGTCACCGTAGGTCTGCAACTGGGCCGTGGTGAGCTGGGCGTTGGGGTCGATCGTGGTAGCCTTCGACGGGTCGGAGTTGATCTCCTCCATGTATTCGTCGCTGCAGGCTGCAAAGCAGAGCAGGCTGAGCCCCGAAAGAAGTAAGGTGTGAATGCTGTATCGTTTCATGGTTGTGTTTACGGGTGAAGTTAGAACTTGACGTTGAGATTGAAGCCGAAGCTTTTGCGCGAAGGCAACGATCCGTACTCCAGACCCATGCCCGTGGTGTTGTTGTAGTTCGAGTCGGGGTCGATGTTGGGAATGTTCTTCCAGACGATGAAGGGGTTGCGAGCCACGAACGAAACGGTCAGGCTCTTCAGCACGCCGCGTGTCCACGAGGTCGGAACCTGATAACTCAGCGTCAGCTCGCGGCACTTCACGTAGGAGTTGTCGTAAATGAACATCGACGGGGCGTTGCGGCAGACGCTGAACCAGTAGTCCTCGGGGTTGATGTAGATGTCGTTCGGACGGTAGGTGCCGTCGCCGTTGTCGATGACGCCCGGGGCGACGAATCCGCCCGTCGGGGCCCACTGGTCACCCTTCGGAATGCCGGCGGCCTGACGGTCCTGCTCCGAACGGTACCATGCCTCGCGGCCCTTGAGCGTTTCGGGACTCTTGCCCGACTCGTAGGCGGCGCGTGCCGACATCGAGTAGAGGTCGGCGCCGACCTTGACGTCGAAAATCGCCGAAAGGGTGAGCTTCTTGTAGGTGAAGGTCGTCACGACACCGCCGGTCCAGTCCCACGACGCGTTGCCCAGCACATGGTTGTCGCGGTCGTACTGCGGAAGTCCCGTCTTGGGGTCTATCAGCACGTCGCCGTTCTCGTTGCGCAGGAAGTCGGGGCCCAGCAGCGAACCGTAGTTCTCACCCACCTTGGCGGCAACCTGCACATCCAGCCAGGCGGCCTTTTCGAGCTCGAACATGTCGGTGCCCTCCACCAGCGACAGCACCTTGTTGTTGTTCTTCGAGAAGTTCAGGTTCAGGTCCCACGAGAAATCGCCGACCTGCACGGGGCGGGTGTTGAGGGCAATCTCGATACCGCGGTTCTCGATCTCACCCGCATTGATGAGCCGGTAGGGATACCCCGACGTGTCGGAGCTGGCCATGCTCATGATCTGGTTGCGGCTGATCTGCGAATAGTAGGTGAAGTCCAGTCCGATGCGGCTGTTGAGGAAGCGCAGCTCGAGACCGGCCTCGAACGAGTTGGTCATCGTCGGCTTGAGGTTCCTGTTGGGGACGGTGCCGTTGCTGATATATCCGATCGTATATCCCGGATAGGCGAACTTCGATTTGGTGTAGACGAGCCCCAGCTGGTAGGGATCGGTGTCGCTGCCCACCTGGGCCCACGAGATGCGCGCCTTGGCATAGGGCAGGGCCTTCTTGGCATTGATCAGTTCCGAGAAGATGAAGCTTCCCGACACCGACGGATAGACATAGACGTTGTTGCCCGTCGGGAGGGTCGACGACTGGTCGCCGCGGAGCGTCATGTCGAGGTAGAGCATGTGTTTCCACCCGAAGTTCACCGCACCGAAGACCGAGTTGATCTGCTTGCGGTAGCTGTTCTCCTCGACGCTGATTTCGTTGAAGCTCATCAGGGCGACCACGTCGCGTATCTTCATGTCCTGGGCCGTCGTGACCGTCGTCTTGTTGTCCACCTTGTAGAAGTTGGCGCCGAGGGTGGCGTTCAGGTCGAAATCACCCCACGAATTGTTGTAGAGGGCCAGGAACTCGAAGTTGTACATCCGGTTGTCGAATTTGCTGCGCTGGAAGTATCCCGCCTCGTATCCCGGGGTCGTGGGAGCCTTGAAGTCCTCGAACTCGAACCAGTTGAACTCGGTGCCGAGCGTACCCTGGAGCTTGACGTGCTTGCCGATGTTCCAGACGGCCTTGCCGTTCAGACGGAAGGAGTCCTTGCCCGAATTGTTGGAGTTCTTGTAGATGTCCCAGTAGGGGTTGACGTTGTAGGGGTCCATGCCGTTCCAGTTGGCATATTCGCCGTTGGCATCCTCGTAGTTCCGCAGCCACGCCTGGTCGTAGGTCGTGGCAAGGGTCATGAGGTTCTTGCCGATGTTGGCCTTGCTGTCGCCCAGCGCCGGACGGTTCTTCACGTCTTCGCGCGTATAGGTGACGCCGAAATCCAGGTCGACCTTCGAAATCGAGGTGTTTGTCCGCAGGTTGAAGGTGTTGCGGGACATGTCGGTGTTGGGGACGATGTCCCGGTTGCTCAGGTTCGTATAGGTGAACCGCACGCCGGTCTTGTTGCTCGTGGCGCCGATGATGACGCTGTTCGTGGCGGTCAGGCCCGTGCGGAAGAAGCCCGACGTGTTGTCGGGGCGGATCAGATAGGGACGCTCGACGCCGTCGAAATAACGAAGCATGTTGCTGCCGTCGGCCTTCGGGCCCCAGCTCTTGTTGGTGTTCGATACGGCGTCGTAGGTGTAGGTGCCGTTGCTGCCCATGCCGTAGATCTGCTGCACGTCGTCCCATTTGGCCAGCTGCGTGTCGACGGTAAGCGTGCCGTTGTACTCCAGGCTGAAGTGCTCCTTGGCATTGGCCCGCTTCGTCGTGATGAGGATGACGCCGTGGCTGGCCCGGCTGCCGTAGAGCGCCGAGGCCGCGGGACCCTTCAGTACCGACATGCTCTCGATATCGTCGGGGTTGATGCTCGAGATGCCGTCGCCGAGGTCGTATCCGCCGTAGGTGCCGGCGCTGCCGTAGTTCGTATTGTCGAGAGGCACGCCGTCAACGACGTAGAGCGGCTGGTTGTTGCCGGTCATTTCGGTGCTGCCTCGCAGAATCACGCGCGTGGAGCCCGACGGGCCGCCGGCCGTCTGGCTGACCACCAGACCCGGGACACGTCCGGCCAGCGAGTTGATGACGTTGGTCTCCTTGGCCTTGGTGAGCACCTCGCCCTTGACCTCGTCGACACCGTATCCGAGGGCTTTGCGCTCGCGCTTGATTCCGAGGGCCGTTACGACGACCTCGTTGAGCACCTGGCTGTCCTCGTCGAGCGTGATTTCGAGGTAGGTGCGGTTGCCCACGGGGATTTCGGCCGTTTTGTAGCCCAGATAGCTGACCGTGATTGTCGCCCCGGGGTTGGTCTGAAGCTGAAACTCGCCGACGGCATCGGTGGCCGTGCCGTTGGTGGTTCCCTTTTCAATCACGCTGGCTCCGATGACGGGACCGTTGCCATCCTTGACGATGCCCCTGACCGTGACCGCCTGTTCCGGACCGGCAGGCTGTGCGAATGCGGCATTCGCATCGTTGTTTGCCGCAAGGCCGCTTCGGTGTCCTCCGGCGAGCGTGAGGAGTGCGGTCAATGCCAGCAAAACGCATTTGTAGAATTTGTCCATAGATGATAGTTTTAGATTAGTGTTAACCCCTTGTGCGGGATTTGTCAATACAAAATTCCCCATAAACGGGCAATCGGCGGTTTGATAGCGTCCGTATTAGGTTTGAAACCGTGCGTTTTTGCGGAAGTCTTCCGGCCGGAATGACGATTTTCTGGACACTTTTTTTATTTTTGTGAAAACGATGGACGACATGATACGACGGATCGGTTTGATGCTGATGGCGGGGATTGCCCTGTGTGCGGGCCCTCTCCCGACGGCCGCGGATGCGACCCGGTATGGCTATACCGCTAAATATATGGGGGTGCCCGAGGGGTTGAGCAGCCAGCGGGCCTACAAGGTCTGCTGCGATGCGGACGGGGCGATGTGGATTGCGACCCTCGACGGCATAGACCGCTGGAACGGCCGGACAATGAAGCATTATGGCCTGGAGAGCGCCATGAAGTTCTCGGACGCCTCGGGCCGGACGACCTCGCTGGTGTTCGATGCGCGGCAACGGCTGCATGCCTATGACAATGCGGGGCGGATTTACCGGTTCGATGCGATGGGCGACCGTTTCGAACCGCTCGTCTTCCTTGCCGACTATGCGGGCGAGGGGCTGACGGTGAACTGTCTCTGCATCGACAGCCGCTCGATGCTGTGGGTCGGCATGAGCGACGGGGTCTGCTGCTTCGATCCGCAGAAGAAGACGTTGCAGTGGATCGAACGGGGAGCTTTCGTGACGGATATTCTCGAACTGCCTCAGGGCCTTGCGGTCGCGTCGACCCGGGGCGTGCGGCTCTTTACGTGCGACGGCCGCGAACTGCACCACTTTTGCCCGGCGGACTACGTGCAGAGCCTCTGTATGACGCCCGACGGCAAGCTGCTGCTGGCGGGGACCTTCAGCCGGGGAGTACGCGTGATCGACCTGATTGCCTGCGAGGTCCGGCAGATTCCGCAACTCGATGGCCTGCCCCACACTCCGGTCCGGACGATGGTGGCGCAGGATGCGTCGACGCTCCTCGTCGGGTTCGACGGCGACGGGGTTTACGCGCTCGATCTGCGAAACTGGCAGACCGCCCCGCAGTTCACCAAGTCGAACGGGCTGCTCAATGCAATGGGGGTCTACTCCATCTGCCTGGATCATGAACAGAACGTCTGGGTGGCGACCTACACGGGCGGCGTGGCGATGCTCGAGCCCGAGGAGTACCCCGTGGCGCTCTACCGGCACCGGACCGGCGATACGGCGGGACTGGCCGACAGCAACGTCAATTCGCTCGCCGAGGTGCGGCGTGGCGAGCTGTGGGTTGCCACGGACGACGGCGTGAGCATCCTCGACCTCGGCACGGGAGCCTGGAGGCAGATTCTCACGGGATGCGTCTGCCTCGACATCGCGTGCGATTCGTCGCGCGACCTGGTGGCTGTCGCCACCTATGGAAACGGAGTCTACGTTTACGATACGCAGCGGCGGCAGCGCGCACACTACCATACCGAGAATACCCCTTTGCAGTCGAACTACCTCCCGGCGCTCGAGTACGATGCGGACGGGAACCTGTGGGTGGCGCAGCTCGATGACCGGACGATGATTCTTGACCGGGGAACCGGCCGCTGGCGGGCGTTCGAGGTGCAGAAGGTGCGGAGCCTGTGCGAGTGCGGGGATTCGACAATCGTGGCCGGCATGGTGGACGGCGTGGCGGTCGTCGCCCGGGAGAGCGGGACAGTCCGGCGGCTGTTCGATGCGACGGCGCTGGCCGGACGCGATGTCAACACCTTCGTGCAGGCGGTGACGCCGAAGGAGGACGGGCGGGTCTGGCTGGGAACCGACGGCGGCGGGCTCTGCCTGCTGGATTTGCGGGACGGCTCCTACCGGCAGCTGACAACCGAGAACCGGTTGCCGTCGAACCGTGTCTCGGGGCTGGTCACGGACCGCAACGGCAACCTCTGGATCGGAACGGACCACGGCCTGTCGTGCCTGGCTGCCGACAGCGATTCGCTGATTTACGACCTCAATTACCGGCAGATTCTGCGTCGGAGCTTCAACCGCTCGGCGGCCGCGCTGCTTTCCGACGGCCGAATCGCGATGGGCAGCACCTCGGGGCTGCTGATCTTCTACCCGCATGTCTCGCAGGGCGTGCACAGCCCCCACGAGCTGCGGCTGACCGACTTCCGCTTGGACAACCTCGACGAGGCGGAGAGCCGGAAGCGGCGGGCCGGATGGAACCGGATGCTGCGCGAGGGAAGAATCGAACTGGGGCATCGGCACAATTCCTTTTCGATGATGCTGGAGAGCATCTGTTACCGCTATGGCGACGACCTGGCCTACCGGTATTGTCTGGAGGGCTTCGACCGGACGTGGAGCCCGTTGAGCCGCGACGTCGTCGTGCAATACAAGAACCTGCAACCCGGGAGCTACCTTTTCCGCGTCCGGTCGTACAGCCTCAACAGCGGAACGACCCTCGATGAAAGGAGCGTGGAGATTGTCATCGGCCATCCCTGATGGTGGAGCTGGTGGGCGTGGGCCATCTACGGCGTGCTTGCCGTGACGGCGGTCTGCGCCCTGTGGCGCTACAAGCACCGCAAACTGCAACTGCGCTACATGAATGACAAAATGGCCTTTTTCGTGAGCATCGCCCACGACATACGCACACCGCTTACGCTGGTCAAGGCGCCGTTGGACCTGCTTGATGCCGACTGCAGCCTCGGTCCCGAGACCCGGCAGCAGGTCGACCTCGCCCGCCTGAATCTGCACAGGCTGCTCGACATGCTGTCGCAGCTCTTCGAGTTCGAACGCATGGAACACATGCGGCAGCAGCCCCATTGCGGGCCCGTGTCGCTGAACGATGCGGTCGGGGAACTTGTGACGGCCTTCGTGCCGCTGTGTCAGCACGAGGGAATCGACCTGCGTGTCGGGGAGATTCCCGAGGGGCTCTGTGTCGAGGCGGACGTGCGGCTGCTGAACCGGATACTGAATAATCTGCTTTCGAATGCGGTCAAGTACACCCCGGAGGGCGGATGGGTGAGCATCCGGGCCGAAGAGACCCGGCAGACGGTCTGCATCAGCGTGTCGGACAACGGAATCGGCATTCCCGAAAAGGAGCAGCGCCGGCTCTTTACGAGTTTCTTCCGCGCCCGCAACGCTATCAACTCGCAGGCGCCCGGAACCGGGCTGGGCCTCTCGCAGGCAAAGCGGTTCGCGCTGCTGCTGGGCGGCGACATCACCTTCAGGTCCGAAGAGGGAAAGGGTTCGACCTTCATGCTGACCCTGCGGCGGAGCGAACTCCCGCAGCTCCCGGTCGGGAACAGCGCGGCATCGGACAAAAATCCCGGGGAGGACCCCGCCTCGTCCTCGCGTGACACGATTCTGGTGGTCGACGACAACGACGAGCTGCGCCGTTTCCTGCATGACATCTTCTCGCCCGAATACCGGGTCGTGCTCCGCAGCGATGCGGCTTCGGCGCTCAGCTACCTCGAAACGGAGTATCCGAGCATCATCATCTCGGACGTCATGATGATTGGCATGCAGGGGGATGAGATGTGCCGGTTGATCAAGAACAACCCCGTGACGGCAGGTATCCCCGTGCTGCTGCTGACGGCCAAGGCCAACAACCGGGCAATGGTCGAGGGACTGGAGATGGGGGCCGACGATTACATTGCCAAGCCGTTCGACGTGGCGGTCCTGAAGGCCCGGGTCCACACCCATATCGCCAACCGGCACCGCCTGCACGAGTATTACGGCAAGATTGCCCTGCAGCGCGAGGGCGTGCCGCACGATGCGGGGGTTCAGCCCAACGAGGCGGACTGCGATTTCGTGAAGCGGGCCCGGCAGATTGTCGAGTCGCATCTGGCGGACACGGAGTTCGATATCGAGCATCTGTGTCGTGAAATGGCCATGTGCCGGACGCTCTTCTACGAACGACTGAAGACGCTCATGGGGCAGACCCCGCAGGAGTTCATCCGGATGATCCGGCTGGACCATGCCGAGATGCTGCTCTCGCGGGGCGAGCCGGTGATCGACGTGGCCGTCAAGACGGGATTCGCCAACGTAAAGTATTTCAGTACGGTGTTCAAGAAGCATTACGGTGTCCCGCCGAGCCGCTACCATGCGAAATGATAGGGAACAAACCTGCGGCGCGAGCAATCAAACCCGGTCGGAGCAATCGGTCGCTATCTTTGCGACATATTGATACTGACCTATGATACGGATTTTACTGAAAACAATCTTTCTGTTCATGCCGGGGATGATCTGGGGCAGCTGCTCGTCCGGCGAAAAAGCGGAAACGGCTGCGGGGCTGACCCTGCAGCGGGTGACGACCTACACGCTGGCGGCGTCCGGCGGCGAGGTCGGCATTACGTGCAGTTCCGCCCTGCCCGTCACGGCCCGGAGCAATCAGTCGTGGCTGACGCTCACGGATCAGACGCAGCAGGGGAACACCCGGACCTTTACGTTCGGCGCCGCAGCCAACGGGGGCGCGGCCCGCGAGGCGACCGTTACCCTGACGTCGGGCTCCGAGGAGCTCTCGGTGACCGTCAGCCAGCAGCGCCGTTACGATCAGCCGTCGCTGCCGTCGAACGATGCCACACGCCTGGCCGTCGCGTTGTCTCCGGGGTGGAATCTTGGCAATCAGCTGGATGCGCACAACAACGGCGTGGCCAGCGAAACGGCCTGGGGCAACATGGCGGCTACGCAGACCCTTTTCAACCAGCTCAAGCGTCAGGGTTTCAAATCGGTGCGCATTCCGGTGACGTGGCTCGGCAAGACGGGTGACGCGCCCGACTATGTGCTCGACGGGAAGTGGCTGGACCGGGTCGAGCAGGTGGTAGGATATGCCGGCAAATGCGGCATGAATGCCATTATCAACATCCACCACGACGGATACGGCAGCCAGTATTGGTTGAACATCAAGCGTGCCGCGACCGATGCCGCCTACAACGAGGAGGTCAAGGCGCGGTTGGGTGCCGTCTGGCGGCAGATCGCCGAGCGTTTCATCGAGACGGACGATTTCCTGATTTTCGAGCTGCTGAACGAAATCCAGGATGGCGGATGGGGTAACGGCGAGAACCGCAACGACGGCGGGAAGCAGTATGCCGTATTGAACGAGTGGAACCAGCTGGCGGTCGATGTAGTGCGTGCGACGGGAGGTAAAAACGCCACGCGATACCTGGCGGTTGCCGGATACAGCGCCAACCCCGAGTTGACGATGGCCCACCTGGAACTGCCCGACGATCCGGCGGAGGGACGCCTGCTGGTCTCGGTGCACAGTTATGACCCTGCGGAGTTTGCACTCAATGCCCGGTATTCCGAATGGGGCCATACGGGCGACCCGGCCAAAAAGGCGTCGTGGGGCGATGAGGAGTTTATCCGCGGCATGTGTGCCGATCTGTATGAGAAGTATGTGTCGAAGAATATTCCCGTCTATTTCGGTGAGTTCGGATGCGTGCACCGGGCACAGCCGCGGGCCGAGAGTTTCCGCAAATACTACCTCGAATATTTCTGCAAGGCGGCCCGCACGTATGGCATTGCGGTGTTCTACTGGGACAACGGCAATGCGGGCACGGGAGAGGAGTGCTTTGGCCTGTTTAACCATTCGACCGGCGAGTTCCTTAACAACGGAGAGGAGATTGTCGACACGATGGTAAAGGGCTATTGCACCGACGACGAGTCATACACGCTGGAAACCGTGTATGATAACGCACCGGAATAGTCGGTAGCAATTCCAAGTGCGGCGGATGCCCATCCGCACCGCGCATGGGTTGTCTCGGTTTCGCGGATCTTCATGCAGGGATAGGATATTTGATAGAGGGCGGAAATAGCCCGAAGGCATGAACCGCGCATCCCGACCGGTCGGGCCGCGATGCATGTGGAGACAGTTATGGTTGGCCGCTGGAAGGGGAGGCTTGTTGCCGATCCTTCCGCGGCCTTCCCGTATATCTGCATCAAAAAGAAAGAATCTGCTAATATGATGCCCTTTGTTCTCCGTTATCAGTTGAATATTTTATGTCGTATTGTTCGAGGACTTGCAACGTGTTGTTCGAGGATTTGCAACGTGCCGAACAACTCCTGCGCAACCTCAAATGATTGAGGCTGCCGATGAATTTGTGGATGAATTTCAGCTAAACAGGATATTCTACCATTGGAGCAGATCAGTCCCTTCAAAAAAATGGTAGCCGGATACCTCAATGCAATTTCTGGAGCGGTTATACCATATTTGCATCTTGCGGCCACAAAGGCTGCCAGCTGCCCTTTGGATATTTACTTGATATGCGAGACACTTCGATGCAGCATCTTATGCGTAAACCACCATCTTCCCGACTCTTCATCTACTGTTTTTTCATTGATAAATGGCTCGTGTTGCCGATGCCAGTCAACAAAAGCGCGTATCCATAGCTGTGCCTCATCATGTGTTTGTACTCCATTTAACAAGTGCACCAGTTCGAGCAGTTCCTGTGCCGCTACGGTCTGTGGTTTGCGTGTAATCCACGTCTCTATCTCTCGCGCCACATGTACCGTACAACGCTGTAGAATCGCCTCCGGACACACTTCCCGCACGGCTTTTATGATGTTCGGAGCTCCATCACATGTGACACTCTCAATTTGAATGCCGACATCGTGGATAGCCTTTAGGTCTGCTTTCAGATCCCGCAGTGTTTCACTCCTGGTTATGCGATAGAGGAGGGTCATCTTGATGTTGTGATCCCGATATACAACCAGACAAATCTTATTTGAGAAGTAGGTGCCGTCGATCAGAAGATTGACCTTCTCGCGTCGCTGTATCTGCCATAAAGGACACTGGGGCAAGAGCCGATAGAAGTATCTTTTTAGGCTGCGTTCGCTGTATCCGCTCTCACTCGCAAGGTCACATATACGCTGTTTGCCGCGAACCCAACGCGCGAACCATATAAACTTGTTTTTATCGGAAATCCAAACTCGACGATCCGTAAAAGAGCTGCCACAATTCTTACAATAATAGCGGGTGTATCCGCTTCGAGTACCCCATTTTATTGTCTCAAAAAAGCCGCAATGAGGACATCGTATTTTTCGTTTTTTTGACATAAAAATAGAGATTAGTAGAAACCGGTTTCTACTAATCTCTGTTTTATCCTTATAACTGCCAAATATTAGGTAGGTTACATTTTATATCACCAACCATTTTTGGCATCGTTACCATACATCCGCCCACAGTTCTCACCGCAGCCACACGTCCGCGGCATCCCGACGCGGCATCCAACCGCTACATCCGCCGCGGCACTCCGCCGCAGCCGCTATTCGTAAAGCAGGTAGCGCGCCCGCAGCGTGCGGTAGCGCACAAGGTCATCGGTCCAGCGGGCACGAATTTCCTCCTCCGAAGCCCCCGCGAGAATCATCTCCCGCACGTAGCCCACGCCGATCAGCTTCTCGAACATCGGCGTGAAGAAGCGCTCGCCCATCCCCAGGTTGCGGCAGGCGGCAATCAGCCACCCAAGCGACAGCCCCACGCCGCGCGCCTCCTCCAGCGGCATCGTGCTCAAATCCTCGCCGCGGCACTCCTCGCCCTCGAGCGGCGGATGCTTGGCCCCGGCCGTCGGGCGGGGCGTGAAGCGGTCCGCCCAGGCCGCGCCGCGGAGCGCCGGATGGCCGTAGCACTCAAACGGGCGGTCCGTGCCGCGCCCCACGCTCACGGGCGTCCCCTCGAAGAGGCAGAGCGACGGGTAGAGGTAGACGGCGCGCTGCGTCGGCAGGTTGGGCGACGGCGCCACGGGCAGCAGGTATTCGTCGGCATGGGCATAGTTGCGGCACGCGACGACCGTCAGCCGGCACGGGGCGCACCACCCCTCGCCGACGGCCATGCGGGCAATCTCGCCCATTGTCAGCCCGTGCAGCACGGGGATCGGCAGCGCCCCGACGCCCGAGGCGTAGCGCATGTCGAGCAACGGGCCGTCGACCTTTTCGCCGTGGGGGTTCGGGCGGTCCAGCACGATGACCTCGTGTCCGTAGTCGGCGCAGGCCTCCATCATGCGCAGCATGGCGATATAGTAGGTGTAGAAGCGCAGCCCGACATCCTGCATGTCGACCACCAGCACGTCGAACGACCGCATCGCCTCATCCGAGGGGCGGCGCGTGTTGCCGTCGTAAAGCGAACGGATCGGAATGCCCGTGCGTGCATCGACCGAACTGGAGACATGCTCGCCGGCATCGGCCGTGCCGCGGAATCCGTGCTCGGGCGAAAAGATCGCCCCGACATCGAAGCCCCGCGCGTGGAGCAGGTCGACCAGGTGGACCCGCCCCGCGGCATCGGTCGCGACGGGCCGACCCGCACGGTCCACGACGCCGGGCAGCTCCGCCACGGAGGTGTGGTTGGCCAGCACGGCGACGCGCCGCCCGGCCAGCAGCGGGAAATAGCGGGCCGTGTCGGTCATGCCGACCAGCACGGGGGTGCGGGCCGCGACATCGAGCGCCACCAGCACGCAACAGATCAGAAGCAGTCGTTTCATAAGGCAGGGATAATGATACAAAGATAGGATTTTCCGCCGGATTCGGGCAGGCAGTTATGTATTTCGGGCGAAATCCGCATCTTAAGGAAAAACCCACCGCCATGCTATCACTCATCAGAAAGAGTCTGCCGGCACTCTGCCTGCTGCTCGCCGCAACCGGAGCCCACGGCCAGCTCCCGGAGGAGGAAAAGCGCCGTATCGGGGAGTTAACGGCCCGATTTGCCGAGGCGCTTCAGACGCCGGACGAACGCCTGCTCGACGCCTTCTTCGAGCGCTGGCAGCAGCAGGAGCTGACAATCGGTGCCGGGGAGCCGCTCATCGACACCCTCTACCGGCTGGCCACCGACACCGTCACCCTGAAGCGGCTCGGGATCGGGAAAATCATCCCGCGGCCCCGGTCCCGCTACGACATCCTGCCACAGACGAAATACTGCATCCTTCCCGATACGCTGCAACTGACCGACATCCACAGGATCGACCAGGACCGGATGACCCTTGCCGACCGGCTCGACACCCTGCCCGACGGGCGGATGGTGTGCATCAACAGCAGACAATACCCGGTATCCGGAATCGCCTTTTTCCCGCGTTCCCGGCATCCGGAGCGGACACGCTACCTGACACGGGTCTACCAACACGCCGTCATGGATGCGATCGACTCGGTGTGGGCCCTGACCTGTCAGAAAGCCTACAGCGGGGTGACAGAGGGAAAAGGTGAGGAGCTGCTGCGTCGGTTGGACGAGCGGATCTCCGGGCTGATTCCATACGATTCATACAACTGGTATCTCGAATACTATCCGGAGGCCTGCGTCCAGTATATCGCCGTGAACGAAAGCCGCAGCAGGGCCGCCGCGGGAATCATCCTGCAAAGCACGATATACAGCGGCCGCTACAAGACCTTCCGGGTGGACCTTGCGCCCGACGGCAACGGAGCGTGGCACGCCGTGCGGCTGGTCTTCACGGGCGAGCTCTACATACACATCGACTTTTTCTGACCGGCCCGCACCCGCCGCACCGACCGCACCCGTCCGGCCACCGCATGAGAAGACCCTTCTTCCGGAGCAACCGGAGAAGGGCCCAATCCCATACACGATATCACGGTAACGCACCGCAAAGGACCGTTTCGGGGAGCCTGCGCTCCGACAAAAAAGCTCCGCGAAGCACCCCGGGCAGTCAGGCCGCTACGCCTGCCCGCCGAACTCCATCAGGTAGGCCTTGATGAAGGCATCCAGATCGCCGTCCATCACCGCCTCGACGTTCGAGGTCTGCACACCCGTGCGGTGGTCCTTCACGCGGCGGTCATCGAAGACGTAGGAGCGGATCTGCGAGCCCCACTCGATCTTCTTCTTCGAGGCTTCGAGCGCCTGCTGCGTCGCCATGCGCTTGTCCAGCTCGCGCTGGTAGAGCTTCGAGCGCAGGATGCGCATCGCGTTCTCGCGGTTCATCAGCTGCGAGCGCGTCTCCATGTTCTCGATCAGGAACTCCACGGGTTCGCCCGTGTCGGGGTCCTTGCCGTGGTAGCGCAGCCGCACGGCCGTCTCGACCTTGTTGACGTTCTGGCCGCCGGCACCCGACGAACGGAAGGTGTCCCACTCGATGTCCGCCGGGTTGATCGTGATCTCGATCGTGTCGTCCACGGCCGGCGAGACGAAAACCGACGCGAAGGTCGTCTGCCGCTTGTTGTTGGCGTTGAAGGGCGACAGGCGCACCATGCGGTGCACGCCGTTCTCGCTCTTGAGGTACCCGTAGGCGTAGTCGCCCTCGAACTCGATCGTGCAGGACTTCACGCCCACCTCGTCGCCCGCCTGGTAGTCGAGCGTCTTGACCTTGTAGCCGTGGGCCTCGCCCCAGCGCGTATACATGCGCAGCAGCATCGACGCCCAGTCGAGCGCCTCGGTGCCGCCGGCTCCGGCGTTGATGTCCATGATGGCGCCCAGCTTGTCCTCGTCGCGCCGCAGCATGTTGCGCATCTCGAGCTTCTCGATGCGCTCCAGCGTCCGGGCATACTGCTCGTCCAGCTCGGCCTCGCTCACCACGCCCTCCTTCACGAAGTCGGGCATCAGCTGCAGGTCCTCGACCTCGCGGCGCACGGCGTCGTAATCCTCGACCCACGCCTTGATCGCGGCCACCTTGCGCAGCTGCTCGCGCGCCGCGGCCGGATCGTCCCAGAAGTTCGGCTCCTGGGTCTTCTCCTCCTCGTTGCGCAGGTCGATGCGCTTCTGCTCGATGTTCAGGCAGCGCTCCAGCGCCTCGCGGCGCGTCTCCATCTCCTTGATCTGTTCCGTAAGTACCATATATATTCTCGTCGTCGTCAGAATGTCATCTTCAGTTTCCGTGCCGCGAACTGGAGGATGAAGTCCGCCGTCGCCTCGTCGCCCAGCGCCGAGGTGTTCACGCACAGATGGTAGGTCGCCGCGGCGCCCCAGGTCCGCAGGCTGTAGTAGTTGTAGTAGTCGGCGCGGCTGGCGTCGCCCCGCTCCATCATCGTGCGGGCCTCCTCCTCCGTGCAGCCTGTCCGCGTGCGGATGCGCCGCACGCGGTCGTCGTCATCGGCCGTGATGAAGACGTTGACCGCCCGCGGATGGTCGCGCAGAATATAGTCCGCACAGCGCCCCACGAAGATGCACGACTCGCGCGAGGCGAGGTCGCGGATCACGTCGCTCTGCACCTTGAAGAGGGCGTCGTTCGACAGCACGTTGTTCACGCTGCTCATGTCGGCGCCGAAGGGCGAGCGCAGGTAGGCGATCATCGTCGCGAAGACGCCGCGCCCCTGCTTCTCGTCGACCTTCTCGAAGCACGCGGGGCAGAGGCCGCTCTGCTTGGCGGCCAGCGTCAGCAGCTCCTTGTCGTAGAGGCGGATGCCCAGCCGGCGGGAGATGATCTCGCCGACGGCGCGGCCGCCGCTGCCCAGCTGGCGGCCGATGTTTATCACGAACAGCTCTTTCATAACACAGCAGGTTTGTCGGCCGCGGAGCGGGCCGAGAGTTCGGCCCGGAATTTCCGCAGCTGGTGTGTCAGCATGAAGAAGGCCACGACCGTAGCGAGGAAGTCCGAGAGCGGCATGGCGCACCAGACGCCCCAGCTGCCGTCCCACGGCGTCGAGACCTCGAAGAAGCGGGGCAGGAAGAGCAGCCCCGGCATGAGGAAGAGCAGCTGGCGCGAGAGCGACATGAAGATCGCCTTGCCGGCCATGCCGATGCTCTGGAAGAAGTTGGTCGCCACCATCTGGAATCCGATGATCGGGAAGAAGACGAAGACGATGCGCATGCCCTCGACCGAGAGGCGGATCAGCTCCTCGTCCGAGGTGAAGAGCGAGACGGCCAGCCGCGGCGCAAACTCCCCGACGAGGAATCCCGCCGTCGTGATGCCCACCGCGCAGACGATCGTCAGTTTGAGCACCCGCAGCACGCGGTCGTACTGCTGCGCACCGAAGTTGTAGCCCGCAATGGGCTGCATGCCCTGGTTGACGCCCATGACGATCATCACGAAGACGAAGGCCAGGCGGTTCACGATGCCGTAGGCGCCGATCATCAGGTCGCCGCCGTAGGTCTTCAGCCCCTTGTTGATGAGGATGACGATGAAGCAGGCCGTGAGGTTCATCAGGAAGGGCGACATGCCGATGGCCAGCACGTCGCGCACGATGCGGCGGCGCAGGCGGTAGATGCCGCGCCGGAAGTGGATCAGCTCCGAACGGTCCGAAAGCAGGCGGAACTGCCAGACGAGCGAGATGATCTGCGCCAGCACCGTGGCGATGGCCGCGCCACGGATGCCCCAGCCGAAGCCGTAGATGAAGATCGGGTCGAGGATCGTATTGATGATCACGGTGTTGATCGTCGCGTACATCGCCTTGCGCGGATGGCCTGAGGCGCGCAGCACGGAGTTCAGACCGAGGTACATGTGCGTGATGACGTTGCCCAGCAGGATGACGGTCATGTATTCGCGGGCATAGCCGATCGTGGCGTCGCTCGCCCCGAAGAAGTAGAGGATCGGGTCGAGGAAAAGCAGCGCCACCAGTCCGAAGCCCACGCCCAGCAGCAGGTTGAGCATCACGACGTTGCCCAGCACGCGCTGCGCCGTGGCGTAGTCACGCTGCCCGAGCCGCATGGAGATGAGCGTCGCGGCGCCCACGCCCACGAGCGAGCCGAACGCCGCGGCGAGGTTCATCAGCGGGAAGGTCAGCGCCAGGCCCGAGATGGCCAGCGGACCCACACCGTGGCCGATGAAGATGCTGTCGACCATGTTGTAGAGCGACGAGGCCGTCATGGCGACCACCGCCGGCACGGCATACTGCATGAGCAACTTGCGGATACGCTCGGTCCCGAGCTCCATTGCCGCGGATTTGGGTTGTGTAGTCGACATAAACGTTCTGTTTTTTTCTTTACCGCGGCACTGCGCGGTCGAGCTTTCCAAACCACTCCCGGTAAAGTTCCGGATCGGTGGAAATACCCAACTCCTCGGTACTGAACGCGGAGGTTTCGTCCGAGTACCACTGTCGCAAAACATAGATAATGAGAGTCACCTCCGAGGTCAGTCCGGCCGGTGCGACCCGGAAACTCATCCGGCGTATCTCCCCGGCAACCGGAATCATCGAAGCGATCTCGACAGGCAGCACCTGCCGGGCCACGACGATTCCCGAAGCCCTGTCCGCACTCTCGATCAGGCACCCCTCAGCAAGGAGCAGATCGACCAGCAGCGCATAACACTCCTCCGCACCGACCGTCATCGGGTGCCGTGTCAGCGAAGCAATTTGCTGCGGATCGGGAGTCCCCTCCACGACCGATGTATGCTCACGCACCTGCAGGGCCGTCATGGGTGTACACCCGACCAGCGCCGTTGCGACAAACAGCATGCCCGGGCAGACGCATCTGCGGAAAAGAGCTGTCCAGATCATCCTCACGCCCCATTATTCGAGTTCCCAGTCCGATCCGTCCTTGCGGTCCTTGACGCGGATGCCTGCGGCGGAGAGCCCGTCGCGGATGCGGTCCGACGCGGCCCAGTCCTTCGCGGCGCGGGCCTTGAGGCGCTCGGCCAGGAGCATCTCCACAAGCGGCGTCACGTAGTCGCGCCCGGCGGCCGTTCCGGCGGCCTTCTCGTCCTTCAGGCCGAGGATGTCGAAGGCGTAGCGGTGCACAATCGCACGCAGCGTCTCGAGGTCGGCCGCGGTGATCGTCTGCGTACCGTCGGCCAGCTGGTTGATGTGGCGCACCCAGTCGAAAAGCGCCGAGATGACCATCGGCGAATTCAGGTCGTCGGCCATCGCCTCGGCGCAGCGGTGCTCCAGCTCGGCGGGGTCGACCGTCGACTTTTCGGAGGGCTTGATGCGCCCGAGCGTCTCGATGCCCTTCATCAGGCGGTCGAGACCCTTCTCGGCGGCCTGCAGGGCCTCGTTCGAGAAGTCGAGCGTCGAGCGGTAGTGGGCCTGCAGGACGAAGAAGCGGATCGTCATCGGCGAGTAGGCCTGCGCCAGCAGCTTGTGTCTGCCGGTGAAGAGCTCCTCGAGCGTGATGAAGTTGCCCAGCGACTTGCCCATCTTCTGGCCGTTGATCGTAATCATGTTGTTGTGCACCCAGTAGCGTGCCGAGTCGTGGCCGAGGGCCGCCGTCGACTGCGCGATCTCGCACTCGTGGTGCGGGAACATGAGGTCCATGCCGCCGCCGTGGATGTCGAACCGCTCGCCCAGGTAGCGCGTCGACATGGCCGAGCACTCCATGTGCCAGCCGGGGAAGCCGTCGCTCCAGGGCGAGGGCCAGCGCATGATGTGCTCGGGCGAGGCCTTCTTCCAGAGGGCGAAGTCGTAGGAGTGGCGCTTGTCGCCCTGGCCGTCCAGCTCGCGCGTATTGGCGATGATGTCGTCGAGGTTGCGGCCCGAGAGGCAGCCGTAGTTGTACTTCGCGTTGTATTTCTCGACGTCGAAGTAGACCGAACCGTTCGAGACATAGGCGAAGCCGTGGTCAAGAATATGCTGCACGAAGGCGATCTGCTCGATGATGTGGCCCGAGGCGCACGGCTCGATCGAGGGCGACTCGACGTTGAGCGCATCCATCGCCCGGTGGTAGCGCTCCGTGTAGTAGTGCGCCACCTCCATGGGTTCGAGCTGCTCGAGGCGCGCCTTCTTGGCGATCTTGTCCTCGCCCTCGTCGGCGTCGTGCTCCAGATGGCCCACGTCGGTGATGTTGCGCACGTAGCGCACCTTGTAGCCCAGCGACTTGAGGTAGCGGAACAGCAGGTCGAAGGTCACGGCCGGGCGCGCATGGCCCAGATGGGGGTCGCCGTAGACGGTCGGACCGCAGACATACATCCCCACGCGACCGGGGGTCAGGGGCTCGAACTCCTCCTTGCGGCGGGTGAGCGTATTGTAAAGCACGAGTTTCGTCTCCATAGTCATGATTGTTTTTCCTGCAAAATTAACAAATTTCATCGACATGCGCCCCATTTCGGGAAATAATCCTACCTTTGCCGCACACAAAACCGCCGCGGCGGAGCCCGCCCGGGCTTCGGTCCGCACCCGCGGCGGGGAGGGCGCAGTGCGACGGATGCCGCGCACCCCGACCCGAAGTGCGGCCCGCAGGCCGCACGAACCGGATGCCGACCGTCCGGTCCCGAACCAAACACGACACTTGCAACGATGACATTCCAGGAACTGAATCTGACGGAACCCCTGCTGCGGGCCGTCACGGAGAAGGGTTACCGGACCCCCACGCCGATCCAGCAGCAGGCCATCCCGCCCGCCCTGGCGGGGCGCGACCTTCTGGGCTGCGCCCAGACCGGCACGGGCAAGACGGCGGCCTTCACGCTGCCGATCCTCCAGCATCTGGCCGCCGAACCGGTCCGCGGCCGGCGGCCCGTCCGGGCGCTGGTGCTCACCCCCACGCGCGAGCTGGCCATCCAGATCGACGACTGCTGCCGCGACTATGCACGCCACACGGCCGTGCGCCACGCCGTCATCTTCGGCGGCGTGAGCCAGCGCCCGCAGGTCGAGGAGCTCGCCCGCGGCGTCGACCTGCTCATCGCCACACCGGGACGCCTGCTCGACCTGATCGGGCAGGGCTTCATCTCGCTCGACGCCGTGCGCCACTTCGTCCTCGACGAGGCCGACCGCATGCTCGACATGGGCTTCATCCACGACATCCGCCGCATCCTGCCCCTGCTGCCCGCCCGGCGGCAGACGCTCCTCTTCTCGGCGACGATGCCTCCGGAGATCGAGCGGCTGGCCGCGACGATTCTGCACGATCCCGTGCACATCACCGTCACGCCCCCGGCCTCGGTCGTCGAGACCATCCGCCAGCAGGTCCTCTTCGTCGAGAAGGCCGACAAGCGCGAGCGGCTCACCGAGCTGCTGCACGAGCGCAGCGAGGAGTCCGTGCTGGTCTTCTCGCGCACGAAACACGGTGCCGACCGCATCGCCCGCCAACTCACACGGGCGGGCATCGAGGCGCGGGCGATCCACGGCGACAAGTCGCAGGGAGCGCGCGAACGGGCCCTGGGCGACTTCCGCACGGGGGCCTGCCGCGTGCTGATCGCCACCGACATCGCGGCGCGCGGCATCGACATCCGCGAGCTGCCGCTCGTGGTGAACTTCGACCTGCCGGAGGTGGCCGAGACCTACGTCCACCGCATCGGCCGCACGGGCCGCGCCGGATCGGCCGGCCAGGCCCTCTCGTTCTGCGCTCCGGAGGAGCGCGAGCTGCTCGACGCCATCCTGAAGCTCACGGGCCTCATGCTCGCCGAACAGTCCGACGGCACCTTCCTGCTCGAAGCGCAGCCCGCCGCACCGGCCAAAGCGGCGAAAAACGGCCGCGGCGGAAAGACTGCGGCCCCGGCCGCACACCCGCACGCTATCCGCCCCGCCGCCGTGCGGACAGCAAAGGCTCCGGCAGCCGGCACGGCCGCCGACGCCAACCGTCCGGATCCCGCCGCCGGAAAAACGCAGAAACGCTCCGCCGGCAGGCACCCCGCAGACACCGACAGGCAGCCCGCCGCCGCGAAAGGCAACCGTCCCGCCCCCACCGCCGCAAGGCAGCCCAACCGCCCCGGAACCGCCGCCGCAAGGCGTCCGGACCGCGTCGTGGAACCGGCTGCCGCCGAATCGGCGGCGCAGGCCCCGCACCGCCGCCGTCACCGCCGCCGTGCCGGACGCGGCGCAAGGCAATGAACGAAACGGCTCTCTTCGCGTCATTAACGGATAATAAGGATTGCATTTCCCCGTTAAATGATTAATTTTGCACGACAAACCGCGAATACACCGAAAAACATGACATTTTTCAAACGCTGGAACAACCTCGTCGGATGGGCCGTCTTCGCCGTGGCGGCGATCGTCTATCTGATGACCATGGAGCCGGTTTCGAGCCTCTGGGACTGCTCGGAATTCATCGCCACCTCCTACAAGCTCGAGGTCGGACACCCGCCCGGAGCTCCGCTCTTCATGATGCTGGCACGCCTGGCCACCCTCTTCGCCTTCGGCAACCCCGACTACGTGGGCATCGCCGTCAACGCGATGAACTCGCTGGCCAGCGCCTTCTGCATCCTCTTCCTCTTCTGGACGATCACCCACCTGGCACGCCGGCTCGTCACGCGCAATGGCGCCGAACTGACCCGGGCCAACACCTGGGCGATCCTCGGCGCGGGAGCCGTCGGCGCCCTGGCCTACACCTTCACCGACACCTTCTGGTTCTCGGCCATCGAGGGCGAGGTCTACGCCCTCTCGTCGATGTTCACGGCGCTGGTCGTATGGCTCATGCTCAAGTGGGAGGAGCAGGCCGACGAGCCCCATGCGTCGCGCTGGATCGTGCTGATCGCCTACCTGATGGGCCTCTCGATCGGCGTCCACATCCTCAACCTGCTGACCATCCCGGCGCTCGTCTTCATCTACTACTTCCGCAAGACACAGCAGGTAACCGCCAAAGGGGTTATCCTGGCCACACTCGCCGCCGGGGCGATCCTCGTCTTCGTCAACAACATCATCATCCCCTACACGGTCTACGCCGGGGCGATGGTCGACCTCTTCTTCGTCAACACGCTCGGACTGCCCGTCAACTCGGGTATGGTTGTCTTCTCGCTGGCGCTAATCCTCGGGCTGGGCTGGGGCGCCTGGTACTTCCACCGCAGGGGGCGCGTCGTGCTGAACCTCATCCTGCTGTCGACGACCATGGTGCTCGTCGGCTACTCCTCCTACGCCTCGGTGACGATCCGCGCCGCGGCCAACCCGCCGATGAACTCCAACAACCCCGACAACCCCTTCGCGCTGCTGTCGCTGCTCAACCGCGACCAGTACGGCGACCGCCCGCTGCTCTATGGACCCTACTACTCGGCGCCGATCGACGGCTTCCGGCAGAAGCAGTCCTACTACCTCGACGAGGACGGCCGCTACAAGTCGGTTTCGACCGTCTCGGGATACACCTACTCGCCGGAGTTCATGCACCTCTTCCCGCGCATGTGGAACCACGCCAAGAGCGAGAACGAATACATGCAGTGGGCCGCCTACCGCACCAAGACCGAGGTGCAGCGTGACGAGAACGGCGAGATCGTCCGCGACGAGGCGGGCCGCCCGGTACGCGCCGAGGTGCTCGACTTCGGCCGCAAGCGGGTCTACGACACGGGCTACGGCGAGATGCGCACGGTCGTTGAACCGACCTTCGCCGAGAACCTCAACTTCTTCCTCAACTACCAGCTCTCGTACATGTACTGGCGCTACTTCCTGTGGAACTTCGTGGGGCGCCAGAGCGACATCCAGCCCTCGCGCGTGAAGATTTCGGACGGCAACTGGCTCTCGGGCATCAAGTGGATCGACGAGCGGGCCCTCGGTCCGCAGGAGGACCTGCCGCGCGAGATCGCCGAGAACAAGGGGCGCAACACCTACTACTTCCTCCCCTTCCTGCTGGGTCTGATCGGCCTCGTCTACCAGCTCAACCGCGACCAGCGCAACTTCTCGATCGTCATGTGGCTCTTCATCATGACGGGCATCGCACTGGTGGTCTACTTCAACACCTCGCCGGGCGAGCCGCGCGAACGCGACTACGTCTACGCCGGATCGTTCTACGCCTTCGCCATCTGGATCGGCTTCGGCGTGCTGGCCCTGCGCGACCTGTTCGCGTGGCTCACGCGCCGCAACACCGTCGCCACGGCGGCCGTCGCCACGCTCGTCGGCCTGGGCGTCCCGACGATCCTCGCCGCCCAGAACTGGGACGACCACGACCGCTCGCACCGCTACATGGCGCGCGACATCGGCTGGAACTACCTCATGTCGACGCTTCCGAACTCGATCATCCTCAACTACGGCGACAACGACACCTTCCCGCTGTGGAACAACCAGGAGGTCTACAACGTGCGGCCCGACGTGCGCATCATGAACACTTCGTACCTCGGCGGCGAGTGGTACATCGACGAGATGAAGACCCGGGCCAACGAGGCCGCCGGCGTCCCCTTCTCGCTGCCCAAAAGCAAGTACACCTTCGTCAACGACCTCGTGCCGATCTACGAGCGCACGGACCGCACGCTCGACATCAGGGAGGTGATCGACTTCGTGCGCAGCGAAGACCCCCGTTCGAAGGTGCGCCTCGACAACGGCACGCCCGAAGGTGAGCTGGCCGACTTCATCCCGACCAAGCGCATCGCCCTGCCCGTGAACAAGGAGAACGCCATCGCCTCGGGCATCGTGGCCGAGAAGGACCGCGACCTGATCGTCGATACGGTCTACCTCGAGCTCAAGCGCAACTCGCTGGACAAGAGCCAGCTGATGATTCTCGACATGCTGGCCAACTTCGACTGGAAGCGCCCGATCTACCTCACGCAGGTCTACATCATGCAGGACCTCGGGCTGCTCGACTACCTCCAGTTCGACGGCTACGCCTACCGCTTCGTGCCGATCCGCACCCCGGCGACCAACCCGTGGGAGATCGGCCGCATCGACCCGGACTATGCGGCGCCGCTGCTCAGGGATACCTTCCGCTACGGCAACCTGGCCGACCCGCGCGTCTACGCCGACTACTTCATCCAGTACAACCTGAGCGCCTCGCACGCACGCGAAGCCTTTGCCCGCGTGGCGAAGGAGCTGCTGCGGCAGAACCGCGGCGAGGAGGCCGTCGAGCTGCTCGACCTCGGGCTGGAGCGGCTGCCGTCGAGCCAGATCCGCTTCACCGACGGCAACACCTTCCCCTTCCTCGAGGCCTACTACGCCGCCTCGGCGCTCGGCATCGAGGGGGCGGCCGAGAAGGGCGACGCCCTGATGCGGGAGTACACGCAGACGCTCATCGAATACATCGACTACTACCTGCGCTTCGACGGCGTGCTGGGTGACATGGTGACGCCGCTCTTCGACGAGAAGCTCGACCAGCTGGGCGACGCCTACTACCTGGCCGTCTATGCCGGACGCCGCGACGTGGTCGACGAGATCAACGACTTCTACCGCTCGCTGGGCATTCCCGAGGAGCACCTCGTGAACCTCGGCGACGAGCTCGAACCGCTCGACACGACGGCTGTCAAGTAGCCGGCCAGTCACAATCCGCAACGGGCGGCGCAGGGAGGGGTAAGCCCGCACTCCTGCGCCGCTCGTTTTTCGTTCCGGTCCGCCCCCAGCGGCGGCCGATCCCCGAAAATGGGGATCGGTCCTCGGGCAAAACCCCGAAAAGCAGGTATTGCTCCGCCGCCGGCAAACCCCTTTCTTTGCAGCGAACCAACACCGAAAAAGTCATGACCGGAATTTTCTACGGGAGCACGACCGGAACGACCGAGCTCGTGGCCCGGAACATCGCCCGGGCGTTGGGCATTCCCGACGCCGACCTCCACAACGTCGCCGACACCCCGGCCGACGAGACGGAACGCTACGATCTGCTGCTGCTCGGCTCCCCGACGTGGGGATGCGGCGAGCTGCAGGACGACTGGTACGGATTTCTCGAGTCGCTGAAGGGGCGGAACCTTCAGGGCAAGCGCGTAGCGCTCTTCGGCTGCGGCGACAGCGCCTCCTACCCCGACACCTTCTGCGACGCCCTCGGACTGATCTACGAGGCGCTGCTGCCGACCGGCTGCACCTTCATCGGAGCCTGCGACCCCGACGGATGCGACGCCACCGCCTCGCGTCTCTGCCGCGAGGGGCGTTTCGTCGGGCTGGCCGTCGACGAGAGCGATCCCGACCGAAGCGAGGCCCGGACGGCGGCCTGGTGCGACCGGATCCGCGAAGGGCGCTAAGCGTCCGGAAGCTGCGGACGGCGGCCCGCAACCGGGGCCGAAGCGCCGAAGCCGGGAATCGACATAGTTCTCCCCTCCCTCCCCGCAAAAAAAGACCCCGCTCTATCGGAGCGAGGTCTTTTTCGTTTCGGTCTTGCCCTCCGGCGCCGGAGCGTCGGACGTATTCTTGCGGTTGTAAAGGAAGCGCTTGATCTTGTGCGTCGGGGTCTTGACGAAGTCCTCCTTCTCCTCGACCACCTCCGAGATGCGCGAGAAACGGTTGACCTTGGCGTTCACGAACTCCATGATCTCCTTCTTGAGCTGCTCGGTCTTGGCCTCCAGCGCCTCCTTTTTCGAGGCCCACTCCTCGCGCCAGTCGTCGATCATCGCCTCGATCTCGGCGCGGTTGAAGTGCACGAGCGCCACCAGACGCCCCTCGTGCTCGGTGACGATCGAATCGGCGATGCAGACGTGCGAGTTGAGCACGCTCTCGATGTCCTCGGGATAGATGTTCTCGCCGCCCGGACCCACGATCATGTTCTTCAGGCGCCCCTTGATGTAGAGCCAGCCGTCCTTGTCGAACTCGCCCAGGTCGCCCGTGCGGAACCAGCCGTCGGCCGTGAAGGCCTCCTTCGTCGCCTCGGGATTCTTGTAGTAGCCCACCATGACACTCGGCGAGAGGGCCACGATCTCCCCCTGCCGCGTCTCGGGATTGATGTTTTCCAGCCGCAGCTTCACCCCGGGAGCCGCCGGACCCGTCGAACCGAGGCGCACCTGCGCGGGAGCCGCTCCGGCCAGCAGCGGCGCGGTCTCCGTCAGGCCGTAGCCGATGGCGTAGGGGATGCGGGCCTCCATGAGGAAGCGCTCGGCCCCGCTGTCGAGCTTCGCGCCGCCGATGCCGAGGAAGCGCAGGCGCCGCCCGAAGAGCTTCATGAGCTTCTTGCCCGCCACGCGATGGAGGTAGCGGCGCGTGAATCCCACCTTGCAGAGCGTGCGCCAGAAGGCCGTGGAGTTGAACTTGGCGAGCACCTGGTAGCGGTAGATCTTCTCGATGATGAGCGGCACGATCAGCATCACCGTCGGACGCACGGAGCGCAGCGCCGGCATCAGGGCCGAAGCCGTGGGCGGCCGGTCGAGGTAGACGACCCGCGCCCCCATCGAGAAGGGGTAGATCATGCCGATCGAGCACTCGTAGGTGTGCGACAGGGGCAGCACCGAGAGGAACGTATCGTCGCCGCTGACCGGGAAGATCCCCGCCGACATGTCGACCTGCCCGCACAGGGCGCGGTGCGTCAGCATGACGCCCTTGGGTTTCGAGGTCGTGCCCGAGGTGTAGATGATGACGGCCAGGTCGTCGGGTTTCGGCTCGGCCGTGGCCCCTTCGCCGCGCACGCGCTGCGCGATGACGCCGAGATTCTTCGTGCGCACCACCACGTTGAGCCGCGTAATGGTCGCACGCGAAAGTTTCGTGAAGAGTTTGTCGGAGACCAGCAGCGCCTTGGCCTCGGAGTGCTCGATAATCATGTCCAGCTCCTCGCCCGAGAAGTCGGGCAAGATCGGCACGACGATCATGCCGGCCGAGGTCACGGCGAAGTAGCAGACGCCCCAGTTGGGCATGTTGCTGCTCAACAGGGCCACCTTGTCACCCGGACGGAGTCCCGCGCCGGTGAGAATCTCCTGCACGCGGGCCATGCGGCGTCCCACCTCGGCATAGGTCATCTCCTCCCCCTCGAACATCGAAAAGGCAATCTTCGACGGGAACTTCTCCACGCTGTTGCGGGCCAGTTCGCATAGGGTATTCATCGACATGTCCGTATTCTCGTTTTGGTATGTTCCAATGAAGCAAAAGTACGGAGCAAAGATACGGATTTCCGACTAAAAATCACTATTTTTGGAGCAAAATGTGAACATGCTCGACTATCTGAACATCAAAAGGATTGCCGCCGACACGGGATTCGATCGCTGCGGCATTGCGCCGTGCCGTCCCATGCCGCGCAACAGGGCCTGGTTCGACCGATGGCTCGGGCACGGATACCAGTCGTCGCTGGCCTACATGGAGCGCAATGCCGACAAGCGCTTCGATCCGGCGCAGCTGGTCGAGGGGGCGCGCACGGCCATCGTCTGTGCCGTGGGGTACAAGAACCACATCGGGGCGGGATACCCGGCCGGACACCGCGCGAAGGTCGCCTCGTATGCCTGTACGACGGACTACCACACGACCCTGCGCGCGATGCTCGGACAGATGCTCCGCACGCTGTGCGCCGAATACCCCGCCCTGCGGGGCCGCGCCTTCGTCGACACGGCGCCGCTGGCCGAGAAGCAGCTTGCCGTCGAGGCCGGACTGGGGTGGATCGGACGGCAGTCGCTGCTCGTTATGCCCGACCT
>OIBL01000065.1_pt1 | contig 54267 bp, 32 predicted proteins | sample 1581041 | NCBI WGS metagenome assembly OIBL01 (sample SAMEA3882547, study PRJEB24775) | human gut metagenome | biome: human-associated habitat; feature: intestine environment; material: feces | place: Netherlands | collected 2009/2010 | reverse complement strand
AGGGCTCGTTAGGGACTTGCACCCATTAGACAACACACATGCTAGTCAAACAAAAAGACACTAACTAAAAAGTTAGTGTCTCAATGTAGCGGGAGGGGGCCACGATCCCTCGACCTCCGGATTATGAATCCGACGCTCTAACCAGCTGAGCTATCCCGCCATCCTTACAAGTCATTTCTGATTTGCGGATGCAAAGGTACAACAATTATTTGGATCCACCAAATTTTTTCGGAGAAATTTTCGAAAAAAGTTTGTTTTTTCTTTTTTTGCTCAAATTCAGACCTATTTACACCTATTATATATATAAAAAAAGCGAAAAAGAAAGGATTTCTAATTTTTTTGTGTAACTTTGCAGGCTGAAACGATAGCTGTTCATCTCAAAACGATGGAAAAACAGCTTGCTAGAAAAAAAGAAATGCTTAGAATTAAGAAATTAGACATATTTATAGCCAAGCAATTTGGACTTCTCTTCATGGGAACCTTCTTCATCTGCCAGTTTGTGCTGATGATGCAGTTCCTTTGGCGATATATCGACGACCTCATCGGAAAGGGAATCTCGATGGACGTGATGGCACAGTTCTTCTGGTACATGGGTCTGATGCTCGTACCGCAGGCATTGCCGCTTGCCATCCTTCTCTCCTCACTGATGACTTTCGGTAATCTCGGCGAAAGTTCGGAGCTCACTGCCATCAAGGCTGCCGGCATCTCTCTGATGCAGGCTTTCCGCTCACTCATCGTTATCACCGTCATCATCATGTTCGGTTCCTTCTACTTCCAGAACAATGTAGGTCCGCACTCCAACCAGAAGCTGGCGCAGCTCCTCATCTCCATGAAGCAGAAGAGTCCGGAACTGGAAATTCCGGAAGGCATCTTCTACGACGGAATCCCGAACTGCAACCTCTACGTACAGAAGAAGGACCTGAATACGGGAAAGCTCTATGGAATCATGATCTATCGAATGACCGACAGTTACGAAGATGCCGCCATCATCCTTGCTGACTCCGGAATGCTGCAAAGTACAGCTGAGAAGAAGCACCTCGTGCTGAGTCTTTACAGCGGAGAATGGTTTGAGAATATGAAGAGCAGTGAATTCGGCAACAGCGCTGCCGTACCATACAGAAGAGAGACCTTCGTCTCCAAGAAGATCGTGCTCGACTTTGATGCCGACTTCAACCTTACCGATGCCTCGTCGCTTGCCAACAATGCGAAGGGAAAGGGACTATCAGAGATTTTCCACGCCATCGACTCCATCAACGGACTGTACGATTCCATTGGAAAGAACTATCTCTCGGAAGCCAATGCCCGATTCTACCGCACGGCGCAGGTAAACAAGGCTGATTCGCTGAAGGAAATCAAGAAGGGACAGACGGAGAATTTCGACACCTTATATAATAAACTCTCGAACGACAGGAAACTCCGGGCACTCAATGATGCACAGATGACAGCACAACAGGAACTCACCGACCTCAACTTCAAGGCGATGGTTACGAGCGATGCCGACTACATCATCAGGCAACATAAGATAGAAGCGATCAAGAAGTTCACGCTGGCACTCTCTTGCCTGATCTTCTTCTTTATAGGAGCCCCACTGGGTGCCATCATCCGAAAGGGTGGATTGGGATTCCCGGTCATCATCTCCGTATTCGTGTTCATCATCTTCTACATTCTCGACAATACGGGCTATCGAATGTCGAGACAGGGAACCTGGACCATCTGGTTCGGTCAGGGACTGGCTCCAGCCGTACTGGCACCAATCGCCGTATTCGTCACCTACAAGGCAACCAACGACTCTACGGTGTTCAATATGGAGATGTATAAGATGTTCTTCATGAAACTGCTCGGCCTCCGCATCAAACGCCATGTCTTCGGCAAGGAGGTCATCATCGAAGAGCCGAAATATACAGAAGATGCACAGCGACTGGACAAACTCAACAGCGATATCTATATATATAATAAGGTACACGAGCTGAAGAAGCTTCCAAACTTCATCAATGTGTTCTTCAAATACCAGCCCGACAACGAGATTGAGCGCATCAGCAATGAGCTTGAAAACGTGATAGAGGATCTGACCAATACCAAGAATAAGGTCATCCTCCACAACCTCAACCTCTATCCTATTCTCGCAACGAAGGCTCATACCCGCCCATTCGAACGCCAGTGGCTCAACATCCTTGCGGCCATCATCGTACCTGTGGGCATCGTACTCTACCTGAGAATGTGGCGATTCAGAATCCGACTCTACCGTGACCTGAACACCATCAAGCAGAGTAACGCAAACATCATCAGTCAGATAAAAGAAATGTAACTATAAAAAGTATCAAACAAATGGCAGATATTAAACTAAATAGCATCGAAGATGCAGTAAAGGACTTCCAGGAAGGTAAGTTTGTCATCGTTGTAGATGACGAAGATCGCGAAAACGAGGGCGACCTCATCATCGCCGCAGAGAAAATCGACGCAGAGAAGGTAAACTTCATGCTCAAGAATGCAAGAGGTGTACTCTGTGCCCCTATCACCCTGAGCCGATGCGAGGAGCTCGACTTGCCTCACCAGGTATCAGACAACACATCCATGCTCGGAACTCCGTTCACCATCACAGTGGACAAGCTGGAGGGTTGCACTACAGGCGTATCAGCCCACGACCGTGCAGAGACCATCAAGGCACTTGCCGATCCGGCATCTACCCCACAGACATTCGGTCGCCCAGGCCACATCAATCCTCTCTATGCCCAAGACAATGGTGTATTGAGAAGAAGCGGACACACCGAGGCTGCCATCGACCTCTGCAGAATGGCAGGTCTCTATCCAGCAGGCGCCCTTATGGAAATCATGAACGAAGATGGAACCATGGCACGCCTTCCACAGTTGATGGAGATGGCAAAGGAATGGAACCTCAAGATCATCTCTATCAAGGATATGATTGAGTACCGACTCAAGAAAGAATCGCTCATCGAGGTAGGCGAAGAGGTAGATATGCCAACAGAATACGGACACTTCCGTCTGATTCCTTTCCGCCAGGCTAGCAACGGCCTTGAGCACATAGCACTCATCAAGGGCGAATGGAAGGAAGATGAGCCTATCATGGTCCGTGTACATTCATCTTGTGCCACAGGCGACATTCTCGGAAGCAAGCGATGCGACTGCGGACAGCAGCTGCACAAGGCAATGCAGATGATTGAGAAAGCCGGCAAGGGTGTAGTCATCTACATGCAGCAGGAAGGTCGAGGTATCGGATTGATGAACAAGATTGCTGCCTACAAGTTGCAGGAAGAAGGATACGATACCGTAGATGCCAACGTACATCTCGGTTTCAAGCCAGATGAGCGCGACTATGGATGCGGTGCACAGATGCTCCGCCACCTCGGCGTACATAAGATGCGCCTGCTCACCAACAACCCTGTAAAGCGTGTTGGTCTGGAGGCTTACGGACTCGAAATCACAGAGAACGTGCCTATCGAAGTAGTACCAAATGAGTACAACGAGCGCTATCTCAAGACCAAGAGAGACCGCATGGGGCACACTTTGCACCTCGGATAATGTAAATTATGTTATTATTTTGCATCAAACCGCGAAATAATGAATGATTTTCTTCCGAAAAAGAAATAAAATGCTTAATTTTGCACTCGATTAATTAACAATAAAATAGAATTATGGCACAATTATCTGATCGTCTTAACAGATTGGCACCATCAGCAACGCTGGCGATGTCACAGAAGAGTAGTGAAATGAAAGCTCAGGGTATCGATGTAATCAACATGAGTGTAGGTGAACCAGACTTCAACACGCCTGATAATATCAAGGAGGCTGCGAAGAAGGCTATTGATGAGAACTTCTCACGTTACTCACCAGTTCCTGGTTATCCTGACTTGCGAAAAGCTATTGTTGCCAAATTGAAAAATGAAAACGGACTTGACTACACAGTCAACGAGGTAATCGTAGGCACCGGTGGCAAGCAGTGCGTGTGCAACGCTGTACTGGCACTCGTAAACCCTGGCGACGAGGTAATCATCCCTGCACCATACTGGGTAAGCTACCCACAGATGGTGAAGTTGGCAGGCGGAACTCCAGTCATCGTGAACGCAGGTTTCGACCAGGACTTCAAGATGACAGCCGAGCAGCTTGAGAACGCAATCACTGAGAAGACCAAGATGCTCATTCTCTGTTCACCAAGCAACCCTACCGGAAGTGTATATTCCAAGGAGGAGCTGGCAGCATTGGCAGAGGTTCTGAAGAAGCATCCAGAGGTATTCGTGTTGGCAGACGAGATTTACGAGCACATCAACTATATCGGCAAGCACCACAGCATTGCACAGGAGCCTGGTATGAAGGAACAGGTGATCATCGCCAATGGTGTATCCAAGGCATACGCCATGACAGGATGGAGAATCGGTTTCCTTGCAGGTCCTGAGTGGATCATCAAGGGATGCAACAAGTTGCAGGGTCAATATACCAGCGGTACCTGCTCAGTAAGCCAGAAGGCAGCTGAGGCAGCCTACACACTCGACCAGGATGCTGTAGAGGAAATGCGCGTAGCTTTCGAGCGCCGCCGCAACCTCATCGTGAAGCTCGCCAAGGAGGTTCCAGGTCTTGAGGTCAACATGCCACAGGGCGCCTTCTATCTCTTCCCTAAGTGCAACAGCTACTTCGGCAAGAGCAATGGTGAGAAGACCATCAGCAACTCAACAGATTTCGCAATGTACCTCCTGGAGGAGGCTCACGTAGCAACAGTGGGTGGAGATGCCTTCGGCGATCCAGACTGCTTCCGCATGAGCTATGCCACAAGCGACGAAAACATCGTAGAGGCAATCCGCCGTATCAAGGAAGCTTTGAGCAAATTGAAATAAAAATAGGGAAAAAGAGTCCTAAAAAGGTCAATTTTGTAAGAAAAAAGCGAGATATTGGTAAAAAATGAGCCAATATCTCGTTAAAACTTCTTAATTAGGGCGATAGTTTCTCAATATTTATTATCTTTGCCAAAGGAATTTGGATAACCTAGCGTGTTTATCAAAGACAACACAAACTAGGCATACAAAACAACTAATATAAAGCGGGAAATAAATAAGAAATATTAATAATTTATTAACTAATAATTTAAAAAAGTAAAAATTATGGCAACTACAAAACAAGCAGCCCCAGCTAAGAAGTCTGAGGGCTTTCAGGGAGTAAGAGGCGCATTCTGGATCATCGTGGTATGTGCTATCATCGCATTCACATTGTTCTTCACATGGTTCGGTAACGACATGCACTTCCAGGATCCAGGTATCCAGGATCACCCAGCAGACATTTGGGGTACAATTTACAAGGGTGGTGTAATCGTACCAGTTATCCACACATTGTTGCTCACAGTGTTGGCTATGACTATCGAGCGTTGGTTGGCTCTTAAGACCGCTACAGGTACAGGTGCTCTTCCTAAGTTCGTAGCAAACATCAAGTCTGCATTGAACGCTAACGATTTCGCTAAGGCTGAGCAGCTCTGCAACAAGCAGCGCGGTACAGTTGCTAACGTAGTATTGGCTTCTTTGAACGCTTACAAGTCTATGGAGTCTGGTGCTAACGCATCTTTGAAGAAGGCTCAGAAGGTAGCTAAGATCCAGCAGGCTCACGAGGAGGCAACTCAGTTGGAGATGCCAACTTTGACAATGAACTTGCCTATCATCGCTACAATCGTAACTCTCGGTACATTGACAGGTCTTCTCGGTACTGTAACCGGTATGATCAAGTCATTCCAGGCCATGGGTGAAGGTGGTGGCGCTGACTCAGCAGCACTTTCTGTAGGTATTTCTGAGGCGTTGATCAACACCGCATTCGGTATTTTGACATCTTGGTGTGCTGTAGTATCTTACAACACATTTACAAACAAGGTTGATAAGTTGACATACGCACTCGACGAGGTAGGTTACTCAATTGCTCAGACATACGAAGCTAACCACGCAGAAGAGGCTTAATTTTTGCTAACCCTTTAAAATTTTATCGCTATGGGTAAAGTAAAAATTAAGAAGAGTGACATCTGGATCGATATGACGCCTATGTCAGACGTTATGACCCTGCTGCTTACCTTCTTCATGCTCACCTCTACATTTGTAAAGAATGAGCCAGTGAAGGTAAATACACCAGGTTCTGTGTCTGAGATTAAGGTGCCTGAGAATGGTGTCTTGACCATCTTGGTAAGTCCTGAAAAGGATAAGGCCGGAAAACCAACCGGCGAGGGCCAAGTATTTATGAGTATTGATAATACCGATCAGTTGGGAGCAGCACTGAGCACAATGACAAGCAACTTCGGCGTGTCTTTGAGCCCTAAGCAGATTGAGACATTCAAGAGCGAGGGTACATTCGGTGTGTCTATGAGTGACATGAGCACTTATTTGTCTATGAACGCAGCAAAGCGTCCACAGTATCTCCAGACTAAGGGTATTCCTCTCGACAGTATCAAGGGTGGTATGAGCGAGTTCCAGCAGTGGGTTGACGCTGCTCGTAACGCTAACGAAGAAATCAAGATTGCCCTCAAGGCAGATGCTTCAACACCTTACAAGACAGTGAAGAGAGTGATGAACGAACTCCAGGACATGGATGAGAGTCATTACTATATGATTACACAGTTAAAACAACAGGGGGACGAATAAATGGCAAAGAAAGAAAGCAAACAAAAGAAAATGAATGTCCGCGTAGACTTTACGCCTATGGTGGATATGCTCATGCTTCTTATCACGTTCTTTATGCTGTGTACATCTTTGAGCAAACCTCAGACTATGGAGCTGACTATGCCAAGTAATGACGAGAATACTCAAGATGACCAGAAGAACGAGGCGAAAGCTTCTGAGACTGTTACCCTCTTCGTAACAGCTGATAACAAGATTTATTATGGTTCTGGTATCCCTAACTACAACGATCCTACATGGATCAAGGAGACAACATGGGGCAGCCAGGGTATCCGTAAGGTCTTGAGAGAGCACGCTACAGAGAATGGTACACGTCCTGTAGAGAGAATTTCGCTCGCTGTTAAGGAGTTGAACATGGATCGTCAGAAGAATCCTAAGCAATATCCTGATAGCATCTATCAGAAGAAGCTCAGCGATTTGAAGGCTGGTAACTTGAAGGATGGTAAGATTCCTACTCTGACTATCGTCATCAAACCAACCGACAACGCTTCTTACAAGAATATGGTTGACGCTCTCGACGAAATGCAGATTTCAAACATTGGTACTTACGTCATCGATAAGATTAACGCAGACGATGAGAAGCTTCTCGAGTCTAGACACGTTAAGATGTAAGATGAGTAACAAACAATTAAAAAAAAGAAAGAAATGGCAAAAATAGATCTTTACGATCCTAAATGGGTCGAAATGGTTTTCGCCGGAAAGAACAAGGAGTATGGTGCATACCAGCTCCGTAAGGGTACTTCCGGTCGAAACATCAAATCTCTTCTGATCTTGGTCATTGCTGCAGCTCTCGTGGGTGGATTCTTGGCTTGGAAAGTTATCGAACAAAAACAAGCTGAAGAACAGCAGGCATATATGGAAGCTATGGAGTTGGCTAAACTCCAGCAGCAGGCTAAGAAGGAAGAAAAGAAGAAGGAGCCAGTGAAGCCAAAGATTGAACCTAAGAAGGAGATACCTGTGGCTCGCGAAACTCAGAAGTTTACTGCACCTGTCATCAAGAAGGATGAACTCGTAAAAGAGGAAAACCAGGTTAAGCAGATGGATAAACTGGACGAAAAGGTTGCTGTCGGTACTGAAAACAAGGAAGGTGTGAAGGACCGTACAGTGGAGGCAGTGAGAAGTGAGATTGCAGTAGCAGCTCCACCACCACCACCAGCTCCAAAACCTGAGGTTGCAACTAAGGTCTTCGATGTTGTAGAGGAGATGCCTTCATTCCCTGGTGGTCAAGGCGCTTTGATGCAGTATCTGGCTAGCAACATCAAGTATCCTGTCGTAGCACAGGAGAACGGCGTACAGGGTCGTGTTATCGTTTCATTCGTGGTAGAACGTGATGGTTCTATCTCTGATGTGAAGGTAGCTCGTTCTGTGGACCCTTCACTTGATCGTGAGGCACAGCGTGTCGTTAAGAGCATGCCTAGATGGTCTCCTGGTAAGCAGAATGGTTCTACTGTACGTGTTAAGTATACTGTACCAGTTGTATTTAGATTGCAGTAATAGAATGAAAAGAATATCTTATATTTATATAGGATTAACAGTACTATCAATGGCTTTCTTCTCGTCTTGTGGCGAGAAGAAAGCCAAAGATGGTAGAACTGATACTCCTACTTCAGGCACAATTGAGTTTGTGGCTGATGAGAGTTTGAGTCCTATCATTGACGAAGAAAGAAGTCAGTTTGAGTTCGAGTACCCAAAGGCCAAGCTCAAACCAAAATACACAGATGAAGTCACAGGACTTCAGATGATCAAGGATTTCAAGACAGCGCTCCTCTTTACTACCCGTAATTTGAAGGATAGTGAGATTGCATACTTGAAGTCGAAGAGCAATGTGATTCCTTCCGTTTTCCCTATCGGATACGATGGTTTGGCATTCATTGTCAACAAGAACAATACTGATACTTGCATCACAGTGAATGACATCAAGCGTGTTCTTACCGGAAAGGCGACCAAATGGAATGATATTGTTCCTGGATCCAAGAGAGGTGATATCGAGGTCATCTTCGACAACACCCGCTCTGCAACCACCAACTTCGTGGTAGATTCCGTTCTCCACGGCGAAAAGATGGGTGCGAAGATCATGGCTGCCAAAACAAGCAAGCAGGTCATCGACTTTGTTGACCAGAATCCAGGTTCTATCGGTGTTATCGGATCAAATTGGTTGAACGACCGACGCGATTCCACCAACACTACCTTTAAGAAGAATATTCATGTAATGCAGGTATCCATCAAGGAGAAAGCTACTCCTATGAACAGCTGGAAACCTTACCAGGCATACCTATTGGATGGAAGATATCCATTCGTAAGAACTATATACGCTATCGTGGTTGACCCTCATAAGGCTTTGCCTTGGAGCTTTGCCAACTACATTTCCAATCCGAAAGGACAGCTTATCCTCTTCAAGACGGGCTTGCTTCCTTACAGAGGTGATATTACGATTAAGACAGTTAATGTTAAACGTTAAAAGTTTAGATAGAAAGTAGAATTATGAAAGCAGTTAAATATTTAGTAGCAGGTTTGCTCGTCATGGGTTTGGCAGCTCCTGCAATGGCTCAGGACGTTAACTACAAGGATGCTCTGAAGCCAATAGAAGCAACATTGAAGGCTGGTAACGTAGATGCCAAGGCTTTTGCCAAGGTTCTCAAGGAGTATCAGAAGGAGTACAAGAAGGATCCTAAGGCACTCGTTGCTTTGGGTAATGCTCTCGTCATCAACAAGGACTACACCAATGCCATGGCTGTAGCAGATGCTGTCATCGCTAAGTACAAGACTTGTGGTGATGCTTATATCCTCAAGGGCGATATCTACGCTATGCAGGACAATGGTGGTGAGGCTGCTTCTTGGTATAAGAATTGTATGACTATGGATCCTAAGAATCCTCAGGGTTACATCAGCTACGCTAACGTTTACCGCAAGATTGACCCACAGGCTTCTGCAGAGGCTTTGAACAAGTTGAGAACTGTAGATCCTAACTACCCTATCGAGGCAGAAACTGGTCACAACTACTACTCTATCGGTAGCTACGACAAGGCTTATGAGAACTTCTCTAAGGCTAACTTGAATACAATGGAAGAGTACATTTTCTACGAGTACTGCTTCACAACATACGTATTGAACAAGAAGGATGAAACTCTCAACCTTTGCAAGAAGGGTATGCAGAAGTATCCTAAGGATACTGCCTTCCTGATTTTGGCTATGCGTGCATCTGTTGATACTCAAAACTTTACTGAGGCTCTCCAGTATGCTAACAGCATCATGGCTAACAATGATATCAAGAAGAATTCTAGTATCTACTCTTACTATGGTTTGGCTCTGGCTGGCAACAAGCAGTTCGACCAGGCTCTGGAACAGTACAACAAGGCATTGGAGGTAAACAAGGAAGACTTCAAGCCATACCAGTACATCTCTGAGGCATACAAGGGTATGGGCAATGAGGACAAGGCTATCGAGTTCGCTCAGACATATATGGACAAGAACCCTAACGTGTCACCATCAGACTATGTAAAGATGGCTGAGATCTACAATGCAAAGGCTCAGAAAGGTGGCGATCAGAAGGAGGCTAACGTTGATAAGGCTATCAACGTATATAACAGCTTCGCTGAGAAGTACCCACAGCTGAAGGCTTACGCTCATCTCCAGGCTGCCAACATTGCATTCCAGAACGAGTTGGACGACAAGGCTCTTGCTAACTACGAATTGGTTATCGAGGAGCTTGAGAGCAAGCAGTATGATGAGGATGAGAAGGGCTACCTGATGCAGGCATACAAGAATGCCGGTTACATCTACTGGAGTTCTAAGAAGGACCTGACAACAGCTCAGCCATACTTCGAGAAGCTGATCAAGCTTGATCCAAACAACTCTCTCGCTAAGAAGGCTTTAGGTCTTGACGAGGAGCAGCAGGCACAGTAAAAACTACGATATAAATTTTTAGTTAAAGGGGTGATGGCCATGTGATATGGCTTTCACCCCCTTTATTTGTGAAAAAGCCTACCTTTTCACAAATAAACAAACCCACCATAACCTCATAAATCAGACCATAAACGAAAAGAGCGATTCCAAAGGAACCGCTCTCAATGTTTTATTGTAACTAAAAGTATCTTTCCATAATAAATTATGGAAGACTGATTGCCTCATTAGGACAAACATCAGCACAAGTACCGCACTCTGTGCAGAGATCTGGGTTAATTGAATACTTCTCGCCCTCAGAGATTGCCCCTGATGGACACTCATCAATACATGTACCGCAAGCGATACAATCGTCACCAATTACGTATGCCATAATTATAAATATTTAAAATGTTAATAATGTTTCTGTATCTATGCTAATCTAGAGATAGGTTATTACCTACTTTTGATGGTGCAAAGATAACAATTATTTTCGATATACCTACAAATAGGTATGACTTTTTTCTTGATTTTACTCAATTTATACTTTATCGAAATAAATTAGAACAATAAGAAGCCAAGCTTGCCGTTTATTAATAACAACGAAGAACAAATAGCAAATATGAAGAGAATCATACTGATGGCTCTAATAGCCTTCTATATTGGTATCAACTGTATGGCACAGCTTAGGACGGTAGAAAATCGCCCTTATACCGACCTGCGCCCTTTCCATTTTGGCGTACTGATCGGAACTCATGCACAGGATATCGAGTTTCAGAATACCGGAATCACCCAATATATCGATGCCGACGGTATCGAGCAACCTTCTCATGTCATGGTAGATCAGGACCGTTGGGATATGGGGCTCACCGTAGGCGTACTGGGTGAATTCCGACTTAACAGAAGCTTTCAGTTCCGCATCGCCCCTGCCATGTACTTCGGAACCCGCCACCTCACCTTTCATAACCTTCTGGAGAAAGATGGTGCCGGAAACAATATCATTCAACATCAGGAAATGAAGACAGCCTATATCTCCTCGGCTATTGACCTGATTTTTGCAGCCGAACGCTTCAACAACCACCGTCCTTACGTGATGGCGGGCATCAATCCGATGATGAACCTCAATAGCAGCAAGTCAGACTACATCAAGCTCAAGAAATCAGAAGTATTCCTCGAACTGGGCGTAGGCTGCGATTTCTACATGCCATTCTTCAAGCTTCGTCCAGAACTCAAGTTTATGTATGGATTGACAGATTCCTTCGACAAGAAACATCCCGAGCACATCAAAAACAAGAATGAGCTCCCTTATGCCTTGGCAGCTAAAGGAGCTCACAGTAAGATGATTGCATTGACTTTCTATTTCGAATAGCCTACTCTACCACTTCCCAGGAGAAGACACAGCCATTCTTCATACCGGCATCTGCGCCCTGGAAATCAGCAGAATAAGGACTTCCGTCGGCAGGATGCTTGCCCACATACCGCTGAGTCTTCAGCGATAGAAGCATACAGCGGTTGTAAAGCATATCCTGCCACACAAACTCCTCTGCACAGGAGGCATCAGAGGTAAGACGCACATCGCCCGACAAGCCTGCACCTGCGATATAGACATATCGTCCATCTACGGTTTTCAGCGCAACCTTGCCCTGTCCGCGATCCTCGATGATGAATTTCACTCCATTGCTCATCTCCTTTTTGTTCCAGGAGCTGTGCATGAGTCCGTGACCGGTGGCATTCATCAGGTTGCCATCAGCAAGATTAAAGAGTCGGATGGTCTTTCCGATAGGCAGATTGGCTGTTCTGTCAGCCATCGGTTCCTCTACCTTGAAGTCATCGAAATCAGCCACGCCACCGTTCACTCCCGTTTTGTTAAAGGCATACAGCGCTACACGCACACCCTGGAAAGTCTTCAACTGATAAGGAGAAAGCATCTGCTCTCCAATATTCTCCCAATTCTTTCCATCCAGAGAGTAGGAATATTGCAGCAGACTCTTGTCGTAATCACCCCAAAGGCGCAACCATACCACCTTGTTCTTAGCAATCGGCTTCAGCACCTGCTTGTTGGTGTTCTGGTCGTAGCATCTCAGGCTCAATCCCTTTTCCGTCTTCACCACGCCCAATGAAGCGTATGGCGTATTCATGGCACCGAGTCCTGCCTCATCCCCAACCTTCAATCGGGATGCATCCAGCTTGACAGATGTATAAGATACAGGACCGATGGCACGCTGCGTCAACGAATTCTTTGCCCAGAGCAACTGCTTGGCAGGCATGGAATGTAATCTGAGCCATCCCTTGCGCTCCTTGTTCAGCGACCACATCTTATCGTTCGGATTATGATTCCACTGCCAAACCGGCTTGAAGGCCTTTCCCGAGAAATCATCACATCTCTCGTAGGGAGCCTGAGGAGTCTTCACCATATCATTCGGCTTGAACCAGGTACGAGGCGAGCGACCGAGATTCTTCTCCAGTCCGAAGTAAGGCCAGCCATCCACCCAGGTGATAGGCGAAAGGCATACGGTTCTACCCACGGCATTGAAATCCTGCATCGATACACCCCACCATTTGCCGTCAGGAGCCTGCACGATTCCGCCCTGATGAATGGTAGCACATCCCAGGGTAACTCCATTCGGTTGGTTGTTCTGGAACTTGAAGCCATCTTCCGGCAAAGGACGACCGATGCCTATATTCCCCACGCTCCATCCAGCGGCGTATCCGAAAGATTCTCTTTCGCTGATCACGCAGGTTTCGTAAGGTCCCCAGATACTCTTGCTTCGGGCACACTGCATACGTCCCATCGGCGAATAATCGGCAGAGAGGATGTAGTACATACCATTGATTTTATATACATGATGTCCCTCTCCCATTGCGTTACCTTCAGGAATCACCACCTTGCTGCTTCCCTCTACAGGACCACTGAGGTCAGGTTTCAGCTCCGTCACGGTCACATTGCCGTATTTATGCACGGCATACACCTTTCCGTCATCATCGAAGAGCACGGAGAGGTCGTAGATATCGCCATTGATCTTATGATGCGTCCAAGGTCCCTTGGCACTGTCCGAGATATAAACCTGCAAACCATGTCCGTTGATATTCGAGAAGATATAGAACTTGCCGTTGTGATAGCGGATGGCAGGTGCCCAGATACCCTGTCCATACGCTTCCTTCCCGTTTCTGAGATTGAAGTCATCAGAATCATCGAATCGGTCGAAGCAGTAGGAAGAGAATTCCCAGTTCACGAGATCTTTGGAATGGAGCACCACCAGTCCCGGCACGCTATGCATCGTGGTACCCGCCAGATAATAATCCTCCCCCACTCTGATGATATCAGGATCAGAGAACTCATCATAAAACAAAGGGTTGGTAAAGGTACCATTCCCGTTATCAGCCGACCATGACTTTCCTGACAAGGACGATGCAGAGGAACTTTTCGCTGCAGATCGCTTCTGTGCAGAAGCGCCAAGAGAACCGCTCAGGAGAGCGATGCAGCAAGTTGCAAATAATACTTTCTTCATTCTTATTCTTAGGTCTAAAATTATATTGTTAATAATATAGCCGCAAAAGTACCACTTTTTATCCACCTGGAGGTGGACAAAACGGTACTTTTACGGCTACTTTTGAGATTTATTTAAAGAAATAAGTCTTTCCAGGCTCTGTTTCCAAGTCATATTCATACACCGTCGGGATATTCGCCATGACGCCTTCTTCCACTCTCTGCTGCTCCATCGCTGGTTTTACTACGGCAGGCGCCAGCAAAGCATTCGGGCAATCACCTTCTGCCTTCTTCAGATTCTTCACCTTCAGATTCTTCGCCTTCAGCGGAACGTATGAGCGGAGACGCAGGATGCCTCCAATAGTTGAGCGAATCTTCGCCAGCATCAGCTTTCCATTCTTCCAGTCTATATCCACCACAAAACCACCCCGAGCACGCAATCCTTTCACGCTTCCATCTTTCCAGGCATCAGGCACTGCAGGCAACAGATGCACGGCTCCATCATGACTCTGCAGGAGCATTTCGGCAATGCCGGCTGTTACTCCGAAATTGCCGTCAATCTGGAATGGCGGATGAGCATCGAAGAGATTCGGATAGGTTCTGCCATCAGGATATTCCTTTGCCTGCGCATCAGATGGCAACAGTCGAAGCATATTGCTGATGATTCTGAATGCATGATTGCCATCGAGCATGCGTGCCCAGAAGTTCGTTTTCCAACCCAGACTCCAACCCGTAGCCTGGTCACCACGATGCTTCAGGGTGGTGGCTGCGGCACGGAAAAGTTCCGGATGAGAGAAAGGAGAAATCTGGTTGGATGGATACAATCCATAGAGATGCGAGATATGGCGATGTTCATTCTTCGGATCATCCGCATCTACAAGCCACTCCTGCAACTGTCCGTACTTTCCTATCTGCATTGGCGGAATCTGAGAAATCAACAGCTGCATCTCCTTGCGCTCAGCCTCATCAACACCCAATATTTCTGAAACCTTCACTGCATTGGTCAGGGCATCGAAGGCTATCTGGTTATCCATCGTGCAACCAGCCGTTACGGCAGTTCTCTTACCCTTAGGTCCCTGTTCCGGACTCACCGACGGTACGGTTACCTTCCATTCGGTGCCCGGCAATTTCTGCATATAGTCGAGATAGAACTCAGCAGCACCCTTGATTACCGGATACCACTGCTTGAGGAAAGCCTTGTCGCCCGTATAGAGATAATGCTGCCAGAGATGGGTGGTGAGCCAGGCTCCACCATTCGGGAACATGCCCCACTGCGCACCGTCCACCGGACCTGCAATGCGCCAGATATCCGTATTATGATGAGCCATCCAGCCACGGCAGCCATACATTTCCCTAGCCGTCTGAGCTCCCGTTACGCTCAAATCCTTAATCAGCGAATACAGAGGCTCCGTGGTGTTGGCGAGATTCGTTACCTCGGCAGGCCAGTAATTCATCTCCGTATTGATGTTGATGGTATATTTGCTATCCCAAGGCGCATTTTTGTTATCATTCCAAACGCCCTGCAGGTTTGCCGCCTGTCCACCAGGCTGGGAAGAGGAAATGAGCAGATAGCGGCCATAGTTATACATGAGTGCCACCATCGCCATATCCTTGCTGCCCGCAAATTTCTCCAGGCGCTGGTTGGTAGGCAACGAAGCATTGGCATCAGTTGGCAGAACCAGGGAAGAAGTAGCAAACTGCTTCTGGTAAGCCTCCACATGGCGTCTCTCCAACTGTGCATAGCTCATCAGTTTCACCTTATTGATATAGTCGGCATTGCGCTGGGCAGCATTGCCCGACACATCGTGATAGTTCACAAAATTGGTGGCAGCGCTCACGAGGATGGTTGCCTCGGTGCCATCCGTCTTTACATCCGCCACACATTCGGCAGCAAGAGCCGCCTTGATGCCTTCCTGGTCTTGTCCCTTCACCTTCAGCACTACACCATTCGCTGTCTTCTGAGTCTGATGTTCAAAAGGAGAATCCAGGGTAACATCGATATTCAGGGCGCCCTTTCTACTCGCCTTGATGTGGCAAACGATGACGCCATCAGCCAGCGAAGCAAAGATGGTACGGGTATATCTTACGCCATCCATCACAAAAGAAGTCGTAGCAATCGCCCTCTTCAAATCCAGATTACGCACAAACTGATCAGCCTTTCCCTGGTTCTTCATTCTGATATGCAAATTTGCCATTGGCTGGAAGCGCATGCCATGAGGACCAGGGATGAAGGTCTGGTTAATGAGAGCCGCAGCCTCCTCTTCCCTACCATTGAAGATGAGTTCCCTCACCTTTGGCAGATTCTCCAGGGATTTCTTGCTGTTGTTGTTATGGGGACCACCACTCCAGAAAGTCTCCTCATTCAACTGGATATTCTCGTCGGTGGTTCCGCCATACACCATACCTCCCAGATGAGAGTTTCCTATAGGCAGAGCCTCCAGCCACTGCTGGGCTGGGGCGTTATACCAAAGTCGGGTACTGTTATCAGAGCAGCTAGCTTTAGCCATCATCTGCACCGGAAGAAGGAACGCCAAAGCCATAGTTCCCACTATCATTCTATTTCTCATTACTATTCAGTTTTATGATAGTCAAAAGAATCAACATCCACATATCCGCCAGCAGCCTTTGTGGCATAGTTGTAGATAGCGATACGAGTACCCATGAAGAGGCGGCGATAATCATACTGCATCTTGAAATCCTTGATGGCAGGAATCCAGTTCTTTCCATCTATACTATATAATAAGGTGGCGAGATCCTGATGAAGACGGAAATCGCAGCTCATCTTCAGATAAATGATGCTTGATTTCGTTGCCTTATCCTGTTTCAGATTCAATGGCTCGCAATACACCTCCTCACGTTTCACATCGGTCACCGCTTTTTCCTTATCCGTCAGGGCAACACTCTCCTTGGTTCCTACCACAAAGAGCTTCTTGCCTTCCTTAACTACAGAAAGCAAAGCTGCATCACCCTGGAAGGCTGACAGACCAGCCACATCGCCATCTTTCATCTTGCTCACATCCATCTTGATGATTCCCGCGCAGGTTGGTCCCTCAGTGCGGGTACTGATGGTATTGGGAGCCAGGAAGATATTAGGAACGATACGGGATGTCTTTAGGCGGAGCCAGCCCTTGCGCTCTGTGAGCGACCAGGCATTATCCACAGGATTGTGATTCCACTGCCACTGCAATTCCAGTTTATCTTTAGAGAAGTCGTCGCTATACACGAGTCCCTTGCCGTCATAACCCAGCACTGGCTTCTGCATCTTGGCAGGAATATTGCCCTTTTCATCAACCAGTATAGGCCATCCATCCTTCCAGGTACATGGCTCCAGTGTGAGCACTCTGCCCACTCCACCACGGTCTTGGAATACGATGCCATACCAGTTGCCATCCTTATCATCTACAATCGTACCTTGTCCCACACCGTTGAATCCGGCAAACTCTGTCTCCAGAATCACCTTCTTTTCGTAAGGACCCGTTATCTTATCGGCACGATAGCACACTTCACGGCGCGGATGTCCCTTGGTCCATGAAATCATCAGGAGATAATACTTGCCATTATGCTTAATCATACGGGAACCTTCGAGCAAGCCTGTTTCATCTGCATCACGTTCAAAGAGTTTGCAGTGGCTGCCCGGCACTACATCGGTTAAGTCTGCATTCAGCTGCACCATCTCGCCCGTGCCATAAACTACGTATGCTTTGTCGTCGTCATCGAAAAAGAGAGCGGCATCATGGAAATGCTGCAAACGGCTGTGGATGGTCCATTTACCCTCGATATCATCAGCTGTGCAGATATAAGTCTCGCCACCAGGATTATCGTTCGGAGCAAAGAGCGCATAGAACTTGCCACGATGATGCTGAAGCGAAGTAGCCCACTGACCACGACCATACACCGTACCCTCCTTCATGTCATACTTAGGCGAATCGGTAAGTTTAGGGAAGATATAGTTCACGGTTTCCCAGTTTACCAGATCCTTCGATTTCATGATAGGCGCACCCGGCATCAGATGCATGGTGGTGCTCACCATATAGAATGCATCTCCTACACGGATTACATCCACATCAGGCACATCAGCCCAAACCACAGGATTGGCGAAATTCTTCTCAAACTTCCACCAGTTGAAATTGAAGAGCTTGCTTCCCTTCAATCCCTTGAACACGAAGTATATATCATGCTTTCCGGTAACTTTCTTCAGCGTTTGCGCCGAGAAAGTCTTCCACTTTTCCCAGCCACCAGTCTTGCTGACATCTATCTTTGCCACCAGTTCACCATCCTTTTTATCGAGATGAACCTCCAAAGAACCGCCGAGCGATGAGCACGCAGCAGAGATGGCAAATGCATCTGGACTCGCATTTCCGAAATCCACCTCACGTACCTTAATATAATCATCATTGTGTATTTCCGAGATATAAACACCCGTATCATCTGTCTGCTCCGACTTCACTCCCTTAGAGAAAGCGATGGTCTCCGCCTCCTGACGCTTGTAAGGATTGAGGGTTGCGATAGGAGTCACTCCTTCCTCAGTATGATGGATGATAGGGAAGGTGCCGTCGGCATTATATTTGAACTCCTCCACAGCCACGCTGCGTCCGAATCCACCACCCAGTTTACCCGTATGATAGAAGAAATAAGACTTGCCCTTGAAGTCGGTAACACCGCAATGATTAGTAAAGGAACCCGTATTCTCCTGTGGCATGATTTCGCCCATATACTTCCATGGTCCAAAAGGCTTCTTGCTCATGGAATAAGCAATGTGCTCAGGCACTCCACCTGCTGCATAGATCATATAATAGTTCTTGCCACGCTTCATGAACCAAGGTCCCTCAGTGTAGCAATCTTTATATTTTCGGGTAGAATCACGCTTCTCCACATCAGGCGAACCGAATCCCTCCTCAGTCATCACGATTCTTCCCACTTCTCTCTTTTCATCAACAGCAGCCTTGGCATCTATACCCCCCTTGAAGCTGATCATATCTTCATTCAGTTTGGCATAGTAGAGATGTGGATTACCCCAATAGAGATAAGCCTGACCATCCTCATCCATCCAAACGGTAGGGTCGATATTGTCCCAACTTCCATTATCGAAAAGCGGTTTTCCCAGCGCATCCTTGAAAGGACCGGTAGGAGAATCTGCCACAGCTACACCAATAGCCATTCCGCCCGTCAGTTTAGAGTGCGCACAGATATACCAGTAATACTTACCGTTACGTTCGATGGTCTGTGCAGCCCAGGCACGGTCATCCGCCCAGGAAAAAGAACTGAGGTCGAGCGGAGAACCATGGTCAGTCCAGTTCACCATATCCTTGGTAGAATAAACACGCCATTCGTTCATCCAGAAGAAGTCAGCCTTATCTTCATCATGACCGGTATATACATAGAGACGGTCTCCGACAACCAGAGGTGCCGGGTCGGTAGTTAACTGTGTTTGTACGATTGGGTTCTGTGCATAGGCAGCACCCTGCATGGCAAGCAGGCATGCGCTTATCAGTAACGGCTTTCTGAGAGCCAAGATTTTCGTTGTATTCATCATTATGATTGTTTTTTCGTTTAATGCTGCAAAATTACGAAAAAACAATCATAATGACTTTATAGAATGTTTCAAAAACTTTATTAAGTTTATCTTACTCCCCAAACTTCCACCAATCCAGGAAGAAGAGGTTCTGCTTCTGGATGTCGCCTCCCTTGAAAACGAAGTAGAGATCATGAACACCCTTTACCTTCTTCACCTGAGTAGAGAAGGTATTGTATTCGTCCTTGGTGTTCTTGATATCCACCTTGCCAATGCACTGGCCGTTTACCCCATCAAGACGGATTTCGATGCTGCCGCCAAACATGTGGCAAGAGGCAGAAACCTCAAACTTACCTGCACCCTTCTTGAAGTCAACACCCTTCAGGAGGATATACTTTCCCTCATCAACATTCGTAACCACCTGGTTCCATCTGTCCTTCTGCGCCCATTCGTTCTTAGGCGCGTCTTCAATCCATAGCCCCAAGCCATCGTCTCAGCCTCAACCTGGCGATAAGGGTTGAACCATTCTATCTGCTCCAACTTGCAATCCTGGAAGTATGGCAACTCCTGGATGGTTCCGTCAGGATTGTAAGTCATTTCGGCCGCAGAAACAGAACGCTGCTCGGCATGACGCCCCGTCTTCAAACGGAAGATGTCATAATTCAAGCCGAAGCAATAGCTCTTGCCCTTATAGTCGATGATGCCCGGATGATTGCCACGAGTACGAGGCGTATGGTTCATGATATGTCCCTTATATTCCCACGGTCCGAGCGGATTCTTGCTCATCGCATAACCGATGCCCTCAGGACAGCAGGTTGAAGCATAAGCCAGATAATAATTGCCATTGCGCTTCCAGAACCAAGGACCTTCCTGATAATCCTGAATTTTCGGAAAGTGCATGATGGAATCAGAATAAGAAATCATGTCCTCGTTCAGTTTCACTGCCTTCAACTCCGGGTTGCCCCAATACATGTAAGCCTGATTATCATCATCTATCCATACGGTAGGGTCGATGTCGAACCAGTCGCCCTCCCATGCCAGAGGCTTTCCGATAGGATCCTTAAACGGTCCGTATGGATTATCAGCTACCAGCACTCCGATGCCATGACCATGGATAGGACAATACATATACCATTTGCCATTGCGCTCGATGACCTGCTCTGCCCAGGCACCATTCTCACCCTTGAACCACTTGAAGTCTTTCAATGAAGCCACGGCACCGCGGTCTTGCCAGTTTACCATATCCGTTGAGGTATAGAGCAGCCAGTCTTTCATCAGGAACCCCTCAGCCCCATCCTCATCGTGGGTGGTATAGAGATAAACCGTATCGTTGTGCACATAAGGTGCAGGATCGGCTGTGTACTTGGTCTGGATGATTGGCAAGTTGATGTTCTGTGCTGTTGCAGCAGTTCCCATGCTAGCCAAAAGCAGGGATAAAATCATTCTGTATCTGGTCATTTTATGATTTAAATTAATTATAGTATATTAAATTGTTATTTGTTGCTGCAAAGGTAATCAAAAAAGTAGAATTCTACTTTTTCACATGTTTCAAATTCTTAATATGATGTAACGCATAAGAAAAAGGTGCGTCATAAAATGATGCCACACCCTCTTTTATTTTTTTACCTATCTATCAGATACTCATGCCTCTATCACCCAATCCTCAATAGTACCTTGGGTAGAATCGAAATTGATGCCAACCTTGGTAATTGGCAAGCCACAAAGAGCGAATCGCTGGCGATAGTTCTTCAGATTGATTTGCTGCATTGCCGCCTGAGCACTCTTATTCAGCTTCAATTCAACCACATAGAGGTCGGTCTTGGTAAGGAGCACAATATCTACCCTGCCACGTGGCGTATGCACCTCCACATCCACCAGGTAATTGGTTAAGAGAGTAAAGATGATGAAGAGCATCTGCTGATAATGCCCCTCATAATTGGTCACGTTGCAGTATGGCACCGTTCCCAGGAAGTCTTGCAACAGATGCAAGGCACCATCCATGTTGCGCTTGCCAATAAGCAATGCCATTTTGGCTATTGCCACATTGCCCCGTTCGGCAGAGACACCATCCACGTAGTTTGGCAGAAGATTATCAAACAATCCTACCTTGATTTCCTTGTTTGGAATATCTAGGGTATAAATCCTCGTTTCCGGATCGTACTCCTTGATGGTAACATATCCGCTCTGGTAGAGCAACGGCGTGATGGTCTTCATATTCTCCGTTGGTGCATTAAAGGAAGAACTGACTGCTTCTGTCGGAGCTATCTCCGTTGGCAACACACCAAACTGCCTCAACATATTGATAAGATAAGTTGGCGTACCAGAACTGAACCAGAATGCCCCCAATTCCTTTTTCGAGAAACAGTTGAGCAGACTGTATGGATTGAAAACGTCTGGCGATTTCTTCGAGAAATGATAGCCATCATAATTCTCCTTGAGCTTTGCAATCATCATTTCTCTAGAATATCCAAGTGCATCAGCAAGCATATCGATGTCATCCGACATATTTTCCAGAAGTTCTTCTTTGGTGATGCCGCAGATTCCAGCATATTCATCGTCCATCGACACGTTTGTGATATTGTTCAGTTCACTGAAGATGCTAACTTGCGAGAACTTGGTGATACCTGTAAGGAAAACAAAACGCAGTTTGGCCTCACTATATTTCAGGGGACTAAAGAAGTTGCGCATGATATTGCGCAACACATCCAGTTGCTCTTTCTCGTGAGCCACATCCAGCATAGGCGCATCATATTCATCGATGAGCACCACCACTTGTTTTCCACTCTTCTCATAAGCAGCATTGATGAGGTCGATGAGTCGGTTATTTGCCCCGATACGTGGTTCATTTATACCCCATTTCTTCTCTTGATCTTTCAGGATATAGCCCAAATACAATTCCAGCTGCTCTGGTTCCATATGCTTGCCACCGCTCATGTCAAAATGGAGCACAGGATATTCCGTCCAATCTTTTTCTAGCTTTTCGATGGCAAGCCCCTTAAAGAGTTCCCTCTTCCCCTCGAAATAGCTCTGCATAGTAGAGACGAGGAGTGACTTTCCGAAACGACGTGGTCGCGCCAGAAAAAAATACTTTCCACTCGTATGAGTCATACGATAGATGTACTCCGTCTTATCTACATAGAGAAAGTCCTCCTCTCGAATCTCAGAGAAGGTCTGCATGCCTATTGGATATAACTTCGTTGCCATATTATCAACTATTTACTATTTACGTTGGCAAAGATAAGCAAAAATCCCGAAACCACCAAGCGATTTCGGGATTTATTATGTATTCAACTGTGTACCCAATACCTTGATGGGAGTTTTATCACTCTATCTTCTTGTTACTATTTATCATTCAAGAAATAAATCGGTGAACGGGGAGTTCCATCCTTTATCAACAAACCTTTGGCAATGAAGTGGTCTATCCACTTTTGTGCCATATGGCGAGTCAGTCCAAACTCCATTCGCATAAGTTTGATGGTGAGGTAACGGTTTTCCTGGAAATATTCCTGTAATCTAGCCCAAAGCTTCTCTTCAGTAAAGATAGTAGATTGGCTGGAATACTCGGAACGTACGAAATGAATATTTCTATCTATCTCCTGCAACAAACTAGCCTCCGGGCGGAAATTGATACCACGCAAACGAACTTCCTTTCCCGTAATCTTCTTGTCAGGATTGGCTTCCGGCATTTCCAGATTTACGGCAAGCGAGAAATACCCCAGTTGAGGAACATACACCCTGCGCCCCATTGAGAACTCACTGACCACAATGTCATGAAGTTCAGAGAACACTGCTGCCACATCACCCTTGGTGAGTGTACATCTTTGCTGGATGGTGGCTTCCAGTTCGTGAGCCGTCATCGCCTCATGCTGTTTCAATCGAACGTATTTACGTTCTTCACCACTACCCTCAGCATTGGTAATGGTATAAACATCATACTTTAAGTCCATAGTTGTACTGCGTTATAAGTTATTGCAAATATACGAAATAATCAGAGAAGCTGTATCTATCGACCTAAAGAATTAGATTTATTTAATTGTTGGCGGTTGCCAGCAAGGTTGCTGCCAAATGTCAGCAACCTTATCGGCAAATGGCAACAAGGTTGCCGGCAGCTGCCGGCAACCTTGCAAAACAGTATTTAAGAGGTAAATAATATAGGTTTCTAAGACCATTTAAATAACTGATCAAAAGCTACATTCAACGCTTTTCATGATATACAAACGTCTTCTTGTTTCCACCCAAGCGAAAGTTGAATCAGTTATTTATTATTGTTGTCTGAAATTCCATTTAGAATTGTCGCTGTTGAAATCGAAGGGAGCCAGACCTGGGGTACAGTCGCCGAGTGAAACCAAAGCCAGCTTCTCTTCAGTACCAGGCACTGCCTTCGGCATAATGCGATAGGTACCATCGGTAAGCTGTTCGATGCGCCAAAGCTGGGCATCTTCACCAGTAAACTCAGGTTTGGCGATGACATCATGCTGAGCGGTTGCGGTAAGATAACGGGTGGTGCCCTCTATGCAAATCTTATAATAAGGACCACCCAGATAACCACCCTTTCCGGCAGGCATGATGCTCCACTTCTGATGAGGACGGAACATGTAATCGTTCATTCTTACCTTCACTTCTCCCTTAGGCCATTCTGCCTCCACCTCCTTCAAGGTCTGTGGCTCGATGTCCTTCAGGGGCTTGGTTGGCTTTATCCAGAATGGTTCGATATCCCGCTGCATTCTCACGAAATCAACGGCAATCTCCAAGGCATAGCCTCTTCGTTCCGATTCTATCTCGTAGGTTCCGGCATGGAATTCATCGCCAGCCACTGGCCAGTCGTTCTTCCACAACAAAGGACGGATAGCCAACACGCTTCGTCCTCCCTGTCTGAAATCAGACTCATAGTGGAACGACATCTTTTCTACACCATCTTCCTCGATATAGCGTCCGAAGTGTCCGGGGCCCGTCTTCAGATTGTTGGCTGCAAACACCATCTTTCCACCGCCCTGCAACATCTCTCTGCCCACATTATCCACGTATGGACCGGTTATCTTTCGCGAACGTCCCACCACAATATTATAGGTAGAATTAGGACCATCGCAACAGGTTCCGTGAGTACCCAGGAGATAATACCAGCCATTGCGATAAATCAAATCAGTAGCTTCACAGTCGATAGCGATATTGACGGGTTCGTTGCCTTCCATCCGCTTACCCGTCTTCGGGTCGAGTTCTACCAGACGGATAAATCCGAAATAGGTTCCGTAACTGAGCCAGAGTCTGCCGGTAGTAGGGTCGAGCAACAAGCCCGCATCAATGGCATCACAGTCTTCATCATCCAGGGATGAGGCAACAACTATCGGTTCGGTATATTTGAAATCAGGCGATTTCGGATCGAGACTTTTGTTCCACATCGTCAGGACATCACCACGATGACTGCCGCCCAATCCACCACCCGTAGCGCTGTAGGCTATGAGATAACGGTCGCCTATCTTCAATACATCTGGAGCAGCTCCTCTGCCGGGACGGACAGCACCACCCTGCCAGGTCCAGCCATCCTCCGACCAGAGCCCGCCTTCACCCGTTCCAAAGGTATAATACTTTCCATCACACAGGGCAATGGTAGAAGGATCATGAATGAAAGGTTCGCCAATCTGGGCTTCTGCTTCGTAAGCAGAAGAAGACAACAAGGCAACCAAAGCAGCGACATAAAGTTTCTGCTGAGCAGCAACCTGGCTAAAATATCTGAAAAATATATTGTTCTGTTTCATAACTTTCTATATTGATTGCACTACTTCACATGAATGGACAGGTTTCTGACTGGCTTGCCCTGTACGTCGATGAATCGGACACAGAAGTCACTCATGCCAGGTCCATTGATGACTGCACCCCGAAGGATATTCTTACCCTTCTTCAAGGTAAGCTTCTTAGAAACCACATCATTGCGAACCATCCTCCGGTCGCCTTCGAGCATCACCGCCTCCTCGCCATTGAGCCACCACATGGAGGCACCATTCGAACCGACAGCCAATCGGACGTTTTTCATTTCCTCAGGGCAATCGATAACGGTAACCGCCCAGAACAAGACACCATACTTGGGTTTCCCGAACGAAGTTGCGAAACGGAAGAGCTTCACGTTATAGAGCTTGCTGTCCAGCGCATGCCATTTCAGCTTTTCCTTCCTCACCTTCACGATGGCTCCATCCTTAGGTACGATTTCCATCTGTTTAGGGAAATACTGCGTATAGAACTTCTCCTTCAGATAAGAATCTGTGAAAACGACATTACTCTTAACAGACACAGAGATTGGCTCCAGGAGCAACCATCTCTGAATAAAGCCAGCCGCATTAGGCATAACAGGTTGCTTGCCTACAGGTCCGAAATAAGGATTGATGTCTGCTGGTAATTCCTTATTTTGGGCATCCGCAGAGGAATGCCCAAAAAGGAATACAAATAAACAAAACAATCTAACTATTTTATCGAAAAAGTAATTCATAGACAATTCATTTTATTGAGGTTCGATAATCTGATAACGGTGTCATCAACATTGCACACATCCATGTTTTCATACACAAATTTCTTTAAAGAAGAAAAAGGGAGTGCTTCTTTTCGAAACACCCCCTTTGATAAACAAACTACTGATTTTAACCTAAAACCATTATCATAATAAACCTACATTCTGATTACCAGCCAGGGTTCTGAACCAAGTTAGGGTTCATGTTCTTCACTGTTTGTGGATAAGGGAAGTAATCATGTTTTCCCTCTTGGTAACCAACTGTGAAACCAGCATCCTTTGCTGCATGAGAAGAAACTGTATAGAAGCGGCTATTTGCCTCTGTACCATGCTCCCAGTACAACTTCTCGTCAGAAGCCTGAGGTGCGCGGAACAACTTGTCAAAGAGGTGAGGTACATCGGTACCCGCATTCTTGATGCGATTGATGGCAGTGGCATCCTTCCATCTCTTGATGTCGAACCAACGACAACCTTCCATCCACAACTCGTATGATTTCTCCTTCTTGAGAACATCCATATCTACTGAGCTACTAATGGTCTTGGATCCTGCACGCTCCTGAATGGCATTAATATACTTCTTGGCCTCAGCCTGATCGCCAGTCTGGAGACAAGCCTCAGCATAGTTCAAAAGAACCTCGGCATAACGCATCACGAGATAGTTGTTCAAACGGATGTTGTCACCATATTTCTTACCATCAGAGTCAGCTGCACGCATTACTGTCTTGAATGCCAACCAAGTAGAGTTACCATAAAGTCCCTGAACCTGATCCTTAATACCAACATCCTTGCTTACCTTCTTCTGCTCAACCGTCAAATTGTTTAGCGAATCTTTAGCATACTTCATTTTATAAACAGCATCATCAATGTGCTTCAAGGTTGCCTTGAAACGGTAAGAGTCGCCATCGTTCTCATGGAACTCATCACCAAACCACTGAGGTACACCTAAGCCACCCCAACCATCGATGCCACTATATACAGACTGAGGAGAAACTACGAAGCTACCAGCACGCCAGTTCATTGCATTAGACTCCATCCAGCTAGAACGCTGAATCATACCGCCCCATGCACCCTTACCTGCATTGTACTCGAAGTTGATTTCGAAGACCTTTTCCTCGTCGCCATCACCCTCAATATGGAAGTTGTCCAGGTACTTGTCGCCTGGAACAAGGGCATACTTGCCTGAGTCGATAACCTTCTTGAGGGCTGTCTTAGCCTGTTCATACTTGCCAGCGAAGAGGTAAGCCTTACCAGCCAATGCATTAGCAAAGCCCTTGGTTACCTTTACAGCTCCATCCTTGTCATCCTTGCTCTTGCGCTCATCAAGATCGGCCGCAGCTGCCTCACATTCAGAAGCAACCCACTCTATCAACTGTTCGTGGGTCATAGGATGCTCAGGATCCTTATCGCAGTTGTATGGAAGCGCATCAGCTGTCAACTGGTTTAAAACGAATGGAGGAGTGCCCCAGAAGTTTGCCAACAAGAAGTAGTCGTAAGCACGAAGCACACGAGCCTCAGCCACACAACGCTTCTTGACTGGTGTATCTGGATTAGCAAACTTGTTAATGACCAAGTTGCAAGTATATACTGAAGAATAGAGGCCAGAGTACATCAACTTTGGAACCAAGGCATCAGTATCATAGCGGAACTCATTGAGGCAACCTGCGTCCTCATGGTCTCCATAGTTACCACTGGCATAGTAAACATCATCACCACACATGTTCAAAATCAACTTGTGAGGAGTATAGATACCCAAACTTCCCTGGATGTCTGGCTGACGTCCTACTACATTACACATAAAGCCTTCGTATGCTGCCACCAAAGCAGCCTCTGCATCGGCATCAGTCTTATAGAACTGTTCCTCATAAGTAGTACCCTTCTGCTCAATATCGAGCTGACTCTCACAGGAAGTAAAGGATACTGTTCCTGTCAACGCAAGGGCTAATATACTAGAATATAATAAATACTTTTTCATTGCTGTATCATTTAATAATTAGAATGTTACATTGATACCAAATACCATCTTCTTAGAAGTAGGATAAGTACCATTATCAAAACCACGCGACTGAGCGCTGTTCATAGAAGCTGTCTCAGGATCGGCTCCAGGATACTTGGTGATTGTGAAGAAGTCATCCAAAGAGCAGTAAACACGCACACCATTCAGGCCAATCTTGCCCGTAATGAGACGTGGCAATGTGTAACCCAACTGAATCTGCTTGATCTTGAAGTAAGAACCGCTGAAGACAGCTGCGCTAGAACTGAAGAATGTCCAGTCAGTTGCCACCTTCTTCATATCAGGATACTTGGCATTGGTATTACTCTCTGTCCAGGAATTCTTCCAATATTCATCGATACCATTCAAGAGTGGTCGGTCGGCCGATACCATCAAGTTATAAATCTTATTGCCTGCTGCTCCAGTACCGAAGATGGTCAAGTCGAAGCCCTTGTACTCAGCATTGAGGGTGATACCGTAAGTAAACTTAGGAATACCCACACCCAAATCCTGCTTATCATTATCTGTAGGCGCATTGGTGGTATTACCATCCTTGTCATAATACAACGCACTTCCATCCTCAGCTACACCTGCATACTTGTAACCACGGAAATACCAGATAGAGTGCCCCACCTCGAATGTTGGCTTCAAACGGCTGTTGAAGCCATCGATACCTATACCCTCGATACGGCTGATGCATGAAGAAAGATCCTTTACCTCATTCTTCAAGGTAGAACCGTTGACTGAAACAGAGTACTTGAAATCACGGATATGATCTCTCCAACCCAACTCGAAGTCGAAACCTGTGTTAAGCACCTTACCAGAGTTGACGATATACTTGCTTACACCAATTTCCGGAAGAAGATTTATCTCTACCAAGAGGTCCTTGGTGTTCTTGCGATACCAGTCGAGAGAGAATGTCAAACGGTCGTTCAAGAAACGGGCATCAAGACCCAAGTCTACCTGTTCTGAAGTCTCCCAAGTCAAATCTGGGTTAGCAAGACCTGTTGGCTTAGAACCATAAGACAACTTACCATCACCGCTAGATGGATTGTACTGATAGAAGCTCTGGTTCATGGCAATAGGAGAAGCATACGGGTAGTTGCTCAATACATTGACATTACCATTCTTACCCCAAGATCCACGAAGCTTCAAGAAAGAGATGGCATCACGACTGATGTTGTCCTGGAAGAACTTCTCATTGCTGATAGTCCAACCTGCAGATACTGATGGGAAGTTACCCCAACGAGCATCCTTTGAAAGCTTAGATGAATCGAATGCATCACGACGGAAGTTGAACTGCAAGAAATAACGATTATCGTAGCTATAAGACAAACGTCCGAAGTATGAAAGTTCTGTTGCATCGCCAGGAGCATTGCCTACGCTCTTAGTTGCATCAGCGAGCAAATAGTCAATGTAACGATAGTTAGGAGCATAGTTTGAAAGAATATTCGTACCCTCAGATCCTATGGTAGCGTTGTCCCAATGGTTCTTGGTGAACGACATACCCACCATGGCTCCTACTGTATGCTTGCCAAATGTATTCAAATAGTTTGCAAAGTTCTCCCACTGATAGTAAAGACCATTGTTGGTATGAGCCTCTATCTTGTACTGTGAGGAGTTAGAGAGGGTATTGATGTAATATGGCTGCTCATAGTTGTGGTAGTTGCTCTGCGTGATGCGGTAACCCAAACGAGATGTATAGGTGAAGCCCTTGAATGGCTTGATGTTGGCAGCAACGGTACCACGTACATTGATACCCTGGTTGTAAGAGCCCACGCGGTCGCGCTGTGCCAATGGGTTACCAGTAGCATCCTCTGCATAGTGAGATGTACCATAGAAATCATTATTATGGTCAGCATCTCTCATCACAGGGGCGCCATTCTGATAAGCGTTATAAATATTGGTTGGCAACTTAGCAGGGTCACTTACATAGCAAGGTGTCAATGGATCTATAGAAACAACAGAGTTCAACACAGAACCATAACCTTTGTTCACACCCTTGGTCTTCCACTTCTCGAAAGAGGTGTTTGTCGAAATGTTCAACCACTTATATACATCGTAGTCTGCATTAATCTGACCTGTAAAACGCTTGTAAACATCCTTATCTCCCTTGACGATACCATTGTTATTGAGGATATTCAAGTTGGCAAGGAAACGACCCTTACCATTGCTAGCCTGGATGGTAAGGCTGTGCTGATGAGCCAAACTATTTTCAAAAGCTTCATCATACCAGTTGGTGTTCTCTCCATTGTATCCCTCAGCCTTCAACTTATCATCCGTCAAGTCGCCCAAGTACTTATGGTATGAAATATACTCTGGAGCGTCGAAGAGCTTAGCCTTTCTACCAATAGACTGGATGGTAAACTTGCTACTATAAGAAATCTCAGCCTTACCGCCATTGGCAGCACCCGTCTTGGTAGTGATGATGATGACACCATTACCAGCCTGCGCACCATAGATGGCAGCAGAAGCGGCATCCTTCAATACCTCCATGCTCTCAATCATAGATGGATCAAGATACTGGATATTGTCAACCTTCAAACCATCAACAATGAGCAATGGACTGATATTTCCACTGTTAGAAGAATAACCACGCACACGGATATCGGCAGCCTCACCCGGACCACCCGAGTTGATGATCTGCACACCGGCAGCCTTACCCTGGAGGGCAGCACCGGCATCAGTAGTTGACAAGCCCTTGATATCATCAGCCTTGATAGATGCAACGGCACCAGTCAGGTCGCTCTTCTTCTGAACACCGTAACCGATGACAACGACATCGTTCAATACTTCAGAATCATCCTTTAAGGTAATGGTAAGGTTCTTACCAGCCTGAGCCTTTACGGTCTTAGCCTCCATACCTACATAAGTAATCGTCAATGTTGCATTAGGCGCAGCATCAATGCTGAATTTACCATCCAAATCGGTAATAACACCCTGCTTGCTGCCTTCAGCTTTCACTGTTGCACCAATGACTGGTTCACCACTTTGGTCTGTGACTACTCCTTTTACAATACTCTGAGCCGACATTCCTGCAGGGAATAAACAGAGAAAGGAGAGCAACGCTAACGGCTTTTCAATCTTTCTTAAGTTCCTCATAAGAGAATAGATTAAAATTGTTTATTATAAGTTTATGATTGTTCGTCTTGAGAAATTGCTTTCTTTTAACTAAGAACGCTGCAAAATTAAGATTTATTTTGTTACAAGGCTTTATTTTATGTTACAAATACTTTTTGAAACATAACAAATGCAAAGAATGATACACCAGATAATATAAATATAACACAAAGAAAAATCCCGAAACTGCCAGACTGCTCCGGGATTCAACATTCAATATATAATTATAGGATTTTTTAGTAAGTCCTGTTACTTGAACAGATGAGGAACGAATTCCTTCAGACATCTGCGCCAGGTGAGCCACTCGTGATGAGTACCTGGTGAAACATAGACATCCAGCTTGATGCCCAGGTCTTTCAACTGCTGCGCCATCTTCTCGGTACCGAAATTCTCTTCAGAACCACAGCCCATGAACATATAGTGAATCTGGCTGTTGAACTTGGCAGCATCTGCAAAGACGCCGTTGAAGCAGGTCTTGACATCCACACCGAAGAGTGCACCGCTGAAGGTTCCCAAAGCCGAGAACTTATCCATATTCGGCAACACGGTATTGAAAGTCTGGCAACCGCCCCAGGACAATCCAGCCATCGCACGATGATCACGATCGGTGAATGTGCGGAACTTCTGATCTACCATCGGAATCAGGTCCTTGATGATGACATCATAGAAGGAAGCACCATAGAGCTTGCGCTCCTCATCCACATCCTTGCCCGGACGTGGCACGAAAGGCTGTTTTACATCGCCGCTCTCCATCACCACGATCATAGGCACTGCCTTACCTTCGGCAATGAGGTTGTCCATGATGTGCTGCATATAGCCCTGGTGGCTCCAACCCGTCTCGTCCTCGCCCATACCGTGCTGCAGATAGAGCACAGGATAACGCTTGGTGAGATTGGTTTCGTATTCTGCCGGGGTATAAACCATGGCTCTGCGGAACTTGCCCTGCGAAGCTGCATAGTAAGATACCGAACGAACCTGACCCTGCGCTACTCCCTGCTTAGGACGATAGTAGTTGCCTTCGGCTCCCTCAGGAACCTCCAGACCACCCGCCTCACGGCAGCAGCCGAAATAGGTTTCGCTGGCTGGATCTACCACCTGCACGCCATCCACGTTCAGGAAATAATAGTGGAAGCCCACAACCAATGGGTCTGAAACACCATACCAGTCGCCATCCAGATCCTTCTTCATCGGATATTTCTTTCCGCAGATATCGAAGATTACCTGCTTTGCCTCCGGTGCGTGGAGCTTGACGTAGGCACGGCGGTCTTTATCCACACGTGGATAGTTGGCATCCGGAATAATTCCGAGCAGCGAGAGCATCATGTTGGCATAACGCTTACCCATGGTGCGGTAGCTCTCGGCGATGAAGTGCAGACCGTCGCCACGCTGCGGACATCCCTTGGAAGAGATGACGTGGGCGGTAGGAATGGTCTTGGCAATATCATCCACTACGGCGATATGCTGCCAGCAACTTCCACCCTGGTCTTTCTGTACGGTCTCGCCTACCAGCAGAGGCACATCCTCTGCCTTCAGGTTCAGATCCTTGAGGATGTCGTTATATACGGTCTTCACCCTGTTAGGCCAGTTGGCATCACCATTGTTGGTTTCACCCTGATGCAGGAGGATACCCTTGATGACACCCTGCTTCTGGGCTAGCTTGGCAAGCTCAATGAGTCGGGCGTATGGATTGCCGTTATACTGGGATGCGAAGTTCTTCATCCAGTCGGGCTGCTTCTTCAGGTACGACTTGTAGATACGCTTGTCGAAGAGGTCGATGCTGGCACCGCCCACTGCCACGGTGATGGTTCCCACCTTGATGCTGTCAGGCAGGTTATCCACCATCTTTCTGCCGAAATAATCTACTGGAGTTAATCCGGTGCTAGGACGAGCCTGAGGAGGGACAGCGGTATGCCACTGTCCCTTTTTCCATCCCGCCTTCTCATCATCCACGGCATACATCGCCTGGAATCTAGGATTCACCCCCGTACGGTCGATGTCTTCAATGGCGGCATTACCCTCCATGTTCGACTGTCCGAAACAGAGATAAATCTGGAAGTTCGGATCAGGTTTTACCTGTGCCTTGCTACCATTCTTCTGTGCCATCATCGGAAGGCACATCATCATCATCATTGATGCAAAGATTGATAACTTGTTCATTGTATGATTGCTTTATGTAATACCTTAATATATAAGATTACTTAGCCTCACTCAAACCTTCAGCAAAGCCACCATAAGCAGGCTTGCGCTGATAGTTCAGGTTCCAAAGACCTACAGGCTGTCCACCGCGCCAACTGCTGCTTACTGGTGCATCGGTGAGACACCACTGGCAGATGCCATACTGCTGACTGGTAGGAACAATAGCGAAATACTGCTCGATAATCCACTTGTAGTATTCAGCCATAGCCTTTTCCTTAGCCACACGCTCATCAATAGGAAGTTTCTCCAACTGAGCAGTAGTAACATCATTGCCATTAGCATCTACATAACCCATATCAAGCTCTGAGATACGAACCAGCTTACCGGTCTCTGCCATAATCTTGAGCATGTTCTGGATGCCCTTCTTCTTGCTTTCCAGAGTCTGTGGATTCTCGTAGTAGCTGATGTGCATCTGTGATCCGATACCATCAATCGTGGTGTTATAGCCGAGTTCCTTACCCTTCTTTTCCCAAACACCAATCCAATAGACAAGCGACTTCACCTTCTGGTTGTTATCCCAGTCAGACTCCAGGTTGTAATCGTTGATGAAGAGTTTGAGGTCGGCAGGGTTTGTTCCCTCTACCGCAGCATAGGCATCACGTGCCGCCTTCTCTACGATAGGACCATACATCTCTGGTGTGAAGTAATCCTGCCAGAAGAAATCATTCTCAGAATTTTCACCGGCAGTCTGGAGAGCATAGAAGCCATTCACGTTGCCACCACCCGAGATAGCCTCGTTGATGAGATCCCAAGCCTTCACCTTGCCTCCTGTAGCCTGCATCATGCCGCTTACCCATTTGTTCATTGCCCAGGTAAGGGTATCAGACTTCTCCTGAGGAGTGAGAGGAATAGAATTTGCAGACTTCGTGTAGTAAACCTCAAAGTCATCAATATAGAGGGTACCTCCATATTTACCGATACTCAGCAGCAAGCGCAAGGCATTGTCACCATTACACATGGTAGCAACATCCACTTCCTTCCAATCAGTTGTAACCTTGATGGTAGGGAAGTTACCACATACTTTGTATCCGTCAGGATTCTGGAATCCTGCACCAAATTCACCAGCTACAGAACCCTTGATCTTCATCTTCAAGTGATAGGTTTTACCATTCTCGAAAGTGAAACCTGGCTCATAGTTAACCTGAGCATAATAGTCTTTTTCCTTGGCTGCGTTATTACCTACCTCACAAACACCATTTACAATCTTTGGCGCATTATCCATACCCCATCCGCCGAGGTTCTGACCATCATCAAAGGTAAGATGCCCAACAGTTACAGGGATTTCAACCACTTGACTTTCGGTCACCTCTTGAATTGTGGAAGTTACAGCATGCCAAGAATATGGCTTTTTACAAGGAACTTCGTCTCCTTTTATGTCACCATTTACGATCAAATTATTGGTAGAACCTTCTTCACAAAGACTCAAAGACTTGATGACCAGTTCACCGCCCAGTTTACCTGTAGCAAAAACAAAGTTCTCATAATTGGCTGCCGGAGTAAATTCAACGGTATATTCATTCCATTGAGTACCTACTGAAATCGAGCCTAAACCTGCATCACCTGGAGCACCCCATAGAATTAAGTCAAAAGGAGCAGAAGCTTTTGCATTCATTGTGAAGACATACTTTTTCCCTTGAGATAAATGAGCAGGGAAATATAATTGAGCATCCCAATGACCACCAGCTTTTGCATTCTTAATGACCAAGCAACGTGTGACATTAGATGAAGGAGGTAACTCCTTATCTACAAGCAGCCCGGTCAGCCATTTCTTAGGCTGCTGAGCATGCCAGGCAAGCGTATGACCATAGATAGAAACACCAGCATCCTCTGCTGCATTAACAAAAGAAGATACCTTACTGAAATCCATCACACCCTGGTCGTTGACACAAGAAGCCATCTTCATGGCATTGCCTGCAACAATCTCATCAAAGTTATGGGCTGCAAGACGGAAGAGAGGACCTTGCTGGTTGAACTCGTCCACGCCGAGTGCACCACTCACCTTAAAGCCAGGATGAGCACTACGGTCCAGATTCTCCTTCAGGGGAGCATAGTCGTTGAGGTACTCATACTGAGCGATGGTCTGAGGCTTCTCGACATCATATTTCCAGTCATCCCAGTCTGCACAGCTGCCCAAAACAAATGGGCAGACCAGTGCAGATATAATATATTTATTTACTTTCATACTACTAAATTCATTTTCATTAGTTTGTTACGAAATTACTTCCATGACTCAAGCTTGTTGCCACGACTCATCATAGACATCACATAGTCGCCAGAGATAGTCCATGTTTTCTCGTGTTCTACATCACCGGCATTGGTCACTACAGTAGCATTGAACTTAATCTTCAGACAATCAGCCATGCGGTTCTTGTCGCTGAAATCCTGAATGCCACGTGGAGCAAAAGTACCATTACCGATCACCTTGCCATCCTGAAAAACCTGACAGTTTTCACCATTGAATGCCAGCGTCAAGGTCAACTTCTTGGTTGCATCAATCTGGCTCCAGCTATGCGTTGCATCATCATGCTTCCACTCCTTTACAGGATAAGAGAAAGTGATGGAAGATGTGTTGAAATCTACAGTTGAAACCACATCCAGGGCATCCTCATTCTTGTGGGTAATGGTCTTCAGATCCTGGATATTGGTAGTTCCTGTCTTGCAGTACATACCTGAGTACTGGTTCTTGTACTTCACACAGAGCAACTGGTAGTTCTGCTTTTCAAGGATAGCATCACCAGTGAGGGAAGAAACGAGTTTTACTGGCAACACATAGTGAGTAGTAGCAGCCTTCGGATCGTTGAAGAAGGCATCAGTAAGATGCACTGTTGTACCACCAATAATCTTTCCCTTAGGGATAGTCAGGGTGTTAGGATCCTCCAGGGTATAGTAGGATTCAGGGAGCACCTCCATACCACTGCCTTCTGGCAGAAGAGATGGATCTATCTGATAGCTGATCTTACAGTCCTTGGTATTCTTGTAGCCACCACCCCAAGTAGCCTGCAGCTTGAACTGATGAGCATTGTCGTCGGTATTTACTGCATCATCGTCATTACCGAGCGTGATGACACGGATTGGTGCCTGCATAGCGAAATATACAGATACCTTGCCATTGTTACCGCCCTGGCCGATACCGCCGCCGATACCGCCCTGAAGGTAATCCTCCCAATCGCCGTTAGAGCAAGAGGTAGAAAGACCAGCTACCAAGGCAAGTCCCATGATTGCAGTTCCTATTTTTCTGAATGTTTTATTCATAATCTTCTTTTTTTCTTGTTATTACCAAATGTTGTTCTTTTTACCATCCAGCGTTCTGAACGAGTGATGGGAAATTAAGAATCTGGTCGTATGGTATAGGACCATAGAAGGCATTTTCCTTGAAGTTACGTGTTTCCACTGAGATTGGAGTATATTTCTTGCCAGCCTCTTCGTTGGTGATACTCATACCCTTTGCCTCCTCTGTGAGGTTAGCCTTCCAGCGACGCAGATCCCAGAAGCGGAAGCCTTCGAAGCAAAGCTCGATGCGGCGCTCGTTTCTAATCAAGTCACGCATCTTTTCCTTGCTCTGTGCACACTCTTCCAGGTATGGATCCTCGCCAAACTCTCCCAAGCCTGCACGCTCACGGATTGCCTTGATGACATCGTAGGCTGAGTAACCTGTACCACCCTTAGGACCATAAGCCTCATTGGCTGCCTCGGCATAATCCAGATAAAGCTCTGTGTAACGGATGCGGGCTGTATAATGATAAGCCTTGCCGTTTACCGTAGGATCCAGGTTGATGTCCTGACGGAGGAGTTTCTTCATATAGTAACCTGTGCGGGTTGACTTGGAAACGTCCTTGTTGAGACCATCGAGATTAGTAGCATTGTCTGCCTGTGTATTGATGACGGCATTTCCTGAACCGGCTGTCTGTCCGTTATAGATAATGTACTTAGCCAGACGTGGGTCACGGTTTGCGTATGGATTAGCTGGGTCATATTCGCTCTTGGCATCTGTAATAGGATAACCGTTGGCAGCAGGGAATGCATCTACAAGATTCTGGGTCGGATTGATACGACCCTGACCATAGATTGATGGTGGATAGTACTTGGTCTCCAAATCATTGTTCTCGCTCTTCTCTGTACGCCAGAGTACTTCCTTAGGACATTCTGCCGCTGTAAGATCCTTCATGTTTGGGTCTGCATACCACTCCAAACCATTTATATCGATGCCTGAAATGCCGCCATTGAGGTCGAGCACTTCCTTGGCATACTTGGCAGCCTGCTCGTAGGTTACGCCACTGCCGCTGGCAAAGGCTGGAGATGCAGCCATCAAGGTAGCCTGGGCAAGAACGGCACGGGCGATACGACCGCTGAAGCGTCCGGCAAAGTTGGTACCGAGCACACGGTTGTAAGTAGCCTTTGTTACCGTATATGATTTGCCAAGACAACTGACGGTCATGGTCTCGTTATCAGTATCCTTATAATCTACAGGGAGCACACGTACAGCCTCTTCTGCATCCGCAATAAGCTGCTTCATACAGTCGGCATAAGAAGCACGCACCTCCAAAGAATTGAAGTCTGAGTTCACATTGGTTGGCTCAAGATCGTTAGGCACACCGAGGAGTGTTCCATTGGCATCCAAACCGCCATGGGCACGGAGCAGATAGTACATAAAGAGTGCTCTCAAGCCTTTTGCCTCACCGATGTAACGCTGCTCATACATGGCACGCACAGCCTCATCGCTGTTCCAGTTTACCTTATCCACATTGGCAAGGAAGAGGTTGATATACTGGATGGCTGCACGGCAGTTGCGCCAGGTTTCCACTGGGTTGTTGCTTGAAGTCCAGCTATCTACGCCAGTCATCTTACGATAAGAGTCGGTAGCATCGTTGCTTACGGCATCGTCTGTTGCAACATCATTGAATGAGTAAGAGCCGTTTGGCAAACGGGTATAGGCGTTGCCAAGCAAACCATCTGCATAGTCTGGATGGTCGTACATATACTCGAAACCCAGATGGTTTTCGATGGCAGGCTTAAACATGTCGTCACAGCTTGTCAGTCCTATCGAAAGAGCCAGTCCGAGCACCACTCCACCAATTTTATATTTTGATAGTAAGTTGTTCATCACTTTTGTCATTTTCATTATCTTAATTATCTATATTAGAACTCGACCTTTGCACCGATGGTGAAACTGCGGGTTTGAGGAGCAGAACCTACATTGCGTTCCATCTGCTTGCGCTCACCGGCTATCGTCAGGAGGCTGCTGCCATTGACATATACCTGCAAGCCCTTAACCAAGCTATTGTCTCCGAAGAGAGACTTGTTGAAGTCGTAGGTAAGCTGCACGCGGCTCAAGTCGATACGGTCTGTAGAATACATCCAGTAGTCGGAAGCACAGAAGTTGTTGTCACCACTCTGTGTTGTCAGACGAGGATAGGTGATAGACTCACCGTTCTTGTATTTACTCTCTGTCCAGGCACCGAGTACCACATCACTGTACTTACGCTCACCGTAAACCCAGTTGTAGGTATCGTCCTTGAGAGCATTGCCACCAAACTGCCCTGTCAACATGGCGAAGAGAGTGAAGTTTTTGTACTTCAAGGTAAGATTCATACCACCGGTGAACTTGGCGCTCCAGCGACCGATAACCACGCGGTCCTTGCTGTCGATGATATTATCTCCATTCTGGTCCTTGTATCTCAGATCACCTGGCTTTACTGTACCGAAAGAGCTCTTGACCTTATCATTGTCAATTTCATCCTGACTGTTGTAGTAGCCTAAGCACTCATATCCCCAAAGGGCATCAATGAGCTTGCCTTCTGTACGCATGTAGTCATGCTCTACATTCTCTGCAACCTTCAGGTTCTTTGAGCTGTTGGTTTGTCCGAAAGCCTGGATGCCATATTCGAAGTCTCCCACCTTGTCTTTGTAACTGAGAGAGAAGTCAACACCTGTGCGGCGGTTCTTGCCGTAGTTGAGGTATGGTACGAATGTAGATACTGGCCAGTAGGTATGCATGTAGCTTGGATAGATGTAATCAGGCTGAGCAAGCAAACCGTCTGTCACCGTGTTGTAGTAGTTGACGGCGAATGTAAGTCTATTGTTCAACAACGCGCCGTTCAAACCTACGTTGAACTCCTTACGCTTGATGAAGCCCAGCTTGTCGTTACCACCACGCTGTGAGTCTGAAGTCTGGATGCTGTTGTTGGCGTCAGACCATCCCCACCATGTGCCGGTAGCCGTGAAGATATTCTCATACATGAAGTACTCTTTGATATCAAGATCCTGGTTCAAGACGGTATAACCTGCAGTAAGACGGAGGTCATTGAGCCAGTTTACATCCTTCAGGAAATTCTCTTCAGAGAGTCTCCAGCCAAGAGTTGCCGATGGAGAGATGGCATTGCGGTTGCCCTCAGGAAGCTTGGCTGAGTGTACTGCATTGGCTGCCAAGTCGGCATAGTACTTATGTGCATAGTTGTATGACACGAGAAGTCCCAGGTTGGCATTGCTTACCTTGTGATACTCACCGCTGATGGTCTGCTGATAACCATTGGCAAGCAAGGTGGCATTGACATTGTGATTGCCGAAGGAGTTAACGTAGTCAAACTGTCCGGTCCAGGCAAGAGTCTGGCGCTCTGCTGAGTTGCTGGAGTTCAGCGTTCCCGTATGCTTATCCTCGCCATACTGTGTGACGGAACCGATAATCTGCTTGCCGTCAAACTGTGTCCAGTTGACACCGAAGGTTGCATAACTGTCGTTCAAGGATGTTGTGTATGACGTAGAATAGTCAACCGCAAACATGGTCTTGAAGCTCAATCCCTTCAGCAAAGAAGAGAGATCAAACTTGACACCAGTATCAAACTGCATCTGGCGGGAAGTCCAGGTGTTGTAGCCTGCTGCATACATATCTGCGAAGGCATTGGTCTGGTCTTCCTGTGTAGCACCCAGGAAATACTGTCCGGCTGGCAATCCCGCAGGATTGGTGATGATATTTCTTGAGTTATTGATGAGAGCCAGAGAATTGGCATCCATCGGGTCAAGATAAGACAGCGGGATGAATGGAGCCACACGGTTAGGGCGCAATGTAGAAGCTGCCTTCCAGAATTCGCTGTTTGAACCATGCTGGTTATAATAGGTAGCGTTGGCATTCACCCAACCCGAAGCCCAGTCAGCGAGCTGCAGGTCGATGTTACCACGTACGTTCAGACGGTCGGTATAGTTGTTCTTTCCTTCACCGAAATTGAGGAAATCACCCTCGCGGTAGTAGCTCACGTTGGTATAGAACTGTGCAAACTTACCACCACCCTCGAACTCAGCCGTCACATCGTAGCGAGACTTGTTCTTTCTGAGATAATCAGAATTATAGAACTGCTGGTTTGGATAACGGTAAGGATTGGTACCAGCCGCCGTGTTATAGATGTCTTCCTCTGAATATTTGGCAGAAAGACCATCGTTGGCAAGCGCCTGATTGTAAAGCGTCATATACTGCGCACCATCGAGATAGGTAGGGAAAGATTTCGCTACACTCATCTGATAGTTGGCACGTGCTGTAATCTTCAGCGGTTCAACCTTACCACGCTTGGTCGTGATGAGGATGGCACCCTTTGCAGCACGGCTACCGTAGAGAACAACGGCAGAAGCACCCTTGAGGAAGGTAATGTCTTCAATCTCCGTTGGCAATACATTGTTTGCATCACGTGGCACACCGTCAATCAGCACGAGTGCATCACCCTGGTTCCACAGCGACCCGTTATAACCTGCAGCCAAAGCCTGCATATTGTCGAGGCTATAGGTATTGTAGGTCTTCTCCAGCAGATTCTTCACCTTCACCGTGCTGACAGGAGTGATTACATCACGGGCATCCGCTTTGCGGAAAGCCACGTTGATGGTGTCTGCTTCTGGGGCATCCTGTGCCATCACTCCTTGTGCAGACAGAGCGAAGAGGGAAACCGGAAGAATGGCTTTATATCTTGAAATTATGTTACTCATAATTTATTTCTTCTTTATGCTTTTATTTGTTTTCTTGATTCACACTCTATTACCAACCTGGATTCTGGAACATCTCAGGATAGATACTGGTGTCTTTCTTCTTCAGAGGCATCCACCAGTGCTTGCTTGTGAAGTTGCGGGTAAGAATGGTCTTCTCCTTGAAACCGGAAACCTCAGTGTCTTGTGGATTCTTTGGATCAAACTTGCCTGCACGTACAAACTCCTGAGAGGTCTTGATGTTGTATGGTGCCTTGTCGAGAAGCAACCAGCGGCGCAGGTCGTTGAAACGGTGACCTTCGAAAGCAAGCTCTACGGCACGCTCGCGACGAACCTCATCCATGAACTTGTTCTTGTCGCCGGTAAACTTGGCTGCTACATCAGCAACCCCGGCACGCTCGCGAATCTTGTTCACTGCATCGAGAGCTGTGAGTGAGCACTTGGCTGAAGCGGTGGCTCCACCAACGGCTGCACAAGCCTCGGCATACATCAGATAACAGTCGGCAAGACGCAGATAAGGCACATCAATGTACAGCTTATTAAAAGTATTACCCAAATCAAAGTTGTTGGCAATCATAGGAATGAACTTATAGAGCAGGTAACCTGTGCGGCTCTCGTTGATATCATCACGATAAGTACCTCCTGTATAGAGGTTGGCATATCGGTTGGCATCCGGCTTGATATCTCCCTCTACCACCTTTACACCATCATATACGATGTCGTGATAGAAACGTGGGTCGCGGTTCTTCCAAGGATGGGTTGGGTCGAAACCAGACTCAGGGTCATCAAGAGGAAGACCATTCGCCATACCGTAATAGTTGACATAGTTGGCTGTAGGCTGTGAGAAAATCTTACCACCTGTAAGAATCTGACCGCCAAACTCGGTAACCAATCCGAAGTGAGAGTTTTGCCATGCATCGGCTGGAATATCACGGAGAATGTTCTCGGTAGAACCTGGAGGAAGCATGTTCTTGTTCCAGGTATAGAACAAATCTGAGTAATCAGCAAAATCCACGAGCTTGTACTGGGTCTGTCCCGTCTCTACAAGAGTAAGGAGTTCGCCAAGAGCCTCGGCAGCCTGCTGTGCATAGTTGGTATCGTAATCGTAGGTGCTGGCATTGCCGTTTACGTTCATCTTGTCATCGCAGTTCTTCACCAGTGGAGAAGCTGCCCACAAGAGTGATTTGCCTTCATAGGCAAGTGCGGTAATCTTGTTGATGCGGAAGCCATTCTTGCCTAATGTATTGCGACCAACAGAAGACTTATCCCAGTCGATAGGCAGAAGCTCTGCAGCCTCACGGAAGTCTTTAGCAGCCTTCTCGGCACATGCCTGGCAGCTTTCACGAGGAAGAGTCATTGGCTGGTCGGCAGCTATGGTATGATCAATATATGGCAGACCGCCGAAATACTGCATCAGCTGGAAATGAAGCCATCCACGGAAGAAGAGCAACTGACCCTTGATGGTATTCTTCTCCTCCTGAGTGGCAGCAGTCATCAGGTCCATATTCTCCAGACCCAGATTTGCCTTACGGATGCCATACCATGCAGCCTTCCAAAGACCACGAGAAAAACGATAATTGTTAACGGCGTCGCTTGGATCCAAAAAACTTGATCCCTGATCCATGAAGCATGCGCCCCATCCGTCGTACTCTTTCTGCCAGCCCCAGAAGTCACCCTGGTCAACCTTGTAGCTCATCATGTAGTTGATACCCACTGCCTGGATATCATCCTCACCCCAGTTCCAGGACGTGTTCCAGTAACTCTTGGTGAAGTCAGGAATACAGAGATAAAGCTCCTCTGTAAAGCCCTGGAAATTCTTGAAATTCTTGAAAGCAGCCTCTGCAGAAACATCCGATTCAGGTGACTTGTCAAGATAGTCTGTACAGCTGGTGGTCATGGCGAGAGAACATCCCAATGCCAACGCCAGGCAGGCAGACTTATATTTAGAAATTATTCTTGTCATAATAAATAATGTGTTATATTAACGCTGTTTACAACTCTAACTTGAAACCGAAGTTGATACGCTTCATTGTTGGGTATGCACCCTGAGAAGCAAGACCTGTACCTGCGAAGTTCGACTCACGGTCGTCAGGCATATCCGTCCAGAGGAAGAGGTTGTTACCATTTACATAAACCTTCAACATAGAGAGACCGAGACTCTTGATCCATCCGCCGTTCCAGGTATAAGCCACCTCCAGGTTCTTCAAGCGGCAGAATGAGCCATCGTAGAGGAAGCGGGTTCCCTCATAGTAACTTGGAGTAGAGTTCATGCGGAGTGAAGGAATACCGTCTGGAGTTGATGGTGACCAGTGAGCACCCTCCTTGAACACCGTGTGAAGGTATGGCTTAGGCAGTGAGTTGAATGCTACATAGCGGCTCACATTGTTTACACCATAGAACTGCGCATAGATGCTGAATCCCTTGTAGTCAATACCGATAGTGGCATTGTAGGTGTTCTGAGGAGTACCTGTAAAGCCATAAGGCGCACTATCATTGGTATCAATCACACCGTCACCATTGAAGTCGGTGATGATATACTGACCTGGCAACTTCTGGTTGTCGTTGGTATTATGAGGAGTCATTGCGATGACATCATCCCAAGACTGTGCTGTACCATTGTCGAGATAGCTCTTGCCCTGTCCGATGGCGAATCCCATGTTCTTCTGGTATGCAGGAAGCAACTCTGGGTCGTCATGCTCGGTAACAACATTTTTTGCATGCGTCATGTTCATATTGGCATAGGCATGGATACCGTTGGCAAAGTCATACTTCAGTCGAACTTCAAGCTCATAACCTGTGGTCTTGGTTCTACCCTTGTTCACGTAAGGAGCAGAAGCACCGAAATAGGAAGGCACCGAACGGCTGCCGCCGGCAATCATGATGTCGGAGCGCTTCTCGCTGAAGAACTCAAGCGAACCGGCTACGAGACCACCGAGGAAAGCATAGTCGATACCGAAGTTCTTCTTGATGGCCTTCTCCCAATGGATATCTGGGTTACCTACCTTTGCTTCCTTATACCAAGTATAAATGGATTCGTTGTTTGGGTTGGTTGAATCAAGATGGGTCTTGCCACCATAAGCCCAAGTGGTCTGGTAGAGCCAGCGCTCCCATACATTATCCTCACCAATCTCACCATAAGAGTAGCGAAGCTTGAGGATGTCAACCAGGTTTCTACCGAATACCTTTGTTTCAGCCACAGGCTTGAACCATTTCTCGTTGGCTACGTTCCAACCGATAGCACCAGAATTGAAAAAGGCAAAACGATTGTCCTTGGAGAACTTCTCCGAACCGTTGTAGGCACCGTTATACTCGAACATGTAGCGATCGTCATAATTATAGGTGGTACGGAATGCCCAGTCCTCACGGTAGTTGGTGAACTGAGAACCCGTAGCACGCTCAGAGCGGTTGAATACGCCCATAGCTGTTACATCGTGCTTGCCGAACTTGCGTCCCCAATAGAGCTGTGCCTGATAGAAGAGGTTACGCTGGGTAAGACCGTTGTTGAGCGCACCAGCATCTGTCTTCCATGCGATGGTCTCCACAAAATCGAAGTTGTTGTTTCCCGCAGGCTTCTCCTTATAGGTTACCTCACCCGTTACAGGATCGATATACTTATACTGGGCAGCATTGTTGAGGTCGTTGATACCTCGGTTTGCCTCCACAAACACGTTGTCCCAAGATACGAGGGCAGATGCCTTCAATCCCTTTGTAATAAAGGAAAGATCCTGTTCGAGCGTAAAGTCGGTGTTGATACGGGTGGTGGTGGTTGACTGCTCACCCTGAAGTGCAAGATTGGTTACAGAGTTAGGAGAGCCTTGCGTATCTTTAGGGAAATAACCCCATACACCATCGCTATACTGTGGCAGGAAGGTATCATGAGGTGCTGAGTAAGCTGCCTGCCAGAGCTGGGTCTCAGCCCATGAGCCTTTCTCCAAACCGTAAGGTGACTTGCGGATACCATGGCTACCCGAAAGGTTTGCCTTCAAAGTGGTAGTCTTGGTGAGCTGGAAGTCGAGGTTGGAACGCACGTTGATACGGTTGAATCCGTAACCACTGGTATAACCACGATTGTTCTCCCACTCGCGGAAGAGGTCACCCTCATGCTGATAGTCGATGGCTGCATAGTACTTAACTGCCTTGGTACCACCTGCGATGTTCACATTGGCATTGTAAGCCATGGCGTAGTCCTTGAAGAGTTCCTTCTGCCAATCTACATCCGGATAACGCTCGCTCATCAGCAATCCGGTCTCCGGATCAATACTGCCGGCTGGAGCATTGTATTTGTCGATGAATTCGGTAGAGCGGATGTCGCCCCAGCTTGAAGGAGAGAGTCCCAACTCATGCTTGATAGCCTGGTTCACATAATAGAGCGCATCGGCTGAACCGTAGGTCTCAGGCAACTTAGACACCAGCTTGAGAGCAGAACTTGCACTGGCAGAAATCTTAGCCTTGCCTTCTGTACCACGCTTGGTGGTAATCAGGATGACACCATTCGCACCTTTCACACCGTAAACGGCGGTGGCAGAAGCATCCTTCAATACAGAGATAGACTGCACGGAATGGATATCCACACTCGACATAGGGCGCTCGATACCATCCACAAGAATGAGAGGGTCGGAAGAGTTCCAAGAGCTCACACCACGAATCACAATCTTAGGATCCTCATCACCAGGCATACCTGATGAAGATGATGTAATCACACCTGGCAGATTACCCGTCAGGGCAGAACCGATGTCAGATACACCACCTGCGCGCTCCAGCACCTTACCGGTGGTCTGGGTGATGGCACCTACCACAGAAGCCTTCTTCTGCTGACCATAACCAACCACTACCACTTCGCCGATGGCGTTGTCATCTTCAAGGGTAAGCTTGAACTCTCTCTTCTTGCCTACCTTCACTTCCTTGGTCTTCATACCTACGTACGTAAATACGAGGGTAGAATTCTCAGAAGGAACACTGATGATGAAATTACCATCAAAGTCGGTGACCGCACCGACACCGGCATTTCCCTTTACCTTAACAGTTGCACCTATCAGAGGTTCACCTGTTCCGTCAACAAGATTACCCTTGACCTGGATCTTCTGAGCCTGAGCATTCAGGCTGCAGAAAGCTCCTACCAAGCATAAGGCTGCTGTCCGTTTCATTGTTAGCACTTGTTCAATCATGTTCTATTCATTTTGATTTATGTTTTAATTCTTTAGAGTTTATTGCTAATTGTTGTTGCTAATTGCCATTTCCAATTGCCAGTTATTCTTCTAACGGCTGCAAAGGTACGTCTTTATCCATAAAGTGCCTTTGCGACATGTATCAGATACTTTGTCATCTGTAACAAACCTTTCGTGAACGGACTTTTCCGTCATTTAACACTTGTTTTATAATATAAAAACCTTTTAGCGGTTTGTCCACTTCTTGGCCTTGCATATTATAATAATAGGTGTATTTCACGTCTGCGCCATTGGCTATGGATTCAATACCCGTAGCATTTTGCTGCAGATACCATTCCCGATACCAGTTCATACAAGCATAACCACAGCATTCCTCAAAGAGCCCGTGAGCCTTGGCATTCTGAAAACCAGGCACCACCTTTCCACTCTTCAGATACTCATCTATATCAAAATACTCTTGCGGATGAGTCAGGGTCATACCGATATTGCCAAAATGATCGTGTACCGCTTTCCAGGCGAGCCCCCATTTCGAGGTAGAGGCTGTTGCCCAACTGCCCAGGTTAGGCTGCGTCCACTGCCCCCACTCATTGTAGTGACCTTCGCTAGCCTTGTCGGGATCTTCCGGACTCCAGTCTATCTCTGTCACCATAATCGGTTTGCTGGTCACCATAGGCACCTGTTTCTGAAACTGCCTGATAAACGCCTCATGATCACATTGCTTGTCACTCGCTCCATACCAGCCGGAATAGACATGTACCGCATACGAAAAATTATCCTCGCTATCAACGATCGGGTAATTTTCATAGTTCTGATACTGACTCTGATATCCGGCACCAGGCACCCAGATGATGCCCTTGAAACCGGCAGCTCTGATCTCATCTACCACGGGTTGGAAGAAATCGCGGAGGGCTGTATCAGATTCCTTTCCATCCGCAAGATGAACTTTCACGGGTTCATTGGCAAGTTCGATGGATATCAATCCCGAATTCTGCTGAATGTATTCATCGGCGGCAAAAGCTTTCCACACAGCTTTCAAATAACGCTGATACTTGTCTCCTACACTGATGTTCTGCGGGCAAACACCCGGCGGACGAACGATGACGTAGAGTCTATGAGCAATGGCATCCTTGATCAGAGGGATATAAAGCTTCTGGAGATAGAGGCGATAACGAGCCATGCTGAACGCCGAGATGTCAGCCTCGCTCTCTGCCTTCTTCGTCGGGTCATTGGTCCAGCAGGGATCCATGTGCAGACGGAACACGGTGCAGTAGGCTCCCTGCTCCTTATCGGTAATGGCAGAAAACTCTTTGGAGAAATACTCCAGACAAGGCTGGATATCAGCCTCCGAATAATCCGCCTTCCACTGCTGCCATCTCCATCCGTTGAAGTAACGGTTGGGCGTATCCATCACACCATGCAGCACCACCTTCTTGCCGGCAGCATCCTTCAGGTCCTTCCCTTCCACATGCAGTGCTGGAAGATGACTGCTGGTGTTTTCATCGGCAACATCTGCCGCATTTTCCACCATGGAAAACATCGCCAGGATGAGCGATAGAACAATTTTTCTCTGATTCATGTTATAAGTTTTTTTTAGATTTATCATTTTTCGATTGTCGCTGCAAAGATACTCCTTTTTATAAAATAGCACTTTTGCCTGAGTAACCAATACTTTGCAGAGAGCAAAGCGTGTGTTTCAAAAACTTTGCGCCACGTTACATTTTGAGACATATCACGCAAAAAATGGCGTTTTATTCCGTTTTTATAGCAAAAACATTCCCTTTTCTGATGTTTTTTCCCAAAAAATGAGTATTTTTGCAAAAAATAATAAACCTATCAAAACAAAATAAATAAAATGATATCTAGACTAAAATTCGGAATATTGATTTTAGTATGCTTCTTCTCTACCCTCGCATGGGCACAGAACGGCAAACTATTCAACACAGACAACCAGCTTTCGAGCAACCTCGCCACACAGGTGTTCCAGGACTCGAATGGCTTCATCTGGATAGCCACCCGTAACGGCTTGAACACCTACGATGGCTATAACTTCACCGTGCTGAAAAAGAACAGTGCGGAGATTCCTGGCCTCAGCAGCAACTACATCAACTGCATTGAGCAAAGAGCCAACGGACAGTTGCTGGTGGGCACCAACAACTCACTGCAGAAATATGACGGTTGCCAGTTCCAGTCTATCCCGATGCTTGATTCCAGGAACAAGGAACTCCGCACATACGTTACCCAGATCTATCCCCTGCGCAACAAGGATGTCCTCATCGGCACTTCCGGTTACGGCATCATGCTCCTCAAGAAGGATGCCGGAGAATGCCATACCCTGAAGGGTAAGGTGGAAAAGCTGAAGTATATCCGACGGATGCTGGAAGATAAATGGGGAAGACTCTGGATTGTAGGAGAAGACGGAAAACTCCACAGAAGAGAAGCTAACGGCAAAGTCACCTCTAATTTCCCCGGCACGGAAGGACTGACTGCGCAGGATATCCAGCAAGACAGGCTGGGCAACATCTATCTTGCCACACGCAACGCAGGTGTCTATATCCTCAAATCCGGAACCCGGACTTTCAGCAGGATTCCATCTATCGGAAACCTGCCTATAGATGATATCTACATCAGCAGAAACGGCCGCCTCTTCATAGGAAGCGATGGACTGGGCATCTCTGTATATGATCCACGCACCGGACTCACACAGGAAAATCCACTCTTCAGCCGACTCATCAACCTCGCCAAGAGCAAGGTTACCAGCATCCTGGAAGACAAGCAGGGAAACATCTGGATAAGCATGCTGCAGAAAGGCGTTTTCATGCAGGGATTCCTGCAGAACGACTTCAACTATATGGGTCCCCGATTGGGCGACCGCAATGTGATTGGCGAAAACAGTGTCAGCAGCCTCTGCGTCCACCAGGGCAACGAGGTGTGGGTAGGAACCGACAAGGACGGACTCTACCTATTTGATATAGAAACACGCCAGGTAAAGAAACATCTCCTGGGAAATGCCACCATCCTGGCTCTCTGCAAAGACAAGCAGGGGCGCACATGGGTGGGAACCTACACCGATGGCTTGGGATTCCTCGATGCGGCTGGCAATTACCACCCAGTAGATCTGGGTATCAGCAAATCGATGGGTATCTTCGATATCAAATGCGACCCTCAAGGCAATATCTGGATTGGTACCATGGGAGCCGGTATCTTCTGCCTGAACAGGGATGGAAGCACCAGGAACTACAAGGCAAAGTATGGATCCGACAACAATATCAAGGTCAACAGCCTGCCCAACGATTACATCATCAAGCTGAGCTTCTCACGAGACGGCAAGCAGGTTTTCGTAGCTACCTCCGTCGGACTGGCATGTCTCGACCTCAGAAACAACAGCTGGATCTCTACCTTCAGGGGCATCAACTGTCTGAACAAGAACTGTTTCTCCCACAGTGTCTTCGTAGATAGCAAGAACCAGGTTTGGCTTGGAACTGAAGACGGCGCCTTGTGCTACGATTTCAGAAAAGGCATCCAGCCGAAGATCTACACCACCGCCGAAGGACTCACCGACAACTGCGTATCCAGCCTCACCGAAGATTACAGGGGAAACATCTGGATTGGAAGTAATTTCGGATTGAACAAACTGACTGCCAAGACCGGCAACATCACCAAGTACTTTGCCGAAAACGGACTGCAGAGCAATGAGTTTGGTGATGGAGCTACCTGTACCATGTGGGACGGAAAGATCATCCTGATGGGCGGAACCGGCGGAATCAACTGGTTCCACGCCGACAAGGTGAAGCAGCATCCATGGAAAGCCAACGTGGTATTGTCGGGTATCATCATCGGCAACAAGCACGTAACTCCGAAATCAGAATCAGGCTTCTATACCATCACAGAAGATTGGGTAGTAAACAGCCGGGAATTCAATCTCTCGCACGAGGACAACTCGTTTACCATCCAGCTCTCCACACTTACCTATAATAATGTGGAGCAGATTTCCTATGCCTACAGCATCAACGGCGAGGAATGGCGCACGGCTCCTTTTGGACAGAACGAGCTGGCATTCACCCATCTTTCTCCCGGCAATTACAAATTCCGCATCAAGGCAGTCTGCAATGGATACGAAACACCGGTCAAGGAATTCACCATCATCGTGCATCCTGCCTGGTATGCCAGCATCTGGGCGAAACTCGTCTATCTGCTCATCCTCATCGGACTGTTGATGCTTTATCTGCGCCACCGCAAGCGCCAGAAGGAAGACCGTCTTACCCTGCAGCAGCACATCCACGCCGAAGAGATGGGCGAGGCGAAGATCAAGTTCTTCATGAACATCAGTCATGAAATCCGCACGCCGCTTACCCTCATCATCACCCCTCTGCTCTCCCTCATCAAGGAAGACAAGGAGCCTCACCGACAGGGCATCTACGAGATTATCCGGAAGAACTCGGAGCGTATCCTCCACCTCATCAACCAGATGATGGACCTCCGCAAGATAGACAAGGGACAGATGGTGATGCACATGTGCGAAACAGATATGGTGGCTTTCGTCAACGAGGGCTACGAACTCTTCAGACAGCAGGCGATGACCAAGAACATTGACTTCGAGTATCAGCACGATGCCGAGACCCTGCCTGTATGGATAGACCGCAACAACTTCGACAAGGTGATTACCAATATCCTTTCCAACGCCTTCAAGTTTACCCCTTCAGGCGGACATGTGCTGCTCTCGCTCACCCATACCGGGCACCATGCCTACATCAGCGTGAAAGATAGCGGCATCGGCATCCCGAAGGACAAGCTGGAAACCATCTTCCAGCGCTTCTACCAGAGTGCTTCCGACCCTAACGACCGCAATATCGGTACCGGCATCGGACTCGACCTTACCCGATCGCTCGTAGAGCTGCACTATGGCAGCATCTCTGCCCGCAACAACGAGGGCGAGAAGGGAAGCAAGTTTGATCACGGAAGCGAATTCCTCATCCGCATCCCACTGGGCAAGGATCATCTGAAACCGGAGGAAATCGTGGAAGAGCAGAAGGTGGAGGAAGAGCAGACACAGGAACTCGCCAACATTCAGCAGATGGAACAGGAGGAGATGGAAACAGAGAATGATTTCAACAATGCTCCTGCTGCCAGTCTGCAGACCAACAAGGGAACCAAGTCGGAAATCGTGATCGTGGAGGATGAAGAGGATATCCAGGAATATCTCAAGACCCAACTCTCCGACGACTTCAAAGTACGCACATACCCGAACGGCAAAGTGGCGCTCTCTGAAATCCTGAAGAAGAAACCAGACCTCATCATCAGCGACATCATGATGCCGGAGATGGATGGAAACACCCTCTGTACAAAGCTCAAGACAAACATCAACACCAATGATGTGCCGATCATTCTGCTCACAGCCAAGAGCCGTGAGGAAGACCAGCTGGAAGGTCTGGAGACGGGTGCCGATGCCTATATCCTGAAACCATTCAATATGGATATCCTGCGACGCACCATCATCAATCTCCTCACCATACGACGCACCCTGCGCAATAAGTTCTCAGGCAACGAAAGCCAGGAACACAAGGTAGAACAGAAGGAGATGCTGACCCCTGACGACAACCTGATGCAGCGCGTGATGAATGTCATCAATGAGAACCTGGGCGATTCCGACCTCAGCGTGGACAGCATCGCACAGAAGGTGGGCATCTCCCGAGTTCACCTGCACCGCAAGATGAAGGAGCTGACCAACCAGACTCCGCACAGCTTCATCCGCAACATCCGATTGCAGCAGGCTGCCAAGCTGCTGAAGGAGGGAAAGCAGAGCATCACCGAAGTGATGTACACCTGCGGATTCTCCAATGCGGCAAGCTTCAGCACCATGTTCAAGAACCTCTATGGCTGCTCGCCTCGTGAGTATATGAACAATGCGCAGAACGACTAAGTGAACAAAATAGAAAAGAATCTGTAACAAATCCGGGCGCCATGAAACGTGGCGCAAAGTCTTGGTTACACAGCAAAAGGCATATTATCAGGGAAAGAGGTAACTTTGCAGCAGAATTTCCAAACAATAACAAAAAGATAAAATGAAGAAATTAGCAACCTTATCCCTCTCCCTGATGCTCGCCGCTGCAGCACAGGCTCAGACTGCACAGTTCAGCTACTTCAAGTATGCCGGTAACGATGCCCGTTTCAATGTGAGCATCGACAAGACGCATCAGTATTACAACCCTGTACTGGCGGGCTTCTATCCCGACCCGTCCATGTGCCGTGTAGGCGACACCTACTATCTGGTGAACTCATCGTTTACCTTCTTCCCGGGTGTGCCCCTGAGTACAAGCAAGGACCTGGTAAACTGGACTCCTGCCGGACATGTGCTCACCCGTCAATCGCAGGTGCCTCTGAAGGGCCAGCACGTTTCGGGCGGCATCTTCGCACCAGCCATCAGCTATAACAAGAAGAACAAGACCTTCTATATGATCACCACCAACGTGGGTGCTGGCAACTTCTTCGTGAAATCCAAGGACCCATCCAAGGGATGGAGCGAACCTATCTATCTGAGAAAGATAGACGGCATCGACCCTAGCTTCTTCTTCGATGACAACGGCAAGGGTTACATCGTTCACAATGGTCCGGTGGTTGGCGGTGCCGACTACGAGGGTCAGCGTGCCATCCGCTGCTTCGAATTCGATGTGAAGGGCGACAGCATCAAGGGCGATTTCAAGGAGATTCTCCGTGGCGGAACCCATGTAGAGGCTCGTCCTATCTGGATTGAGGGCCCTCATCTCTTCAAGAAGGGCAAGTTCTATTATCTGATGTGTGCCGAGGGTGGTACAGGCGGCTGGCACAGCGAGGTAATCCTGCGTGCCAAGAATCCGATGGGTCCATGGGAGGAATGCCCAAACAACCCTATCCTCACCCAGCGCACAGGCTTGGATCCTAACCGCAAGGACCCGGTATCCAGTGCCGGTCATGCCGACATCGTAGAAGATGGCAAGGGCAACTGGTGGGCAGTATTCCTGGCTTGCCGCCCTTACGAGGAGGATATGTACAATACAGGCCGCGACACCTATCTCCTGCCGGTAACCTGGAAGGATGGATGGCCAGAGATTCTTGCCAAGAATACTCCTATCTCTACAGTAGGCGAGAAGGCTGGTCTGAAACCAGCAGAAAAGAATGAATTCTCGGGCAACTTCTCGTACGTGGATAACTTCGATGCGGCAGACAACGGAGCCGGACTGAAGGATCTGAACCCACGCTGGATGTTCCTCCGCGACTTCGTGGATTGCTACAAGGTGGAGAACGATGCGCTGAACATGAATCTCCTGCCGGGCAACATCTACAAGCGTGAACCGATGTCAGCCATCTGGGCACGTCAGCAGCACGGCACCTTCACAGCCGAGACAGAGATCAACTTCACTCCTCGCAACGACAAGGAGATTGCCGGCATTGCTCTCCTGCAGAAGGAAGATCACAACTTCGTGTTGGGCAAGACCATGAAGAAGGGCAAGCTGATGCTGACCCTGACCCGTGCCGAGAAGAACAACGTCACCATCGCCTCAGCCCCTATCAAGGCTGGCAAGCTGAAGCTGAAGGTGGAAGGTCATGACAGATATTATGATTTCTATTATGCCGAGGAAGGCGGTGACTGGCAGCTTCTTGCCAAGGGCGTGGATGCCTCTAACCTGAGCACCCAGAAGAGCGGTGGCTTTATCGGAGCCTGCATCGGCCTCTATGCTTCTTCCAACAAGGAATAGAATCATATTACAAGATATACATAATCGAGTAGGAGGTAAACACTAATCATAGGTGTTTATCTCCTATTTTCATG
>OIBL01000010.1_pt1 | contig 105669 bp, 117 predicted proteins | sample 1581041 | NCBI WGS metagenome assembly OIBL01 (sample SAMEA3882547, study PRJEB24775) | human gut metagenome | biome: human-associated habitat; feature: intestine environment; material: feces | place: Netherlands | collected 2009/2010 | reverse complement strand
GGATGCAGGCCTTGGTGGGCTTGCCGTCGATGAGGACGTGGCAGGTGCCGCAGGCGCCCTCGCTACACCCGTCCTTAACGGAGGTCAGGTGCAGGGTATCCCGCAGAAAGCGGATGAGCTTCTGATTTTTTTCCACGGTCACGCTCTGCCCGTTAACGGTGAAGGTTGCCATGTGATCGTCTCCTTTGTCCCGGCCCGCCGACATATGGGGGCATGATCTCAAACATTACCGATAATTATACCATATTCATTCATTCTCCGCAAGGTGAAGCCTTATCCTTCTTTCAGAATAACCCGGGGCTTGCTTTTCCGGTCCAACGAGTGTATGATGGCAAAAATAATAAACATAGAGAGGAGTTCTGACAATGGATCTGACGGAAAAATGCCTGGAAAGCCGGGAGGTATACAAGGGCCGCGTCCTGCGGCTGCGGGTGGACGCGGTGGCCCTGCCCAACGGGAAAACATCCCTGCGGGAGGTGGTGGAGCACCCCGGCGGCGTGGGGATCCTGGCCCTGGACGAAAACGGCTGCGTTCCCATGGTGACCCAGTACCGCTATGCCTTCTCCCGGACGCTGCTGGAGATCCCTGCCGGGAAGCGGGAGCCCGGCGAGGAGCCGTTTACCACCGCCCAGCGGGAACTGAAGGAGGAGGTGGGGGCCACGGCGGCGGATTGGCAGCCCCTGGGGCAGATCATCGCCTCCCCGGGCTGCTATGACGAGGTGCTGCATCTGTACCTGGCCCGGGGCCTGACCTTCGGCGACACCCATCCCGACGAGGACGAGTTCCTGTCCGTCCGGCGCATCCCCTTTCAGGAGCTGGTGCAGCGGTGCCTCAGCGGCGAGATTCAGGACGGCAAAACCGTCACCGCCGTGCTGAAGGCAAAGCTCCTGCTGGGGCTGTGATTTTCCCGAAAAAACAGTGGACAAGCGGCATTAGTTGTGGTAATATGAGGAATTAACAAAAGAGATAACGCTTTTGCAGTTTCGTTTCCGTTTTGCGCGGGAGAAAGGAAGGATTTCGTCATGGCTGTGAAGGAAAGCTACGCAGGGAAAATCAACCGCAAGCTCAACAAGAAGCTCCATGTCATCGACGTGGCGGCGGGCCGGGTCCCGGCAGACCTGGTGCTGAAAAACGCTACCTACGTCAACGTGTTTTCCAACGAGCTGTGCCGCGGGGACATCGCCGTGGCCGAGGGGCTCATTGTGGGCATGGGCGAATACCACGGCAAGGTGGAGGCGGACGTAGGCGGCAAGATCGTGCTGCCGGGCTTCATCGACGCCCACATTCATCTGGAAAGCTCCCTGGTAAGCCCCAAGGAGTTTGCCAAGGCTGTGCTGCCCCACGGCACCACCACCGTCATCACCGACCCCCACGAGATCGCCAACGTCATGGGCACCGATGGCATCGAGTATATGCTCCAGGCCACCGAGGACCTGCCGGTGGACGTGCGGTTCATGCTGCCCTCCTGCGTGCCGGCCACGCCCCTGGACGAGTCCGGCGCCAACCTGGACTACCGGGCTATCGACAGCTTCTATGACCATCCCCGTGTACAGGGTCTGGCCGAGATGATGAACTTCGTGGGCACCATCAACGGCGATCCCCAGGTGGTGGAGAAGATCGTGGCCAGCCAAGCCCATCACAAGAAGATCGACGGCCACGCCCCCGACCTGGTGGGCAACGACCTGAACGCCTACATCGCCGCCGGCGTGTACTCCGACCACGAGTGCCACGACCTGAACGACGCCATCGCAAAGCTCCAGCGCGGCCAGTTCATTATGATCCGCGAGGGCACCGCAGCCCGCAATCTGGAAGCGCTGGTCCCCCTGCTGTGCGATAAGTATGTAGAACGCTGTATGTTCTGCACCGATGACAAGCACCCCAACGACCTGCTGGAAAAGGGTCACATCGACTACATCGTCAAAAAGGCCATCTCTCTGGGCGCCGACCCCATCACCGCCATCAAGGCCGCCTGCCACAACGCTGCCCGCTACTTCCTGCTGAACAACCGCGGCGCCATTGCACCAGGCTATCTGGCGGACTTCGTCATCATCGACGACTTTGACCACTTTAACATCGAAAAGGTCTACAAGCGCGGCGTACTGATGGTAGACCATGGCGTGGTGGCGGACTTCCCCGTCCCGGAGATCGACCCCTATCTGGTCAACCGCGCCCACGACACCTTCCATGTGGCCCCGCTGACCGCCGCCGACTTTACCGACAGCCGTCCCCACGCGGTCATTGGCATGGTCAACGGCGAGATCACCACCACCGACGGCGGCTACACCGACCGTATCGATGTGGACTATGACATTCTGAAGATCGCCGTCATCGAGCGTCATAAGAACACCCACCACATCGGTCTGGGCTACATCAAGGGCTACGGCCTGCAAAAGGGCGCCGTGGCCACCAGCATCAGCCACGACAGCCATAACATCATCGTAGTGGGTACCAATGAGGAGGACATGGCCTTCGCCGCCAACCGCATCGTACAGCAGCACGGCGGTATCACCGTGGTGGAGAACGGTCAGGTAAAGGGCGAGCTGCTGCTGGCCATCGCCGGCATCATGTCCGACGACACCCTCATAAACGTGAACCGCGACTTGGAGAACGCCAAAAAAGCTGCCTACGACCTGGGCGTGTCCACCGGTATCGACCCATTTATGACCCTGAGCTTCATGGCCCTGCCGGTGATCCCCAGCCTGCGCATCACCACCCGCGGCGTGTTCGACGTCACCACCCAGCGCTACGTCTGATACCTGTTCTCTCTTCGCCGTGGCCTATATCCGCAAAAAAAGAAAGCCCTCGCGGGCTTTCTTTTTTGCTCACAGCTTCAGTTCACAATCCAGGCTCATGACCGCGCTGCCACCGATACGGACGGTCACGGTACCGTCCTTTTCATACAGGAGGCTGCGTATCTCGCTGGGCCTGCCCATGTGCTCGCCCTGCAAAAACACGTTCTCCCGCTCCGGCTTCACATCGCCTCGCAGGTAGAGATAATACGTCAGTGCACCGTTGCTGGTCCCGGTGGCACACTCCTCCGGGATGTCGTACAGGGGCGCGTAGTTGCTGCACCAGGCCGTCACGCCATCCCGCCCCGTGCAGAACATATGCACGCCGGTCACATCGTACTTCCGTGACAGCTCCGTGACCACCGGTGCGTTCTGCACTGCCCGCATGAGCGTCTCATGGTCCCGGACGGGCATCATAATATCCGCCAGACCGGTGGACACCATTCGTGGGATATATCCCTCCGGGCAGTCCGCCTCCGTCAGGCCATAGGCGGTGTACAGCGCGGCGCGCTCCGCTGCCGGGATGTCGCCGATCAGCTGCGGCGGCGCCATATCCATCCAGACAGTACCGCCCCTGACGGTGATGTTCAGCTCCCCGGCCTTCGTATGGGCCGTGTGGTCGCCGTCGCCGATCTTCTCCAGCTGCCGCAGCAGGGCGAAGGACGCCACCGTGGCGTGGCCGCACAGGTCCACCTCCCCGGCGGGGGTGAAATAGCGCAGGGATACGGAGCCGTCCGGCTCCATATGTATAAAGGCCGTCTCCGAGTGCTTCATCTCCGCAGCGATCTGCCGCATGGTCTCATCAGACAGCTCCCGGTCCGGCAGTGCCACGCCCGCCTGGTTGCCGCCGAAGATCCGATTGGCAAAGGCGTCCATCACATAGAGCTTCATAGGGTATACCTCCCAGTTTTTCTTGTGGTTTTCATTATATACTCTCTTGCTCTTAACGGCAAGTATATTTGACTTCCGATGTATTTTTCGTTAGAATAGAATTGCAGCAGGTGTCTGTGTGAACGCCCGCCGCTAAAAGCGAAGAAAGGAACTTCATCGAAAATGCTCAATGAGCGAAGTCTGTTATCACAATTCCTCCATTTCGTAGCCGCTACGGTGGCATCCCTCATGGTTTTCAGCCTGTACTCCATCGTGGACGGGCTGATGGTCGCCAAGGGCGTAGGCGAATACGCCATGGCAGCGGTGAATCTGGCGGTACCGTTCACCAATGTGCTGTTCTCCATCGGCGTCATCTTCGCCGTCGGTACCAGCACCATCATCGCCATCTATCTGGGACAAAACCAAGGCGAGAAGGCCAATAGCCTGTTCTCTCAGAACATCGTGCTGCTGACGTGCGTCGGCCTGACCATCACCGTCCTCGTTTTCGTATTTCTGGAGCCGTTCGCCGTGCTGCTGGGCGCAAAGGGCGTAACGTATCAATATACCATCGATTATCTCCGGGGCCTGGCCCCTTTCGCGCTGTGCTTCATCATCTCCTATAACATGGAGGTGCTGATCAAGACCGACGGCTATCCCCGTCTGGCAATTCTGACGGTCATCACCGGCTGTCTGGCCAACTGCGTGCTGGACTATATCGCCATCTTTGTGCTGAATCTGGGCGTATGGGGCGCGGCCTTCGCCACAGGTCTTTCCCAGCTTCTGACGTGCATCATCTATCTGCGCCACTTCCTGGGCGGACACAACACCTTCCACTTTGTGAAGTTCAGGATGGACTGGGGCATCTACAAGCGGCTGATCCCGCTGGGCTTTGCCGACGGCGTAACGGAGCTGTGCAACGGCGTGATGATCTTCCTGTTCAACCGGGTCATCCTCCGGTGCCTCGGCGACGACGGACTGGTGTGCTACACCATCATCGCCTATGTGAACACCCTCATCATCAACACCATGCTGGGCATCTCGCAGGGCAGCCAGCCGCTGGTCAGCTACCACTACGGCAAGGGGGACGCGGCGGGCTACAAGAAGCTGCTGCGGTATGGCTTTACAGCGGTGGGCATCATGACGGCGGTGATCTTCGCCGGTGTGATGATCTTTGCCCCCCAGATCGCCGGGATCTTCCTCGGCGCGGAGAAGCCGGAGCTGCTGGGCAGCGCGGCCGGCGCGCTGCGGCGGTACGGTCTGTGCTATCTGCTGCTGGGCGGCAACATCCTCATGGGCGGCTTCCTGACGGCGGTGGAGCGACCGAAGGCGGCTATTTCCATCTCCGTGGGCCGTGGCCTGCTCTTTCAGGCCGGTGCGCTGCTGCTGTTGGCGGCAGCCGTGGGCGGCACGGGCATTTGGTTTGCGCCGGTGATCTCCGAGGCGCTGTGCGCGGTAATGGCCGTGTGGTTCCTCCGGCGGTTCCTGCGGAAAACCGCAGCATAACCAACATAAAAAGTATCCCGCGGCACAGCCGCGGGATACTTTTTTGCTCTCTTTAAGGCGCCTTACGCCTGCGCGGCCTTTTCCGCCATCATCTGCCGCACCACCTCGTCGATACGGCGAGCAACGCGGCAGAAATCCTCCGCCGTATAGCCCTTGGTGGTCATGGCGGCGGTGCCGATGCGGACGCCGCTGGTCTGGAACGGCGAGCGTTTGTCCCCGGGGACGCAGTTCTTATTCAGCGTAATACCGCAGCGGTCCAATTCCTCCTGTACCTCACGTCCGGTAAGTCCGGTATCCGTCAGATCCAGCAAAAACAGATGGTTGTCCGTGCCACCGGTAACGACCTTGTAGCCCATGGCCATGAACTCCGCCGCCATCGCCCTGCAGTTGACCACCACACGGTGGATATACGCTCGGTATTCCGGGGTCAGCGCCTCCTCCGCAGCCACCGCCTTGCCGGCGATCACGTGCTGCAAAGGGCCGCCCTGCATACCGGGAAAAACGGCGCTGTCCACCTTTTTCGCCAGCTCCGGCCGACAGAAGATCAGTCCGCCTCGCGGGCCGCGCAGCGTCTTGTGCGTCGTGGTCGTGACCACATCTGCCAGTCCAAAGGGGCTGGGGTGCTCCCCCGCCGCCACCAGCCCGGCAATGTGAGCGATGTCCGCCATGAAATACGCCCCCGCCGCCTGCGCCGCCTGGGCAAAACGTGCAAAGTCGATGGTCCGGCTGTAGGCCGACGCTCCTGCGATGATTAGCCGCGGCTTCAGCTCCTGCGCAAGCCTCTCCATACCGTCATAGTCGATCAGGCCGTTTTCGTCCACATCGTAGGCCGCTATGTCATACAGCCTGCCGGAGGCATTTACCGGCAGTCCGTGGGACAGATGCCCACCGTTGGCCAGACTCATGGACAGGACCCGGTCTCCCGGCTGCAGCAGCGCCATATACGCCGCCAGATTGGCGGAGGTGCCGCTGTGAGGCTGCACGTTCACATGGTAGTCGGTGTGAAATACCTCCCTCCACTTGGCGATGCAGTACGTCTCCAGCTCGTCCACCACCAGGCAGCCGCCGTAGTAGCGCCCCTGATTTCCCATCTCCCGGTGGGCGGGATACCCCTCGGAATACTTATTGGTCAGGCAGCTGCCCACAGCGCGGCATACCGCCTCGCTGGTGAAATTCTCGCTGGCGATCAGCTCCACCGTTGTTTCCTGCCGCCGCTGCTCCATGGCAATATAGTCGAAAACCTTGGATGTCACGCCCATCTCTCCCCACGTATTGTATTGTTGTGTCAACCATTATACCACATATTGTGCCCCATGCAAGCCCCAATAGTCAAATAACCAAAATACACGAAATCACATACCAGCCCTGTATGTTTTTTGTAAAAAACGCAGAAAGGTGAAAAAAGGGTTGACAACGGCGCGTTAAGGGCGTATTATGCCACCATTCCGACAGGGAAAATCACAGCGAGGAGGAAAGCCGACATGAAGCGTAACGTCACCATGATGATGTGCGAGATGTGCATGGGTATGATGTCCATGTGCATGTTTCGTCGCGCCGAAAAGGTCATCAGCTTTCCGAAAACTGTTTGACGGCTTGCAAAAGCCGATGTGTAAGCAGACAGCGGAGGGTCAGTGATGGCCAGCCGCTGTTTTTGTTTTGCTTACGTACCGCCGTTCCGGCCGGGCGGCGGTGCTGAGATAAAATCGTAACCAACCAAGTTTAATCATTTCAAAGGAGACTGCGAACATGAAACACAACACTTTGACTAAGATCATCACCCTGGCCCTGGCCGCTGTACTGGCTCTGAGCCTGGCTGCCTGCGGCAGCAAGACCGACGACAGCGGCGACAAGACCGACGCTCCTGTCATCAAGATCGGCGTTCCCAACGACACCACCAACGAAGCCCGCGCCCTGCTGCTGCTGCAGGAGAACGGCATCATCGAGCTGAAGGACGGCGTGGGCATCACCGCCACCAAGAACGACATCGTGGAGAATCCGTACAATGTGGAGATCGTGGAGGCTGAGGCCGCCCAGCTGCCCAATATGCTGCCCGATCTGGACTACGCCGTGATCAACAGCAACTACGCCATCAACGCCGGCCTGAACCCCGTGAATGACTCCCTGCTGATCGAGGGCAGCGCCTCCGCCTACGCCAACATTCTGGCCGTCAAGGAGGGCAACGAGACCGCCCCCAAGATCCTGGCCCTGAAAGCCGCCCTGGAGAGCAAGCAGGTCGCCGACTTCATCGCTGAGAAGTACACCGGCTCCGTGGTTTCCGTGGTGGAGAACCCCACTGACGGCTATGACGCCTCCGTGGACTACGACGCTCTGAAGGGCGAGACCATCTCCGTGGCCGCTTCTCCCACGCCCCATGCCGAGATCCTGGAGGTCGCCAAGGAGATCCTGGCCGCCAAGGACATCACCCTGGACATTCAGGTCTACAACGACTACGTTGTGCCCAACACCGTCGTCGATGACGGCACGGTGGACGCCAACTACTTCCAGCACCTGCCCTACCTGGAGGACTTCAACGCCCAGAACGGCACCCACATCGCCTCCATCGCCGCCATCCACGTGGAGCCCATGGGTCTGTACGGCGGCAAGCAGACCACGCTGGACGCGCTGAGCACCTCCGCCCAGTAACATAAAACAACAGGATTTTACCCTCCTCTCCCCCTCGCGTGTTCCCCGCCCTGCACAGGGCGGGGAACACCGCGGAAACAGGACAATGCGAAACGCCCGGTTTCTTTTCCGGAGCTCCCGCCAGGGCGCGGGGGATGCAGAAAGGAAACAGCGCGAATTAAACAGAAACGAGGAACGCCGTCGTGATAGAACTGAAACACGTAAGCAAGACATACGACTCCGGTGCCAACGGAGGCGTGGACGCATTGAAGGATGTGTCCCTGACCATTGAGGATGGAGACATCTACGGCATTATCGGTATGTCCGGCGCGGGCAAGAGCACGCTGGTGCGCTGCATCAACCTGCTGGAGCGCCCCACAAAAGGCGAGATCATCGTGGACGGCCAGCGGCTGGACACCATGACCCCCGCCCAGCTGCGCGCCGCCCGTCGGAACATCACTATGATCTTCCAGCACTTCAACCTGCTCATGCAGCGCACCTGCCTGCGTAACGTCTGCTTCCCCATGGAGATCTCCGGTGTAAAGCGGGCCGACGCGGAAAAGCGCGGGCGCGAGCTGCTGGAGCTGGTTGGCCTGCCTGACAAGGCAGACGCCTATCCGGCCCAGCTGTCCGGCGGCCAGCAGCAGCGCGTGGCCATCGCCCGCGCCCTGGCCACCCAGCCCAAGGTGCTCCTGTGCGACGAGGCCACCAGCGCCCTTGACCCCAAGACCACCCGTCAGATCCTGGAGCTGATCCGGGACATCAACCAAAAGCTGAACATCACCGTGGTCATCATCACCCATCAGATGAGTGTGGTGAAGGAGGTCTGCTCCCATGTGGCTATCCTGGACGACGGCTGCGTGGCCGAATCCGGCATGGTGGGCACGGTGTTCGCCGCGCCAAAGTCCGAGGCCGGACGGCGGCTGGTGTTCCCCGGCGGCGCGGACGCGCAGGTATACAACCCCCAGGACGAAAAGCTGGTCCGCCTGGTGTTCAAGGACAGCAAAACCACCAGTATCCCCCTCATCGCACGGCTGGCGGCGGAGGAGGGCGTCTTCTGCAACGTGATCTCCGCCAGCACGCAGAAGCTGTCCGAAACGGTATACGGCAGCATGATGCTGGGCATCCCCAGCGCACAGTACGATAAGGCCGTGGCCTTTATCCACAATGTGGCCAATGTGCAGGTAGAGGAGGTGGACCACCATGTACAGTAATCTGTTCTCCGCCCAGTCCGTACAGGATCTGATGAGCGTGCTGCCCTCCCTGCCCTTTGCCATCTGGGAGACGTTCTACGTCACCGTGGTCAGCACGGCGCTGTCGCTGGTGCTTGGCCTGCCCCTGGGCGTGCTGCTGGTGGCCGGCGAGAAAAACGGCGTCCTGCCCCTGCCCCGCTGGCTCATGCAGGTCATCAACGTCATCATCAACCTGCTGCGCTCCATCCCCTTCCTGATCCTGATGATCATGGTCTTCCCTCTCTCCCGTCTGCTCATCGGCACCGCCGTGGGCACCACGGCCACTATCGTTCCGCTGGTGGCGGCGGCGTTCCCCTTTGTGGCACGTCTGGTGGAGAGCAGTCTCCGCGAGGTGGATGGTAATATCATTGAGGCCGCCCAGAGCATGGGCGCCACCCCCATGCAGATCATCTGCAAGGTGATGATCCCCGAGAGCGTTCCCTCCCTGATCCAGAATGTCACCATCGCGCTGACCACCATTCTGGGCTACTCCGCCATGAGCGGCATTATCGGCGGCGGCGGCCTGGGCAAGATCGCCATCGACTACGGCTACTACCGCTATAAGTACCTGGTGATGCTGGTGGCGGTGGTCATTCTGATCCTGTTGGTGCAGCTGTTCCAAAGCGTGGGCACCTGGCTCAGCAAGCGGTGCGACAAGCGTTTGAAGCACTGATCCCGTCTTCTGTTCCCTTCGGCTTTCGCCGGAGGGAATATTTTTTCCGCCGCCCCATTTTTCACCTTGACATTTCTCCCGAAATCGTGTATGATATTCGATGTTGTAAAGGTATATAACTTTACAGAAGGAGGCCACACCGTGAAAAACCAGACATACCGCATGACCATGCTGTTCGATTTTTACGGCGATATCCTGACCCCACGGCAGCGTGAGCTGTTCGACCTGTATTATAATGAGGACCTGTCCCTGGCAGAGATCGCGGAGAACTGCGGCATTTCCCGGCAGGGCGTACGGGACGTGATCGTTCGCGCGGAGAACGCCATGACCGAGCTGGAGGACAAGACCGGCCTGGTCCGCCGCTTTTTGCAGATGCAGCAGCACGTGGACCGTATCATCACCGCTGCCGGAGACATTAAAACCATCAACTACCGGCAGTACGAAAATCCCCGGTTAGAGGAATTGGCGGAGACGATCTTGGACGCTGCCGCCGCCCTGAAGGAGTAACGACCCATGGCATTTGAGGGACTTAGCGAAAAACTGAACGGCGTATTCAAGCGCCTGCGCGGTAAGGGCCGCCTTACCGAAGCCGATGTCCGCGAGGGTATGCGCGAGGTGCGTCTGGCCCTGTTGGAGTCCGACGTCAGCTATAAGGTCGTCAAGGATTTCGTGGCGGACGTCACCGAAAAGTGCGTCGGCACCGATGTGCTGGACAGCCTGACCCCCGCCCAGCAGATCATCAAGATCGTAAACCAGGAGCTGACGGCGCTGATGGGCGGCACCAACGCCCGCCTGACCACCGCCTCCAAGGGTCCCACCGTTGTGATGATGGTGGGCCTGCAGGGCGCCGGCAAGACCACAAACGGCGCCAAGCTGGCAGGGCTCATGCGCCGCAGCTTCGGCAAGCGCCCCTTGCTGGTGGCCTGCGACGTGTACCGTCCCGCCGCCATCAACCAACTGCAGGTGGTGGGAAAGCAGCTGGACATCCCCGTCTTCGAGATGGGGCAGATCGACCCGGTGACCATCGCCAAGGAGGCGGTGAAGTACGCCGCTGACCACGGCCACGACATCGTCTTTCTGGACACCGCCGGCCGTCTGCATATCGACGAGGCGCTGATGGACGAGCTGAAGGCCGTCAAGGCTGCCGTCCATCCCAACGAGATACTCCTTGTGGTGGACGCCATGACCGGCCAGGACGCGGTCAACGCCGCCAAGGCCTTTGACGACGCGCTGGGCATCGACGGCGTGCTGCTGACCAAGCTGGACGGCGACGCCCGCGGCGGTGCTGCCCTGTCCATCCGGGCCGTCACCGGTAAGCCCATCAAGTTCGTGGGTACCGGCGAAAAGCTGGACATGATCGAGCCTTTCCACCCTGACCGCATGGCCGGGCGGATACTGGGCATGGGCGATATGCTCACGTTCATTGAGAAGGCCGAGCAGCAGTATGACGAAAAACAGGCGAAAAAGCTGGAGGAAAAGCTCCGCAAGAACCGCCTGACCCTCACCGACTATCTGGATCAGATGGAGCAGCTGCAAAGCATGGGTGACCTGAGCCAGATCGCCGATATGCTCCCCGGCGGCATGGCTAAGGGCTTCGACCCCAGCCAGATCGACGAGAAGCAGATGGCCCACAACAAGGCCATCATCCAGTCCATGACCCCGCTGGAACGCGAAAATCCGCAGATCCTCAACGCCAGCCGCAAAAAGCGCATTGCCGCCGGCTGCGGCCTGGAAGTGGTGGACATCAACCGCCTGCTGAAGTCCTTTGAGATGCTGCAGCAGATGACCAAAGCCATGACCAAGGGCGGCGGTATGCGCGGCCTGGGCGGCATGATGGGCGGCTTCGGCGGCAAGGTGGCCAGAGGCGCCATGCACGGTTTTGGCCGAAAAAAACGGTTGAAATAAAGTTAAAAAAAGTAGAAAAAGTGTGTAAGTGCAGTCGCATTTAACAGATATAAAACATTTAATTTACATGGAGGAACACAACAATGGTTAAAATTCGTCTGAGAAGAATGGGCGCTAAGAAGGCCCCCTATTACCGCGTCGTCGTCGCCGATTCCCGCTATCCCCGCGACGGCCGCTTCATCGAGGAGATCGGCACCTATGATCCCACTGTCTCCCCCGCCAAGATCAGTATCGACGCTGACCGCGCCCGCGAGTGGATCAAGACCGGTGCCCAGCCCACCGATACCGTTCGCGCCCTGCTGAAGAAGGTCGACGTACTGTAAGTCGGGAGCGCGCCATGAAGGATCTGCTGCTGTATATCGCGCAGAACCTTGTGGAGCACCCGGAGCAGGTCAGCGTGACCGAGGTGGAAAACGGTGACGAGCTGACGCTTCAGCTTCGCGTCGCGCCGGAGGACATGGGCAAGGTCATCGGACGTCAGGGCCGTATCGCCAAGGAGATACGCACTGTGATCCGTTCCTACGCCCAGCGCACCGGCGCCAAGGTGTCTGTGGATATCGTTGATTAAAAAAGGAGCACCCGGCAGGGTGCTCTCTTTTTGCCCGCTGGCCGGGGCAAAAAAGAAAGCCCTTTCGGGCTTTCTTTTTTTGCTCTCAGTGACGCTTTTTAGCGGTCCAGGCCATGCCGGTCACGGACAGCACTGCCGTCACGGCGTAGATACCCACGCCCGCGTCAAAGGTCTTGGGGGAACCCTTGGCCTCGTCCTTAGTGGTGGTCGTGGTGGAGTTGTAGTAGTAGCGGGGAGGCTTGACGTTGATAACGGTAGTACTCTCGGAAACCTCGACTACTTCCTCATCATTTACTTGGACTTTCGTCAGGCTCTTGCCGGGATTGGCGATATTGCATGTGTTGTTCTCAGAAGTGATATTGCCCTGTGCCAGATTCGCCTCATTCCAGATAAGATAGCCCGCGGTGATATCGTTGTTGCTGATGGTCACTGTCGCGGCCGGGCTGCAAAGCTTGTGAATATGAATGGCGTTGACGGGCACATTGGAAATGGTGTTGTTTGTAACAGTGAAAGTCTTCCCGCTGGTCAGCTGGATAGCAGAGCCATATTTAGCACCATTCTTTTCTGCGCCGGTCAAGTTCGTAATTGTATTCTCGCTAATGGTTACTTCAGAAGTATCTGTTGCATGCACGTTAATGCCACGCATATAACCCGAAATATTGTTTCCGCTGATCTTAATCTCCGCCGTACAATTCTGCACAAACAGCGCTGGATCAGTTGTTCCGTCGTTTGTAAATGTGTTATTTGTGACACTTACTTCAGCCGCCTGCAAAATCTTTAGTCCTTTCTCGAACTTACAATTATTGAATGTAATAGACTTGCATTGGCTGTTAGCGTAGGCATATGCGGGAAAAGCGACGTGCTCGATCGTTACATCGGCTCCGGATCCACCGATATATGTAAATCCATTTCCCTTACCTGCGCTGATAGAATCGGTAATAGTCGCGTTGTTTTCACCTTTAACGACAATTTTCTTTATCGAAACAGCAGGATAGATATAACCTCCGCTTAGAATTGCGGCATTTACGCTTCCAATAACACCTTCACCGTTCCCAGTGTCAACTGTGCCGTGAATGGTCCAGACGATGCTCTCGACCTCGGTCAACTCCGCGGGATGGCTGCCAAAGTTACCGTCGCTTGTCACAATGCTCTTGCTCTCGCGCCAGGCTTTGGCGGCAGCGGTCAGCGTGTCATAATGGATAAGCGCGCCGTTTTCATCGGCCAAGCCATCGATAGTCACATAATTGTTCTCGTCTGCCCACGAAATGGTGGTGACGCCCAGCGCCATGACCAGCGCCAGAATGGCTGCTAACAATTTCTTCATGTCTCAAACCCCATTTGTTTTAGATTTCCGCAGGTGCACTCGTTTTAATAACCATTAAAACGTAAATGCAGAGGTACCTCTGCGGATAGTCAGATTATAGCACAGTCTCACCGTTTGTCCAGCCTTTTTATGGAAGTTTTACACATTTTTTCTGTTACCGGGAATGGAAAACGGGAGAATTTGGCAAAAAATGGGAATTGTGGGCCCGCTGCGGCAGAACGGGGGACAGCGCGAAAGAGGAGCACCCGAACGGGTGCTCCTCTTTTTGTCTCTCACGCAAAATAGCCCTTGATCTCCATCACGGCCGTTACGATGCAGAACAGACCAAAGGCCAGGATCAGCGTGCCGCCCAGCTTCTTTTTCTGCTTCACCTGGAACATCATGATACCCACCATGATCATGGACAGGCCCAGCAGCACCATGGACAGGCCGGGGATGTACAGCACGTTCATCTTCCGCAGCAGCCACAGCAGCAAGGCCAGGACCAGCAGCACGATGGATATGTTTTTCTTCGTATTCATGGACATTGGCGTTTCTCTCCTCCCTTGGGACGCGGCGCGCCCACTGGTTTGATTGTAGCGGAAAAGCGGACAGAATACAAGGGCAATTTACCGCCCCAGCAGCACTTTCGCCTTGAGGATCGCCGCCACGGTCTTGGCATCGGTCAGCTCGCCGGACATACACAGCTCCACCGCCTCGTCGAAGGGCACGCGCACCGTCTCCAAAAACTCGTCCGCGTCCGGGTGCGTCTCACCGAAGGTCAGCTCACAGGCCAGGAACAGGTACAGCGTCTCGCCATAGCAGCCGGGAGAGGCGATCAGCGCCCCCAGGTCCGTCCACGCCTCCGCCGTGGCCCCGATCTCCTCCTTCAGCTCCCGCTGGGCCGTGACGAAGGGGTCCTCGCCCGGCTCCCGTTTGCCGGCGGGTATCTCCGTCAGCACCCGGGAAAAGGCGTAGCGGTACTGCTTCACCAGCAGCACGTCGTCGCCGTCCAGGGCCAGAATGCCCACGCCGCCGGGGTGCTCCACCACCTCGCGGACCCCCTCTTTCCCGTTGGGCAGGCGTACCCTGTCCTCCCGCACGTGCAGGATGCGGCCGCGGTAGACCTCACGGCTCTCCAGCGTTTTCTCAGTCATATCCATAGAAGCGTCTCCCTTCGTTTTTTGCCCCAGTATAGCACAGAAAGTTCAAAATTACCACCCCTCTATCCCCCTTGCGCGATGCGAGAAAATATGGTATACTATCGTTCACGTTACCGGAAGGAGGTGTCTCCATGGACAAGTCCGGCACCAAGACCATCGCCCAGAACCGCAAGGCGTACCACGACTACTTCGTGGAGGACCGCTACGAGGCCGGCATCGAGCTGTTCGGCACGGAGGTCAAGTCCATCCGCGCCGGCACCCTGAACCTGAAGGACGCCTTCTGCGTGGCCAAGGACGGCGAGGTGTACGCCTACAGCTTTCACATCTCCCCCTACGACCACGGCAACATCTTCAACCGCGATCCGGACCGGCCCAAGCGGCTGCTGCTGCACAAGCGGGAAATACGGAAGCTCCACGACCTGCAGAAGCAGGAGGGCTATGCGCTGATACCGCTGTCGGTATATTTCAAGAACTCCCGGGTGAAGGTGGAGCTGGGCCTGTGCAAGGGCAAGAAAACCTACGACAAGCGGGAGGCCGTGGCCAAGCGGGACGCCAAGCGGGAGATGGACCGCGCCATGCGGGAGAAAAACCGCGGGTATTGAATGGTATGACGTTGCGCGGGAAGCGCGCATATTCTGATAATAAGTGAGGGAACCAAGATGGCAAATCCTATCGTGACTTTTGAAATGCAGGACGGCGGCAAGATCGTTGCCGAGTTGTATCCCGACATCGCGCCCCAGAGCGTGTACAATTTCATCGCCCTGGCCAACGCCGGGTACTACGACGGGCTGATCTTCCATCGGGTCATCCCCGGCTTTATGATCCAGGGCGGCTGCCCCGACGGAACCGGCATGGGCGGCCCGGGGTACTGCATCAAGGGCGAGTTCGCCGCCAACGGTGTGCAGAACGACCTGCGCCACACCCGCGGTGTGCTGAGCATGGCCCGGGCGCAGCCCATGGACAGCGCCGGCAGCCAGTTCTTCATCATGCACAAGGACGCGCCCCATCTGGATGGGCAGTACGCCGCCTTCGGCTGCGTGATGGACGGCATGGACGTGGTGGACCGCATCGTCAACCAGCCCCGGAACATGATGACCAACAAGCCCAAGAAGGACCAGGTCATGGCGAAGGTCACCGTGGACACCCAGGGCGTGACGTATCCGGAGCCGGAGAAGCTGGCCGATCCCTTCGGGAGATAAGTTTTCTGCGCGGGGGAGGGTCCCCCTCCCCCACGCATATGTAAATATTCCCATGGGTTGTGTGCACAGCGCGCAAAAACCTTATGGGCTGTACTGTTTCCCAGTATCGCACAACGCGCAAGTCCCTCGCGGACTACGCTGTTCCCCAGTATCGCACAACGCGCAAGTCCCTCGCGGACTACGCTGTTCCCCAGTGTCGCACAACGCGCAAGTCCCTCGCGGACTACGCTGTTCCCCAGTGTCGCACAATACGAAAACCCCTCATGGGGCTGCACCGATTTTCCCCGGGTATTGGAACAATACCCAAAAAAATCCCCAATATGGGGCTGCACCGGTTTCGACGGGGGTGTGGAGGCTGGATAAGCGGGCGGCGGCGCCTGACCGCCATAAAACGGGCAACTTAAAAATTAACTGACAACAATCGTATTGCTGTCGCTGCCTAACTAAAGGCAGCCGTCTGAACCGGAGAGGCCGCAGGCCGGGGAAGGCGTCGTTTATGCGGCGGACGTGCGGCGGGTAAGAGTTGCCCCGCCCATGCATTATGACTCTACTGAACCGCGCAGTCTGTCAGGTGTCTGCGCGGAGAGGGAACGCTGAAACCTGACTGCGCCCGGAGAAAGTCTTGTCAAAGCGCTTTCGGACAGGGGTTCGACTCCCCTCAGCTCCACCAATTTAATCGCAGGTCGAACACCTGAGGTGACGATAGTCGTTTTGCCTTACGGTTTTGTACTTGCAGCCCAGATTAAGGATAGGCTTTAAGCCTGTCCTTTTTCTTTTGGTAGTCGGTAGTTCGTTTTAACGAATTTTCCTTATATATACATGTAATGCGAGGGAGCGACGAGATTGCGCTTTGAGTCCTTTTACTTTTTGGAAAAATCTTTTCAGTTTTTACGAACTACCAGTACTACCAGATAACCAAAAGCCTTGCAAATCAAGGTCTTTCTTCGGTAGCAGGCTCAGTAGCAGAGGGTTCGGGCTCGACTACCTCGACTGCTACGGAGACCCGCAGGAGTTGTCCTTCAGGGACGAAGGCCTTGATTTGCTTTACAAAGCTCGCCGCATTGAAGGCTCCGGAGAAGCAGAACGAGAAGTTCTCCAAAGTTATTTTTTTTGTCGGCGCATTCGTGCTGATACTGTAGTCCTCTCGGAATCTCTCGAGATCGTCCTTCGTAGGCTGAAAACCTCGCTTGAAGGAAAAGCCTCTCTTGCTCAGGTAAACGCCGACCGCACCGGCGTTCGCGCCCATAAGCTCGGCAAGAGCCGAAGGCCCGACGCGGTACTTGTCGATAATGTTCTGCACGTAGCTCTTCTGCAAGCCCTCGGGAAGTGCTTTGAACTCTGCGTATGTGATACGTTTTTTCAGGTTGAGCGTGTAGGTAGGACCGCTCATCTCTCTCATCTCCTTTGCCGTGTATTGCGGTAGGCGGCAACCGCTATGCCGAGGGCGCTTCTTAGCGCTCCGGGCTGTTATCGCCTTTTCTCGTACATCTTCTTTGAAGAGGTACTCTTCGTCTCTCATATAAACCTCCCCGGGCAAGCCCCAGACCTCCCGTATCGCGTTTTAGCTCAGGGGCCCTTAGATTTACCCTCTGAAAACTTTGGACGCGATACGGGCTGTTCTGGAGTTCTTTTAATCAGCCCTCTCCATAGCGACCTCACAGATACCGCAAATGAGGCTGAGGTCGGCGGTCGTCTTAACTTCCTGCCCGCAGACCGGGCAAACGTAGCGGTGAGGCTTTTCGCGTTCGGCCTTTGCTTTCTCCTCAGGCATAACGCGAGCGAACGGAACTTCAAGTACAAAGCCGTTGTCTTCGAGGGTCTTCTTGAAGGCCTCGGTCGGATTTGTGTGGGAGAAGCCCACGGTACGGTCGTACCCGATTTCAAGGTCTCTTGCCTCAGCCTCAGCCTTGAAGGTCTTGTTGTGGTAGCGGCCTTTCTGACAAGTGTCCTGAATCTCATTCACAAGGCAGTAAAGATGGACCATCTCATGGCACATCGTCGCAGCCGTATTAGCAGACGGACGATTGAGGAACTCGGCGCCGATGTTGATTTCGTACTGGCCGTCGTTCTCGCTTTTCCAAATCTTCTTAGTAGAGCAGTGGCCGTAAGCCTTAGGGGTAGACTGAACGGTAATGACCGGTTTCGGCAGCGCGTTGTCGAAGTAGACGCGATTCAGAATGTCGAACAGGCTCTCGAGCTTAGTCACGACGTCCGACATTTTCATGGGCTCGTCGTGGTTGACTTCTGGCTCAGCGGTCTCGCTGACCTCAGCCTCAGGCTCTTCGTAGAGCTTCCAGCGACGGTCATAGCTTGCAGCAGCCATGATACTCGGCTCAGCGTTAGGCTCGTCCACGGGGACGGAGTGAATCTTGCGATTCTCCTCGTCAATGCTCACGACCAGACGGACCTCGTTGGTCTCCTTGTTGATAATCTTCTTGTTAGCGATAATGCTCATGTCTTTCATTATGTTTGCCTCCTTTGTAATTCCCAGTGTTTTCCAACTGACAATTATATTTTACCGTGTTCAGTAGAAAAAGGGAGCGCGCAAAACTGCCGGGATTCTGCGAACTTTTCGTTGCAGTTCTACCGCTTTTGGTAAGAAGCTGCCTCCACGGTGTTCTTGAGCAGCATGGCGACGGTCATCGGGCCCACGCCGCCGGGTACCGGAGTAATCGCTGATGCCTTTGCCGCGACCTCCTCAAAAGCAACGTCTCCACAGAGCTTACCGTTCTCGTCCCGGTTAATTCCGACATCGATAACGACCGCCCCCGGCTTAACCATGTCTGCGGTAATAAAGCGGGGCTTACCGACTGCCGAGATAAGTACATCGGCCTGACGAGTATAGCTCGCGAGGTCCTTCGTCTTAGAGTGGCATACGGTAACGGTGGCGTTCGCATGCAGAAGCATAAGGGCAAGTGGCTTGCCTACGATATTGCTGCGTCCGATAATGACGCAGTGCTTCCCGCTTACGTCTCCCAGCAAATGGAGGATTCCGGCCGGAGTGCAGGGCCTAAGACCAGCCTCTCCGGTCAAGAGCTTTCCAATATTATAGGGGTGGAAGCAATCCACGTCTTTCTCCGGCGGTATTGCGCCGAGTACCTTCTTCTCGTCAATGTGTTCCGGGAGAGGAAGCTGAACGAGAATACCGTCCGCCCACGCGCTGAGCTCTGCGATAGACGCGATGACCTCTTTGGTCGACGCCGTAGCCGGCAACCTGCGAGAGCAAGACCGAATACCGACCTCGGCGCAAGCGCGTTCCTTGTTGCGGACATAAACCGAGGAAGCGGGGTCGTCGCCGACCATAATAACGGCGAGCTTTGCGTCAGAGCCTTGCAAAGAAGCCTTCACCTGAGCGGCGATAGCTTTTCCGTCAATAATCATTCGCTTTCCTCCTCAAAAACATCAAGAGGAATGGCGATTTCATCCTCTTCGGTATCATCTACCGCAGCATAGCCAATGCCGTCACATGCGGTAACTAACTGAGCGCAGTCTAAATCTTCACCGACAGTCTCGATAAAGCTGTCTCGGTCGATTTCAGTAACCTTAAAATATCGAGCCATTATTCTTCCTCCTTATCCGGTTTTGTCAGGTCCTCAGGCTGGCAGTCGAGAGCCTGCGCGAGCTTGAGCGCCGTTTTGAGCGTGATATTCTCAGGCTTGATGATACCGACCTCAATATCACGGATTTTCTGGTAGCGGATTCCGCTGACTTTTGCCAGCTCGGTGCGGCTGTAGCCTTTCGCAAGCCGCAAATCTTTAAGTCCCAAAGTGTCATTCTCCTTTCACCGCGGGGCACAAGGCCCCGCGGATTCATAGATTGATGATTAGATATAGAAGCCGAAGCAAACGCCGTTGGGGCTGGAGGCGCTGTTAAAGTCCGCGTCGCCGTCGCTGTACACATTGCAGAAGCCGCCGGAGTTGCTCCCAAAAGGAGAACGCTCCCACCACCAGCCCGCATCTCCGTCTTCGTCGACCTTGATACGGTTGCGGCGGTCCTTGAAGTACTCGAACTGGAAGCCGCGGTCAGGGTCATTCTCGGTCCAGTCATGTTCACCGAAGACCTCCATCTCGGAGAAGAGCCAGAGCTTGTCCTCCTCTTCGCCGAACTTGCGGGGCTTGATAGCTGCGATAAGCGCGTCAGGGAGCAGCGCGATAACTTCCTCGTTGAGGTAGCGACGCATATCGCAGGCAAGCCAGCCGCCTTCGTTGGTCCACTCCTTATTCATGCGGTGGTAGCCGAGCAGATTCTTCAGCCCGATAACGCCGTCGTCCATGACGACGAACACAACCTCGCGGCCGTCCTTGAGAGTCTCGACGATTTCATCGCCGACCTTGAGCGTACCCGGATTCGCCCAGTTAAAGGTCCGGGTCTCTTTCGTTGTAATAGTTGCCATAATAAAAACCTCCTGAAAAATGTATTTGCTTATAAGAGCGTTCCGCCCTTGAGAAGCCTTCTGATAGTCCACACGTCGGAGCAGTACATCGGCGTAAACCAGTAGCTCTCCAATGAGTCGTCCGAGCGCATGGGCTCGGTAAGTGAGTTGCCTACTTTGATATAACCGGCGACACCGAGAAGCGAGAGCTGGATATAACACATATAGGCTACGGTATAGTCAATATCCTGCGCGGTCACGAGAATATGATTTTGCCAGTTCAGACCCGCCTTGTGTATCTGCTTAGCCGCGGCGTGAACTCCAGCAATCAAAGTAGCGCCGGCACCGCAAGCGCAATCGTTAATTGAGATATAGCCTTTCGCCTCGATAGTCGGCAGCACGTTGTCACAAGTCATTTCTGCCAGCATTCGGCAAACATCGTAGGGCGTAAAGAACTGCCCGCCAGAGTCATTGCCGAGGTTAAGCGTCATAAAGATACTTCCGAGGAAGTCCTGCTCCGGATTCTTCTCGAGAGCAAGGACCACTTCCGCAGCGAGCTGAGGAAAAATCTCTTGCTCCTTCTTGTTGTACTTCTGAATCCGCTTGAGGTAGAGCGCCTCACGCTTTTCAAAGTGAGACTTGTCGACTGCGTTCGAGATAGCACAAGCGTACATCGTAACGAAGTCCTGCCAGACCTCCCACGGAGTCCAGCGGTATGTAAGCTCTCGGAAGAGCTTTACAAAAGGTTGGTCGTCGGTCTTTCCGACTCTTTTTGCCATCGAATTGCCTCCTTTAATAAAGTAGCGTGCTAAAGCAATCAGCTCGAAAGAAACGCCCTTGCGGGCGAATCTTTCTCAGACGATATTGACCTCGTAAATGAGGTAGTCGGTGAAGTCTGCCGTGCGGTAAAGGTACGGCGAGATTTGCTGCGGACGGTCGGAACGGCTCTCGACAAAGGCTTGCGCCTTTTCTAAGGTTAAGTAGCCTTCCTGACTGACTTTCCCGAGGCTCGCCTCGGGAATCACTTGAACGATGTAAACTTTCATGCTATTGCCTCCTTATTCATTTGATAATAGTAGCCGTGGCCGGTCTTTTCGTCGTCAAATGTGAACTCACAAATTTCGTTGTAGCAAGCTCCGTCAAAGTTACAGACAAAGGTCTGGCAGTCATAAGGAAGGTCACGACAAATCTCAGCTTTGCACGGAACGTTTTCTGCGGATTCCTCATAGCGATAATTGCCAGAGTAGCAAATCTTCTTGCCGTCAATAACGGTGTAATGGTAATTATATCGCTGCACAGGATTCGCAAACTGCGCAAGCTCAAGGCCAAAATCAATACCTTTCTTTTTACATGCAAAACGGATTTCAGCAAAGAACTTAGCGGGTGTTATATTGTTGCGGGTAAGCTCAATTTCGTAGTTCATAACGGCCTCCAAATAATCGGTATGTTATCCTCTTGACATTATTTATTATGCCGCGTTTTACTGATTTCGGGAGCGCGCAAAACTGCCGGGATTTTGCGAACTTTCCGTTGCGGTTTTACCGCTTTCAGTCAATCGCGTCGACCTCGCCGGCTCTCATAGCAGCCAGAATCGCGTTGAGCTCATTCGCAAGGAAGCGGTGGCACATACGCAGCTTCATGTCGAGCTCCTTCTTCGTGTATTTGTGGTCAACTGCTTTAAGGTAATCATGCCACGGGGAAAAGTCCGGGTCGAAGAGCATACAATGCGTTTCGTCATAGCAAAGCTCGAATACCTTCTTTACCTCAAAGCATTTACTAAAATGCTCTGCCGACCGGCGAACGGTCCAGTTTGTGGCCTTTACGGCGTCAGCGCACTGCTGCAGAGCGGAGTAGCTGTAACAAGCGCGTTGGAAATTCATATAATCATTACCTCCTTAGGGTTTACTTTCTCGCCTGAACGCGATATAATATATGAACACTCTTAAGCTCAGCCGGTCTTGCGACCGGCCAAGCTCTCGAGCGGACGAGGTTAGTCGTCAGTTACGTATTCAAGGTATTCGGTGTCGGTCGCGAAGAGCATATACTCTCCGTTTACCAAGCCCATGAATCCGTAGTCGGTGTGGTAGCCGTCCATGATTGACCTCCTTTCTGAGCTCTCGTTGTTCCAGCAACGGGGGCTCTTTTCTTTGTCAAGGTTTTCCCCTTGACAATTATTATTTTACCGTGTTTGGTAAGAAAAGGGAGCGCGCAAAACTGCCGGGATTCTGCGAACTTTCTGTTGCATTTCTACCGCAAATAGTAAAAGGCCGGAGCCGTCCCACGAAGGAACGACTCCGGCCTTATCTCTTAGGCGAGCTGATTTACTTTTTTCTGTACGGCGGCGTAGTCATACCCAGCGGCCTCAAGCCGCTTTTTACGCTCCGCGCCGTTGCCCCACTTGCCTTGCAGGACCTCCCGAGCGAGCTCGTCTACCGACTTGCCCGCGCCCGCCTCAGTAGTGATGAAGGCCGAAAAGCCCGCGGCTTGCAGCTTCTTCATCATAGCCTCCGCGTTCGCCTTGACCTTGAAGGCCCCGACCTGAATCTTGTAGAGGTCTCCGACCTTTACCATGTAGGTGTCGAAGCCTTTCGCCTTGACCTTAGCCAGCATGGCGTCTGCGTTTGCCTTAGACTTAAAAGCACCCGTCTGGACGCGATACAAGCCTCCAGACGGCTTTTCAGGTGTGGGCTTGATATTCGTACGCCCGAGGCGTTTGTTGACCTCAGAAGCAATCTGGGCGTGCCGTTCGTAGAGGTATGTACCGGGGCAGCTCTTATTCGCAAACCAACGGTGCACGGTCATGTTCTGCTTGTCCGGCTGACCGATAAGAGACTTGTCGGCCTTCCACTTGAGTTCCTTGATTCCGTTACGCTTGCAAATATCGACGAGCAGGTCGATAAGCGCGGCATAGGCCTTATCCGTAACGGCGTAAGGCTCTTTGGTGTCGCTGGCAACCTCAATCGTAATTGCGCGGTTGTCGTTCGCCGCGTTCGAGGAGCACCACGAGCGGTCTTTCTCCTCGACATACATACCGATACGGCCGTCATACCCGATACCGTAGTTGCTGGACGCCCGCCGGGAGGTAGGCGCAAACACATTGCCGAGAGTCTCGACCGAGCATTGCCCGACTACGCAATGGATAGTTACGGTATCGATTTTGTGGTTGCGGGGGCTTGATTTATTCGGCGAGATTTTCGTATAGTTTACGAGCGGGCTGTTACTCATTCTCAATACCTCCTTCTGTCTTAGCGTTCAGGATTGCCACGAACTTAGTAAAGGCCTCCTTGATGTACTTACAGGCCACGAGCAGCACGGCGCCGATGATAATAAGGTCAGCGAAGAGGTCAGAATACTCCTCGGGAATCGCCCAGCCGACTTGATTTGCAAACAGGGGCAGAGTCGTGATTGCGGTGCAGAGCAGCGTCAGCCCGACCACGAAAGTCAGAATCTTAAGGCCACTCGCAATGAGCTTGTCCTTGTCAAAGGCCTCATGCAGAATCTTGATGTTGTACCAGAGCGAAAAGGCGACATTCGCAAGGTACGCGGCGAGGAAGATAAGCATGGCCCAGCCGATGTTGATAAGGTTTTGCAGTACGCTTTCTAACATGTTTTTAGTCCTCCTTTGAATCATTGTATATATCAGGCCCGTACTTCTTACGGAGCTTGATTCGGTTTTCGGCTTTCGCCTTACTGTAGTAGAAGCCGGTCGCGGTAGCGAGCTCGGCAAAGATGGCGGGGATAAGGTATGCAAGCGGCGAGGTGTCGCCGGTTTTCCAAACAACGGCCAAAGTAAAGACCGTTACGATACCCGTAGCGGTCCCGACGATGGCGATTATGATTTTGGAAAACTCTCGTTTCTTAGCTCTCATCGGGCGGCGATACCGGCAGCTCTAAGAACTTGTTATGGAGGTCGTCCATAACGCCGTTCACGCCGAGGGAGTGGTACTGCTTCCAGCAATTCTCGAAGTTTTCCCGGGCGTAGATAGGAGCGAAGCCGCGTTCCTCCCATTTGTTGTAGTCGCTAATCATCTGCGACCTGAGCAAGGCTTGCAGTCCCGCCTTTACTGCGGCCGTGTCCAGAGCGTTCTTCTTGACGGAGGAGTGCAGGTACTTGAAGACGGCCGCAATGAGCGCAGGCGCGCCAAGAAGGCAGAGCCATTGATAAACCGTCATTCAGTAACCTCCTCCCAGCCGTAGACCCCCGGCTCCCAAACGTTATTTGCAGCAGTGCTTACCCAATGCTTGCCGTTATGCGCCACCTTGTCGCCGAGCGCGTAGGCGTCATGCGCGCCGAGGGGCTGAGACCATTCGGGGTACTCGACCGTAGGGTCTCCGATTTCCTTCCATAGGCTTGCAGTAGCCGGCGGCGTCCAATCTGCTTGCGAGCTGTGCGCTTGTACGCAGCGGTACAGTTTTCCTTTGTAAGAGCAAATCGCCTTGACCGCATAAGCTACCGGGTATGCCCATTCTGAAAACTGCTCGGCGTGTTCCGTGAGAGTCGCGTCGTCGAGCTGTTCTGTCTCTGCCATTTTCACGAAAACAAGACTCGCAAGCTCCGGGGCCCGCGCTTTTGCGAGGGCGGTCAGATTCGCCTCAGTCGTGTAGAACTCCCCGGCATGGTAGAAGTAGAAGCCGGCGACAACTTCTGCGGGAACTTTCTCGACCTCAACGAGGGTGTGCCGGTCGCAGAGATACCCGACCTGCTGAGTAGGCCAGAAGGTGTTGGAGTCGTTCGAGTAAATCGCGTCGGCCTTGTCCTGTTCACTGAGAACAACAACGCCGTTCGCCTGCTTGCGAACATAACAGGGGTGCTCGCAGATTTCGACAATGAGATTTGCCGAGTTTGTGATTAAGTACATAGCGCTTTCCTCCATTCGATTTTATTGTTCGGGTGGAATCCGAACAGTTTCTTAAAATATAGGTCCATGCGCTCGACGGCATGGAAGCTGTTTCCTCGCTTCATGTGCCCGCGCCAGCTCTCATAGGCGCTGCAAATATCCGAGAGCGGAAATACACGCCGGACGAACTTGCCGGCAATTTTCACGACTCTGCCCTCGATATTCCAGAGCTTGAACTTCTTGAGCTTGCGCCGGATTTTCTTAATACTCTCAAAGCTCATTTTGCGAAGGACCTTCCCGGTCTCCGTCAGCTTGAAGCGGATTTGCAGGAACTTGAAGCCCTCGCTGAGCTTCTTGATTTTCGTCTTCTTCGTATTAAGAATAATGCCGAGAGAATCACAGACCTCTTTCATGCGAGTAAGACACTCTTTGAGGTATTTCTTGCTCGGGTGAATCAGATAGCCGTCGTCCATATATCTGGCGTAGCCTTTAATGCCGAGCTTTTCCTTGATGAAGTGGTCGAGCTTGTTCGGTAGCATAAGAGCGGCAGTCTGCGAGATTTGACTTCCGAGTCCGTAACCGATGGGACCGAAGTTATCGAGACACTCATTCGCGAGAGCCCTGATTCTCACATCATGCACACGCTTTGCCAGCTCACGGCTGACCGGCCAATGCTGCGCGTTGGCGAAGTAGTTGGAGAAGTCGAAGAGAAGAACATAGCCCTCCCGCCCGTACTTCCTGTAATGCCTTTGCAGGTGGCAGGAAAGGCGGTTGAGAGCGAAGTCGATTCCCTTGTTCTCGGTACTTGCGCCGTTGTCATAGATGAACGACGGTTTTAAGGTCGGGTTGATGACCTTATCGCAGAGCGTTCTCTGCACGACGCGCTCGCTGATATGAATGCTCCTGATGTGCCGCATTTTTCCTCGGTCATAGAGGTCGAACTCGATAAAGCCTCGGCTCTTATACGTCCCGTCGAGAAGCGCGCGGCGCGTTGCGGCCGTATTCGTTACGAGGTTGAAGCGGTAAGTCTGCGTGGAGCTTTTCCAGCTAACGCCACGGCAGCAGATATGCCCGGCCTGATATAGGTTTTCATAAGAAAAGACGTCCTCAAAATCTCCGCAGGATTTGCTGAGAGCGAGGCGTCTTTCTTGCCGTTTCTTGACTCGCCTCTGATAGCGAGCCTCGTGTCTTTCTTCGCTTGTCATTAAAAATTGTCCCCTTCGTACAGTGTTGCAGGATTTCACGCGTAAAAGTAACTGCATAGTAGTACCGCCCATGAAACACGGTCCGCGTAAACCGTGCCATGCAAGCAGCGTCCGAGCGACTACATCAAAGGAGTGTTTTAGCCAAAAGGCAGGGTACGAGTCATCCTTCCATAAAGGTACTGATTTCGGCGGTTTCCCGCTTACTACGTCGGACCTGATTCCTTATGGAATCCGAAGCAAACGCCGTTGGTGTTGTTGGCGTTGTTATTGTTCGCGTTGCCGTTGCTGTTCACATTGCAGAAGTTGTTGGAGTTGCTCCCATTAGGAGAACGCTCCCACCACCAGTTCGCAGGACAAGACAACAGTATCATGACAGGACCCGTATATCGGTTAGGGCAGATTCTTGAATCGCTCTTTATCCGATTTCTTTACGCCGGAAATTAGCTTAGCCTCCTCACTGATGAGGGAAGCCCACTCCTCGAGAGAATTATCGAGCCAGCGCAGCTTTTCAGGATTTTGCTTGAGAAGGTCTGCCATAATTCCGAGCTGACCGATAAGCGCCTGAAGCATGGCGTTTGCCTCGATAAGATGGTCCCGCCGAAGCTGGGCCTCGTGCTGATTTCCGGGAAAAACGCTGTTCGCCATTTTGACCTCATTGTAGACGGTATCGGCGAGAGCGCTTAGCTCCTGAGCGCCATAGAAGGTGTACCTCTTCGGCATTTTCAGGCAGCATTTTCTTGTATGCACGGCGAGCTTGCGCGCAGTCTCTACGAACTGGGCCGAGCTGTCTCCTCGCAGTGCTTTATAAACTGACATAGTTAGCTTTTACCTCCTACCGGGGCCACAAGGGCCCCGGATTGACTAAAGATAGTAGATTAAACACAGAAGCCGAAGCAAACGCCGTTGGCGTTGGAGGCGTAGCTAAGGCCCGCGTTGCCGTCGCCGTTCACACCGCAGAAGCTGCTGGAGCCGCTCCCATAAGGAGAACGCTCCCACCACCAGCTCGCAGACCCGGAGCCGTTGGAGAGGTATTTGATTCTGTTCGCGGCGGTAGCAAAGTAGCTGTACTGCGAGCCCTCACCGGCTTTCGAGTAGGTAGTCGAGCCGAAAATCTCAATCTCAGAGAAGAGGAAGAGCTTCATCGAGTTTGTGTTGATAGTCGAGCTCTGACTGCCTGCGGAGGTTTTCTTATTGACACTCTTGAGCACCGCCTGCAGGTCGGACGGCAGAGTCGGCAAAAGCGTGTTTTGCAGCCACGAGTACATTTCAGAGCCGGTAAAGCCACCGCTATTTGTATTCGAGGCATTCATTCGGCGCGTAGTTGCCATAAGATTTTTCATGCCGAAGGTAATACCGGCTTTACCGCCGCTTGCGAGGTCGTCATGATTGAAGCCCATAATTACGAGCGTCAGGGTCTCGCTTCCGACCGTGATGTCCTTCGTGTCGCCGACAGACCAGAGCTGAGACGCCTTGCCCGTGGCAGAGGCTTTAGCAATCTGCACCCATGTGTTCTTAGAGAGCACGCTGTTGAAGAACAGGCACTCAACGGAATAGGTCTGCCCGGAAGTCGTGATTGCCACGCTCACGGGGTCGGTCGTCTCTCCGCTCTTCGTAGCGGTAACGGTATAGGTACCGGACGCGGTAATCGTCAGGGAGAGCACGCCGCTCGAAGGCACGGTGCCGGAGAAGGTCTTCGTGCCGTTCGTGGCGGTAACGGTAGCGCCGGAGTCCGAGGTTACTTTCAGCGTAGCGGAGAAGTAGGAGAGCGAGATTTTATACTGCTTCACATCGTCCACGACAACGCTCTCGGTCGCAGTCTGCCCGTCCTTCGTCGCCGTTACGACCCATGTACCGTACCCCGTCAGATTGAAGGTCACGGTGCCGGTGCTTGTAGCGGTCAAGGTCTTCGAGCCGCATTTGCAGGTGACGGAGCTGCCGCTCGGAATTGTGGCGATAATCTGAGGCGGTATGCCGACCGTACCGAGCTGAGATTCGGGAATCTTACCGTCGCTTCCCAGAGTAGCTACGCCGCCTGCCGCGCCTTTCTGAGAGGCAGGGATATAGCTGAGGGTGGGAATCTGCGCGGCCGGGACCTTCTTATTCGCGTCAAGGGACGCAACGCCGTTCGCTGCGGCTTTCTGCGAAGTAGGGATATAGTCGAGCGAAGGAAGCTGCCCAGAAGGGACCTTGCCGTCAGAGCCCAGACTCGCAACGCCTCCCGCTGCGCCCTTTTGAGAAGTGGGGATATAGTCCATAGCGGGAAGCTGTCCCGAAGGGACTTTACCGTCAGCGCCGAGGCTTGCTACGCCTCCTGCCGCGCCTTTCTGCGAAGTCGGGATATAGGACAGACTCGGAAGCTGTTCCTCTTTCAGCTTGCCGGACTCGTCGAGGTCTGCCTTGTCCTTAAGTGCGGCGTCGATTTTATCCGCGTTCTCATTGAGGTCCGCAACGTCCGCGAAGTCTTCCGGCGCCGGCTTTTTCAGTTTGTAGTTGTCTGTGTAGGTAGCCATTAAGTAAGTACCTCCTCTTTCAAATCTTTCCACGTGAGCGGCTTGACCTCGCTCCATTTATAGGGCTTGACCTTAGCCCACGTGTTATAAAGAAGCTCTACCGTAAAGACCATGTTGTACGGCAAAATGCGCTCAAGCGTCTCGGAGATAATCATCTCCTGCTTCTTAACGCCGAGCGCGACTTTCACATTGACGGTAAAGGTCGCCGTCGTGATAGTCAAAATATAGCCTCCCGCTCCGCAGAGAGACTCAAGCAGAGCGGCGAGGCTTTTCCTTGTATACGGAATATTTTCATTGTACCGGCTGAGCAGCCGGAGCTTGCGGTCGTCAAGAGTATCAGTCGCAAAGGGCGTGATACCCAGCATTTTCTCTCTGCGGGCCACACCGTTCTCGGTGGCCTCGGAGATAAACTGGTCGTTCATGCAGTCCTCGCAGGCGTCCCAGATAGCTTGTACCTCCGGGGTCTCAGCCTCCATAATTGCCCGCATTTCCTGCACGTCTTTCAGCACATCGGGAAGATACTCTTTGAGGTCGATGGTCCTGATATTGTTGAAGTTACGCATTTGTGAACGACCCCCTCACAGCGACCGCGTCCTTATCGAGCGTGAGATTTCCTGCCTGACCGTTCAGGGTCGTGCCGGAAATGTCGACGATACCGGCTAACGCGAGGAGTCTCGACTCGATTTGCGATACGCGGACAATCAGCCCGGCCTCTTTACTCCACGTCGAGTTGAGCTCGAGATAATAGGCGTCAAGAGCGCTTTGAATGTACGGAAGGCACTCGGTCAAGTTCCAGCCGGAGGCGAAAGTTAGGGTCGTAGAGATATTGACCGTAGTACCTGCTGCGCCGACGACCGTAACCTCATGGTCAATAGGGGCAAGACCGATACCGTCGCCGCTGTTCTGTGTCGGGTCGATGGTCGTCTGCACGGTATTGATAAGGGTATCGGAAGGCGGTTGGTAGTCGCTTCCCGTAATAACGAGCTTGACCGTTCCGGGACCTTTCCACGCACGGTAGGGCTTGCACCCGCCGACGCCCGGCAGTGCCTCGGTGACTTCGATATACTGCCCGCGGTTGAAGCCGTAGGACTGATTCTCAAAGCTGTTGAGGTAGCGCAGTCTCAGGGTCTCGGTCGCTTCTTCGTCTTCACCGTTAATAACGATACTCGTCAGCTCCGCGGTCGCGAGTCCCTCGATATACTCGATGGGAATAAGCTGACCGGTGTAGCTGTTCGGGTCCGCACCGGCGGTCTCACAAGTAAGGTAATACTTGAGAGACTCAATTTTCTCGGTCACGGCCCAGTTGTATTTATCGCAGGAGAAGCGCGTGCCGACAGGAATATCCATACTGAACTCGCCGATACCCACGGCGCAGGTCGCCGGCAGAGGCGTGATACCGCGCTCAGCGCAGCGCATGATAAGGTAGTCTCTGCTTGCGGTGTCTGCGAAGGTCTCATTGAGTACAGTATCGAGAGCCACATAAATCATGGCGCTCTCAAGGGAGTTCGGCGCAAGCGCATCGAAAATAATCGAGCCCTCGCGCTTATCAAGGCTCGACGCTACGCGGGCGAGTTTCTCTTGAAGAATCGCCTCATAGGTTTTATCCTCATACATCGGTTTCCACCTCCAAATCGCCGAAAATGCTATGCACGATAAAGGTGACGTGCACGGTCTTTTTTCCGGTCTCAAACTCGAAGCCGTCTACTGCGGTGATTCGGTCGTCCTGCAGTAGGGCCTCTGTAATGCAACGCTTAATCTCTGGAAGCGCATACTCTTTCGGCTGGCCGATAAGCTCGACGAGCTCAACGCCGTAGTTCCATGAGTAAATGAGATAGGCGTACCGCTCCGTGCTGAGAATCAGGTAAATAGCCTGTCTCAGCGACTCGAGCTCGTCTACCATGCCACGAATGCGCCCATGCTCAATATCCAGAGCGTAAGTAAGACTCGGCTGAGTCTCGACCTCAAGCGTCAAAAGGTCGTCTTCTACTTTAGGTATCATTTTGGCGCCTCCACTCTGTCTAAGATAATAAACTTCTGGCCGCCGTCGGCCCGCAGGAGAAGCACTTGCTCACCGGTCTTTAGGGCAAGGTGTACCTTGTAGGCCTTTTTGCCCTTGTAGGCGTGCTTATGACTTGCGAACTCTGCGTAGCCGCTGCCGCCGGAAGTTTCTTCTGTCTGGTGGTCCACCGTCATATAAACGGTGAAGTCTCGCACCGCATTCGTCAAGATGAGCTGACTTGCAGTAAGTTCGAGCTTCTGGTCAACCTGCACCTTGAGCGGGGAGACACTCGTCACCTTACCGAGGATAAAGCCGAAGGGTTTGCCGGCGGCTACAGCCTCGACCGCGGCGCGCTTTACGTTTTCTAAAAAACCGTTCATATCAAGTGACAAATGTACCACCTCGCAATTTCAGGTCCATCAGGTGTTGCTCTTGCTTGAACTTGTGCGTCACCGATTCGACCAGTAGGTAGCTCTGGACGTTGATGTCTCCGAGCCCCAGCTTAACAATAACGGATGAGCCCGCCCGGACTCTCGTATCGCCGAGCGCGTCGGAGATAGAGAGCGAGCGGGTTTTTGTATTGTAGAGCTTTAGGAGAGCCTCTGCCTTTGCCGCGCCGCTTGCGGAGAGCTCGACGGTATCGGTGTATTGCAGAAGGCCCCACTTGTTGATGTTCGAGCTGTCTTTCGCAATGAAGATTTCGCGCTTGCCCGAATCCTTGTTCTCAAATGTAATCTTGATTTGGTTGTAGGTCTGCTTGTCGATGGTACTCGAATAGGAGTACTCGCCGATAGTGTCGGCGTCGATAAGCAGATTCAGCTTCATGCTCTCAATGTCCTGCAGCGTCAGCTTGCCGACTTTATCGTAAAGCACATAGAGCTTAGTTTTCGCCCGCAGTGTTTCATCAAGCGCATTCTGGGCGATGTCAAAGAGCGTGGCGTTGTCCTCCGTCCTCGAGGCGATAACGTACCCCGTGTCCTCAAGCGCTCCCACGCTGAGGCCGAAGTCCTCGGCTATCATCTTGATAACGTCGCTCGCTTTCTTGTTCGAGTAGACATAGGTGTCCTTATTCTTGAAGTAGCGGAGCTGGTCGTAGGCGGTAACCTCGATAACGTTCGGCGCGCGGCCTGAGCGGCTCTTTGTAAAGACAAAGCCGTAAAACATGTCCGTCCCATCGACGGACAGCTTTACGGCGTCTCCTTCCTGAAAAGACAAGACGGAATCCTTTACCACGGAAAACTTGAGCTTCCCGGGAGAGCCTTTGCGGTCCCACGAAAGGCTGATACCTTCCTCAACGATGGGGTAGAGAATCGTGCTGCCGCTCTGAATGATTAAATCTACTTTACTCATGGAATCGTCAACACCTGCCCCGGGTAAATAAGGTTAGGATTCTTTATCTTGCCCTTATTCGCATTATAGATTTTTGTGTACTGCGCTCCGTTGCCGTAATACTTCTTCGCAATGTTCCAGAGACAATCGCCCTTCTTTACGGTATAGGATTTCGTCTTAGGCTTGCTCGAAGTCTCGCGCTTCTTCTCCTCCTTAATAGTCGGCTTGCGCGCAGCTGCCGCTGGTTTCGTAACCGTGACGGTCTTCGTCGCATAGTCGATATACTGCTTGAGCGTTACCGAAACGGTCACGTCAGGGCCTTTTGTGGCGTCCTCTGTGATGTTGTAGCTCTCAAGGCTTACTTTCATATTCGTGTCGAACAGAAGTCTCCCAGAGGGCGACACACGGCTCACGATGAAGCGGAACGGAGTCTTGCTTGTCATGTAGTTCTCGAAAACGCTGAGGTAGTAGTCAGGCTTGCGAAAGGAGTCCGCAAAAGAGTACTGCCCCAGCATAGGGAGAACAACGTCAAAGCTAATTTCGGTCAAGCCGGGAGAGCGTAGAAAGTTTATATCGCCCTCATTGACAAGGGTAAGCGTTTTGTTGTTCCCCTTGATTTTGGTCGTCAGCTTCTGCGGCGTAACCGGTAGAAGCAGACTCCCGAAGTAAAAGCTATACATTATTCATGCACCCCCTCAGCAGTGACCTCGAGCGCTTCCGCGAAGCCCTCGGTCAGAGTATTCAGCACGCCGTCAAGGTCCATATCGGAGTCAATGCGGTTAGTCATGCCAGTCATATCGATTTTGACCTCAGCAGTCGTGAAGCGGTTGATTGCTTCCTGCTCCGCAAGGTCTCTCATATACTTCAGGTCCTCGGTCGTTTCCTTCAAGGACGCGGCCGCGCTTCCCGCGCTGTCGTTAATGCCGGCGGTGTCTGCGCCGATACTGTCGAGAGCGGTCTGCTCTGCGGAACTGTCCGCCGCGGCGTCAGCCTTTGCCTGAGCGTAAGCAGCCTGCAAAGCGTCGACAGAAGAATTGAGCTCGGCTTTCAGAGAGTCGATATGCGCATCTCTTCCGGCCTTTGCACTGGCGAGCTCGCTCTCATACGCAGCAAGGTCTGCCGCACGAGCGGACTTTGCAGCCTCGTTTTCTGCGGCCGCAGTCGTTGCAAAGGTCACATGTTCAATGGCGTCGATACTCACGCCGGGGATTTTATTCAGCACCCCGATGAACTTATTGATAATATCGATAGCACCGTTAATCATGTTTTGGAGAATCGTCAGTACAGAGACCTTCATATTCCCCATGAAGTTCGCGATTGCGACGCCGGCTTTCTGCCAGCAGAGCTTGAGCTTGTCTACGAGGTCAATGACCCAGTAGACGCCGGTAAAGAATGCGAGCTTGACCGCGTTCCAGCCCACGATAAGTGCGAGCTTGCAAATCTCCCACGCATTTTTAACGCCGCCGATAGATTGAATCCACCGATACATCGCCGCAACAAGTACGCCGATGATAATGGCAATCCAGAGAATCGGATTCGAGAGGAGCGAAACAATAAGGGCCTGATTTGCCGCTACCGCCAGCCACTGGGCAGCAGCGTGGACGACCCATGCAACGGCGAGAATGCCGACCGTAGTAGCCAGCCCCACGAGTACCGCGCTGACCATATCTGCATTCTCTGTGAGGAAGGCGACGATATTATTCAGCCACGAGACGATGGTCGTAAGGACCGGCAGAAGCTGCTCAGCCATAACGCCGGTAAATTCGAGCCAGCTCTCGGAGAGAAGCCGGGTCTGGTTGGCATAGCTGTCCTGCGTGCGGGCAAAGTCGCCTTGTGCATCGGCGGTCGTGCTCATAAGGTAATTGTACCGGAGCATGACCTGCTCGGCCTGAGACATTTCGTTGTAGGCCGTCGTGATACCCTGCGAGAGTGCGTAAGCCTCAAGGTTAGCGACCGACATGTTAATGCCGAGTTGCTTCAAGGGCTCTGTCTCGCCGGAGATACCGGAACGGATTTTCTCGAAGGCGGTCTCAAGGTCAAGGTTGTAGAACGACGCCATGTCGCCGGCGAGGCCGACCATATCTTTCGACATATCTACGATGGCGTCACCTGCAAGACCGGAAGACTTGAGCATGGCGCCGATAGTGCCGGCGTACCGCTTTGCGCTTACTTCGTTCATACCGTAGGCAGCAAGACATTCTTTCGACCACGAGTTGATAGCCTCCGTAGCGCTTCCGAAAGTAACGTCGACGACGTTCTGGACTTCGGCAAGGTCGGAGGCATAGTCAATTCCGGTCTTGATAGTATCAAGCGCCTTGCGGGCAATCATCACAAGCCCGATAGCTTTCGCAAGGCGGCTGAAGGCGTCGGTCGATTTATTCGTGTGGTCTTCCAACTGGTCCAGCGCGGCGCTCGCTCTCGCGAGCTCTTCGCGGGCCTCTTGAATGGAGGCGGTGTCGATAGCCCGTCCGGACGCGTCCTGCATAGCCTCAAAGCTATTAAGTACGATATTCATCGCCTTATTGATACTCTTGAGCGGGCCGGTCATGCCGTCCGTAAGTACGAGCTGCGACTTGATAAGGGCCATAGGCCTCCTCCTTTCCGGGAATAGGCGCCGAGGCTTGACCCGGCTTTACCTCAGTGCTTTTTCCCGTGTTTTGCTTTGGCCGCTTCTTTCTTCTCCTGCTCGACCTTTATATCGATAGCGGCGATAATGAACGCCTGCGTATAAGGGTCCATGTCAAGGAAGACATTCGGCGGCCACTTGAACTTGTGGAGACAGTAATAGACGTAGTTCGCCTCCGGGTCGTCTCCGAGTATTAGTTTTTTGCGTCTTCCACCATTTCGTCGCCGGACTGGAAGCCATTGACCTGCAGGACCTTAGTGGAGTAGTCCTCGAACTCGGCGGGGGTCAGCATAGTGGTGATAAGCTGCTCCGCGCCCATAACGCCATAGCTCTGCTGGAGCTCAGCGTCATTCAGATTCGGGAACACCGTGCAGCGGACAGCCACCTTCGCGAGGTAGGCGTTCGCGTCGAAGTCCTGCGTAAACTGGCCCTTGCGGCCGGGTACCGGGACGGTACGCATGCAGGCCTTTCTCAAGCCTGCGTTCTCCGCTGCGGTAATGCAGCAGATTTCCCACGGCATAGCCTCGCCGGTATCGGGGTCAACGAAGCGGTCGGAAGCGATAAAGGTAACGTTGTCGATTTTCTTCGCGTTCTGAGCAAGGAACGCAGTCAGATTCTTAGCCATAATAAAATACCTCCTGTTTTATGTTGGTTTACTGCATGCCGTTCAGCAAGCTAAAGGTCTCGGGCATTTCCCAGTCATCGAAGGTGCCCTCAAGTTCCTCGTCGAGAGTCTCGGCGTCGGCGTCAAACTTCGCCAGAATGCCGCCCTTAGTGAGGCAGTTCTTCAAGATGATAGTCTGACGACCAACGGAAGCGGTCGGGTCTTCGTTCGCGACCTGAATATCGAACGTAGGCATAAAGCCGGTACGCTTATACTCGAGGAGCATTTTGCGGAAAACGGACTGGTTGTAGTGGGCGGTGCCGCTCCACGTACCGGACCAGCCGGTCGGCTTATTGCCCTTGCCGGACTTGCCGAGGATAGGCACCTCAGCTACGGAGATGTCCATTTTGGACTCGAAGGAATAGAGCTGCATGAAGCAGTATCTATTGCCGTCGGCCAGTGTGATATATGCGGAAGCCTGAGAGCCCGCAATCGCGTCAAGCGCGTTCATAATAGGCTGAGCCATAATTCAAACCTCCTTACATGATGATAACGCTCATATAGAGCTGCGCCATAGCGTTCACGACGTTCAGGTCCTTCACAGTGCAAAGGACAGCCTTCTTCGTGTCGCCCTGCTCCACGGTTACGCTGTCGGGGTCGAAGTCCTCAATAGCGCGAATAGACTCGAGGTCCTGATGGAGCTTGCAAATATCGTTCCAGAGAGCGATTCTGCCCGCTGCATCGTTCGGCACAGTGCCGAGGTAGCGCGTGTTGAAGAGGACGGCCGTATCGTTCGCAATCTGGTCGCAGACGCGGATAGTCTGATTCGACTTGAAGACGTCGCCCTTCGTGTCGGAGACAGTAATCAGGGAATCGATGTCCTCGAGAATGCGAACGTCGCCGTTGACATTGTGGAACATCAAGCGACCGGCCTTGATTGCTGCCTCGAGCTCGGCCTGCGTTCTGTCTACGTCGACGGTGAGCTCGCCGTCGTACTTCTTGTTCGTGTTGGACTTGTTCACGGCGCAGCCCGCAGACGCGCCGGTCATCCAGTACACGAGACCGTACTGACCGAGGCCGGAAATGCCGGAATCGTAGTCCGTCACCTTGCTGCCGATTTCGATAACGCCCTCGTAGTCTGCGAGCTTCTCGTTGGAATCGAGGTTGAAAATAACGGTCTGGAACTTCGCGCCGACCTCGTCGCGGAGGCGCTTTGTGTAGTTGATATACAGCTTGATAGTGGTCGAGTCGTCGGACGGGCAGCCGAGAGTATTGAAGCTGTAGCTTTCAAACTTATCGAGCGCCGCCTGATGAGCCGCCGCGTTTGCCGTGCCGTTCGTGCCACCAGTGAGCGGAGTCTTCGCAGTTGCGGCGAGAGACGCGGTAGTCTTCCACGTTACGAAGTCGTTATCCTTGAGCGCGGTAGCCGCAGCCACGGTCTGCGTATCGAGGAGAGTCGTATCGTAGTAGAGGCTGACGTCGAAGAGGCTGGAGTTATCGGCGTTCGCCGCGATAACCACATAGAGCTTGTTGCCGGCAACGCCGGAATACTTCGCCGTGCAGTAAGTGCAAGCGGCCTTAGCGCCTCCGCCGTTCAGGCGATAGGCGTAGAGGGTCTGCGTATACTGGAAGAGCTCGCGCAGAGGCAGCAAAGCGTCGTCGGTGTACGCATGACCGAAAATCTTGAGGCTGTTCTTCTGGAAGTCGCCGCTCGTCACGGTAAAGACCGTGCCGTCGGGACCCCAGTCCAGCATAAGAGGCATGGCCGCATAACCTCTGTCGGAGAGAGTAGCGGACGCCTTAGCCACGCTGGAAAAGTTGATATACGTGCCGGGGAGTACCTTGTTCTGTACTGCCCAGATTCCACCGCCAAGGGCCATATTATTTCACCTTGCCTTTCATAAAGTTTTCGATAGCGGTATCAACCTCTTCGAGGGTGTACCACTTACCGTCTTCCAAAAGCGCGCCCAGAAGGTCGCGGCGCTTAGCGTAGCGCTGAGACTTTAAAAGCTGCTCTTTGGAGTGAGTAGGAGCAGCGGGCTTTGCCGCCGCAGTAGCTTTCGCCATATCAGTTTCCTCCTTGTTCAATTTTCAGAGTTCCCATCTTGACCTCCTCAGCCGTCTTATACGTGAAGTGGTTATAGGAGACGAGGAAGTGAAGCACTCCATCCGTCACCTGAAAACTCATATCCGTACCGCGCAGCTTATCGCCGCCGGGCAGGTCAATCACTTCAAGCACCTCGGTGAGGGTATCTGCTACGCCGTAGCAGTCCTCACGCCCGGCCTTCGGAAAGTAGAGAACATCGAAACGAGGAAGACGTTTCTTACGCTGAGCCGGGTAGTCCGTGACCTCGGCGTTAACCAAAAGCACAATAAAAGCAGGTTGCCGAAGCCCCTGCTTTACTGCGTTTGATTCGATATGACTGCCGGGAAAAGCGGACCGCAAGGCCAGCGTGATTCCGTCTAAGATAATGTTTGTACTAACTTCCGCCATTGCAGACCTCCTTCAGCTTTCGGAGCACCATCTTCTCAAGCACAGACGGGGCAATTCGTTTCAGCTTTTCCTCGGAGATAGTCAGCATGTACCGGCCCTCGACCCAACCGCCGCTTACGGTACGGTGACCGAACTCGACATACGAGGCGTACTCGACCGGATTTATGATTTCGACCATATACGTGTTCCCGGACTTTGTGATGGTCAGGGACTGCGCATACTCGCGCCCGGCTTTGCCGTTCTTAGCGCCCCAGCCTCGGCGGAGAGTACCGCCTTTCTTACCCGAGCCTTTCGGGTATTTGCCGACCGGGGTAGCCGGAATAACGAGAGCCAGAAGTCTTGCGGCAAGCTCTTTGCTGCAAGCCACGCAGAGGTCGTCTATCTCAGAGTCGCTCAGCTTTTCAAAGCCTTTCGCGAACTCCCTGAACTGAGAGAAGTCGCAGCGTCCCCAGCGGGACATTAGGCGTACTCCTTGAACGGGACGAGCGGTATCTCCTGATGACAGCTATAGACCGCAGGCTCACCGGACCTCGCATAGGCAGTAGTCCGGCCTTCCTGCGTTACGACTATCTTAGAGCCTGCCGGGATTTCCGCAGTCTTCGAGATAAAGAGCTTGACCGACTGCTGAATCAGCGGTGCACTGTCCTGCTCGGTCGTGCTTGAGATACTTGAGAATGACAAACGACAGGGCTCCCCGTGGAGCTTCTGGACCTCCGTGGGCTCGTCCCGGCCGTTTGCCTTATTTACCGCTGTCTCGAGGACATAAACGTCACAGAGGCCGTCCCAGAGCCTCCGTAGAGCATCCTGATAGCTTTTCACCATACCAACCTCCTAAACGCTGCGATAAGCTCCGCGTCGGGGTTTACCATCTTCACGAGCATTGCGTCAAACTGGTCCTCGAAAGACCCGGTATCTGCAATCGCAAAGGTGACGGAGGTATCGCCCTCAGAAATGCTCTTAGCCGGCGCGTCGAAGTCGTAGACCCCAGAGAGAGCGCCGGAAGCCTTCTTGTCTGTGAGGAACATGCCCGCAGCCATATCCGCCCAGACATAGAAAAGACCCTCCGGCACTTCGAGCTGATTCGTTCGCGCCTTTAGGGTCGTCTCGGCTTTCTTAATGTTGTAATCAAGCACCGCGCTGTCGGTCTCGGTCACGGTATAGCCGAGAGCCGACAGTCGGGCGGTTACTGCCGCGAGTATCTCCATGCTGTTCCTCCTTAGGCGATTTCGTACCAGCCCTTAGTCTTCGGATTGTCGCCTTCGCCGGGAGTAACCGCAACATAGCCGTTGCCGACCTTCGCATAGTAGGTCTTAGAGGCAGAAGCAGTCGTGTCAGTGGAGACTGTCGCGGTGCCCTTGAAAATCTTGACGTCCTTCGTCTCGTCGGTGAGGGCAGCCAGATAGTACTTACGGGAGTAAATGCTGTTCTCACGGGTGTTCGGGTCGCGCTCCTGCTCAACCTCAGTACCCTTCTTATTGAAGAGGGTAACCGCTTCCTTCGTCGCCATGTAGACGGAGCCGCTGACGGCGTCCTTCTTCGTATAGATGTTCACGCCGGCGACGGTGCCGATATAGCCGTTCTTCGCAAAAGCCTCAACATACTGCAGAGTGTCCTTGAGTTCCTTACGGAGCTCAGCCACATCCGCAGGAGAGACAAAGGCGAAGATAGTCACGCCCTCAAGGTCCTCGAGAGCGAGAACGGACTGAGCGTCGGCAAAAGCGTCGAAGTTCAGCTTAGTCACAACGACAACCTGAGTCGCCTTTGCGAACTCGCCGTAAATATCGGCGTTGACAGTGTTGAACATGTCGGTACCCATGTGCTTAGTGCCGACAGGGACGAGCTGCGGGTCGGTCATAGCCTGCTCATCGTAGTACTTGAATCTGTTCTGAGCAAGCTGAATGCGGTACTCGCGAGGAGTGAAGCCGACCTCAATGCTCTTAGAGTTGCCCGCACCCATAGCCAGCTTCTCAGTGCCGTCAGTAGCCTTGTAGACGTTAATCTTACGAAGCATGCCGGCCGTGCCCTCAAGGGCGTTGTCCACAGTGCAGAAGGTCTGCAAGTCGAGATGGGACTTGTACTGGTCCTCAATCTCGTTGGACAGATAAAAATTGTCGTAAACGGTATTAGCCATTATTTCGTTCCTCCATCATAAAGTTTTTTGTACTCTTCAGGGTGTTTCTGAGAGAAGTTAAATCTCTCAGTGGGAGAGAGCTTTCTGAAGTTTTCCAGCGTCAACTTGCCGTCAGGCGCCGGGTCTCCGCTCTCACCGGGCTTAAAGCCCTCAAAATTGTTCTGCTCTTTGGTCTCGAACATAAAACCGCTGTCGGGCGCGGCAGCCAGCTTCTTAATCTGGTCAGCCAGACCCTTGACGGCACCGTCCGCGTCGAGCTCAGCCTTATCAAGGTCGAGCAGCGCCTTCACGGCCTTTACGTTCTTCGCTTTGGCAGCAGACAGAGCCAGCTCAACGGCGGTATCGATTTTGAGGCGCTTGATTTCCGCCTCATGGGCCTTCGTCGCTGCGGTGTTCTCGGTCTGGAGAGTAGCGATTTGTGTCTTGAGCGCCTCGACGTCACCGGTAGAGGCCTTGAGGGTCTCAAGCTGCTTGTCACGCTCCTTGACAGTATCGGCGAGAGCTTTCTTCTCGGTGTTCAGAGTGTTGAAGTCTGCACGCGCCACGAAGTTCTTGCCGATTTCCTCGGAGACCTTTTTATCAATCTCCTCGGAGTACGCTTCTCCCAAAATAGTTTTCAGCCAGTCCAACATTTTGTCCTCCTGTCTCCCGCTGTCCTTTTTATCCGGCCAGTCCCGGTATTGCGGGTACGCTATTTGTTGTCCGCCGCGTAAGGCGGTAATTTTTGTATGAAAAAAGCGCCTCCTGCTAAAAGGCAGGGACGCTCTAATCAACTATTGCTTCTGTAGGGCTCCACGGTCTCCCGTATCGCGTTTTAACTGAGGGGCCCTTAGATTTACCCTCTGAAAAAATCGGGCTCGAATCAGGAGCCTTCTGGCTCGCCTGAATATCGACCGCACTTTTCACATACCTCAAGGGCCTTATCCCAGTCGGGAACGGTATCGCCCTCAAGAAGAATATCGTCGGTAGCGATATTGCAAAGCTCCCAGCAATAGCCCCAGTCAATTTCCTTATTCAATAAAGGGCACTTGACCTTATTTTGCTCGGACATGTTTCATCACCTCGTCATACAGCAGCTTGCCGCGTTCGTCCAGTTGACCGGCGGTACCAATCTCGCCGTTATTATCAAGGACCGCAAAACCCTCGCTTGTGTAGAAGGCATATTGCGTACCCTTGCGCTGTTTGAGCGCGAAGTCTGCGTTATCAATAATATTCTGAGTCCATTCTAAGGTTATACCGCGAGAAGCAAACCGCTTTTCGGCGTGCTCGTTCGCTTTGACGGCAACTCGGCCCAGAGGCGGGGCGACCAGAGTTCCGGTCGTTCGGACTTTACCCTCATCGTAGAGAGTCTTGACCGCTTTATGTGCCGTCCAAAAGCGCTTATCGCTTGTGGGATTCGCGCCTTTATACCGGTAGTAGCCGGTAAGGTCCTTATAGTCTTCAGAATTATACTTTAACTGCTGAAAAGCCGCAAAGCTCTTAGGCGCGTCTGCGCCGAGTCGAGCCTTGTAGTTCTCATACTGCTTTTTATCAGCAGTTTCATTATACCACATATTTTTGAACTTTTCTACGGTACCAGTGCCATAGGCGCCGTCTTGTCTCGCTTTCCAGTCCTTATATGTCATATCCTTCGGAATATTGAAGCTCTCGCCGGTCTTCACGTCTCTCGCGAAGCGGTCTCCGAGACCTTGCATATCCTCGTAGTAGGGGGCAGTCGTGCCACGGCACCACGGATGAAAAGGCGGCGCGGTAACGCCGACTTGATACTCACTCATAGGATAGACCTTACCGTCAAGCCCTGCGCAGAGGCCGCAAGTCTCGTTGTCAAGGGTTTCCACGATAACGTACTTCTCGACTCCGAGGTCTTTGAAGCAGTCCTTACGGGCTTCATTCGCAAAGGCGGCGCTCTCGGTCATAACCAGACGCCCGGCCTGTGACTTAGAGACATGAAAACGGTCGGAGATAGCCTTGATGGCTTTATCCGGAGCCGCACCTCGCATTATCATCTGGGTAAGCTGCGTGTTGACACTGTTGACGAGCGCCTGCTTGTTCGTCCAGATTCTATCGCTGAAGGTTTGGCTGTCTAAGGTCCACGGCCGCGAGAGTACTTTGCTGATAGCTTCATCGGTCAGCCCGTGGAGCGTCCAGCCGACCCCCATGCCCTTTTGGAGCTCAAAGGCGGTATGTAAATAGCCTCGCTGGTAAACCTCGCGCAGGGACGAATTAAGGGCCTCTGTCTGCGCCCCGTGTAAGACCTCGGCCTGCTCCTGTAGCTGGAGCTTCAAGCTGTCAAGCCTTGACACGTGGACACGGGCAGAAGCATTCTTAAGCTGCTTGAGCCACGCCTGAGAGACTGCGTTCTCTTGACCGTGTTTTATATACTCTTCAACGGTCCACCGGAACTCGTCAAGCTCCTGCGTGGTAAGCAGCTTATTCGCCTCGGTGAGCGTTATGCCGTTTTCGGCCGCAAACCGTTGATACCATCTCGCGATTTGCGATTCTATATCCTGAATAGCGGTTGCATATTGCCGCTCGAGGTTTTTAACGTAGTCGTACCCCTTATCAAGCAGGGATTCCTCGAGAATCCGCATTCGGTTGGCCCAGTACTTATCATTCCTCATTTACCGGGTCACCGCCTTCGGGGTTACGCAAAGCCTGCGCCTGCTCAAAAGCCGCTCGGTAGGGGTCGGTTTCCTCTTTCTGCTTTTCGAGCCGCTCAAGCTCGGCCGCAGGGTCGTCGACCCACGGGTGCATAGCGACGATGGTCTCATCGGAGATAATGCCGACGGACTTAGAGCAGTTATCAATAGCCTCGGACTCGTTGATAAGAATATCGCGGTTGAAGATAACTGTAATATCTTCGCTCTCATACGAGCCCTTGCCGGTGTTGGCGAGGTAGGTATTGACAAACCAGAGAATCTCCTCAAAAGAGGCTTGCAGCTCGGTCTCCATCGCGTTCGCGTCGAGGTCGATGTCGCAATACATGCTCTGAATGTTCATCTGGTTAGGCGTACCGGAGAGACGGTCGTCCTTCGCATCGTAGCTGCGGAGGTTTTCAATGAGCGCCTTTTTCAGAAGCTCGAGGACGGTCTTATAATTCTCGGAGTTTACCGAGATTTCGAGACTGTCCACGCCGCCATCAGTACCCTCGACCGTGCGGACCTTGATGGCGCCGTAGGTCGTCAGGTTACGCCGGAACTCCCCGAGGTCCTGCCCGTCGTAGTTCTTGAGGACAAGAACGGTATTGCGGACGTCTTCCTCCATGTTGTTCACGAAGTCGGATTGCAGGAGGTTGATAGCGTCCTGCAAGGAGCGGCCACGACGAATGAGAGGGACTTCCTTCGGGTTGTACTTGATAGGGATAAGGGGGAAGCGTTCCCAGTTCAGGGGCTGCTCGTTACCCTTACTGTCCTTTACCTTAACGTAGGCCTGCTTCTCAGTGTCCGGCGTGAGTACGCCGTTCTCAAAGATGTAGGTCGTAACGCCTTCCAGCGTGAAGAGGTCGACCTTCTTGACGATTTTCTTCTCGGTACCGTAGTAGACCTCGACCGGGTAAAGGCGAAGAGCGGAGTCAAGCTCGGTGTGAGCTGCGTCCGCCCAGAACGGCATAATCTCGTAGCCGGGGAATACCCGAAATGCGAGCTCGCCGTTTTTATTGTAGTAGGGATAAAGCCACGAGATACCGGCATTGAGGCACTCGACTCCCGCGCTCTTGAGAGTACGCATAAACCTCATGCCGAGTACCTTCTTGACCTCGGCTGCGTAATCGTCATTCTCGCAGGAGAAGGAAATAGGCTGACCGAGAAGGTAGTTTGCCTTCTGGTCAACGTGTTTCGCATACTGATTATCCACAATGCGGTTGTTCGGGAGATTCTCAATCACAATCAGCTTACCGTCAGGACCGATAGCCGTGCGCTGGCGTTTGAGAATGTCATGGTCCCCGGTATAGTACCGGTCGCCGTCAATCATCTCGCGCCGCTCGGGCGAGGTCTCCCAGTCGGTAAGCTCTTTCGCGTAGAACTCAAGCTCGGTCATAGGCCTGCCGGCGCGAAGGCGCAAATTGAAAAACTCCTGCTCGATAGGCTTCTTGAATAAGGGCATTTATCGCACCTCCTTAAAAACTGAATCTCGACGGCTGGAACGCAGCACGGACGAAATATCTCGTATCGTCCATGGCGTGGTCGTCTGTTTTTAGTGGCCGGTCTTCGGCGGCTTTTTCGTCCCACCGATACAAACCGAACTCTCTTATGCAGTCCGCGCAGCAGTCGCAAAAAAAGATGTCGCCGGCGTTCAGCCGGGTAGCAACATCGCGAATGCCGTCAAGGACTCTATTGCTTGCCTGCTCGACCATAAAGCGGTCATGTCGGCGTATGACCTCGATAAACGAGGCGGCGGACGGGTCAACGATGATTTTCCGAATCGAGAGGTCTCCCGCAAGCTCTTCAATAGCCGCGTAGTGCTCCTCGTCCGTTCGCTGATACCGTTCCTTGCGTCCGTCGTAGTAGTACTCTCGAACGCGGTACCATTTTCCCTCGCAGAGCCCCCAGAGCCCGGCCGAAGTCGGGTTTAAGGTACCGTAGTCGCAAGAGATAAGGTAGTCCTCGTAATCACGAGGCACGGAAGGGACTACATGATAGTCCTTATTAAACATTGTATATATCAAGCCCTCCGCGACGGTCCAGAGACCGCGGATATACCGGTCGTAGAACACGCCGGAGTACATGCCCTCGTATCGGGCTTTGATTTTCTCGTCAAGGCTGAGGTTGTCGTCCATCGTAAAATGCAAGTAGAGCATATTGCGCTCCGCCGCTTTACGAATCCACTCTTTATAAAACCAGTGGCCCGGCGACTCGGGGTTGCAGTTAAACCAGAACTTTGACCCGGAGACCGAACAACGTGCCATAGCTTGCTCTACGAAAGAGCGGGGCATAAGAGCGACCTCATCGAAGAGGACTCCGGCCAGAGTAATGCCCTGAATAAGGGTGTAGCTGGATTCGTCCCGCCCGCCGAAGAGGTAGTAGGTATTAGAGCGATTGCCGATAGTGACGACCATTTTATTCTCGCTGCGGCGCTCAGTAACCTCGAACATACCCTCAAGCCATGTGGGAATATGTACGATAACATTACGCCGGAGCGCTTCAATCGTGCGGCCGCAGATAGCGAAGTTCTGTTTATCGAAGCTCGCCATGCTCCACATGATAAAGCCGATAGCCATTGAGACCGTCTTGCCGGAACGGATTGACCCGTCGCAGATAAGCCCGTCTCTATTCTGGTGTTCCGGTTTCGTCCACCAGAAGAGGGTCGCGTTCTGCCGAGGACTGAAGCTCTGGTATTGCACTCAGGTCAACCTCCTTTCCGGCAGCGTGAATCGCCTCGAAGAAGTTGGTCTCCTTCGCGTCAGACGACTTAATTGCCTCGTTAGCTGTATATTTGTCAATGACGATACCCATAGCGGTAGCAAGCTGATTGACCGTTGCGGCAGCGAGCTTGTCTTCGTCGCCCATTGCCGTAAGCAGCTTGTCAATCAGTCCGCAGACGTCATTTTTCTTAGAATCCATAAAGGCCAGAACGCTCGCTGTGTTCTCCTCTTTTTTATGCGAGATTTTTTGCGCGAGATTCTTATCTCCGTTCAAAATACTGCGAATCAGGTAGGGAGAGACATGGTATTTCTCTGCGAGCTTTCTCTGTGACGTCCCGCCTTCGACATATTCAGCTATAATCTTTTTCCGTTGCTTGTCGGTCAGCTTAGCCACGTTCGTCCCTCCCTCGTTAGTTGTTGCTAACCTCCATTCATAATAATAGACGGAGCACTGCACCGGAGGCCCGCGCAGTGCTCCGCCCGCGATACCGGAAGTCCCGATAACGCAGAAAAAGCCGGACTTCCATCCGACTTTTCCACTTTATATTATAACGCATGTTCGGCGTGAATTAACGCGCTTTCGGTAAAAATTGTGAGAGCTTTTTTATGAAGAGTCATCGTCCAACGGAAAGTGATGTCAAGCCGTACCGCGATTTCCTCCCACTTGAGGTACTTAAGATACCTCATCTCTAACAGAGCGTTAAGGGTCGGGTCGGTAACTGCCTGATTGATAGCTCTCCCGATTTCCAGCTCGATGGCTGCAAGCTCGTAGATTTCCGCTTTGATTTCCGACTGCAAATCGACGATAGCGCAAGCGGCGTCCTCGACCTTCTTCGACGGGGTAGAAGAAAACGAAGCGACCGGCTTAATCTCAGCCGTGATAGACTCAGCTCTGCGAATCCACTCGTCGATACGTTCCTCCTTAACCTTTATTCTTTCTCTGGACCTATATCCTCTGTTGAGGAAGTCCTTCGCTTCCTGTATTGTCATTTTGATACCTCCTTGATTCTGGCTTTCAAAGCCTCGAGGCAAGCGTTCTGCCTTACCTCCTTCGGCGCGAGTATGTCATCTAAGACGCGGTAGTCATAGGTGCCCTTCATCAGGATATGGTGAATCAGGACCGTTTTCTTTTGTCCCGGACGGTGTAGCCGCTTGTTTGCCTGCTGGTAAAGCTCGAGACTGGTAGGAAGGCCGTACCATATCGCGATATGACCTCCTGCCTGTAAGTTCAGGCCGTGCCCCGCGCTCGCAGGGTGGGCGAGCATAATCGGAATCTTGCCCTCGTTCCAGCGAACGACCGCCCCGTCGTCTTTAATATCTACCGCTTCCGGGTACCGCTCCATAATTCTGTCGCGCTCATGCCGAAAGGCGTAGAACACCAAAACGGGTTGACCGTTCGCTTCTTCGATAAGCTGGTCTAACGCCTCGAGCTTGCAGTCGTGCAGGACTTTAACGTTGCCATTCTCGTCATAGGCCGCGCCGCCTGCGGCCTGCAAGAGCTTATTCGTCAGGACCGCAGCGGTCGGCGCGTCGATGTCGCCGTCGGCAAATGGAAGAAGAGTGTCCCGCTCAAGAGTCTTATAAAGCTCCATCGCCTCTGGGGTAAGCTCGAACTCGCGACGGAGAAAAAGCCTGTCCGGTAATTGTAAGTAGTCCGCCGCGTTCATACTGATACAGAGCTTGCCGATTTTCTCATAGATAAGCTCCTCCGCGCCGTCTTTCGGTTTCCATGAGAAAATGGTTGTGGCGTTCCGCTTGTCCGGGACGAAGTAAGTATCACGATAGCCCGTCAGGGTTTTGCCGAGAGCCTTGCCCTCGTCGAGTAAGTACATCTCCGGCCATAGGTCAAGCAGTCCATTCGGCGAAGGCGTGCCGGTAAGGCCGACAATCCGCTTGATGTACTTTCGTACCTTCTTAAGAGCTCGGAAGCGCTGCGCCTTGCTGGACTTAAAGCTCGACAGCTCATCGATAATAACCATATCGAAAGGCCACTTGCTTTTGAAGTAGTCCACAAGCCAAACAACATTCTCACGGTTGACGATATAAATATCCGCCTCCTGCTCACAAGCCGCGATACGCTCAGCCTTCGACCCGAGAATCAGCGAGAGCTTCAGGTGTTTCAGGTGGTCCCACTTCTTGACCTCAGGCGGCCACGTCTCTTTCGCCGGTTTCAGCGGCGCGATAACAAGGACCTTGCTCACGGCAAAATAGTCGTTTAGGAGCTTGTCCGCGGCGCTCAAGCTCGTTACCGTTTTCCCCATACCCATATCCAGTAAGAGCCCCGCCTCGGGGTTATCGAGAATGAACTTCTCCGCGAAGTCCTGATAATAGTAAGGTTTATATTCCATCGGCTTTTAGCCTCGCTTTCAAATCCTCCATATCGGAGATACGCCAAACGGTGCAGCCGAGCCCCTCTAATGTCGCGATGACCTTTTTCTGCCTGATACTCAAACCGTCACTCAGCCCCGGCCGCTTGACCTCTATAAAAATTATTCGTCCCCCCGGCAATATCGCGATTCGGTCAGGCACCCCCGGAGCTCCCGGGGACACCCACTTGTACGCTTTACCGCCGAGGGACTTGATATACTCACAGAGCTTTCGCTCAAAAGTGCTTTCATACATAAAAAACCTCCTTTAGGTAGTCGAGTAGCGCGTGTAACAAAGATTCCCTATATATACATGTAATGCGAGGGGGCGACGGAATTGCGTCGAGTGTCCCTTTACTTTTTCAAAAAATGTTTTTAAGATTTTTCGACTACCAGTACTACCAAGTAGCCAAAAGCATTGATATATAAGGCTTTTTCGAGGTAGCAGAGTAGGTAGCACTTTGTTGCAAGTAGTTCTCAAAGTGCTACCTTTGTTGCAAGCGCGCTTGTACGACCTACCCTCTAACGAAAAAAGTTGACCTTCCAAGTGCTACCTTTGCTACCTCAGACCTCTTTCACGAAGCCCCTCTGCCTGCCGTAAATTGCTCCGCAGTTGACGGAGGTGGACAACCGCCAGCCGGGAATCATGCGTAGGAGCCCGATAATCTCACGGGCCTGCGTCTGCGAATAGCTCTTCGGGTCGCCCTTGAAAAGCTCCTGCCAGACCTCAAGCGCGCAGACCTTCGTTCTCGGTACGGTACCGTTACGCTCCTCGCCGAAGCCGCCGCTCCAGAACATGAGCCGCTTTTCGAGGTCCCAATCGTCCCAGCCCTCGGGCAGCAGGACTTCAAGGAAGTTCTCGATAAGACCGAGCTTGCCGTTCGCCTCGGTGTGGTCGGCCTGCACCTTGCGAGCCATTTCTTCGACCGCGCCGTCAAGGTACCAAGTCTCGCCGGCCTCGTAGTAGGTCACGGCCTCGGCCCATATCTGGTCCACGATAGAAGCGGTCAGCTTGTCCCCGAGAGTCTTACCTGCGTCGGTAACGACGACCGGCCAGAAACGGCGGGCGCCGGTAGGGTCTCTCAGGAACTCCTCGTCATTCGTGGTGCCGAAGAAGGCGCATTGTCTCGGGTGGCATTGTGTGCGGCGAGCGTATGCCGCGCGGTAGTTGTCCTCCTGTTTGGAGACGAACTGCTTAATCTGTTCGACCTCGGCCTTACGGGTCGCAGCCATCTCGGAGAGCTCGATAATCCAAAAGCCTTGAAGCTGCTCGTAAGCGTCCTTGCCGGACATGGTATAGAGCGAGTCCGAAAACCACTCTTTACCGAGCTTCTTCAAGGTCGTACTCTTGCGGCAGCCTTGCGGGCCGATAAGAACGAGCATGTGGTCGTGCTTGCAGCCCGGAGATAAGATTCTCGCGGCAGCACCGATAAGCGCCTTGCGGGTTACCGTTCTCGTGTACCGGGAGTCCTCTGCGCCGAGGTAATCGATGAAGAGAGTCTCGCAGCGTTTCTCGCCGTCCCAGATAAGGCTCTGCAGGTACTCGCGTACCGGGTGCCTCGTGATGTCGGCCAGCGCAAGGTCGACGCCTTCTCGGGTCTTCGGCATAGAGTCGATTTTGTAGTCCTTCTCAAGGACATTGTGAACGCCTGCGTCGTCGGTGTCGTCCCACGAGCGAGGCTTTGCGTCAGCCTTTCTCCAAGGAAGGTCTCCGCAGACCATAGGTCTCTCCATGAACTCGTCCCAGTAGAAGGTCCCCTTAAAGCGAGGGTCATTCTTCACGATGATACGGATATTCTCGACCGTGGTCGCTGCGTGCCCCGTCTTCGGGTTTACCTCAAGCTGTGAGACCCAGTTCATATCAGGAGCCTCGTCGCCTTCTCCGAAGAGCTGGACGATGTAGTCAAGCTGCTTGCTTTGCAGCTCCTTCATAACGCTCTCGCAGTTGGTCTCAATCCACTTACACATATTCTTATAGGAAGGAAGGTTGTTCGCCGCGGTGTTCGCGGGTTTCCCTTCGTCGTCCTTGCCGAACATGTGAATGCGGACGAGGTCGAACGCGTTGCAGAGCTTGCCGCAAGTCGGGTCTGTGCTATGGTGGCTGTACGCAAAGCGACCGTCCTCATAGATAACGAGACCGCCGGAGGTCGAACCGCCTTTGTAGGTATAGCGGCCATTTTCGCCCTTGATGTAGACGTCAGGCAGGAAGGCCTCGATTGCGTCCTCTACAGAGTAAGTGCGGCAGAATGCGCCGACGATACCGTCTTTCGCGGTCGGGTCTCCCTGCTTATCAGCGAGACGCCGAATCGTGCCGGACTTCCTGCTTGAGACAGGCCACTGAGTCGGGTCTTTCCAGTCTGCGTACCTCGCGAGCTGCTCGTCGGCGTCCAGCCATGGACCGTCCTGCACTTCATAGCGGAACTCGCCGTCAGAGGAAGCACTCGCCCAGTACATGAGCCGATGGGGCTCATAGGTGGTATCGTCGCACATGTCAATACCGATGTCGCCTGCAATCCTGCGGGCGATAGCCTCGTACTCCTCAGGAGACACAGGCCTCGAGAGAGGAAGCACAAGGCGAAGCCTCGGAGCTTTCGCCGTATGACTGTGCGTGCTATAGAGCACCGCAGCGCAGCCCAGAATCAGCACGACCGTAGGCCACGGGTCTTCGCCGGCCGTGATAGAGTCCATATCAAGGGTGATAAGCCGGCGCTGCAGTACGGCGTCGATTTTACGGCGGCCACCCTTTAAGGTACCGCCGACAAAGCCGCCGACGTCCTTCGCGTTATCGCGCTCTTCCTTCGGCATACGGAAGTACTCTTGCTGGGTCTCCTGCGTCCGGGTCACACGGCCGAGCTTATCAACGAACTCAGACCAGAGCATTTCTTTAGTTTTCCAGCTTGCCGAACGCCGCGAGCTACCCGTCGCAATCGTTATCAAGCCGTCGTATTGAAGAGCCGGCATTAAAAGGTACCGGCTCTCGTTACCACTCTCGTGATACCCGCGTTCTTAATCATGCGGTCGCAGATATTACACGGAGCGGGGTCAATGGTTTCATCGAGGCATGCAAGGTAAAGGGTAGCACCCCGCATTGACCGCCTCGGTGCACTGATAATCGCATTCTGCTCGGCATGAACGGCGACGCAGGTCCCATACTGGTCCCCGTGGCGAGCAGCATGCTCGTCGATAGGAGTGGAATGCTCTCGGCAATAGCACTTCCCGACGTCGCAGCAGTTGGCCTCGCCTCTGGGCGCGCCGTTGTAGCCGGTCGCGATGATTTCGTCGTCTGCGACAATCACGGCCCCATACTGCCTGCGAAGGCAGGTAGAACGGGCCGCGACGGCTTTTGCGATATTCAGATAGTAGTTGTCTTTGTCTATTCTCATTCAGTCTCACCGTCCCGATTCCAAGATTCGATGTCGACGCCGATTTCCTTCAGCTTGTAGGTGTTGAGCCAGATATTGTCGCCCTCGTCCATTTCATACCTTTTAATAAGGTCAAAATACTCAGCCTTGAAACGGTCGTAAAACCGTCTCAGGCGTTTTTCGCCGAAGCCGTATTGCGCGTGTAACTGCCAAAGTATAATGGCGTCGATTTCGTTCGCATGTTTACGGCTATACTCTGCAAGCTGTCTCTCGATTTCGAGATTCATAGCTTTGCGCTCGGCGGCGGTAAAGTCAGCGCCGTAAACTTTACCGCCTGCCTTTTTTACCCGCACGGTTATCTTCCGCTGCTGCCGAAGGCTCCAGACCCTCGAGCAGCGCCCTCATCATAGGTGAACTCAGGGATAACGACCGGCATAATCACGAGCTGGCCGATACGGTCGCCCTTCTTGATGTCGTAGCCGTCGCCTCCGACATTCGAAACGATGGCATGGACCTCTCCGCGATACCCGGAGTCGATGGGCGGAAGTTCGCATACGATACCGCGAGCGCTCAGGCTGCTGCGAGGAAATATGTACCCCACATAGCCGTCAGGCAGCTCCAGACCGAAGCCGAGAGGCAGCTTGTAAACCTGCCCCGGATAAATGGTCTGGTCTCTGGGGCTGAACACATCCGCGCCGGCGTCGTTGTCATGCGCTCGTACAGGAGCGGGACCGTTAAAGTCAATCAGCTTAATCTTCATCTCGCACCTCCATACAGAGCGGAAAATCCCGCTCGAGAATATCGTGAGGCGTAAGGTCGGACGCCAGCGGAGTCCCGCAAGCCATCTTACCCTCAAGGCATTTACCCTTCATGCAGTAGGGGCCGGTCGTCTCAGGAGAGAAGAGAGCCGGAGCCAGTTCATAAAGCTCTTCCCAAAGGCGGAGCATAACGTAGCGGGTTTCGGCGGTATTACGCCGACAAGTTCTCTGGCATATCATGTGCTTCCACTGATAAGGCGTCGCGCTGATAATCAGAACGTTTCTCAAGCCCTGCGGAGCCAGATAGCCGGCGGAGTCATTGTCCACGCCGTACTCGACGAGGAGCTTGTACTTCCGCATAGCGTCCTGACACTGGGAGAGATAGGAGAAACGCATTTGATTGTCAAGCAGCTCATAAGGGACGACGAAGTCAGCCTCGTTCGAGTAGTCGCTGTACTGCAAGGACGCAGACATGAACTTGACCTCATTCTGGTGCCTCGTAATCTGAGCGAGGAATCTCCTTGACGCTCCGACAATTACGGCGTTGATGACCGCGAACTTCTGAATTGTAGGGTGCGGAAGCTGGGTCATAACCTTAGCCGTTTTCTCGGTGTACTCTTTATCGTAGAGAGCAAGGAAGTCAGAGAGGTCTTTGACTGTGTGCCCGCGCTGCGTTAAGCGGGCGGCGCATACCATCATCTTCTCGGCCTCGCTGATTGCGGTCGGATTGAGGACCGCGACTTTAATTTTATCCATTGCCGTTCGCCTCCTCTTCGACCAGAGCTTTGAGCAGGAGCAAGTAGTTAATACTGTCTGTGATTTTCTCAGTCCAGCGGTCCAGAGAGTAGCTGCGGCCGTCGGTGCACATATCCGAGATAGAGACGAGGTGCTTTGTCAGCATGCCGAGCAACGCCTCTTTCGGAGTGCCGTCGATAATCGCAGCCGCCTTCTTGAAGTGTGCAAGGCGGTCGATGTTGCTCTCGTCTACGGCGTCAGGCGCATACTCGTGGCCCTTGCCGGTAAGCAGGTGCTCGCAGACAAGAAGCTGCTCTTTGACGACCTTGTTAAATACATCTATCTTCATAGCAGTTAGTCCTTTCTATAGTATTCGCACTCATAGGCGTCAGCCTTGAGCGGTAAGCCGGTCGCCCACTCGATGGGCTCCGACATGATTTTGCTGATTTCCTCGGCAGAGCTTACGCCGATAGGTACCTCGCAGATAACTTCGTCATGGACATGGAACACAACCGGAAAACCGGCATGCTCCAAGCGGTCAATGGCGACTGCAAGGCAGTCTCGCGCCGTAGCCTGAACGATGTTCTCCACGAGTTTCGGGCCATAGGACTCAATACGACCCCAGCCGCCCGAGGACTGAATTGTGCCCTCATAGGTGATACTGTCGTCGTCGATTCTGGGCTTTACATAGCTCAACTCACGACCGTTCGGAAGTCTCAACTTAAGGAGAGGGCCTTGCTTGTAGAAGCCCATACCGAAAGGCAGCTTAGTAGGAGCCTTCGTCTGAATGGTCCTGCGGGCGGCAGCGTCCGTGTCCCACCACAATTTGGTGATTGCGGGATTTGCAGCACGCCAGCTATTGACGAGTGGTTTCAATTCAGACTCCTCAAGCCCCATCTCGAGAGCGCCCATAGATTTCAGGGCGCCGACGCTGCCGCCGTAGCCGAGCGCGAGCTCAGCGATTTTCCCTTTCTGTCGCATAGGGTCGCCCTTCTTGACGGAGCCCTTCGGAAGGTGAAACATCTGCTCGGCGGAAGCCTCATAGATTTTGCCGTGGGTCTTGAAAACCTCCATGCGCCACTCTTCGCTTGCAAGCCATGCGATAACACGGGCCTCAATCGCGGAGAAGTCAGACACGATGAAGCGATAGCCGGGTCTCGGGATAAAGGCCGTGCGGATAAGCTGCGAGAGGGTCCCGGAAATGTCGTCGAAGAGCATTTCAAGGGTCTCAAGGTCTCCGGCCTCAACGAGCTGCCTTGCGGTATCAAGGTCACGGTCCGGCATTTTATTCTGCGGTAAGTTCTGCATTTGTACAAGGCGGCCGGCCCATCGACCGGTACGCGCTGCACCGTAAAACTGAGTCAGGCCACGAATGCGCCCGTCCGGGCAAGCCGTGCGGAGCATAGCGTTGTATTTTTCAGTTGAGGTCTTTGCAAGACCTGCTCTAATGTCGAGCATACGGTCCACGGCGTCGCAGTCAGCGTCGGCTCTTACGCCGGCGATACTCTTCTTGTTGAGGCTCTCGACCTCAATACCCGCGGTGTCCTCAATCCAGCTCTTAAGCTGCGCGGTGCTCTTCGGGTTTTCGAGGCCCGTGAGTTCCTTAGCCTGCTCAAGAAGTCTCGCCTTGATAATGGCGTCAATCTCGACCGCATGCTCCGCGAGGTTAAGGTCCACGCCGACGCCGCGGTCGTTGATATGCTGGTCATGAATCCAGAGGGGCTGTTCCTTCTCATATACCGGGAAACGAGAGAGCTTCTGCCGGATAGCCCGCTCCGAGACAACGTCCTGACGGTTGTACTCAACGTAGATAGCCCAGCGGTCAGGGTCATGCTCAGGAAGGTTGCGGGTCCGGTTGCCGTTCGTCTTCGTAGGCTTACAAGGTATCGAGAAGTAACGGATAAGCGCCCGGCCGGTCTTAGACTTCTGCTTGTCTTCAGGAAGCCCGATGACTTCGCCGACAGCTTCCAAGCTACCGGGCAGGCCCAGCTCGCGGGCCATGACTGCGGTGCAGCTCCATTGCTCGGGCGGTGTCACGCGGCCCATAAACGCGCTCAGACAAGTCCGTTCAAAAGACGCATTGAATGCTGTCTTCAGGATTTCGGGGTCATACAGAGCGTTCTGGAGCTCCTCAGGCAGGCTCTCGCCTCTGGCGAGGTCGATAACCTCGACCGGGCCGTCGTCCCAAGCATACCCGAAGAGAAGAATCTCAAAATCGGGGCTCTGGGCGTAGGCATAGACACCACACTTTTGCAGAGAGACCGAGCTGTAGGTTTCTATATCGATTGCTAATGTTCTCATATTGCCTCCTTCCTCCGGGCGGCGTTCGCCTCAGCAAATCCGAGACGAACGCGCCGGAGCATACGCTTAACCGAGGAGGTCGTCGTTGTCGTCCTCGTCTTCCCAGCCGTCGTCCCAATCGGAATCCGTAACAACGCCGCCGCCCAGAGGCTCGCCGTCGTAGAGCTTCATGATACCGTTGAGGCCAGCAGAGATACCCTTGTTGCCCTGCGTGTCATACACGTAGAAGTTGATGATTGCGCGGCCGTAGCAGCCGGAGTAGAGCTCCTGAGGGTCAGTCAGCGGAGTCTTGTCCGCGTGGACGAGAACGGGCTTGTTGTTGGAGCTGACAGTGATAACGTAGCAGCCCTTGCACTCTTCGCCGAACTCACCGCCATTCGGGCGCTCACCGTCGCCGTCGTGCAGCGTGCTCTTGAGGTTGGTAGGCAGCTTCTTGCCGCTGTTGCTTGCCATGAACTTCTGCTTAGCCTCGTCCATAGCAGCCTTGATTTTCTGCATGGTGGCCTTGTCGCTCTTCGGAATCAGGAGAGTAACGCTGTACTTCGGCGTAGCGCCTTCCTGAGCGGCGCGAGGGGTGAAGAGGTTGCAGTAGGAAAAACGGACCTTACCAGTAGTGATTTGAGTAGACATAGTATCAATCTCCTTTAATATAAATAGTTTTCATCTGAACGCCGTACTCGACGGCGCGCTTATGTGAGTCAAAATAGATGTCGATAACGTTTCCCTTAACGGCGCTTCCTGTATCTTCGGCTATGTACTCGTGACCGTCGATAATGAGGACCGTTCCGAGAGGTATCACATTGGGGTCGACCGAGACCGTGCGGTCTGCGGTCGGAATCGTGCCGCTTTTTGTTCGCTGCACGTAATCGGTACCGACCCGAGAAGGGTGTTCCGCGCTCCAGATACCGCAGCACTTAACGCAAGTGCAATAGGCGGTAGTCTTGAACTCGCCGAGCTCGATAAGCTCAGGCTCCGGCGCGGCGGTTTCGGTAATCGGCTCAGGAGCTTCTACCCGAACGGGCGAAGACTCAGGCTCATCAGGAACGGAAGCGCTCGGTCTCGTAACGAACGAGATAATCAAGGCGACAATGAGCGCCAGAATGAGGAGCCACTGGATTTTGATAAGGCGGATTCTCGCCCGCGTTCTGCGTCTTGCCGCTTCCGTCATAACGAGACCTCCTTACTTATCGAACTCAGCGAGAAGCTGTTCCTCAGGCTTAAACTCAGGGCGCTTGTCCTTTGCAGGAGCCAGAGTAGGCTTGCCCTGAGGCTTGACGATAAGCTCGCCGAGCGTTTCCGACACGGCCTTCTTACCGAAGTCCTTCTCCATCTGAGTCAGGGTAATCAGCTTGCGCTCGTAGAGCAGACTTTCGTCATAGCCGGCAGACTTCATAGCCTCGACGACTTTCAGCTCGTCCGCGAACTTGCGGTTGCTGCGGCCTTCGACCATCTTCCAGCCGGTAACAGGCTGACCGCTGAGCAGCGTAGAAGATACAAGGCCTTCAAGGTCCGTAAGCCACGCCTGAATATCCGCGGCCTTTTCAAGAATCGCGCCGGCCTCTTCAGGAGTCAGGAGCATAGCGTCCGGAGCCTCATCGAAGAGCTTGAGATTCTTGTCGGCTCTCGCTTTGCACTGAGCTTTCGCCCGGCAGAACTTGCAGACCTCTTCGGACGGGGCAAACTCGCCTTCGCCCTTATAAGCCAGCTTAGCGCGGGGCTTGACATACTTCTCAGCCCACTCGAGCAGCTCCTTGACGGTGATTTCGTCGGAGCTCTGAACGCCGGAGAGGCGAGGCTGGAAAATCGTCATACGAACGGAGTCGATGTCGAAAAGCGTGTTGTACTTGAGAAGCGCACCGAGAGCGTAGAGCTTCATCTGCGGATTGCCGGTCGCCTCGACACGAACGCCCTTGCCATACTTGAAGTCCACGATTTCGAGGACCTTATCAGCGACGATGATACAGTCACCGGTGCCGAAGCCGTCTTTGACGTACTTCGAGAAGTCGACTCTCACCTCAAGCTCGGTAAATGCGTCCTCACAAGACTCCTGCGCAGCTTTGGTCTTTTCAGTAACAAATCTTGCGTAGTCATTTGCGCATTCCTGCATTTCGGCGTTGTAGTAAGGGCCTTTTGCCAATTCGTCACGGCGATTCTCAAAGTCCATCTCGGAGACTTCGCCGAGGAAGTAGCGGGCGGTCAGCTCGCAAAGCTCATGCGCTGCGGTGCCCTCCTCGGCATACTCGCTCGTGCTCTGCGGAAATTGAAGCTCGAGCAGCGCGCTCGGGGTACACTCGAGCCAGCGGTGAGCGCCGCTTGCGGAAAGTAGTGCGTGCTTAGCCATTGACACTCACCAGCTCTTTCATAAGCGCCGGATAGTCTTCCGTGCGGCTGTCGAAGTCGGAGAGTTTCTTGCAACCGAACTTCGCGAAGATGTCAGCGAGCTCTTTCTGCTTGCCGGCTTTGGAGAGCTTCAGGGCGACGGCGCGGATGTCGGTCTTCGTGATAGGCTTGTCCTCGGTCTTAGGAGCCTCAGCCACAGGAGCAGGGGTCTCGGTCTTAGGAGCCTCAGCCGTGGGCTCGACAGGCTTTTCCGAAGGGGAATCAAACATACTTACCTGACCGGGAATCTCGGTGTTAGGGAGCAGGGCTCTCAGCTTGCTCAGGTTTTCCTGAGTCAGTTCCATTGTTACGGTGATTTTCATTTTGTTTTGCCTCCTTGTTTTTCTTCCAAGCCAAATAGGCTTGCATATTTTGTGGATTTTCGTAAAACGCGTTGACCGCAGCGCTTAGTTGGTCAAGCATAAGATTCTCTCTTGCAAGAGCGGTATCGGCGAGCGTCGGCCGCATTTTTGTCTTTTAGGACAAATCAGCCGCAAAAAAAATTGCGTTCGTCGTAGGAGCGTCCAAATCAAGGAGCTCCTTACAGAGCTGCACTTCAGGTACCGTGAAGGCAACTTTGCCCGTAATCTTACGGTAGGCTGTGCTCATACTCCAGCCCTGCGCGTCCGCAAGGTCCTTCGTAGTAACGCCTTTCAGGGTCATGTGGGCCCTCAACATTCGAGTTTCAACCATACGATATACTGTCTCCTTTCCTTGAGATTTTTCCTCGTAGGCACTACCGGTTGTCCCAAAGGACAAATTTATTATACCGTGTCCTTTTGGATTTGTAAATAGCCTTTTGGAAAATTTTTGTGAATTTTAAGCAAAAGCATTCACTTTAAGACAAATGCGTGTTATAATAAGAGTAAACTTTTTCAAGGGAGGCGGTCTTAATGACTTTAGGCGATAGAATACATTATCTCAGAACAGAGAAAGGGTACACGCTGCAGGAGCTCGGCGATATGGTCGGCGTCGGTGCGAGCACGGTCCGCAAATGGGAAACGGGCTACATCAAAACACTTCGTACCGATAAAATGCAGAAGCTCTCGAACGCTCTCGGAACATCGGTCGACTATCTAATGGGGTGGACCGACAGCAGCGTAAACGTCGGAACGGTGGGGACCAATAACGGCGTTATAGGCCAGAACTCCGGTGAGATTCACTTAGAGCAGCAGCGCTCCAAAGAGGAAACGGAGCTTCTGCGCATTTTCTCCGGGCTCGATGTCAAGCGGCGTATGGAGCTGCTTATGACAGCTATCCGCTTAGACGCGGAGCAGAGTCAATGAACGCGTGGAGCAGAGAGGACATAATTATCGCCTATGCCCTTTACTGCGTGACTCCTCTCGGGAAAATCAATCCCAGCAACAAAGTCATTCAGCAGGTCGCCGAGATTATTCCTCACTCAGTCGCTTCTATCGTAATGCGCATGAGGAACTTCCGGTATATAGACCCGAAGGTTTCCTCAGGGCTTAAGAACGTAGCAAAGGCGGACCGAATGATTTACGAGGAGTTCAAGCACGACTGGGGCTCTCTGAGTCTCGAGGCGGAGACCTTGACGGGTCTCGCTATCTTTGACTCTTCACCTTTGCAGGGAGCAAAGCCGCTTTCGTCTCTGACGAATCACGGAAGAGTATCACGGGAACGACACTTCTTCAAGCAGGCGGTGCTTGCGGCTTACGATGACCGGTGCTTTATATCCGGCTGCGCGCTGCCGCAAATGCTCGTTGCAAGTCATATAAAACCGTACTCGCAATGCCGAAGCGAGGCGGACCGGGTCAGCCCCGACAACGGGATTTGCCTCAATACTTTTTATGATAAAGCCTTCGACCGAGGCCTTATAACTATCACTCCTTCCATGAAAATCTATGTTTCTCCGATAATTTTGGATAGCCCTCAGGACGCTTTTACAGCCCGCTGGCTGGCTTCTCTTGACGGAATGATTTTACCCCCCCCCCCCCGATTTCCGCCGCGTAGAGAGCTTCTGGAGTACCATAACGACGAAATTTTTAGGAGGGTCACATGAATACAGTAATTTATGCTCGGTATTCTGCCGGCCCGAGACAGACCGACCAGAGTATCGAAGGGCAGCTTAGAGTCTGCACCGACTTTTGTAAGCAGCGAGGGCTTACCGTTATCGACACATACTGCGACCGTCATATCTCAGGCCGCACAGACGAGCGACCGGAGTTCCAAAGGCTCATCGCTGACGCCAAGCGCAAGAAGTTCGAGGCGGTGGTCGTCTATAAGACAGACCGCTTTGCCCGGAACAAATACGACAGCGCCGTTTATAAGCGGGAGCTCAAGAGGAACGGAATCCAAATCTTTTATGCGGCCGAGGCGATACCGGACGGGCCCGAGGGAATTATCCTTGAGAGCCTTATGGAAGGCCTCGCGGAATACTACTCGGCAGAGCTCGCTCAGAAAATCAAGCGGGGAATGCACGAGAGCGCTTTGAAGTGCCAGAGCACCGGAAGCGGGAGACCGCTCGGCTATCGGGTCGACGAGCAGAAGCGTTTCCAGATAGACCCAGAATCAGCCCAGACCGTTCAAACGATTTTTGAACAGTATATTAAGGGCGAATCAAATGCGGCCATCTGTGAGCTCCTGAACAGCCGTGGACTGCGTACCGCGCAGGGTAAGCCCTTCAACAAGAACAGTATCAACCGAATTATTAAAAACCGAAAGTATATCGGCGAATACCGGTATCACGATATAGTCGTCGAAGGCGGCATGCCTGCGATTATCCCGAAGGACACCTTTAACCTCGCTCAAGCCGAAATGGAACGCCGGCGCACTCGCAAGGCTCCAAAGTCGCCAAAGGCCGAATACCTCTTAGCCGGTAGGCTCTTCTGCGGCCATTGCAAAGGACCAATGCAGGGAGTCAGCGGTACGGGCAAGAGCGGGAACAAGTGGTACTACTATTATTGCGGGAACACTCGCGGCAAGAATAAGACTTGCGATAAGAAGCAGGTCTCGCGCGACCGCCTCGAGCGCGCCGTGGTTGACTTTACTGTCCGCTATATCCTTCAAGAGGAAGTTCTCGAGGAACTCGCGAGAAAGGTACACGCGGCGCAAGAGCGCCAAAATGATACCGCCTCGGAGATTGCCTTTTACGAGAAGAAGCTGGCAGACAACAAGAAGTCCATTGCGAACGTGCTGCGGGCTATCGAGTCAGGTGCGGCGACGCAGACCTTGCCTGCGCGCCTGCAGGAGCTCGAGAACGAGCAAGCGGTCATTCTGGGCGAGCTCAGCTTCCTCAAAGGCAAGCACCTCGCGTTTACAGAGGACCAGATTCTCTTTGCGCTGATGAAACACCTTGAGCCGTACCCGGGAGAGTCCGAGCAGGACTACCGCCGGAGAATCATCTCTGACTTTGTTTCAGAGGTCTACCTATATGACGACCGACTTCTTATCTACTTCAATATCAGTAGCGAAGACGGAAAACTCAAGTCAGCGGACCTCTCAAATATCGAGGGCAGTGAGTTCGACGAGGGACTCGTTAGCTCCACCAAAAATAAAGAGGCACACGAAAGTGTGCCTCTTTATTTTTGGTGGGGCTACTTCATTCGGCCGTCGCCGGCCATGAGGGCGGTCATCTCCTCGATGCGCTCCAGTGGGAACGGCGGCTCACACAGGGGCCTCATGGCGATGGACATGAGCTTCATGGGATTGTCGTCCGCCGCCACACGGTTGGAGCTGAGCGCGCCGCAGCGCTTGCAGCGGTGGATGATCGCCCATTCACCGCCCCTGCGTACCCAGACCGCCACCGGCTCCATGATGCCGCCGCAGTCGGCAGCCCGGTCGCCGGGCTCGATGTCTACGTGCAGGCTGGAGAGGCAGTTGGGGCAGTGGTTGCGGTGGTCGCTGCCGGCCTCCTGCGGTGTGCAGAGTCGGCCGCAGACCTTGCAGGTGAAGGTGTCATTGCAGGGATGGGTCTTGTAGTAGCCTTTTTCAAAAGTCTTCCGCTTGTTTTCGCGGTTCATGGTGTTTCCTCCTGAAGATGTGTTTTCATGCTCCGGGAGGAATGGCGTATTATTGCCAGACCTCCCGGTCAGGCCACACGCTCCAGTATCAGGGTATTGAGTTTCAAACGCGTCTCCTTAATAAAATGTGTATTGTGCCCTGCGGGCACTGACGACAGGGTACTCTCCGCGCCGCCGTTTGTCAAGAGCCTACGCGTGCCTGAACACCTTTTTCTCCAACGCAAAGATGCGCGGACTGAAGGTATCCGGCTCCATCGTATCATACGTCTCACGGTAGATCTCCATGCGGCTGTCGATGGCGTCGATGAGGCTCAGCAGCTCCGCCTCGGCGCACAGAGGGCGCACCGCCGCGCCGAATTCCGGTTCACCGTGGTGGGAGAGGATCAGGTGCTGCAGCAGCACGGACTTCTCCTCCGGCACGCCCAGGCGGGCGGCAGTCTCCGCCGCGTCCTGCGCTCCCATGACCAGGTGCCCCAGCAGCTGACCCTTAATGGAGTAATCCGTGGCCAGACCCAGCTGCGAAAACACGAACTCCTGCGCCTTGGCCATGTCGTGGAGCAGCGTCCCCGTCAGCAGCAGGCTGCGGTCGATGGTCTCCGGGTACATTCCCGCCAGGAAGTCCGCGATCTTCACCATGTTGGCGGTGTGCATCAGCAGGCCGCCCAGAAAGGCATGGTGTACGCTCTTGGCGGCGGGGATGGACGCGAGCGTCTCCCCGTGGGCCTCCAGCATGGCCTCGGCCACGGCACGGTAGTCCGGGTCCGTAATGGAGGCCGCCGCACGGCGCAGATCCTCCATCGCCGCGCCGCAGTCGATGGGCGCGGTGGGCACCAGGGCGGACACATCCACCGGATCCTCCTGGGCCGCCTGACGGATACGCGCGGCGGTGAACTGCGCGGTGCCCCGATACTCACCCACGGTACCCCGCACCTTGACCACGGTGCCCTCGTCGGCGGCGGTCAGCGGCCCAGCATAGTCCCAGACCTTCAGCTCCATGGTGCCGGTACGGTCGCTGAGCGCTCCGGTCAGGAATGGCTTGCCGTTGGCGGCCACCTTGGGGTTGGCGGACTTGAGTATGTAGTAGCCCTCGATCTCGTCGCCGGGGATCATGGCGTTGATGGACTTGTTGTATTCCACAGGCATATCCTCCCTTTCTCATATTATTGCTATGATACCACGTTTGCCGAAAACGGGCAAGTGCCCAGGTGATCTTGCCGTTTCCCCAGCAACGTTACCGCCAGACAAAAATTTTGCCAGTCAAACACCGTTTGTATTTTGGTTCGCGACAGGAAAACTCGTAAAAGTCCCTCATTGTTAATAACTTTTACAAGTTTCTTTTTACGGCAATTCTTTACAGGCTTCGACCTTTTATTTATGACATTTTTATGTACACGCCGCAAAGATTAACGTGCAATTTATTCACGCAGTGTTATAATCTGAGCATGATTTTTCGGGACGATCCGGACGTTCCGGAAAGAGAAAATCCACTTTACAAAGGAGAGTGTGTTTTTGTGACGACATTCATCATCGGCCTCGTTATTTTGCTGGGCGGTGCTGCACTGTACGGCCGCTTCTGCGAAAAGGTCTTTGGTCCTGACGACCGCAAGACGCCCGCCTACACCAAGGAGGACGGCGTTGACTTCGTTCCCATGCGCGGCTGGAAAAATAGCCTCATCAACCTGCTGAACATCGCAGGCACCGGTCCTATCCTCGGGCCGATCCAGGGCATCCTCTTTGGGCCCATCGCGTTTTTGACCATCCCCATCGGCAACATCATCGGCGGCGCCATGCACGACTATTTCTCCGGCATGATCTGCCTGCGCGACGGCGGCACCCAGATGCCCGAGATGATCCGCCGCTACTCCACCAAGGGTATCTATAAGTTCTACAACGTGTTCGTGTGCGTGCTGCTGCTGCTGGTGGGCGCTGTGTTCATCTACACCCCCGGCGACATCGCCGCCACGCAGCTCTTTGGCTTTGACGGCAAGGCTACCTCCGTCTCCACGTGGGTCATCTACGGTGTCATCTTCCTGTATTATCTGATCGCCACCGTGTTCCCCATCGACGCCATCATCGGCAAGATCTACCCCATCTTCGGCGGTATCCTGCTGTTCTCCGCCATCGGCATCTTCATCGGCATCTTCGTCACCGGTATGCCCCTGATGAACATCTGGGACAGCTGGGCTGCTCCCGTGCTGAGCCTCACCGGTGCTGACGGCACTGTGGGTACCTTCACCTATGCCTCCTACTTTGAAAACGGACACTTCCTGCCCATCTTCTTCGTGACGGTGGCCTGCGGTATTCTGTCCGGCTTCCACTCCACCCAGACCGCTATCATCTCCCGCACCATGAAGAGCGAGCGTCAGGGCCGCAACACCTTCTACAACATGATGGTGCTGGAGGGCTTCATCGCCATGGTTTGGGCTGCCGGCGCCATGGGCGTGTACAACCTGGCTCTGCAGGAGCCCAATGCCGGGCTGGCTACCGGCACCGTGGGCGTGGTCTGCAAGTACCTGCTGGGTCATGTGGGCGGCATCATCGCCCTGCTGGGCGTCATCGTGCTGCCCATCACCTCCGGTGATACGGCGCTGCGCGCCCTGCGTCTGAGCCTGTCTGAGACGCTGCACATCGACCAGTCTACCAACGGCAAGCGCATCAAGCTGGCTGTGCCCATCTTCGCGCTGGTCATCGCCATCCTCGTGTTCGCCAAGACCAATGCCGACGGCTTCAACATCCTGTGGCGTTACTTCGCATGGGCCAACCAGACCCTGTCCCTGTTCGCCTTCCTGTGCATCACCGCGTGGATGTTCGAGAACGGCAAGGGCAAATGGGCTTGGATCCCCATGATCCCCGGCTGCTTCTACACCTTCATCTGCGTGACCTACATCGCCAACGCCCACATCGGCTTCAATATCCCCTGGACGCCCGCCTACATCATCGGTGTGGTGTGCGCTGTGGCGTATGTGGTAGCCTGCTGCATGTACGGCAAGAAGCGTGCTGCTAAGCTGCTGGCCAAGTAAGTCCTCTCCTCTCCTCTCCTCAAATCGGTATAGCAAATAACGTACAAAACATGAGGGACGGCATATGCCGTCCCTTGTGTTTTTTTCTCCCGGCTGGTATAATCCCCTTATCAAAACGAAGGGAGTGCGCTCCATGAAACGCTGTCTTGTCCTCTCCGACTCATTCAAAGGCACGCTGTCCTCCCCGGACATCTGCCGCATCGCCCGCAGTCTCCATATCCCCGGCTGGCACATCGACGCCCTGCCGGTGGCCGATGGCGGCGAGGGCACCACAGACTGCTTTCTGGATGCCTGCGGCGGACAGCGTATCGCCCTTCCCGTGTCCGGTCCCTTTGGCGGCACTATCGATGGCTTCTACGGCCTGCTGCCAGAGGGGACAGCGGTGGTGGAGTGCGCCGCAGCAGCGGGCCTGCACCAGGCCGAGGGCCGTCCCGACCCGGAGGCGGCCACCACCTACGGTGTGGGACAGCTTCTGGCCCACGCGCTGGATCACGGCGCAAAGCGCCTAATCCTGGGTCTGGGCGGCAGCTGCACCAACGACGGCGGCTGCGGTGCGGCCGCAGCGCTTGGCGTTCGGTTTTACGACCGGCAGGGCCGCGGCTTCGTGCCCACCGGCGGCACGCTGGCGGACATCGAGGCTATCGACCTGTCCGGGCGGCATCCCGGCCTGCGGCCCGGTGTGCTGACGGTCATGTGCGACATCGACAACCCCCTGTACGGCGAAACCGGCGCGGCGTACATCTTCGCTCCGCAGAAGGGGGCGAACGATGCCTGCGTGCAGCGTCTGGACGCGGGACTTCGGCATTTCGCCGCGGTGCTGCATGCACAGCTGGGTGCGGAGGTGGATACTCTCCCCGGCGGCGGTGCCGCCGGCGGCTTCGGCGCGGGCTGCGCTGCGCTGTTGTGCGGTGCCCTGCGCTCCGGTATCACGACGGTGCTGGACACCGTGGACTTCGACCGCCGCGCAGTGGGCTGCGACCTGGTGGTCACCGGCGAGGGTTCCTTTGATGCCCAAAGCCTGGGCGGCAAGGCCATCAGCGGCGTGGCAGGCCGGTGTCAGAAGCTGCGTGTCCCCGCTGCCGTGCTGGCCGGACGGGTGGCGCTGACACCGGAGCAATGGGCACCGCTGGATCTGCGGGCCGTCCGCAGTATCAACCCCACCGGGGCGACCCTTGAGGACGCCCGAGCCAACGCCGCCGCTTATTACCGGACGGCACTGGAAACGCTGCTGAAGGAGTGGAAGTGATATGGCACAGGTCATTGAGATACACGACTTTTCCGATCCGGCGCTGGACGTCTACGCCCGGGCCACGGAAAACCAGCTGGTCAACCGGGCCGACCCGGCCAACGCCCTGTTCATCGCCGAGAGCCCGCTGGTCATCAGCCGTGCGCTGGACGCCGGGTGCGTACCGGTGTCGTTCCTGATGGAGCCGCAGCACATCACCGGCAAAGGCGCCGAGATACTTGGTCGCTGTGACCCGGACCTCCCCGTCTATACCGCCTCCCTGGAGGTGCTGACGCAGCTCACCGGCTTCCACCTGACCCGCGGGATGCTGTGCGCCATGCGTCGTCCGCCCCTGCCCTCTGTGGCGGAGGTCTGCGCCAGGGCGCGGCGCATCGCCGTACTGGAAAACGTGATGAACCCCACCAACGTGGGTGCCATTTTCCGCTGCGCGGCCGCCCTGGGCATGGACGCCGTCCTGCTGACCACAGAGGGCAGCGACCCCCTGTACCGCCGGGCTTCCCGGGTAAGCATGGGTAATGTATTCCTGGTGCCATGGACCTATCTGCCGGAGGGCGACTGGACGGCGGCACTGCACGATCTGGGCTTCACCACCGCGGCCATGGCCCTGCGGGAGGAGTCCCTGCGGCTGGATGACCCACGCCTGTTGTCAGCGGAGAGGCTGGCGGTGGTGCTGGGCACCGAGGGCGACGGGCTGGCCGACGGCACCATCGCCCAATGCGACCACACGGTGATGATCCCCATGACCCATGGGGTGGACAGCCTGAATGTAGCTGCCGCGGCTGCCGTAGCCTTCTACCAGTTGGGCCTGCAATGCCAATAAGCGAATAAATATCCCCCCGGCTCCGCCGGGGGGATACACTGTATTTACAGGAACTTGTCCAGCTCCCGTTCCACATTGTCCATTTTCTTCACTTGGGGATGTTCCACACGATAGCCGGACTTAATGACCATATCCAGCGTCCGCAGGGCGGTCAGATCGGCCAGCGGGTCCGCCGCGCAGACGATCATATCCGCGCACTTGCCCGGCTGGATGGAGCCGGTCTCGCCGGCAATACCCGCCAGCGCCGCATTGCCCAGCGTGGCGCTGTGCAGCGCAAACGCCGGCGTCACGCCGCAGTACTTCACAAAGTAGCATAGCTCCCGCCACATATCGTAGTGGGTGATATAGGGGCAGCCGGTGTCGGTGCCCAGACCCACGGGGACACCATCCGCCAGACAGGCCTTCGCCATGGCGATAATACCCTCAAACACCACCTTGCCGTTCTCCTGCTGCTCATAGGTGGCGTGAGAGATACTGCGGTCGAACAGCGCATAGGGCACGGCAGGCGAGATGGTGGACACCTGGAAAGCGCCGCGTTCCTTACACAGCTGCATGATGTGCTCATCCGGCTTCGCGCCGTGCTCGATGGAGTCCACGCCGTTTTCCAGCGCCACCCGGACGCCCTCCGGGCTCTCCACATGAGCGGCCACCTGCATTCCCAGCGCATGGGCCTTATCGCAGGCCGCCTTGACCAGTGCCGGCTGCATCCGCAGCACGCCCGGCTCCCCCACCACTTCGGCGTCCATAACGCCGCCAGTGATCATCAGCTTGATCAGGTCGGGCTTTTCCGCCGCGATCTTCTCCACGAAGGCCGCGGCCTCCTCCGGCGTGCGGGCCTCATAGGCCAGCGACCCGGCCATGTGCCCGCCGGGTACCGACACCGCCATATTGGACGCCACCACCCGGGGAGACAGGATCTCGCCCCGCCTGGCCGCATCGCGAATGATCGTGTCGAAGTCCGCCACGCCGCCCACGGTACGGATAGTGGTCACGCCGGACAGCAGCTCCGTCCTGGCGTAACCCTCGCACATCTTCACGCCGATGCGGCGCATCAGGCCGTTGGAGGTGATGAGCTTCACCAGCTTCTTAGGGTCGGAGGGCTTTTTCCGGGGCTTGCCGGAGGCGGGCAGATGCACATGCAGATTGATCAGCCCCGGCAGCAGGTATTTGCCGCCCAGGTCCACGCGCGCATAGCCCTCCGGCACATCGGCCGCGTCGCAGACGGCAGCAATGCGGTCCCCATCCACACAGACAGCCAGCCTCGTCCGAGGCATCATGTCCCGCGTACCGTCCAGCACCACGCCGTTCACCAGCGCATATTTCTCATGGTTTATGTACATATGCATCCCTCCTGTTGGGAAATTTTTTCGCATGATACCACAACGCGGTGGAAATTGCAACAGACAATTTCCACCGCCAGCCAAAGCAGATCCACGCACGTTTGACGTTCTCAGAATACGACCACCAGCAGCATTTTGAATTGCTCCTGTCCATACACCGCGTGCGGATGCCGCGCCGGCATGAGGATGGACTCGCCGGTGTGCAGCACATGGGGTACGCCGTCCACGGTCACGCGGCCCACGCCGTCCAGGCACGTCACCAGCGCGTCGCCGCCGGACTCGTGGGTGCTGATCTCCTCGTCCTTGTCGAAGGCAAACAGCGTCACACTGACGGCGTCGTTCTGGGCCAGCGTCTTGCTGACCACCTGCCCCGGCTGATAGGCCACCTGATCCCGCAGGGTCAGCACGGTGGCCACATCGAGGTTCTTCATCATAGCGATACACTCCTTTTTATCGGATAAACGGGGGCGGCTTTGCCTCGTCGGTGCACTTCTTCAGCTGACCGAACAGCGGGCCGTTGGCCTTGCTCAGCTTGTTGCGGGCGGCCTTCAGGGCCTCCACACGGTCGGTCTTTTCCCAGGAAACACCCAGGTCCTCACGGCCCATGTGGCCATAGGCCGCCAGCTGGCGGTAAATGGGCTTCCGCAGGTCCAGATCGCGGATGATGGCGGTGGGGCGCAGGTCAAAGACCTTCTCCACCGCGGCCTCCAGCTCGCTGTCGGCCACCACGCCGGTGCCGAACGTCTCCACCAGCACGCTGACGGGACGCGCCACGCCGATGGCGTAAGCCAGCTGCACCTGGCACTTGTCGGCAAGACCGGCAGCCACCACGTTCTTGGCCACCCAGCGGGCGGCGTAGGCCGCGCTGCGGTCCACCTTGGTGGGGTCCTTGCCCGAGAAAGCGCCGCCGCCGTGGGGCGCGCTGCCGCCGTAGGTGTCCACGATGATCTTGCGACCGGTCAGACCGGTATCGGCGGCGGGGCCGCCGCTGACAAAGCGGCCGGTGGGGTTCACATAGATCTTCGTCTCGCTGTCCAGCAGCCCGGCGGGCACGGTGGGCTTGATGACCAGCTCGATCATATCCTTGCGGATCTGCTCCAGCGTCACGTCAGGGCTGTGCTGGGTGGACAGCACCACGGTATCCACGCGGACGGGCTTGCCGTCCTCACCATACTCCACGGTGATCTGGGTCTTGCCATCGGGACGCAGATAGTCCACCAGACCCTGCTTGCGCACGTCGGTCAAGCGCTTGGCCATCTTGTGGGCGATGGAGATCGCCAGAGGCATCAGCTCCGGCGTCTCGTTGCAGGCGTAGCCGAACATCATACCCTGATCGCCGGCGCCGTTGTCCAGCTCGCTCTTGCCGGAGGCCTTGGCCTCATAGCTCTTGTCCACGCCCAAAGCGATATCGCCGGACTGCTCATCGATGTTGGTGATGACGGCGCAGGTGTTGCCGTCAAAGCCGCACTCGGAGGAGTTATAGCCGATGTCCAGCACCACCTGGCGGGCGATCTTGGGGATATCCACATAGCAGCTGGTGGTGATCTCACCCATGATGTGGATCAGACCGGTAGAGGCGCAGGTCTCGCAGGCCACGCGGCCATTGGGGTCCTTCTCGAAGATCGCGTCCAGCACCGCGTCGCTGATCTGGTCGCAGACCTTGTCGGGATGCCCTTCGGTAACGGACTCAGAGGTAAACAGATGTCTTGCCATAATTTTTTCTCCTTTCATCTCGCGGATGGTCATTGAAAAAAGCGCTCTGCCGAACCGACAGAGCGCTGTGCTTCTTTGCTCATCCTCATCTTTCGATTCGTTCGCCGGATTTGGCACCTTGAAAAAACAGGTTGCCGTGGCTTCATCGGGCCGGTCCCTCCGCCACTCTTGATAAGGTATTTACTTGTACAGCATATTGTAACAGTTTTTTTAGCATTGTCAATAGCATTTCCATGATTTTTGCAAATAATTCAACTGTACGGAAACTTTGCCATTGTTCAAAAAAATGACATGACTTTTCCGCCGTTATGGGTTATACTGAACACAATTTGTACACAGGAGGACACTCCCCTTGAAAAAACTCTATGACGGGGTGCAGCGCTTCTGCGCCGCCCATCCCCGGTTCGGCATTCCCAACCTCATGCGCGTTATCGTCATCGGCAACGTGGCGGTCTATGTGCTCATGCTGCTGACCCAGGCCAACGACGCCAACGCCCTGAGCTTTCTGACCTTCAATCTCAATGCCCTGCTCCACGGCGAGGTGTGGCGGCTGGTGACCTTTGTGTTCGTGCCCGCCTACTCCAGTCCCTTTGCCCTGCTGATCAGTCTCTACTTCTATTACTGGATCGGCTCCACGCTGGAGCGCCAGTGGGGCACGGCCAAATTTAATCTGTACTACATCAGCGGCGCGCTGCTGACGGTGCTGGGCGTGGTGCTGGCCAGTCTCATCACCGGCAACCCCTACCTGACCGCAGCGGGCACCGGCTATGTGAACCTGTCCATGTTCTTCGCCTTTGCCTTCCTGTTCCCGGACACCACGGTACTGCTGTTCTTCATCCTCCCCGTGAGGATGAAGTGGCTGGCGTACCTGGACGGCGCACTGTTCGCCTTCGACATCATCAAGGCCATCGGCGCCCACAACTGGGCCGGTGTAGTGCTGCCCATCGTGGCCCTGCTGAACTTCGCCGTGTTCATTTGGCCGGAGGTCCACTACCTGAAGGAGCGCGCCAAATACCAGAACTCCCGCAAGACCGTCCAGTTCCGTCAGGCCCAACAGCAGCAGGCCAAGCAGGCCCAGCAGCAGGGCTATCGCCACAAGTGCGCCGTCTGCGGCCGCACGGATACCGACTACCCTGATTTGCAATTCCGTTACTGCAGCAAGTGCGTCGGGTACCACTGCTTCTGTCAGGACCACATCTTCAACCACGTGCATTTCACGGAGGAATAACAAAATACAGACGGGCCGCCCTCCGGGCGGCTCTTTTTTTTGCACATATCTTAATAAAATCTTACCGTCCTGTAAGTTGACAGTGAAAACGTTTTCGCGTACAATAAGCCTGTAGCAAAAGGGGAAAACTGCCCAAAAATCCGAAACGCAACCGCCGGTTGACACATTTCCAGCCCCGGTTTATAGACCGCAACCGGCAAAACCCGTATGATAGCGCCATCAAAACCAAACGGCGGCACCCGCCGTCATACGGAAGGAGCGCATACCTATGATTTTAGCTGACAAGATCGTGTCCCTACGGAAAAAGGCAGGCTGGAGCCAGGAGGACCTGGCCGAGAAGCTGGGCGTCACCCGCCAGTCCGTATCCAAATGGGAGGGCGCACAGTCCGTGCCCGATATGGATAAGGTCGTGATGATGAGCCGCCTGTTCGGTGTCTCCACCGACTTCCTGCTGAAGGACGAACTGGAGGAGGAAACGCCCTGCGCCGCGGCCCAGGACGACGACACGCCCCTGCGCCGCGTGAGCCTGACCCAGGCCTCCGCCTACCTGGCCCTGCGTAAGGCCGCCGCGCCGAAGATCGCCATAGCTACCGCCCTGTGCATCACCTCCCCGGTCACGCTGATCCTGCTGGCCGGCATGAGCGAGGTGCAGCGCTTCCACATCACCGAAAATGCCGCCAGCGGCATCGGTCTGTGCGTGCTGCTGGGTCTGGTGGCGCTGGCCGTGAGCATCTTTCTGCGGACAAGTGCAGAAGCCAAGGAGTACCGGTTCCTGGAGGAAGAACCCTTTGAAACGGAGTACGGCGTGGAGGGCATGGTCCGCCAGCGGCAGCGGGAATACAAGGACACCCATACCCGGCTCGTCACCGTGGGCGTGGTGCTGTGTGTGCTGGCCGCCGTACCGCTGTTCGCCGCCATGTGCATAAGCGGCAGCGACCTGCTCTATATCGCCGCTGTCTGCGCGCTGCTGGTGCTGGTGGCCATCGGCTGTCTGGCCCTGGTCACAGCCGGCGTATATCAGGGTGCCATGGAGCAGCTGCTGGAGGAGGGCGACTACACCCGTCCCCAGAAAAAGCACCACAAGCTGATGGGCACCGTCACCATGATCTACTGGCTCACCGCCACGGCGGTGTTCCTGCTGTACACCTACGGTCCCCACGGCAACGGCCAACCCCGGTACAGCTGGATCATCTGGGCTGTGGCCGGCGTGCTGTACGCCGCCGTTATGGGCATCGTCCGCATCATCAGCCGCAGCCGCGGCTGATGATGCCCCACAATAGAAGCTTAGGAGAGAAATAGGAGGAACTGACCCCATGCTGGACATTCAACATCTGACCAAGACCTACGGCGAGAAGAAGGCCGTGGATGATCTGACGCTGCACATCGCGCCGGGTGAGATCTACGGCTTCATCGGCCATAACGGCGCCGGCAAGACCACCACGCTGAAATCCGTGGTGGGTATCCTGCAATTTGACCAGGGCGAGATCACCATCGACGGCCGATCCATCAAGGCCGATCCCCTGGGCTGCAAGCGGGAGATGGCCTACATCCCCGATAACCCGGATCTGTACGACTACATGACCGGCATCAAATATCTGAACTTCATCGCCGACGTATTCGGCGTGGACGCCCAGACCCGGCAGGCTCGCATCCGCACCTACGCGGATGCCTTTGAGCTGACGGGCGACCTGGCCCAACCCATTGCCGCCTATTCCCACGGCATGAAGCAGAAGCTGTCCATCATTGCCGCGTGGCTCCACGACCCGAAGGTCATCATCATGGATGAGCCCTTCGTAGGCCTGGACCCCAAGGCTGCCCACCTGCTCAAGGGCATGATGCGCGAGGTCTGCGACAACGGCGGCGCCATCTTCTTCTCCACCCATGTGCTGGAGGTAGCGGAAAAGCTCTGCGACAAGGTGGCTATCATCAAGGGCGGCCGGCTCATCCGTTCCGGCACCATGGAGGAGGTCAAGGGCGACGACTCCCTGGAGGAGGTCTTCCTGGAGCTGGAGGCGGAGTAATGGTCAAATTATTGCTGAAAAAACAGCTGTCCGAGATCTTCCGCAGCTACTTCTACGACGCGAAAAAGAACAAACCCCGGTCCAAGGCAAGCACCGTCAGTTTGATCGTGCTGTATGTGCTGCTGATGGTGGGTGTTATCGGCGGTATGTTCACGCTGTTCTCCATAGGTCTGTGCGCTCCCCTGCACGAGGCCGGTCTGGATTGGCTGTACTTCACCCTCTTTGCCCTGGTCGGTGTGCTGATGGGCGTATTTGGCAGCGTGTTCAACACGTTCTCCGGCCTGTACCAGGCCAAGGACAACGACCTGCTGCTGTCGCTGCCTATCCCCGTGCGTGCCATTCTGGCCTCCCGGCTGCTGGGTGTATACCTGATGGGTCTGATGTTCTCCGGCGTGATCCTGCTGCCCTGCGTCATCGTCTACTGGGCCGTCGGTGTGCTGACCGCCGCCACTGTGCTTGGCGGCATCGCGCTGATTCTGGCCGTCTCCCTGCTGGTGCTGGTGCTCTCCTGTCTGCTGGGCTGGGTGGTAGCCAAGATCCACAGCAAGCTCAAGCGCAAGAACCTCCTTACCACCCTGATCGCGCTGGCGTTCTTTGCCCTGTACTACATGGTGTGCTTCCGTGCCAACGAACTGATCGAGCAGCTCATGCTGCACCTGAATGAGGTGGGTGCAGCCATCCGCGGCAGCGCCTATCCCCTATATCTCATGGGCCGTATGGGCGCTGGCGACTATCTGGCTGTCGTGCTGGTGCTGGCCGTAATGGCGGCGCTGTGCGCGCTCACATACCTGCTGCTCAGCCGCACATTCCTGTCCATTGCCACCGCCAACAACGGCGGCGCCAAGGCCGTTTATAAGGAGACGACCGTCAGGGCCGCCGGTGTGCCCGCCGCCTTGCTGCGTAAGGAGCTGGGCCGCTTCACCGCCAGTCCCAACTATATGCTCAACTGCGGTCTGGGCACGGTCATGCTGCCCATTCTGGGCGTGCTGCTGCTGGTAAAGAGCAGCGACCTGCTGCCTGTTATATACGAAATGGCCGGTGGCGAGGCCTCCGGTCTTCTGGCGGCGATGCTGTGCGCCGCCCTGTGCCTGGTAGGCTCCATGAACGACATGGCCTCCTCCTCCATCTCCCTGGAGGGGAAGAACCTGTGGCTGGCACAGTCCCTGCCAGTGACACCGTGGCAGGTACTGCGTGCAAAGCTGCTGGTACAGGTGCTGGTAACGGGTATCCCCATGGCAGTCACCTCTGTACTGATACTATTGGCCGTCCGCCCCGCCCTGCCGCTGGCCCTCCTGCTGATAGCGCTGCCTCAGGCCTTTGTGTGGCTGTCGGCAGCCTTCGGCCTGACCATGGACCTGAAACGCCCCAACCTGGTCTGGACCAATGAGATCACCGTCATCAAGCAGCGTCTGACGGTGCTGCTTGCCATGCTGGGCGGCTGGGTGTACGCCGCCCTTGCCGGCGTGCTGTACTACCCGTTCGGTATCGACATGGGTGCAGCGTGGTATCTGCTGGCCTGGACAGTGCTGACCGTCGTGCTGACGCTGGTGCTGCTGCGCTGGCTCCACCGCACCGGCAGCCGCCTGTTCGCCGCCCTGTAATTGTGTCAGAAACGTAAATTCTGCCCCGTTCCGGCCTCCGGAACGGGGTTTTCCCGCAGTTTTTGTGGATTTGCTTCTAGACACTTCGGGCAAAATGTGGTAGGGTAATTCATCAAAGAAAAAAAGCTATGCAGAACAAGGAGGCCTTACCATGAACGAGGTCAAATCCCCCAAGAAACCTCTGATCTACTACTACATGATCGTGGTACTGCTGGTGCTGCTGTTCAACCTGCTGGCCATGCCCTGGCTGGCGGAGCACCAGATCAAGGAGGTGGACTACAACACCTTCGTCTCCATGACCGAGAAGAATGAGATCGGCCAGGTGGAGATCCAGCAGCAGAGCAACCGCATCCTCTTTACCTCCACCGACGGCAAAACCATCTACAAGACCGCCATCGTCCCCGACGATGACCTGGTCCAGCGCCTGCTGGACGCCGGTATCTCCACCACCGGCGAGGAGATCGAGCAGACTTCCCTGCTGACGGATATCCTGGGCTGGGTCCTGCCGCTGGTGATCTTTATCGCCATCGGTCAGATCATCTCCCGCAGCCTGATGAAGAAAATGGGCGGCAGCGACTCCCTGATGTTCAATATGGGCAAGTCCGACGCCAAGGTCTACGTCAAGTCCGCCGAGGGCATCAAGTTTGCCGATGTGGCCGGCGAGGACGAGGCCAAGGAGAACCTGACGGAGATCGTCAACTACCTCCACGACCCCAGCAAATATCAGGAGATCGGTGCGTCCATGCCTAAGGGCGTGCTGCTGGTGGGCCCTCCGGGCACCGGCAAAACCATGCTGGCCAAGGCTGTGGCCGGCGAGGCCAACGTGCCCTTCTTCTCCATGTCCGGCTCCGAATTCGTAGAGATGTTCGTGGGCATGGGCGCGTCCAAGGTGCGCGACCTGTTCAAGCAGGCCAAGGAGAAAGCCCCCTGCATCGTGTTCATTGATGAGATTGACGCCATCGGCCAGAAGCGCAGCGGCGGCCAGTACGGCGGCAACGACGAGCGCGAGCAGACGCTGAACCAGCTGCTCACCGAGATGGACGGCTTCGAGGGCAACACCGGCGTCATCATTCTGGCCGCCACCAACCGTCCCGAATCCCTTGATCCGGCCCTGACCCGACCCGGTCGTTTCGACCGCCGTGTACCCGTGGAGCTGCCCGACCTGCTGGGGCGCGAGGCCATTCTGAAGGTACACGCCAAAAAGATCAAGATCGCCGAGGACGTGGACTTCAACAAGATCGCCCGTATGGCCTCCGGTGCCTCCGGCGCCGAGCTGGCCAACATCGTCAACGAGGCCGCCCTCCGCGCCGTCCGTGACGGACGCCGCTTTGCCACCCAGGCCGACCTGGAGGAGAGCATCGAGATAGTCATTGCCGGCTACCAGAAGAAGAACGCCATTATGACCGATCACGAGAAGCATATCGTGGCCTACCACGAGATCGGCCACGCGCTGGTGGCGGCCAAGCAGACCAATTCCGCCCCGGTGCAGAAGATCACCATCGTGCCCCGCACCTCCGGTGCCCTGGGCTATACCATGCAGGTGGAGGAGGGCAACCACTACCTGATGTCTCAGGAGGAAATGGAGAACAAGATCGCCACCCTCACCGGCGGCCGCGCCGCTGAGGAGACGGTGTTCGGCACCATCACCACCGGTGCCAGCAACGACATCGAGCAGGCCACCAAGCTGGCCCGCGCCATGATCACCCGCTACGGCATGAGCAGGGACTTCGACATGGTGGCCATGGAGACGGTGCAGAACCAATATCTGGGCGGCGACACGTCTCTGGCCTGCTCCGCCGAGACCCAGGCGAAGATCGACCAACAGGTGGTGGCACTGGTGAAGCAGCAGCACGAGAAGGCGCTGAAGCTCCTCACCGACAACCGCGCCAAGCTGGACGAGCTGGCCGCCTTCCTGTACGAGAAGGAGACCATCACCGGCGAGGAGTTCATGGAGATCCTGAACAAAAAATAAGCGAAACGCCCCCGGCGTCACCGGGGGCGTCCATCGGAGGAATACCGCATGAAGTTCATCATGACACTGGCCGTCACCTTCTTCGCCGGTATGGGCGCAGGACTGGGCACCGGCTTTGCGGGCATGAGCGCCGCGGCGGTCATCAGTCCCATGCTCATCACATTTCTGGGCATGGACCCCTACATGGCGGTAGGCATCGCTCTGGCCTCCGACGTGCTGGCCAGCGCCGTCTCCGCCTACACCTACCGCAAAAACAAGAACCTGGACATCCGGAACGGCATCATTATGATGGTCACCGTGCTTCTGTTCACCGTGGCAGGCAGCTACATCGCCAGCCTGGTGCCCTCCCGCACCATGGGAAGCTTCTCCGTGATCATGACGTTCCTGCTGGGCGTCAAGTTCATCGTCCGTCCCGTTATGACCACCAAGGAGGCCATGCTGGGTGTCTCCGCCAAAAAGCGTGCCGTCCAGTCCGTGGTCTGCGGCATCGTCATTGGCTTCATCTGTGGCTTCGTGGGCGCAGGCGGCGGCATGATGATGCTGCTGATTTTGACCACGGTGCTGGGCTATGAGTTGAAAACCGCCGTGGGTACCAGCGTGTTCATCATGACCTTTACGGCGCTGACCGGCGCCATTTCCCACTTCACTATCGGCGGCGCACCGGACTGGACGGTGCTGGCGCTGTGCGTGGTGTTCACCCTGATCTGGGCCCGCATCGCCGCGGTATTTGCCAACAAGGCCGAACCCAAAACGCTGAACCGCGCCACCGGCGTGGTGCTGGTGATCCTCGGCGCCGCCATCATGACCTTCAACCTGCTGAAGTGACTGCTGAAATATGACAAGAACGCCTCCGGCAGTGCCGGAGGCGTTCTTTCCTTCACTTATTCTGCTCATACAGCACGGCCAGACCCCGCAGGATGAGGTCTGCGGCCATGTGCATCTCATGCCGGCAGGCCGGCGCGATCACCGGCGCGATGCCGCCGGTGGCCACCACTGTGGCCTTCCGGCCAAGCTCGGCCTCCATCCGGTCGATCAGTCCGTCCAGCAGCAGTGCCGAGCCCAGCACGCAGCCGCTCTGCATACACGTCAGCGTGTCGTCGCCGATGGCTCTATCCGGCACCGCCAGCGGGATGTCCGGCAGCAGCGCCGTGCCGCCCGCCAGGGACGACAGCGCCAGGTTTGCCCCTGGCAGGATGGCTCCGCCCCGGAACGCTCCCTGCTCATCCAGCACCGTCACCGTGGTGGCGGTACCCATGTCGACCAGCAGCAGCGGCGGCTGATACAGATCCAGCGCGCCCACGGCGGCGGTCAGCAGGTCCGCGCCCAGCGTCTCCGGCCGCTTGATACGCACCGGTACGCGGCAGCGGACATTCCCGCCCACCACCAGCGGCTCTTTTCCGGTCAGCAGCCGCGCCGCGCCCTGCAGGGCCCGGGTCACCGGCGGCACCACCGAGGAGATGATGACCTGCTCCACCTCCTGCCTGTTCACCTCAGCCAGCTCCAGAAGCTGGCTCAGTGCCACGGCGTAATCGCCCACGGCGTTGTCCCGCCGCGTGGCGATGCGGAAGCTGCGGCGCACCTCGCGCCCCTCCATCAATCCCACGACCACATGGGTATTTCCCACGTCCAAAGCCAGCAGCATACGCGCGCCTCCCGTCTTATGCGTTGGTCTTGCGGGCAGCCAGCTTGCCCCGGCTGTACATGACCGCCTTGGCGATGGCGGCGCCGGTAATCAGGCACACCGCGCCCTCCACGAGGCCGTTCACGCCCACGAAGGCGATGACGAACAGGAATGCGTTGGCGCTGCCGAGGGCGGCCACAAAGCCCTGGATATAGTCGGTGTTGTAGAAGCACAGGCACAGCGTGGTCATAAACAGCACCGTGTTGCACAGCGCGCCGATCAGGCCCGCCGCGCCGAAGGACCACAGGTTCGTCTTGTCCAGCTTGTTCAGGCCCTTGAAGGCCACGCCGCACAGCCAGCCCGCCAGAATACGGGTGGGCACGCACACCAGGAACGTGTAGATGGGGTTGATACCCAGCAGCACCGCGCCGAACTGGCTCCTGCCGAAGCATTCCCAGAAGCTGATGCAGCCGAACACGCCGCCCAGAATGGCGCCGCTGGCCGGCCCCATGACGATGGCGCCCACGATCACCGGCACCATCAGCAGCGTGATCTCCAGCCCCGGCATCTTGATCATGCCCAGACCCGTCACCTCCAGCAGCAGCATGATCGCCACCAGCACGGAAATGCGTACCAGGTCATGCACGGTGTATTTCCCGCGCTTCGTTTCGTTATTCATATTGTTACCTCCTGCTGCCGCCTCCGTCCAGCAGAGTGCGGCGCTCGCACGTATGATACCACATTTTCGCGTTTTTGCAATAGCTGATTTCAAAAAAAGTACCCCCGGCTTCGCCGGGGGTACTGGTCGTATGCCGCACGATCGGTCCGGCTTCGCCGGGGTACTGGCTGTGCGCCGCCGTATAGGCCGGTCAGCGCTTCCTTCTCCGCATCCAGGCCATGCCGCCCACGGACGCCAGTGCCATGCCGATATAGGCCCCGATGCCCGCGTCGAACGTGGTGGGGCTGTCCACCCCGCCGATGGTGAAGTTCATCGTCACGTTGCCCGCGTCGGACAGAATGGTCACCGTGTGCCTGCCGTCCTTCAGCGTCCGCAGATACACCGCCTTCAGATAGACCTCGATGCCGCCGTTGTCCTCGGCGACGTAGTTGGCCGCGGCGATGGTCCTGCCGTCCACCTGTACGCCCTTAAAGCCGCTGAACGCCGCCGTGCTGCGGAACGTCAGCCCGTAGATGCCGGAGGTGTAATCCGTGGCGCTCTTGGCGGCATCAGCCGTCTTCACCGCGGAGATGCTGGGCGTGGACGCGCCGCCGTAGTAGTAGTACCCGCCGCCGGAGCTGCTCTGCGCCGCCGTGCTGATCACAAACGGCGAGAAGCTTCTGGTCTTGAAGCAGATACCCCACTCCGTGTAGGTGCCCTCAAGGGTCTCCGGTGCCATACCGTCGCCGTTCACATAGTGGTCGATCCGCGCCTTGCGCCCGCTGTTGATCAGCCGCTGCGCCTCTGCGTCAGTGATCTCCAGATAGCTGTACGGCAGATAGACCGTATATTCGCCGTTCCACTCGCTATGTCCACTCACACGCAGGCGGAAGTACCACTTCTGGCCGTTGCCGCCCTCCTGGGGATAGCGCTCGCACCAGAACTTGCCGCCATCGGGGCCCACCGCAAAGGGTTCGCTATATTTTCTGTTCTCTTCCGGCCCACTCGCAGTCATATCCGTCTGCGTCGTCGCCACAAACGGGTCGTTCCGGCCATAGGCGAATGTGTAGCCCAGAACCTTGTCCTGCGCGTCCACCCACTCGATGACCATGCCGCGGTACGCCTGCGTGAAGGAAAAATACACCGTCACGCCGTCGCGTACCAGTTTGTTGGTGGCCACAAAGGGAATAGTACGGGCCACTGTGTTGCTGGAATAGTCATAGGTCCGCGTGTGGTTGGTGTCCTTGTGCTCCTCAATGAAGCCCTTCATCACACTGTCAAACCAGCTGCTGCCCATATTCTGCGGATCGTTGTTCGTCTCAAAGGGGTGTGCATGGAATCCTGCCACAGCGCCATTTCCCTTTATCTCTGTGCTGGGCTCTATCACCATGCCCTTTTCCAGCAGTGCAAGTGTGGGCATTCCCTTCTCGCTGTCAAAGGTGGTATGGAAGCCTCCCGTGATTTCGTCATACGCTACGCTGATGCCGGTGTCTCCAACCGCGCCAATATCCTTTTCCGCTTCGATTCCCGGCTGCAGCGAAACGGCTATACTCCCGGTTCCACCGTTGTCTATATACGCCTTGTTCAGCGCAGCCTTCACCGCGGAGCTGCTTTCACCGAAGTACAGCGTAAAGGTTTCTGGGAAATATTTCGCATTTTGACCGGAGCCGCTTTTCCAATTCAGCACAAACGTTCTTGTGGAAACCATGGCAGCGCTGCCATTATCTTGGAACGGGAAAAATCGCGGGCAAGTCCAGACACCGTTTTCAAACGATTTCTCGTTCATCGGTTTCCTATTCATAATCACGGAATCCAGTTCGGTATAGCCCTCCGGCGCCTTGATGGTCAGCGTGCCAATGGGGGAAATCTGCCCATTCTCAAATTTGCTTGCCAGCGTGCCATCCTTGGGCCGTACCACCAGCCGTTCTGCCTCGCGTGTCACGTTCCAGATCTCAGCATTTACACCTGTTACTTTCACACGCTCCTCGTCCTTCACATTTACAGCGGGCACCATGCCAGTCTCCGCCTCATAGCTAAACTGGTCTACAACGCGGATACGCACCAGCACCAGATTTTTGACCGGGCTTCCCTCGTTCATGTTCTCGTTGCTGTTCCACACGGACAGCACCATCATCTCGCCGTAATTTTCGATGGCATTGACGGTCATAAAGCCGTCCCGCGTATTCACCGCCGCCAGGCCAAAGCCCTTGCTGTCGGTCCTGTCGCTATTCTTTCTCAGCGATATTTCTCCCTTGGCCCATGCGTCCCAAACGCCGCTGTTTCCATTTCCGGCAGTTGATTCATGATAATCCCCGCCGGTCGGATTGCGGAATATCACCTGATAATTGATCCCCTTGGGGTTATTTCTGGCTGCTTCGATCCAATGCTGCTTCTCGCCCTTGTAGATCTCGACCGTCAGCACGCCGATACTGTCAACGAGCGCATAGTTATAGTTGTAGTCCACGCCGCGCACCAGCTGCTCTGGGAATGTGATCGTCATATCCCGGCCCAGAGCAGGCGCGGTGAATCCGCCGTTTTTCAGCATCACTGCCGCTTCATTTTCAGAGTCCAGCGGGTCCGTCGGAACGCTGTCGTCCCCCTTCGCTTCGGCTATCTGCACCAGCTGTCTGAAGTAATCCATTCTGCGGGAAAACATCCACAGCTCATCGTTTACGCGAAGGTAGAGCGTATCCAGTATATTCTGGGCCGCGGGCTGCAAGCTGTAATAAGCATTGACCGCCGCGCGGGCCGCTGCCGTGTCTGTAAACAGGCCGTCAGGCCCGATCGATGTACCGTTGATGGAAATGTCACTGTTTCCGCCATCGACATACTTGTATGTAACAGACCCTGCTGCACCACTCGTGCCGATCCCCAGATAGTCAAGAGCCATATCAATGGCCGGTTTGTCTCCGGTAAGCTGCTTTGCATCTTTTATCTGGCCCGTAGTGGGCGGGCCGCCCTGACCGCCCTGACCGCCGGAGGATTCATTAACGATAACGCGCAGCGCGTATTTCACGCCTGCGGCCTCGATCACCACGAACTTAACTTCGGCATCACAGTCATTTGCGGCAGTAACCGTCAGTGCACCGCCGTTCACCGTGGCGGTCAAGCCTGCGGCAGTGGCCTGACTATCTACCGTAAAGCCAGTGAGCTGCGTGTAGCTGTCATTTCCTTCATCCTTATAGACCCTATCAAAGGTCACGCTATTGCCCTGGCCAAGCCCAGTGCCGTTAAAATAGTGCCATTCCTGTTTATTGTCCTGCCCATAGAAAAAAGCGGCTCCGTGCCGCTAGGCAAATCGTTGCCCCAAACGGGAACGACGAGCCCCAGCGCCATCACCAGCGCCAGCAGCAAACTGACCACTTTTTTCATCATACGTTCCTCTCCTTTTCCGCCAAGAGAGTTCGTTTCAGCCCACTGAAACGTTGAAAGGGAGTATACTCCCTTGGCGGCACATAATTACTTCTTCTTTATACCACTTTGCCGTCTTTGAAACAATATGCAGGGAGGGAATACTCTTTTTTTGGCTGAAAATTGCAAAAACAGCCGGACTTTTTGTGCAAAAGTCCGGCTGCTTTCGGTTATTCCGCCATGGGCTGTACACCGCCCGTGGGCAGTATGGGCCGGCTGATGGGAACGCTCCCCAGCATCAGCTGGTACTCACCGTCCAGCATCAGCTGCACCTGCGTCACATCCTCCAGTGAGCACAGCGAGTCCACCAGCCCCTGTATCATGCGGTTCTGCGCCTCCGCGTCCTCCGGCAGCAGCGCCGCCACGCTCCCCGGCAGGTTCAGGTAGCATATTCCCTCCTCCGTGCTGGCGTTCAGGGCCGTAAAGCCCTCCGGCAGCAGCGGGTACAGGTCCGCGTAGCTGTCCAGCGGCCGTTCCGTCAGCGCCTTCACCACCGCCTGGGCCACCGTCTCCCCCTCGTACACCGTCAGCCGGCGCTCCTCGCCCACCAGTGTACCGCCGCCGTCCGGGAAGTACAGCTGCACCTTCACCGTCCGCACCACATCGTCCGGGCTGGTCAGCAGCACCTCCTCTGAGGTGTACACCTCGCTGGTCCGGTCCGCAGGCAGCTCGCCCGCCACCGTCAGCCGCACGGCGTAAATGCCGTCCAGCTGCATCAGCGACAGCGTGATGCAGTAGTCCGCGATGGTCCGGTCAATACCGATCAGCTGGTCGTATTCGCTGCTCATGTCCACCGACACCGTTCCGCCGGTGACGGTACAGCTCAGCAGCTGCGTCCCCACGGGTATGGGCGCGATGAATCCCTCCGCCGTGCAGCCGCCCAGCAGCAGCTCCATGATGTACTGCGCCTGCTGCTGGCGTCCCCGGTCCCCGGCGGTGATGTCCGCCCAGGGGATGGCGATGCCCTGCACGGCGTCGCCGCCGCCGGCGGACTTGTTCTGCTCGCTCAGGTCCGCCGGGCAGTACAGCCGCAGGCTCCCGCCGTCCGCCGCCTGCTGCTCGCCGCAGGCGCACAGGCTCGCCGCCAGCACCGCCGCCAGCAGCAGGGAAATGATACGCTTTTTCATGCCTCCTCCCCCCTTTCCGCCAGCGGCAGGTACACGGTGAACACCGTGCCCACGCCGTTTGCGCCGTGGCCGGCGGAGATGGTACCGCCCCGGTTCTCGATGGTGTCCTTCACGATGGACAGCCCCAGTCCCGTGCCGCCCACCTCCCGCGAGCGCATCTTGTCCACCCGGTAGAACCGGTCAAAAATATGCGGCAGGTCCTCGTTCGGTATACCGATGCCGTTGTCGCTGACCGTCAGCACCACCTTGTCCCCATCCACATGGGCCTCCGCCCGGACGAATCCGTCCTCGGCGGCGGAATACTTGATGGCGTTCTCCATCAGGTTGTACAGGATCTGATGTACATCGTCGTCGGTGGCCAGCGCCACGGCATCCTCGTCCGCCGCGCCGGATACGGTCACGCCCTTCTCCTGGGCCACCATGGTCAGCATACGCTCCACGCGCTCCAGCACCGGCCTCACCGCCACAGGATAGGGCTGCTGCACCACGCCGCTGTCCAGCCGCGTCAGCCGCAGCAGGTTCTCGGTAATGCGGCTCAGCCGTTCCGCCTCCCGCCCGATGTCGGTGACGAACTCCTTTGTGGTCTCCTCGTCCATGTGATCCGTCTGCAGGATGGAGTCCGTCAGCAGCCGTATGCCCGCCAACGGCGTTTTCAGCTCGTGGCTGGCGTCGGAGACGAACCGCCGCCGGGCGTTCTCCGTGGTCTGCAATCGGTCGGTCAGGCTGTTGAATTCCGCCGCGATCTGGGCGATCTCGTCGGTGCCGCTGGCGTCAGCCCGGTGGCTGTACGCGCCCTCACGCACCTTGCGGATGGCCTGCAAAAGCCCGCTGATCTGCCGGGTCAGCATCTGGCTGAGCACGATGCTCAGCCCCGCCACCAGCAGGGCGATCAGCAGCGAGATAATGAGCAGGTTGTGCCGGAACGCCTCCAGCAGCTCCGACTGCTCCGTGTCGTAGTCATAGGCGTACACCGCGCCCACGATCTGGTTGTGATACACCACAGGCGTGGCCACGCGGCTCAAAAACGCCGTGCCGTCGTAGCTGCAATAGCTGGCGTCCTGTCCCCGCAGGGCCACCGCCACCACGGAGTACAGCGCGTATTCGCCCACGGCGTTGCTGCCCTGCCGGGTGTCGTACAGCACCAGCCCCGCGCTGTTGGTCACCATGATACGGGCCGCGCCGGACTCGTCCAGGCCCTCCAGCGCCGCCTGCACGTTCTCCACCGTCAGCTTCTCCAAGCCTATCATCGCCGACTCGATGACCTTCGCGGTGCTCTTCAGGTTGTTCTGATTGGAGGCCACCATCATGTTCTGGCTCACCAGCAGCGGATAGGAGTTCAGCAGGATCAGCACCGCCGCGATGACCAGGATATAGCTCAGGCTGAACTTCAGCTGCAAGGTCGCCTTGCCCCGCAGCTTGCGTATACCAAGGCCCAGGCGCTGCCGCATAGTCTGCGCCTGCGGGGTCTGGTCCGTATTTGCTGCCGCCGTGTCACACGGTGGGCTGTTCTTCTCCCTTAAAATAGTAACCAACTCCCCACTTCGTCATAATGTATACCGGGTTGGCGGGGTCCGGCTCCAGCTTTTCCCGCAGCCGTCGGATGTGCACGTCCACCGTCCGGTAATCTCCGGCGTAGGAATACCCCCACACCAGGTCCATCAGGCTCTCCCGGCTGTACACCCGCCGGGGGTTTTTCATCAGCAGCTCAATCAGGTCATACTCCTTTGCGGTCAGGTCGATGGTCTTTCCGTCCCGCAGGGCCACCCGCTGCTCCGTGTCCAGGCTCAGGTCGCCCACGGTCAGCAGCGGCGTGCGCTGGCGGCTCTGGGCCGCCTGTTTCCCGTTCATGGACCGCCGCAGCAGTGCCCGGATGCGTGCCTTCAGCTCCAGAATGTTAAAGGGCTTCGTCACATAGTCGTCCGCGCCGCAGGCAAAGCCCATCAGTTTGTCGCTGTCCTCGCTGCGGGCGGTCAGCATGATGACGGGCACATCGGAAAACTCCCGTATCTTCATGCAGGCGTCGCTGCCGGACAGGCCGGGCATCATCACATCCATGACGATCAGGTCGAAGTTCTCCTTCTTCTCCAGCTCCACGGCGGCCGCGCCGTCATAGGCGGTCATCACCTCATACCCCTCGTTCTCCAGATTGAACTTCATGCCCTTCACCAGCAGCTTCTCGTCGTCTACCACCAATATCTTCATTCCTGCATATCCTCCGTTATGATGTGATCTTGTATGCTCTCCACGATGGCCTGTCCGATTCCCTCCACCCGCGTCAGGTCCTCCGCGCCGGTATAGGGTCCGTTGGCCTCCCGTTCGTCCACGATCCGCTGGGCCAGCACCGGGCCGATCCCCGGCAGGCCGTCCAGCTCCTCCGCGCCGGCGGTGTTGATGTTCACCTTCAGCAGCGCGGGCGCAACCTCCTCCGGCGGCACGGCGCTGATGTCATAGCCGCCCCGCACCTGCCGCGGCGTCAGCAGCCACGTCAGTGCCATCGCCAGGACGAACAGCACCGTCAGTCCCAGCAGGAACACGTCCGTCTTTGTCAATTTTATCCGCTTTCCCACAGTTGACTACCCCGCCTCTTTTGCTTATAATAGGTCATGGACATACCGGCCCCATGCTCCGGACGGGGCCGTCCCCCTATATTATAGCATACATGGAGAAAAAGTCACATGAAAATCCGTCGTTTTATTGCTGTTTTTTTATCCGCCCTGATTTTATGCGGAGTTCTGACCGTTCCCGCCGCCGCGCTGGAGGATCCGGCCATCCGTGCCAAGGCCGCGCTGCTGGTGGAGGCCGAGACCGGCACGGTACTCTATGACAAAAATATCCACGATGAGCTGTCCATTGCCAGCACCACCAAGATCATGTCCGCCCTGCTGGTCTTCGAGGCCATCGACCGGGGTGAGCTGCGGCTGGACCAGCAGGTCACCGCCACCGCCACCGCCCTGCGCGGCCTGCCGGAGGACGGCAGCACCGCCGACATCGTGGAAGGTGAAACACTGACGGTGGAGCAGCTGCTGTACTGTATGCTGGTCATCTCCGCCAACGAGACGTGCAACATCCTGGGCGAAACGCTGTGCGGCAGCGTAGATGCCTTTGTGGAGCGCATGAACCAGCGCGCCCAGGAGCTGGGGTGCAAAAACACCCACTTTGCCAATACCACCGGCCTGACCCAGTCCGGCCACTACTCCTCCGCCTACGATCTGTATCTCATCACCCGCGAGGCCATGAAGCACGAGGACTTCATGACCATGGTGAACACCAAGTCCTATGAGATACCGCCCACCAACAAGACCGAGGAGGAGCGCGTGCTCCACAGCACCAACGCCCTGATCTCCAACTGGCGGCTGGCCGGGTACCTGTACTCCGGCGCCCAGGGCATTAAGACCGGCAGCACCGATGCCGCCGGCCAGTGTCTTGTCTCCTCCGCTGTCCGCGGCAGCCGCACGCTTATCAGCGTGGTGCTGGGCGCGGAGAAGGTCGAAAAGGAGAACGGCTCCGGCTACATCGTAGAGAGCTTTACCGAGACGGCCCGTCTGTTCGACTGGGGCTTTGACAACTTTGCCCCCCAGCAGGTGCTGGATGAGAATGAGCTGATCCAGGAGGTCCCCGTGGCCCTGAGCAAGCAGGTCTCCACCGTGGCCGTCCACCCGGCGGAGAGCGCCGACGCCATGCTGCCCAAGGATCTGGACGTCAGTGCCCTGACCCGCACCGTCACGCTGGATAACGAGACGGCGCTGGCCCCCATCGCCGCCGGCGACCGCCTGGGCGAGATCACCGTCAGCTACGGCGACACGACCTACGTCACCGTACCCCTGCTGGCCGTGGCCGACGTGTCCGCCAGCCGCTTCCTGTCCCTGCGCCACGCCATCGGCGAATTCTTCTCCCAGCGCTCCGCCCGCATCGCCGTTCTGGCGCTGGTGGTGCTGGTCGCCGCCCTGGTTCTGTGGTTCCGGTTCTACGGCCGCAACCGCCGCTACGGCAAGCCCGGCAGCAAGCAGTACCGCCACCACTCCTACCGCGGCCGCCGTCACTGATATGGCGCCTATCCGTATACTCTACGAGGACCCGTATCTGGTCCTCTGCGTCAAGCCCGTGGGCGTCCTGTCGGAGGACAGCCCCTCCGGTGCCTGTATGCCCGGCCTGCTGCGCGAGCACTACCGCGCCCTGGGGCAGAACGACTATATCGCCACCGTCCACCGGCTGGACCGGCTGGTGGGCGGCGTTATGCTGTTCTCCCGCCGCCGGGACGTCACCGGAAAGCTCACCGCCGCCGTGGCAGAGCACCGCGTCACCAAGGAATACCTGGCCGTTCTCCGGGGCACGCCGGCACAGGACGAAGCCACCCTCACCGACCTGCTGTTCCGCGACGCCGCCCACAACAAAAGCTACGTGGTCAAACGTATGCGGAAGGGCGTCCGCCAGGCGTCCCTCAGTTACACCGTTCAGGGCAAAGCGGACGGCCTGACGCTGGTGCGCGTGCAGCTGCACACCGGCCGCACCCACCAGATCCGGGTGCAGTTCTCCTCCCGCGGCCTCCCCCTGATGGGGGATATCCGCTATGGCAGCAAGGCCGACTGCTCCCCCGCCCTGTGGTCCTGTCGGCTGGCCCTGACACACCCCGTCACCGGCAAGCCCATCGACGTTGCCTGTCCCCCGCCGGATGCCTGGCCCTGGAATTTGTTTGCATGAAAAAAGACCGCCTCCGGCGGTCTTTTTTGCTGTGCAGCGCGCAGAGAATAAAAGTGGTCCGTTGCTCATACATGAAGCTCTATGCCAGTAAATGCCCGATTCCCACAAACAGGCACCCCACTCCAAAGAAAAACGTCAGGATGGCTGTGGCGTACAGCCAGAACCGCCCCGCCCCCAGCCTGGGATAGTCCAAAAACGGATAGGGGTACAGTTGGCCGGTGCGTCCGATAGGCTTGCCGGTCCCGGCCCGCAGCATGGCAAAGGCAAAATACGCCAGCGGCAGCACCAGCCACCAGACGGCGTGCCCCACCGTCAGCCCTGCCTTATCCTGCCACAGCAGCCATTGCAGCACCGTCAGCCCCGGCGTAATAAAGTGTACGCAGACATTCCCGAAGGAAAAGCGCCCCTTCAGCCAGCTCTCATCGTCCCGCCGGTGGGCGGTCGGCAGCAGCACAAAGGCGTAGATCAGGTGCGTCACATAGATGCACAGCGTCATACTCAGCGCCACGCCCGGGGAACTGAGCCACCGGAACGCGCCGCAGTGGGGGTCATGCCCGCTGGCGCCCAGCGCCAGCTCATAGAGCAGTATCAGCAGATTGCTCAGGTGTGTGTAGTACACGAAAAAACCGGCGCGGATACAGTGCTTCTCCGGCAGCCACGCCTTTTTGTACAGTCCGATGGCGGTGACCAGCACGATCACCAGCGCCGACAGCCGCAGCACGATCATCCCTCCCGCAGCGCCTTCAGCAGTGCGATCTCCCGGGCGTAGCCCGGAAGCTCGTTGGGCGTCTCCAGCACGAAGGGCAGCCCCTGCAATGCGGGATGCCGCACCACCCGGCCCAGCGCCTCCGCACCCAGGCAGCCCTCGCCGATGCGGGCATGGCGATCCTTGTGGGCGCCCCGCGGGTTCAGACTGTCGTTGATGTGCACTGCCTTCAGTCTCTCCAGACCGATGACCCGGTCGAACTCCGTCAGCACCCCGTCCAAGTCGTCCGCGATGTCGTACCCCGCGTCGGACACATGGCAGGTGTCCAGACACACCCCCAGCTTGTCCGACAGCTCCACCCGGTCGATGATCTCCCGCAGCTCCTCGAACCGGCTGCCCACCTCACTGCCCTTGCCGGACATGGTCTCCAGCAGCACCGTGGTGCGGATATCCGGCGTCAGGATGGCGTTCAGCGTCTCCGCGATCTGGGCAATACCCGTCTCCATACCCTGCCCGGTGTGGCTGCCGGGATGGAAGTTGTACACGTTCCCCGGCAGGTGCTCCATCCGCTTCAGGTCGTCCGCAAGCGTCATGCGGGCAAACTCCCGGGTGTGCTCATCCTTGGAGCAGGGATTGATGGTATACGGCGCGTGGGCCACCAGCGTGCCGAATTCGTTTTCCGCCGCCAGCGCCAGAAACGCCGCCACATCCGCCGGGTCGATGGCCTTGGCCTTGCTGCCCCGGGGATTGCGGGTGAAAAATTGAAACGTGTTGGCCCCGATGGACAGGGCCGTCCTGCCCATGGCCAAAAAGCCGTCTGAGGCGGACAGATGACACCCGATATAGAACATGGCCTTCACTTCCTTCACAGCCGCAGGGTGGACACATCAGCCCTGCCGTTTTCGATGGTCAGCACGCCGCAGGTAGGATGCAGTGGATCCCCTGCCGCGCCGGGGTTCAGCGTCAGCAGTGAGCCGTCGTTGTCCACCAGCGGCACATGGGTATGTCCGAACAGCAGCACCTGTGCACCGTACTCCTTCGCCGCGTACATGGCGGCCATAGGCGAACGCTTCACGTTCCGCGTGTGCCCGTGCAGCGCAAAGATCCGCACGCCGCCGATCTCCAGCAGCCGTTCCGGCTGGTCGCAGCTGCCCCAATCACAGTTGCCCGGCACGCCCTCCATGGGCAGCGCCGGGAACCGCGCCCGCAGGGCCGTCAGGTCCCGCTGGCAGTCCCCCAGGTGCAGCACCCGGTCCGGCGCTGTCAGCTCCACCGCGCGGGCCATATTATCCACATTCCCGTGGGAATCGGAAAGTACCAGAATTCTCATAATTGCCTCACAAATGTATCCTATTTGTGACGTATTATACCACGTCCACCTTGCAAACTCAACGCCTTTGCGGTATCATAAAAGCAACAAAAGTTCGGAGGTGCTCAATATGGTGGGCGGCGTGATGGAGCTGGATCTCCACGGCATGAATACGTACCAGGCGCAGATCGCCATCGACGCGGCGCTGCGCCGCTGCGGCGGCGGTGTCTACCGCCTGCGCCTCATCCACGGCTACCGGGGCGGCACCGCCATCCGGGATATGCTGTGGACGGTGTACAACAAGCGCAGTCAAGTGAAACGCCTTGTCAGTATCAGTGAGGGCGTCACCGAGCTGGTCCTGCGCGAGTATTAAGGAGGGACCCCCATGAAGCTGGCACAAATTCAAATGCACGTCACCGCCGACAAAGCCGCCAACCTCCGCCACGCGGAAGACCTGCTGCGCTCCGTCCGCGGCGCCGACATGGCCATCCTGCCGGAGATGTTCTGCTGCCCCTACGACAACGCCTGCTTCCGCGCCTACGGCGAGCCTGAGGGCGGTCCGGCATATCAGATGCTCTCCCGCACCGCGCGGGAGCTAAACCTCTGGCTGGTAGGCGGTTCCCTCCCCGAGCTGGACGGTGACAAGATCTATAACACCGCCTACGTTTTCGACCCCACAGGCACCTGCGTGGCCCGCCACCGGAAAATGCACCTGTTCGATATCGATGTGCAGGGCGGCCAGTCCTTCCGCGAGTCCGCCACCCTGTCGCCGGGGAACGACATCACCCTCTTCGACACACCCTATGGCAGAATAGGCCTGTGCATCTGCTTCGACCTCCGGTTCGAGGAGCTGTGCCGCCTCATGGCTCTGGAGGGTGCCCGGGTCTTGCTGGCCCCGGCGGCCTTCAACATGACCACCGGCCCCGCCCACTGGGAACTGCTCCTGCGTCAGCGTGCGGTAGATAACCAGTGCTTTACCGTGGGTACCGCCCCCGCCCGGGACGAGGCCGCCTCCTATGTGGCCTGGGGACACTCTCTGGTCTGCGACCCCTGGGGCACGGTGCTGCATGAATGCGGCAGCGGCGAGGAAACCGCCGTCGTCGACCTGGATCTCTCCCGGGTGGATGCTGTCCGGCAGCAGCTGCCCATCCTCTCCGCCCGCCGAACGGATATATACGATATCCGCCGGAGGTAGGTCTGCTATCGATTTCTCAGATAGCCAGATGGCGCAATTTTTTAAAATACTCGTTGACAAAAGTTTCCTTTTACGATACCATACGATTTGTGGATGCCCGCGCTGTCCTCGCAGCGCGGACATTTTCTGCGCCGCAGGCGCTGTTTGGATAGAAAGAAAGGATACCAGCTATGAAAAACCTCAACGAAAAGCGGCCCAGTGGGCTGGCGCTGCTCCCCTTCGCGATGTTCATCGTCATCTATATGGGCGCCGGTATTTACTACCAGGTAAAGGGTATGGAGATGGCCTTTTACCAGTTCCCCTCCGTCACCGCCATGTTCCTGGCGGTGCTGGCGGCCTTTATCATGTTCAAGGGCACCATTAACGAGAAGTTCGACACCTTTGCCAAGGGTGCCGCCAACGTGGACATCCTCACCATGCTGATGATCTACATTCTGGCCGGCGCCTTCGCCAACGTGGCGGCGGTCATGGGCGGTCGTGAATCCACGGTGAACCTGGGTCTGTCCCTGGTACCGGTGGAATTCCTGGCCGCCGGTCTGTTCGTCATCTCCGCCTTTATGGGCACCGCCACCGGCTCCTCCATGGGTACCGTCACCGCCGTGATCCCCATCGCCGTGGGTATTGCGGAAAAAGGCGGCCTGTCCCTCACCGTGGTCATCGGTGCCGTGGTGGGCGGCGCCATGTTCGGCGACAACCTCTCCATGATCTCCGACACCACCATCGCTGCCACCCGCAGCCAGCGCTGCGAAATGCGCGACAAGTTCCGTGTCAACTTCCTCATCGCCCTGCCGGCGGCGCTGATCACCCTGGTCCTCCTGCTGATCTTCGGCCGTCCGGAGACGGTCATGCCTCTGGAGGCCCTGCCCTTCGATCTCATCAAGGTCCTGCCCTACGTGCTGGTGCTGGTCCTGGCTCTGTGCGGGCTCAACGTGTTCCTGGCCCTGACCGTGGGTATCTTCTCCGCCGGTCTGGTGGGCATCTGCTGCGGTGATCTGACCATTGCCGCCTTCGCCCAGAGCGTGTGGGACGGCTTCACCGGCATGAACGAGGTATTCTTCCTGACGCTGCTGTGCGGCGGTATGTCGGAGCTCATCGCCAAAAACGGCGGCATCGCCTGGATCATTCAAAAGCTGCGGAAGGTCATGAAGGGCAACAAGTCCGCTCAGGTCGGCATCGCCGCCATGGTCTCCCTGTGCGACTGCGCCACCGCCAACAACACCGTGGCCATCATCGTGGCCGGCGACATGGCCCGTGACGTGTCCCATGAATACAAGGTGGATCCCCGCCGCACCGCCTCCCTGCTGGACATCTTCTCCTGCGTGTTCCAGGGCATCATCCCCTACGGCGCGCAGCTGCTGAGCGCCGCCGCCCTGGCCAACGCCACCGTGACCTCCGACGCCCTGCACACCAGCCCCGCCGCCATCGTGGGCGGTATGTGGTACTGCTGGATCCTGGCCGCCGTGGGCCTGCTGTCCATCTTCGTTCCCTTTGCCGACGGTGTCTGCCGGAAAGACCCGTGGAACTGGGAATACGGCTGCGCCCAATCCGCTGTGGCCGCCAAAAAAGCCCTGCTGGAAAAGGAAGCGGAGGACATCTCCGCCCAATAACGCTCCCTGTCTTTGCCGCCGCGGCACACCCCCCCTGGCCGCGGCGGCACTTTTTTGTCAAAATATACGGTACCTCCCACCCGCCCGGAGAAATTTCCTTCTGCGATATTCACAAATTGTGGTTGCAATTTTTGTGCAAATAGTGTAGTATAATTCGCAAGAAATCCGCATGGAACACAAGGAAACGGAGGAAATTGCAATGAAGAAGTATACAGATATGAGTCTTCAGGAGCGTCAGGCCGAATACGCCGCCGTGCAGGCGGAATACGAAAAGCTCAAGGCCATGGGCCTCAGCCTGAATATGGCCCGGGGCAAGCCCAGCAAGGCCCAGCTGGACCTGGTCACACCCATTTTCGGTCTGTTGACGAAGCCGGAGGATTTTGTCTCCGACGGCATCGACGTCCGCAACTACGGCGAGGTGGCGGGTATCCCCGCGGCCAGAAGGCTGTTTGCGGACATTCTGGGCTGCAAGCCCGAGCAGGTGTTCGTGGGCGGCAACGCCAGCCTCCAGCTGATGTACGACGCCGTATCCAAGGCTTTCACCAACGGTCTGCTCCACAGCGAAAAGCCCTGGTGCAAGCTGGACAAGGTCAAGTGGATCTGCCCGGTGCCCGGCTATGACCGCCACTTCAAGGTCACCGAGAGCTTCGGCGTAGAGATGATCTCCGTCCCCATGACCGCCGACGGCCCCGACATGGACCAGGTAGAGGCCCTCATCAAGGATCCCGCCGTCAAGGGTATGTGGAACGTCCCCAAGTACTCCAACCCCGAGGGCGTGATCTACTCCGCCGCGACCATCGACCGTCTGGCGAAGATGAAGCCCGCCGCCCCTGACTTTATGCTCATGTGGGACAACGCCTACTGCATCCACGAGTTCGACTGCGACTATGTGGAATTCCCCGACATCATCAGCCTGTGCGCGAAGTACGGCAATGCCGACATGGTCTATGAGTTCGCCTCCACCAGCAAGGTCACCTTCCCCGGTGCCGGCGTGGGCGTCATGGCATCCAGCGCCGACAACATCGCCTACTTCTCCAAGCTCATCAACATCCAGACCATCGGCTTCGACAAGATCAACCAACTGCGCCACGTTCTGTTCCTGAAGGACAAGGCCCACACCCTGGCCCTGATGAAGCAGCACGCCGCCATCCTGGCCCCCAAATTCCACGCGGTGCTGGACGCTCTGGACAAGGAGATCGCCCCGCTGGGCATCGCCGGCTACAAGCGCCCCGTTGGCGGCTACTTTATCAGCGTGGACGTCATGCCCGGCTGCGCCAAGCGCACCCTGGCCCTGTGCAAGGAGGCCGGCGTCACCATGACCGGTGCCGGTGCCACCTTCCCCTACGGCAAGGACCCTCAGGACAGCAACATCCGCATCGCCCCCTCCCTGCCGCCGGTGGCGGAGCTGGAGCAGGCCATCGCCGTGTTCTGCACATGCCTGAAGCTGGCCGCCCTGGAAAAGCTGGGCGTGTGAGCTGCAAAACCTCCCGCCGCCCACATAAAACCATCCCCCCGGCGACGCTTCACACCCCCATATAAAATCCCCCCGGCGAAGCCGGGGGGATTTCTTTTTCTTACTTGTGCAGCAGCGGGCTCAGCGGTTTGTAGATCAGGAAGCACAGCGCCACGTCCAGCAATCCCTTGCACAGTGTGAAGGGCACGTTGAACACCATCAGGCAGTTCAGCAGCGCGTTGGAGGTCGGCACCTGCGCCACCGTCCCGAGGATCTCCTGATACATCCCCACAATGGCCTCCAGCGGCAGGCCGTACAGCACCACATAGGCGGGATAGACGATGAAATAGTTGATGGGTATGCTGATGACCGCCATGGCGGCGGCCCCGGCCACGGAGCCCCACAGCGCCCCGCCCCGGTTCTTGTGCTTCTTGTAGATGATACCCGCAATAAACGCGAACACCGCGCCCAGCAGGAAATTGGACAGTTCGCCCACGCCGGCGCTGGAGCCGAAGGGCAGGTGCAGCAGGTTCTTCACCAGCTGGATGGCGACGCCGTAGACGGGGCCGAGGGAGAACGTGCCCAGCAGGGCGGGCAGGTCGGAGATATCCAGCTTGATAAAGGCGGGCATGACGGGGATGGAGAACTCCACGAACTGCAATACGGCGGCCACGGCGGCCAGCAGTGCGGCCACCGCGATACGATGGGTCTTTTGCTTCTGAGTCATAAAAAAACACTCCTTCTTGATGATAAACACCCGGAAAATTGCCTTCCAAGGTGTACGCATCAAAAAAGAGCATCGCAAAATGCCATACACGCCTTCTCTCATCCAGACTATACTGTCGGTACCGGAATTGCGCCGGTTCCTGCTGCCGCAGCAGCTCGCGGACTATACCGCCGGTGGGGACTTTCACCCCGCCCCGAAGACAAATATGCGGTTGTTTTCGACAAGTATAGTACCACGCCGCCCCGCAGAAGTCAATACCGATTTCCGGCTTTACAGCGGCGCGGTTTTCGTTTACAATATACCGTAAGAAAGGCGGTGAGACCCATGCCCGCACGGCAGATGACCGTATGCTTTTCCGGCTACCGTCCGGAGAAGCTCCCCTGGGGCTATGACGAATGCGACCCCCGCTGCGCCCAGTTGAAGCAGCGCCTGCGCCGGGCGGTCTGCGCCGCCTGTGACGACGGCTTCCGCCACTTCATCTGCGGCATGGCCCGCGGCGTGGACACCTACTGCGCCGAGATCGTCCTGGCCCTGCGTCCCCAGTACCCGGACCTGACGCTGGAGGCCGCCATCCCCTGCCCCAGCCAGTGCGGCGGCTGGACGCCGGACCAGCAGGCCCTCTGGCACGCCATCGTGGACCGCTGCGACTTTGAAACGGTGGTCCAGGACCGCTACGGCCCCGGCTGTATGCAGCGCCGCAACCGCTACATGGTGGACCACGCCGCCCGCCTCATCGCCGTGTTCGACGGTCAGGAGGGCGGCACCCGCCGCACAGTGGAATACGCCCTCCGTTCCGGCCTCGAGGTCGTCTACGTGGACGCGGAGTAGCCCCTCCGTCCCCGCCGCAGCGGCAGGGGCTATTTCGCGCCCCGGCGCGAGCTACTTTTGCCCTCGACGGCAAAAGTAGCCAAAAACGCCGCTTAGACCTACGGTCTAAGAACCCCTTGCGCGCTGTACCTAACAGCGATTTCCCGCATCTTCTCGCGGACATAGCTTTTCGTCATCGTTGTCAGTCAAAAGGACTGCGCCTGCGCTCACCGGCGCGGAGGCTTCCGCGGCCGCTTGCCCCAGCCACGGTAGGGGTTTTTCGCTCCTACCGCCGCACCCCTCAAGCCTTCCCCCTGGGGGGAAGGTGGCGCGCAGCGCCGGATGAGGGGTCACCCGTCCCGCCCGCAGGCGCAATACTTTTCCCCAAGAATCAAAAAGGGAGCACCCCTGCGGGGTGCTCCCTTTCCGTCGTTCTTTATCTCTTTTTCCCGTTGAGCGCCACCATGCCCGTCAGGGACAGGAGCGACAGGGCGGCGTAGAGGGCTACGCCGGGGTCAGCGGTCTTGGGCGAACCCTTGGTGTCGTCGGCCTTAGTATCGGTGGTGGGGTAGTAGTAATAGCCGCCGGTTTGGGGTTTTTCCTCCCACTTGGCCAGCAGATGCAGGGGACGCGTCACCGGCGTACTGAAGTCCCACGCGGCAGAGCCATCCGTTCCCGCTTCATACCAATATTGAAAAACAAGATTTGGCTTGGTCGGGTCAGCGGGCTTTTCTGCCGGGGAGCCCAGCTTCGTCTCTCTCACCGTAATGTCATTGTCACTGCCCTGGACCAAATCAAATTTCACCGGGTACATAGCCGTAGTATTGCCATTCTTAAATGTGATCGTCCCGTTGAAAATGGTGTAGTCATCTTTTGTAGTTTCACGCGTAATACCGTTGTTTTCATCCACCACCCAAACATTTCCTTCTACCTTGCCGCCGTGGGCTTTCATCGTCCCCGGGTCCATATAGATCGCACTGCTCTCCACAGAGCCATCTGTGCAGTTCCGGATGGTACCGCCGGTCATTTCAAACCATGCACCGCCGATCAGGCAAACACCACCGCCGGTATTGGAAGCTTTGCAATCGCTGATCTCACCGCCGTTCATAGTGAATGTACTCTGTCCGGTATGTACCGCAACGCCGCCACCCCAAACAGCGGTGCAGTTGGTGATCTTGGCCGTACCGGACATGGTAAAGCTCCCCTTAAATACAAACACACCGCCGCCCCGGCCGCCGCCGTACAAGGAGGGGTCGGCTTTACAGCCGGTGATGGTGCCGCCGGTCATCACAAGGTGTCCTTCTCCTCCTTCTGATAAATTGCCTCCTATGTATACGCCGCCGCCATCGCCGGCATTACCGCCGGTGATGGTGCCGGACTTCGCCGCGCTGCTGTCCTGTATGGTCAGAGTCGCGTTATTATACACGTAAAACACACTGGTGTTACCGGTCATCCTCAATACACAGCCGTTCAGGTCGATGGTCAGGTTTTTTGTAATTTTCAGCGCGGCAGCGATCTCCGTATTGGAATTCAATGTAATCGTTGCGCCAGCGTTTGCCTGATTTATTCTCTCCTGCAAAGCCATCTCCGACGCGGCGGCGGTGGTGAGCAGGGGATTTGTTACATCCCCCGATGTAACAAAAGCTGCCCATATGGGCAGCGCGCATACCAATACCAGGGTCATCAGGATGGGGAGCAGTCGTCTCTTCATGGCGGTTCCTCCTTCTATGGCTCACATATTTCTCTCCCGGGCCTGTGTGCTGCAAAATTTCTTGTTGGGAAAGTTTTGCGGCGCGCAGGCTCTGTTGTACGACCATCTTACCAGAAAGTATCGCGAAAGGCAACGGGAATATCCAGATGTTGGCATAACAAATCCGCGTACCAACCATTAGCCAAACTTATATCATCAAAGGACACGTCCTCGTTAGCCTTCCCCTTGAGGGCACCCCAGTGCGCGCCGCGAAGCAAGTGCCCTTGGGGTACACACTGGGGGTGTGCACAGCTGAAGGTGCCCTCGCAGGGGACGGATGAGGGGTCCCCACCCGCAGGCGGTACCCCCCATACCCGGCGGCGTCAGCCGCCACCTACCAAAGCCGCCCTCGGGGCGGCTTTGGCGCGATTTGATAATCGCCCATACGTCCAACACACCAGCCCCTACCTCCACACCGCATCAGCGACAGCGGCGCAAGAGGTACAAGCAATCCCCTGAACCGACAACGACACCCACCGTGCCCATTCCGCGAAATCAGCACCGTCAAATTTGCACTTACCCTCCCCGCGCAAGGAAGTCTTGAAACGTAGTTTCAAGTGGCGCTTTTGGTTACTTTTGTCGCCGGGGACAAAAGTAACTCGCGCTCGGGAGCGCGAAACTCTCCCCCCCGCGCCCGCAGGCGCAGCATCTTCCGCCGCCGTGGCGGCGGCCCCCCAACAAAACATAAAAAAGAGACCGCCTTGCGGTCTCTTTTTTATTACATTCTGCCGCTGATCCGCAGTCGGTTCAGCGCGCGGGCCAGGTTGCCCTGGGCCAGCTGGTACTCAGCCATGCTGCGCTTCTGCCGCAGCTCCTCCTCCGCCTCCCGGCGGGCCCGGAGCGCGCGGTTCACGTCGATATCCTCCGGCCACTCCGCCGCGTCCAGCAGCAGAAGCACCCGGTCCCCGTCGATCTTGAACAGGCCCGGCGCCACCGCCGCCCGGCGGTGCTCGCCGTCCTCCGTCTCGAACCGCAGCTCGCCGGCGCACACCGCGCCCACAGCGTTGCTGTGGCCGGCCAGCACACCGTACTCGCCGTCCGTCACGGGGATGACCGCCGACACGCACTTGCCCTGAAAGAAGGGCACGCTGGCCGCCAGCACGTCCAGTTGGAACACGGCCGCCATCACATACCGCCTTTCTTCAGCTCCTCGGCCTTGCGCTTCACGTCGTCAATGGTGCCCGCGTTGAAAAACGCCGCCTCGGGATACTCGTCCATCGCGCCGGACAATATCTCCTTAAAGCCCCGCAGCGTCTCGTGCAGGGGCACAAACACGCCGGGTGCGCCGCTGAACTTCTCCGCCACATAGAAGGGCTGGGACAGGAACCGCTGGATACGGCGCGCCCGCGCCACGGTCTTCTTGTCCTCGTCGCTGAGCTCTTCCATGCCCAGAATGGCGATGATATCCTGCAGCTCCCGATACTTCTGCAGCGTGGACTGCACCGCCCGGGCGATGTTGTAGTGCTCCTCGCCCACGATGTCCGGCTCCAGAATGCGGGAGGTGGACTCCAGCGGGTCCACAGCGGGATAGATGCCCTGCTCCGCGATCTTACGGCTCAGCACCGTGGTAGCGTCCAGATGGGAGAACGTGGTGGCCGGCGCCGGGTCGGTCAGGTCGTCCGCGGGCACATACACCGCCTGCACGGAGGTAACAGACCCGTTCTTGGTGGAGGTGATGCGCTCCTGCAGTGCGCCCATCTCCCCCGCCAGCGTGGGCTGATAGCCAACGGCGGAGGGCATACGGCCCAGCAGCGTGGAAACCTCGCTGCCCGCCTGGACAAAACGGAAAATATTGTCGATAAACAGCAGCACGTCCTTGTGCTCCTGGTCGCGGAAGTACTCCGCCATGGTCAGGCCCGACAGCGCCACGCGCATACGCACGCCGGGGGACTCGTTCATCTGCCCGAAAACCAGCGCCGTCTTGTCGGACACGCCGCTTTCCCTCATCTCGCCCCACAGGTCGTTGCCCTCGCGGCTGCGCTCGCCCACGCCGGTGAAGATAGAGTAGCCGCCGTGCTCCATAGCCACATTGTGGATCAGCTCTTGGATCAGCACGGTCTTGCCCACGCCGGCGCCGCCGAACAGACCGATCTTACCGCCCTTTGGATACGGCTCGATCAGGTCGATGACCTTGATGCCCGTCTCCAGAATATCCGCGGCGGGCATCTGCTCGGCGAAGGTCGGCGCGGCGCGGTGGATCTCCCACCGGGGCGCGCTCTCGTCCACCGGCGGTTCGCCGTCGATGGGATCGCCCAGCACGTTGAACATACGTCCCAGCGTCTTCTCACCCACCGGCACCCGGATACCGTGTCCTGTGGCGGTGACGGTCAGCCCGCGGGCAAGCCCGTCGCTGCCTGCCATCATCACGCAGCGTACGGTCTTGTTCTCCAGGTGCTGCTCCACCTCCATGGTATAGCGCTGACCGTTCGCCTCCACGGTCAAGGCCTCATTGATGGCGGGCAGGCTCCCCTCCGGGAAGCGCACGTCGATAACGGGGCCGGAAATGCCCGTGATAGTACCTTGTTTCATTGAGGTCAGCCCTCCTTTTCTTTCTTGCTGCGCTGGGCGCGCTCACCGGCGGAGACCTCGGTGATCTCCTGGGTGATGGCGGCCTGGCGCGCCCGGTTGTACTGGACAGACAGGTCCTTCAGCAGCTCCTCCGCGTTCTGATCCGCCGCGTTCATGGCGGTCATGCGGGCGCTCTGCTCGCTGCAGAAGCTGTCCACCAGCGCGCTGTAAATATAGCCGGTCAGGCAGCTGCGGGCGGCGTTGTCCAGCACCGCCCCTGCGGACGGCACGAACTCATACGCCTTATCCCCGGCGGCAGCCGCCGCGGCGGCGTGAAAGTGCTCCCGGTGCATCGGCAGGATCCTCTCCTGCCGCACCACAGCCTCCAGGCCGTTCTTCATGTCGGTATAGATGACCCATACCGCGCTGATCTCTCCCGCGTCGAACCGTTCCAGCAGTAGCTCCGCGATGTGCCGCGCCCGGTCCAGCGTAGGGTTCTGCGCCGTGTAGTGAAAGCTCTCCTCGATGGCGATCCCCCGCTGGGCAAACCAGCGCCGGCCGTACTCGCCCACCACATACAACGCCGCGTCGCCGTGGGCGGTCAGCAGCTGCTGCGCCTGCCGGATGGCGTTCTGGTTGTACGCGCCGGCCAGTCCCTTGTCCGCCGTGATCAGCAGGCACGCCGGCACGCCGGGCAGGGGCTTGGCATTGGGATCCACCGGATCCACATACCGGCTCTCTATGGTGCTGTCCGCGTTGAACACGCGGCCGATCTCCGTCTGCAATGCCTGGAAATAAGGCCGTGTGTTGTCCAGATCCTGCTTGGCCTTCCGCAGCTTCGCCTGGGAGATCAGATACATGGCGTGGGTGATCTTCTGGGTCTGCCGTACGCCTCCGATGCGCCGGCGGATCTCACTGGTGCTGGCCATGCGCTCACCGCCCGCCCGTGCGCTTGAATTTCTCCAGCGCGGTCCTGGCAAAGTCGTTGATCTGGCCACGCAGCTCGTCGTCCAGCGCCGCGCCCTGCTCCAGCTGGAGCATCAGGCTCTGCCGCTGCGCGGCGAACTCGCCCAGCAGGAAGTCCCGCAGGGCGCACACCTGGGCCACCGGCACCTGCTGATAGAGGTGCGCCATGGCCGTCACCAGCGTGACGATCTGCTGTCCCTGGCTCAGCGGGGCGCTGCGCCCCTGCCGCAGGATATACATCAGGCTCTGGCCGTAGGCCAGCTGGCTCTTCGTCTCCTCGTCCAGATCGCTGGAGAACTGGGTGAACACCTCCATCTCGCGGTACTGCGCCAGATCCAGACGCAGGGTGCCCACGGCCTTCTTCATAGCCTTGGTCTGGGCCGCGCCGCCCACACGGGACACGGACAGACCCACGTTCACCGCCGGCCGGTGGCCGGAGAAGAACAGACTGCTCTCCAGAAAGATCTGACCGTCGGTGATGGAGATGATGTTGGTGGGGATATAGGCCGACACGTCGCCCGCCTGGGTCTCCACGATGGGCAGGGCGGTCATGCTGCCGCCGCCGCGCTCGTCGCTGAGCCGCGCCGCGCGCTCCAGCAGACGGGAGTGCAGATAGAACACGTCGCCGGGATACGCCTCGCGTCCGGGGGACCGCCCCAGCAGCAGGCTCAGCGCACGGTAAGCGATGGCGTGCTTGCTCAGATCGTCGTACACGATCAGCACGTCCTTGCCCTTGTTCATGAAATATTCGCCGATGGCCGCGCCGGCATAGGGCGCGATGTACTGCATGGACGCGGACTCGCCCGCGCCGGCGCACACGACGATGGTGTAGCGCATGGCGTCGTGCTTCCGCAGCAGCTCGGCGATCTGCGCCACGGAGCTGGCCTTCTGGCCGATGGCCACGTAGATGCAGATCATATCCTTCCCCTTCTGGTTCAGGATGGTGTCGATGGCGATAGCGGTCTTGCCGGTCTGGCGGTCGCCGATGATCAGCTCACGCTGGCCCCGACCGATGGGGAACATGGAGTCGATGGATAGAATGCCTGTCTGCATGGGGGTATTCACCGGCTGGCGGTCAATAATGCCGGGTGCCGGGCTCTCGATCATGCGGTATTCGTCCACCCGGATGTCTCCGCCGCCGTCGATGGGCGCGCCCAGGGCGTCCACCACGCGGCCGATCATACCGTCGGACACGCCGATACCGGCGGTCTTGCCGGTGCGGTACACCGCCGTGCCCTCGCTGACCTCCTCCACGCGGCCGAACAGGATGCAGCCGATACGGCCGGAGCGCAGCTCCTGCACCATGCCCCGGATGCCGCCTTCAAACAGCAGGATCTCGCCGTAGGTAGCGCCCTCCAGGCCCTCCACATAGGCGATCCCGTCCGCCACGGTCAGTACGCTGCCCACCTCGCGGGCGCATACCTCCGGCACCCAGCTCTTCACCGCGTCCCGGATCAGGGGGATGACGGAGCCCTCACTCTTCAGTCCGGTCAGCCGTTCCTTCAGCTGCTCCAGCCGGCCCTCCGCCGTCCAGTCGATGACCTCGCTGCCCAGCTCAATGCGGAATCCGCCCTGTGCGGTGCGGTCCTCCTGCCAGACCAGCTCGACGGCCTTGCCGTACTTTTTCGACAGCACATCCTCCAGCTTCTCTTTCTGCGCGCTGTCCGGCGGACAAGCGCTGAGCAGTTTCGCCGTCAGGCGTGCATCAGTGTTCATTCTGTTCCTCCTTCGCGGCATTCACGAAGGCGTCATAGGCCTGGGCCGTCTGGGCGGCCATCAGCTTCTCCATGGCGTCCTCGGCAATAGCCACCGCCTCGCGGTTGGCCTCGGCCACGATCTTCTGGCGCTCGCTCTCGGCGGCGTCCTTGGCATCGGACAGGATCTTGTCCGCCTGCGCCTTGGCCGCGTCGCGCTGCTGCTGGGCAAAGGCCTCCGCCTCCTTGGCGGCGGCGGCACGCTTCTCCTCCAGCACGGCGTCAAAGTCCGCCTCCCGCTGGGCCATGGCGTCCTTCAGCGCCTCGGTGTCCTTCTCCCGCGCCACGGCGGCGGCTTCCATATCCGCATAGTGCTTCTCGCGCTTTTCCATAAAGCGCTTCACCGGCTTGAACAGCAGCAGATACAGACCGCCCACCAGGATGGAGAAGTTGAAGAAGTGCAGCAATATCTGCTGCCAATCAATATTCAGAGGGATATTCATAGCTTCTCTCCCCGTTTCTTACAGCACGAAGATGATCAGGATGACCACCAGCAGGGCATAGATGATAGCCGTTTCCAGGAACACCAGACCCAGCATCATGGTGGTGCGGATCTTACCCTCGGCCTCCGGCTGACGGGCGATACCCTCGGCGGACTTGGCGATAGCCATACCCATACCGATTGCGCCGCCGGCGGCAGCCACACCGATGGCAACACCGGAAGCGATAGCCTTGGCGCTCACGCCGCTGTCGGCTGCTTCCTCGGTCTGGGCGGCGGTGCCGTCGGCAGGTGCGGTATCGGCGAACGCGGTCACGGTGAGCAGGGCAGTCAGTGCCAGCACCAGGCACAGCAGCAGGGCAAAGGCCTTCTTATTGAACAGCTTTTTCATGGTTTCTCTTTCCTCCGTCAGTTATTTACAGTTTCAGCTTTGATTTTTTTGTTTTTCTTGGGCTTGGGTGCGTGCTTTTCCGTAGTCTCTCCGTAGAACATGGAGGTCAGCGTGGTCAGCACGTAGGCCTGGATCAGCGCGTGGAGCAGCGTGAACAGCACGCCCACCACCACCGGCACAACGAAGCTCAGGGACACATAATAGTACACCAGCTCCGTCACCAGCAGGCCGCTGAGCAGCGCGCCGAACATACGGAAGCTCATGGAGATGGGCAGGGAGAAATCCTTGAGGGCCTTGCCCGCGCCCTTTGCGCCGTTGGCCACGATGCCGCCCACCAGGATCACGCCGTAGGACAGGCAGCCCAGGGAGATGGCCGCGTTCACGTCCGACAGCGGGGCCGGCAGCGCGATGGTGTGTCCGCCCGTGGTGATGGCCTGGAAGCCGAACAGCTCAAACAGCGTTCCCACGAAGATGTACACGCCCGCGCCGAAGATGTATGCGCCCAGGAACTTGTTGCGATGCGGGCTGTTGCCCTTGGCCATCCCGTCGAACAGCCCTACCACGGTCTCCAGCGCCATCTGCAGCTTTCCCGGTACCATCTTGAACCGGGGGATAACGAACACCCGCAGCAGTATCGCCGCCAGCAGCAGTGCGCCCACCACCACCAGCGAGGATATGTACGCCGGGTTCACGTCCTTCAGCCCGAACAGGCTGATGCGGTTCGTCCCGTGGAGCACTGCGTCACGCATGGCCTCCTGCACCGACTCTGACTTCCCGTGTCCGGGAACCAGCAGAGAACCGGCCAGGAACGCCGCGGTGATCAGCAGCCACACCACGATGAACCTGATTTTCTTCTTTTTTTCCATTCGTCTTTCACCTTTTACATCCGGTAAAATTTTTGTGCCGCGTCGCGTCGTAAAACGGCAGAAGCGGCACGGCGCCGACCCCGCCCTTCCGATTTCTTGTCGAAATCTTAACGTGTGGTACCGGCATCTTGACACTTCTTTTTTATTATAATAAAAACCCTGTGCTAACACAAGCTTTTTTTCGCCGCATTGCCTCCAACATTCCGCAGAAACCGTCACATTTTTTATCATCCCCCCTTATCTGACAGTCCCACCGTCTTTTCCCCCGCTCTGCCGCCCCGGCCGCCCCGCAAAAAGCAGAGCGCCCCGCAGCAGCGGGGCGCTCTGTCGTCGTTATTTCCCGTTTCGTTTCTTGGCGAAGGCCGCCTTCTTCCGTGGCGACATCTTCCCCTTCTGCGCCAGCGGCTTCGCCGTGGGCGTCCCCCGCCGCCCCCGGTTGCCGGAGGCCTCCTTTTTCCGCCGCGGCTGTCTCTCCGGCCTCTCCGGCCTCTCCGGCTTGACCGGCGGCTGACCGTAGGGCTCCCCTTTCCGCGGCCGGATCAGGCACTTCTTCTCGTACCCGATCAGGTCTGTCCGCCCCGTCTCCTCCAGGGCCTCCACCACCAGCGCCCGCTTCTCCGGCCGCGACCACTGCAAAAGCGCCCGCTGCATGGCCTTCTCCTTGGGATCCCTGGCCACATACACCTCCGACATATCCCGCGGATCGATGCCCGTGTAATACATACAGGTGGACAGCGTTCCCGGCGTGGGATAGAAATCCTGCACCTGCTCCGGCGTCCTGCCGTTTTTGTGCAGGAACTCCGCCAGCTCCACCGCGTCGCTGAGGGTACATCCTGGGTGGCTGGACATCAGATACGGCACCAGATACTGCTCCGTGCCACCCTCCTCGTTCAGCTTCTGGTACTGCCGCCAGAACTTCAGAAACACGTCAAAGTGCGGCTTTCCCATGTAGTCCAGCACCGAGCTGACGCAGTGCTCCGGCGCCACCTTCAGCTGTCCCGAGATATGGTACTTCACCAGCTCCTTAAAGAACGACCTGTCCTTGTCCTGCAGCATATAGTCGTACCGGATGCCGCTCCGCACGAACACCCGCTTGATCCCCGGCAGCTCCCGCATCCGCCGCAGCAGCTCCGTGTACTCCGAGTGATCCGCGTCCAGGTTCGGGCACGGCTCCGGCGCCAGGCAGCTGCGGTTCTTGCACATACCGCACCGCTTCTGCTTCTGGCAGCTGGTGTGGCGGAAGTTGGCGCTTGGCCCGCCCACGTCGTGGATGTACCCCTTGAACCCCGGCTCGCGGGTCAGCAGCTCCGCCTCCTCCAGCACCGACTCGATGGACCGGCTGGTGACCATCCGCCCCTGGTGGAAGGCCAGCGCACAGAAGTTGCACCCGCCGAAGCATCCCCGGTTGTGGGTGATGGAAAACTGTACCTCCTCGATGGCCGGTATGCCGTTCTTATACATGGGATGCACCTGCCGGGTGTAGGGCAGGGCGTACAGGGCGTCCAGCTCCTCCCGCCGCAGCGGCCGCGCCGGCGGG